>Ga0207927_1000076_pt1 | contig 38907 bp, 28 predicted proteins | sample NGESurdeep072012_2_FD_184456 | JGI IMG/M metagenome (GOLD analysis project Ga0207927, IMG submission 184456) | Arctic peat soil microbial communities from Barrow, Alaska - NGEE Surface sample 210-2 deep-072012 (SPAdes) | ecosystem: Environmental > Terrestrial > Soil > Wetlands > Peat ... | reverse complement strand
CGAGATTTCGATTCCGCTCAATTCCTCGAGGGATTCGGAAGAGTGGCCGGTTTCGCGCACGGAAGGCGTTGACTGCTTTTGCCCGAAATCCTCCCAATTGCCCTTGCCGGCCGCATTTTTCTTCAAACGCAGATCCAATCCGTCGATCTCGATGCGTCCGACCTGTAATTCCTTGTGTAGCAGCGGCAGCAGCCTCACGCGCAGCGCCGCCCTTTGCACCGACAGAAATGGCTCCTTGCCAAAGCCCTCGGGGTTGCCAAGACTCGCCGGTCCGAGCTCGAGCGCGATCCACGGGAAGACCGAAAGCTTGATATCACCCCGCAGGGTCAATTCTCGTCCGGTCGTTGTCTTGACTTGTTGTTCGATGCGCTCCTTGTAGTCGTTGGGATTGACGATCAGAGCGACTGCGAGCAACAGTAACAATGCGCAAGCGATGATTCCGGCGACGAGCAATCCCAGAGTTTTTAATTTGCGCATCGTTTTCTCGCCATTTCCCCAGCAAGCTGGGTACATGCCGATTCTAGCTCAGTGCGCCGCCGGTCCGGGCGACACGAAATGAAGGAACTAGGGCGACAAGGGCGGCGGATATTTCCCCTCTCGCTCCGGGCCGCTGGAATCGAGCAGGCCTTCGGAGTTGCCGAGACGAGAGATGTAATCGGCAAGAGCATCCTCTTCCTGAGGCCGCATGCTGCCAAGCGCACTGGTCATCTCGGGCGGTGCGAGGTCCTTATGCAGGGCCGCAGCGGCCTCGATCTGCCGTTTCAAATAGGGATAACTTTGCCCGGCGAGGCGGGGCACCCGGTTGCCCGCCTCACCTTGCCCGCCGACCCCATGACAAGCGGCACAGATGTGCGCGTACAGCTCCTGCCCTAGGCGCAAATGTTTTCCCGAACCTCTGACCGGATTAGGGTTCGGATCCAGGGCGCCGAGATAGTGCGCAAGCGCGAGGATTTCGTCTTGGCTGTTCACCGCAGTGTGAGCCGTCACTATCTGCATGGCGGTATCCACCCTCGCTCCCGATCGGAACAAGATCAGCTGCCTTTCCAAATAGCGCTCTTGCTGGCCTGCAAGGCCCGGGATGGCGCCATCCGGCGAGCCCCAGGCGTTCGGTTGGTGGCAAACCATGCACGGTCTATAAAGACGGCTGCCGTCCGATATCATGGGTGCCGCCTGCGCTACGCCGACAATTGCCATGGTCAGCACGGCTTTTACCAGATGAGCCCGACATTGCCGATAGGGGTTTCGCATAGAATTAGCATAACCGTACTGCGGGATCCCACATTCAGGAGATTTACGTACTTGAATGCTCGATCTATGTAGCCGGTGAGCCGGCGCAATCGATTCAAATCGAGCGTGTGGCGGCCGGCGTCAGCGCAAGCGCAGTTTCTCGCCATATCCCGTGAGCTCTAAATAACCGCGACCCACCAATCGATGCGCCTGGTAGGCGCGCACCGCACCCTCCCAATAAATGGCGCCGGTCGACAGCCGGGTGTCGTTTTCTTGATCGTCGAGCAGGGGCTCGAGATCGATCTCCTTCGATCCCAGCTGCACCCGCCATTGCACGGGATAGGAAATGCCGGTGCGCGGCGATCGCCAGATTCGTGTCGATGCGAACCTGAGGTCGGAGGGTTCCAGAAGTCTCACCTGGCCGTCCGCGCTGCGCAGCGTGCCGCCCGCCCAGCGCGATTCATCGTGTGCGCCGCGGATGCGGAAGGCCATCAGCGCCGCGCCATCGTTCAAGTTGATGCCGATCCAGTCCCAGCCGACCGCCTCGCTATCGAGGTACTCACTCGACCACTCGTGATCGAACCACGCTTCGCCGCTCGCCGCATCGAGGCGGCCGTTGCGGCCGACCGTTCCGGTGACGGCGAGGTGCGGCAGGCTGTAGTAGTAGCTTGCCGAGCGCGGAGACGGACCCTTGCGGCTCATCCCGGAACCTCCATGAAGCAGGGCCGGCTGCGTGTCGGATAGCGTCAGATGCAGCGAGAACTCGTCGGCATCGATGGCGGCGGTATAGATCCCGGCATCGCGCTTGAGCGTCCAACGATCGATCCGAATGTCGGTATCACCGCGGGCCGCGTCGGCCAGGCCCGGGCCGGCCCGGCGAATCTTCTGGTCCTGCCAGAGCCGGCCGCGCTGCGGATCGCTGATCGCACAGTGCGCAATGAGCAGCTGGCGCGGTGCAAAGGAACTCGGGTTATCGCCCGCGACACCAGGATTCGTGCGAAAGAACGTGATTTGGAAACCGAGCGGTTCGCCGGCACGGGTGGTGAGCCAACCGGTCACATACCACCACTCCGTGCGAAACCCCGGGTGGCTGCCGAAGTCTGAGGGAAATTCGATGGCGCGGCCCGGGGTGACGGCATCGTAGGAGGGGACCGCTGAGGCTGCCGGCGCCGCCGAGGGTGCCGGTGTCGTCGAGGGTGCGGGGAGGGCAGCGGCCGCGAGCGCGAGTGCCGCGCCGGTTGCAAACGCCAATTTCGGCGCGTAGCTCATTACCAGTCCTCACGTACGGCGCGCACCGCGTCTTGACCGGTGGCGGTGCGGCCGCTCCAAAGTGCCGTGACGGCGGCTGCGGCTATCAAGATCAGCGCGAGTAGCGCGAGCTGCCGGCCGGGCAGCGCCAGATCGATGCTCCAATTGAACGACTGACGATTGACGACATAGACCAGCACCAGACTCAGCATGCCGCCCAGGATCAAGCCGTAAACCACACCGAACAGGCTCATCACCGCGCCTTCGCTCGCGACCATGCCGATCACCTGCCTGCGCAGCATACCGATGTGGCGCAGCATGCCGAACTCGGCGCGGCGCGCGAGAGCGGTCGAACTCGCGGCCAAGCTCACGCCGACGAGGCCGATGATGACGGCGACCGCCTCGAGCGCATAGGTGATCGCGAAGGCCCGATCGAACAATCCGAGCGAGCGCTCGCGCAGGGCCGTGCTGGTCAGAATCTCGAGCGCATCCGGGCGTGCGAAACAGCCGCGCAATGCGGCCTCCGCGGCGGCGGGTCTGGTGCGCCCGTCGAGCCATACGGCGCCTTCGTTTGCGCTCGAATCGCCGGTGGCCTCGACATAGGCCGTGCGGGTGATCACGATCGCGCCGAACGCGCGCGCGTAGTCTCGCCATATTCCGGCGATGGTGAAGCGCCGGGTCCGACCGCCAAGGGGCAATGCGAGGGTGTCCCCCAATTTGTATCCATAGAGATCCCCGAGCGCCTCTGAAATCCAAGCGGGCTCGGTATCCTCCGGCAGCGGCGATTGCATGCGTCGCAGCAGCGGCAAGGCGTCGGCAATCTGCGCGCCGGTCGAGTTGCGTGCGATCAGGGTGACGGGCGGGTGCGCGGCGTCGAGCAGCAATTGACGGGTGCGCCTGAATTCTATTCGCGCGACTCCCGGGACCGCCGCAAGCCGTGCTTGATCCGCGGGCGACCAGTACGCCGTGTCATTGCCGAGGGGTTCGCGCATCTGCAGGTCGGCCGGCAGGAGCTTCCCCAGCCACTGCTCGAACGATGCTCGGAATGAATACACCATGATTGCCATCGCCACCATGAGACTGAAGCTCACGATCACTGACGCAAGGCTCAAGGTCGACAGTCCGATGTTCTCGCGCAATTGCGCGATCGCCGTGTCCGCGACGGTGACGTCGATGCGCGGCGCAATCTTGAGGATCTTGATCCACAGCACGGGCACCAACAGCACCGCGCCGAACAGCAGTGCCGCGATCGCGGCGTAGCCGAATACCGGAAGTCCGCCAACGGCAGGCAGTGTCGTCAGCAGCGCGCCGGCCGCGAGCAGCGCGACGCCGATGCGCCAGCTTCGGGCGGCGAACACGGTGTAGTCGGCATCGCCTCCCTTGAGCGAACGTGCCGGCGGCTGGCGGGCGGCGGTGCGAGCAGGCAGCCACGCCCCCAGCGTGGCGACGGTGGTGCCGATCGCCAGAAAGACGAGCAGGTTCAAGGGCGCGGCGCGCAGCGTGGCTCTCGCGGTATGCAGGGCGGATCCCGCGGTGCGCAGCTGCGCGTTGCCGATATCGCCCGTGACCCATTGCAACACGACGGTGGCGCACATCAGGCCGAGGAGGATGCCGGCAAGCGAACCCACCAGCCCAAGGGCCGCCCCTTCGCCGATCAGGGCGAGCTGCAATTGGCTTCGAGTCACGCCCAACGCGCGCAACAGACCCAAGGATGCGCGCCGGCGCAGCACCGAGAGCGACTGCGTGGAAAAGACCAAGAAAGCGCCGGTCAACAAGGCAACCAGCGCCAGCATATTGAGGTTCACCCGGTAGGCTCGAGTGGCCGTCACGGCGCGCTGGCGCTCGACTTCCGGTGCCACGGCGAGAATCCCAGCGGGAAGCCTTTCGCGCAGCGTCGCGCGCAGCGAGTCGACATCCGTGCCTGACTCCAAGCGCAAATCGATGCGATTCACGCGCCCGATCTTGTCGAACACCCATTGCGCGGAGGCGATGTCCATGATGCCCAAGGCCTGGCCGTAGGTTTCTTCGGAAAGGATGCCGACGATCCGCAGCGACTTGGGCGAATCGCCGACCATGATCGGCAGCTGATCGCCGCGCTTAAGATGCAGCCGCTGCGCGGCGCTGGCGCTCAAATAGATGCCATCGGGTCGGAGAAGATCAAGTACGCCGCCCGCCATATCGCCGATGAGCGCGGGTTGCAGAGCCGCCGCGCGAAATGGATCCAAACCGAGCACCTTGAGCGTATCGCGCTGCCCGGGCAGCGCGACCTCGAGCTCGAGCACCGGACTTGCGAGATGCACGGCGGGGTCTCGTGCGAGCGTAACGAAGAGGTCTTCCTTGAAACCTTCACGGGGACCCCGCACCACGAGGTCGGGCTCGCCGACCAGCCGTTTCGCCGCCGCGCTGAATTCCCCCAGCGCCACGGCGTTGATCAGATGCACGGCCGCGCCAAGTGCGACCCCGAGGGCAATCGCGAGCACCGTGACCGACAGACGCACCGGCTGTTCGCGCCACTGCGACAAGAGCAGGACGCGCCAAATCGTCCATGAAACGCCGGGCTGCACGCTGCGGTTCAAGCCGAGGACACCAGGGGCTTGAGTCCCTGTCCGTCGAGAACCAGGATGCGATCGGCGGTGTCGGCGGCGGTGCGCGAATGGGTGATCAAAATACCGGCTCCGGCGTTCGCTTTGACTTGGGTGCGCAGCAACGCGAGCGTTTGCGCCGCACTGCGCGGATCCAGGTTTCCGGTCGGCTCGTCCGCCAGCACCAGCCGCGGCCTGTGCACCAGCGCACGAGCAATCGCAATCCGCTGCAGCTCGCCGCCTGAAAGCTCGCGCGGATGGCGCCGCGCCAAGGCTGAAATGCCGACCGCCTCGAGCATTTGCGCCGTTCGCTGAGTGCGCTCCGGCTCCGCCACGTGCAGCAGTTCGAGGGGCAGGGCGACGTTTTGTTCCACGGTGAGATACGGCAGGACGTGAAAGGCTTGAAACACGAATCCCACCGAGCGACGGCGCAGCAGCGTGATTGCATCGTCATCCATGAGCGACAGATCGAGCCCTTCCAAGCAGACGCACCCGCAGTCCGGGCGATCGAGGCCGGCAAGCAAATTCAGCAGCGTCGATTTGCCGACGCCCGATTCACCCATGATGGCGAGATACTCACCGCGCCGCAGTTCGAGGTTCAAGCCTTCAAAAATCGGCGCACCATCGTGCCCGAAGCGCTTGCTCAGATTCTCCAGCCGTACTACCGCGTTCTTTGCCTCCATGCCCTTGCGGTCAAGCGGCGTCGACGCCAATCACGGCCTTGACCTCCAGGAAGTCGCGCAGCCCGAATTCTCCGTATTCGCGCCCGTTGCCGGACATTTTGAAACCTCCAAACGGGGTCTTCATGTCGCCCGAGGCTCCGTTCAACGCCACCTGGCCCGCGCGGATGCGGCTTGCTACGCGCCGCGCCCGGATATTGTTTTGCGACCATACGTAGGCCGCGAGCCCGTACGGGGTATCGTTGGCGATCTGCACGGCCTGTTCCTCGGTCTGGTACGGCAAAATGCACAGCACCGGACCGAAGATCTCCTCGCGGGCAATCGTCATGTCGTTGCGTACGCCGGAAAAGATCGTCGGCCGGACGAAGTAGCCTTTGGCCAGGCCCTCCGGGCGACCGGCGCCGCCGGCGATGAGCTTGGCGCCCTCCGCAATGCCTTTTTCGATATATCCCTCGACGCGATCGAACTGCACTTTCGAGACCACCGGTCCCACCGTGGTGCTTTCCGAGGTCGGATCTCCAACCACGACCGATGAGGTGATGCGCTTCGCGATCGCTTCGACTTCGGCGAGTCGCGCCGCCGGCACCAGCATGCGCGTCGGTGCATTGCAGGATTGCCCTGAATTCTGGAACACGTGCAGCACGCTGTGCTTCACGGCGCGCTCGAAGTCGGCATCGTCCAGCAGTATGTTCGGCGATTTGCCGCCAAGCTCCTGGTGTACGCGTTTGACGGAAGCCGCGGCATTTTTCGCCACTTCAGTGCCGGCCCGCGTCGAGCCGGTGAACGACACCATATCGATGTCGCGATGCGAGGCGAGCGGCGCGCCAGCGTGCGGACCGTCGCCGTTGATCAAATTGAACACGCCGGCGGGAACGCCCGCCTCGTGCATCACTTTGGCCCATATGACGGCGCTGAACGGCGAATATTCGGAGGGCTTGAGGACCATGGTGCAGCCGGCGGCCAGCGCCGGAACGACTTTCGCGGCGATTTGGTTCATGGGCCAGTTCCAGGGCGTGATCAGGGCGCAGACGCCGACCGGTTCCTGCACCAGCCGCGTGGTTCCCTGCCTCTGTTCGAATTGAAAGGTTTTCAGAACCTCGATCATGGCGCTGATGTGCCCGACGCCGATGCGGGTCTGTGAGCCCTTGGCAAGCTTGATCGGCGCACCCATTTCGGTGGAAATCGCCCGGGCAATTTCGTCGTAGTGGGCGTTGTAGGCGGCGAGCACGCGCTCGAGCAGCGCGAGCCGCTCCGCGGGAGTGATGCGTGAATAGCCGTCGAAGGCACGCCGTGCCGCAGCCACCGCACGGTCCACGTCCTTCGGTCCACCCATGGAAATGACGCCGGCGACGGCTTCGGTGGCGGGATTGATCACCTTGAATTCGGTGGCTTCGATCGGATCGACCCAGGCGCCGTCGATATAAAAACGTCGATTGTCGTACATCATCAAAGCCTCTCCGAATGGTGAAATTTCGCTTATCATTCTACCCGCTGGCCGAGGGCCGCGCTGCGGCCAATGTCGTCAGGGGCCGACGGGTGGTCGGCTGGGGCGGCCAAACACGTCATTTCGCTGAGGGATTGCGGTCCCAGTTCGCATTTCTTCAAGTTGGCAATTCTGTTGCTTTGGCAAACGAATTAGCCTTGTTGCCGGGCAATTGTCGGCTTCAAGACCCTAGCCATCGAACCGAGAGTCTTCGAGAGCGTCCTTGGGGCGCCGTGGGAGTTTTCATACATGTCGCGTAAGGCAGCGTTGGTTTTTCTGGTCGGCCTTGCCTGCTGCGCGGCGTCGATCCCGGGGCAGTCGCTCGCGGCCGGCCCCGAATTCAATCCGGTGCACATGCACCCGGTGGCAATCGGTCCTGAAGCCGATCGGCTGATCGTCGGATTTCGAGCGGCACCGGGCAACGCCGTGATCAAGACGCAGATTCCGCGGATGGGGACCCGTGCCTACAGCGTGACGCAAGCGCAAACGACGCCCGCGGACCTGCGGGCGCTGGCGCAGCGCGCGGGCCTAGATATGGCGAAGTCGCGTCAAGTGACGCCGAGCATGCACGTGATGTTCCTGCCGAAGACGCTCTATGGCGCCGAGGTTGCCGCCGCCCTCGATAAGCTGCGGGCCGACAGCCAAGTGAAATTCGCCGACATCGACCAGCGTCGCTATCCGCTCGCGCTGCCTGTGGTGCCCAATGATCCGTTGTTCCTGCCCACGCCGGGCGTCGCCAGCGGCCAGTGGTACATGAATACGCCGAGCTCGACGCCGGTCACGCTGGAAGGCGGGGTGCAGACCACGGATTTGTCGGCGACCGATGCGGTCTCGGCCTGGGGCATCACCACCGGCAGCAGCGGCATCGTGATCGCCGATGTGGATACCGGCGTGCGCTTCGATCACCCCGATTTGCTGCGGGCGGGCCCGGCGTCCCTGGGCGCGGGTTTCGGCGGCCGGCTGCTGCCGGGCTATGATTTCGTGGGCGAGGACTACAATCCGAGCAGTCCCTATAACGCCTTGGGCACCTACTTGAAAGCCAACGACGGCGAGGGCTGGGACCCCGATCCGTCGGATCCCGGAGACTGGCTCGACAGTACGGATGTGCAAAATTCGTTGTTTCCGATCGCGGACTGCGGTGATCCTTCGCAGAGCGGAGGCCTCATTCCGAGCTCCTGGCATGGCACGCGTGTGGTCGGGGTGTTCGGTGCGCTCACCAATAACGGCGCGGGCATTGCCGGCATGAGCTGGGGTCCGTGGATTCTACCGGTGCGCGCGCTCGGCAAGTGCGGCGGCTACGATTCGGACATCATTGTCGGCATCGAATGGGCTGCGGGCATGCCGGTCTCGCCGCCGAATGCCGCGACTTCCTCGACGGCGACCATTCCCGACAATCCGTATCCGGCGGATATCATCAACTTGAGTCTCGGCGGGAGCGGTGCGTGCCCGAGCGCCTATCAGGACGCGCTGACGTGGGTGACCCAATTGGGGGTGCTGGTGGTCGTGTCCGCAGGCAACGGCGGTACCCCCGGGCAGCTCGCGCCGGTCTCGGCCCCCGCGAACTGCAGTGTCTTGGTGCCTGGGGTGATCGCGGTGGCCGGATTGCGCAACCTCGGCACCAAGGTGGGCTACAGCAGCTTCGGAGCCGAAGTGAGTGTCTCCGCTCCGGCCGGCAATTGCATCAACAACGGCCTGCCGTGTCTGCGGGCGATCGATACCACCACCAATCTCGGCACCACCGTGCCCGCCGCCAATGGCTATACCGACGAAATGAATCCGAATTTGGGCACCAGCTTTTCTGCGCCGATCGTCTCGGGCATCGCCGCTCTGATGCGCTCGGTCAACAATAATCTCACGCCGGCGCAGTTGGCGGCGCGCCTCGCAGCGAGTGCCACGCCGTTCCCGACAGGCACCGCAATCCCGGCGGGCGTGCCGACCTGCCCGACGACGAACCCCAACACCGGCGAATGTGCGTGTCCCAACGGTGGCAATCAATGCGGCGCCGGTATGGTCAACGTGTTGAGTGCGGTCCAATGGGCACAAAGGCCAATCGGCGTCATCGCGATCCCCGCCATTGTGGCGCCGGGCAGCGTGTTCGACGCGAGCTACAGCGTCGCCGCCTGCAACACCAGCGCGGCCCCACCGGTGCCGCTCAGCATCGTCTCCTATGCATGGAGTGCGACTCCGGCAAGCATCATCGTCAGCGGCCAAGCCATGCCGCAGGTCACGGTGAGTCCCGTTGCCAAGGGAATTCTGACGTTGACCGTTACCGATTCGGCCGGCAATGTCGAGGTCGAAACGATCACCTTTCCCACCGCCGGCTCGGCGACCAGCACTGCTCCCGCATCCGCGGGCGCGAGCGCCACGGCGTGCCCGGCCGCCCTGAGCGTGCGCCCGTCCGCGCCGACCGTTACGGAGTTTTTTTCACCGGCGAGCGTCGGCGAAAACGCGGTTTCAAATCTGGTGATCACCTTGTCGAATCCCAACGGCTTCACGCTCATCCAATCGGGCATCAGCGCGACGCTGCCCGGCAATCTGCTGATTCCGACCACGACCTCACCGGTGACGACCTGTACCGGTATGGGGATATCGGTGACCAATACCACCACTTCGCTCAAGCTGAGCGGCGCCACCATACCGGCCAACGGCAGTTGCAGGATCGATGTGCCGGTCAACAGCGCAGCGGCGGGTAGTTACGCGAGCGTGATTCCCGCGCAAGCCTTGAGCACCGTGCCCGCCGGCGGCAACAGCGCGGCCGCGAGCGCCACACTGACCGTGACCGCGCCGAGCGGGGGTGGCGGGGGCGGGGCATTGGAATGGCTGGATCTTCTGTGCTTGGGCGGGGTTTTGCTGGCGGGCAGGCGCCGTTGCCCGGACCCGCTAGAATAGGCGGCATGATCCCAGCGAACCCTGCGCGAGCAGATCCTCTAGGAAAGCCCGGGCTCTAGGAAAAGCCGAGTTCGTATCCGCGCTTGAAATCGCGTATGTGCTTCTCCATCCAGGTGCGCGCGAGTTCGCTGCGGCGCAGTCTGATTGCGCTCGTGATCCGGCCCTGCGCCTCGGCGATTCGTTTACGCGCCTGCGGCACCCGATCGATGAGCCGCGTGAGCGTCGGTGCGAGCAGCAGATTGAGCGGCGCCTGCGATAGAGCGAGCACCTGATTGCCGCTCGCGGCGGCAACCGCGGTAAAGAAATCCACCACCGCGGACACGGCCGCTGCGGTGTCCGCAGCGTTGCGCTTAAAGCGCGCGCCGGTGCGGACCAAGTCCCGCAAATGCGCCTCGGTGCGCCGCGCGGCCGCGTACTGCGCCGCCGCCGGCTCGATGGCCATCATGGCCTCCCACAGCTCGATAAAGGTCACATCGTTCAGCGCGAGTGCGCGGCTCACCCCGGAACTCACATCCCGCGGCTGAGGGCGTGTGACCCGCAGGCGCTTCTCGCCGCGTCCGCGCCCGAGCAGGCCCTGGGTCTCCAATTCGCGGATGGCCTCGCGAACCGTGGAGCGGTTGACGCCGAATTGGCGCGCAAGATCGGCTTCGGAGGGCAGCGGATCGCCGGTGCGCAGCGAGCGCTCGACGATTCGTTGCTCGATGACATTCGCTATCTGCCGGTAGGCCGGATGATCGTCCAGCGGTTCGAACAAGTCGCTCACCCGGTCTCCCCGAACAGCTCCCGACCGATCAACATGCGGCGGATCTCCGAGGTGCCGGCGCCGATCTCGTAGAGCTTGGCATCGCGCAGCAGGCGCCCGGTCGGATAATCATTGATGTAGCCGTTGCCTCCCAGCAGTTGAATCGCGTCCAGGGCGGCGCGAGTCGCCGCCTCGGCGCAGAATAGAATGCAGGCGGCGGCATCCTTGCGCGTCGCGTCGGCGCGATCGCAGGCGGCCGCCACCGTGTAGGCATAGCTGCGGCAGGCGTTGAGCGAGGCATACATGTCGGCGAGCTTGCCTTGGATCAGTTCGAAGGTGCCGATCGGTTGGCCGAACTGCCGGCGTTCGCGCACGTACGGCACGGCCACATCGAGCGCCGCGGCCATGATTCCCAAGGGTCCGCCGGACAGCACCACCCGCTCGAAGTCCAGGCCGCGCATGAGCACGCTGATCCCCTGGTTCTCCTCGCCGAGCAAGTTCTCGGCCGGAACCTCGCAGGCGTCGAAGACCAGCTCGCTGGTGCTCGAACCGCGCATCCCGAGCTTGTCCAGTTTCTGTGCGGGCCGGAAACCTTCGAAACCCGCTTCGATGATGAAGGCGCTGATGCCGCGCGCGCCGGCCTCGGGGTTGGTCTTTGCATACACCACCAGCACATCCGCCTCCGGGCCGTTGGTGATCCACATTTTCCGGCCGTCGAGCACGTAGCGATCGCCGCGCCTGTGCGCTTTGAGCTGCATCGACACCACATCGGAGCCCGCGCCCGGCTCCGACATGGCGAGCGCGCCCACGTGTTCGCCGCTGATCAACTTCGGCAAATAGCGGCGCTTCTGCTCCCCGGTGCCGTTCAGCGCCAGTTGGTTGACGCACAGGTTCGAGTGCGCTCCGTAGCTCAAGCCGACTGCGGCCGATGCCCGCGATATCTCCTCCATGGCCACCGTATGCGCGAGATAGCCGAGGCCGGCGCCGCCGTCCTCGGGCGCGACGGTCAGGCCCAAAAAGCCGAGGTCGCCCAACTCGCGCCATAAATCGCGCGGAAAGAGGTTGCTGCGGTCGATCTCGCTGGCGCGCGACGCAAGGCGCTCCTGCGCGAAGCGCCGGGCTTGATCGCGCACCGCGTCGATCACCTCGCCCAAGCCGAAATTGAATTCGCGGTAGGAGGCGGCGCCGGACATCGTCAAAGGATCGCCATTGTGATCGCACCCATTGTCATCGGACCCGAAATAGTTGGATAATCGGACTGTCCGACAATTGTGCCACTTCGCTGGCTGCATTGACAATGGCGGGAAGCAAAACGATGGCCAAGATCCGCTCGAATATCGAACCCCGGTCCCGCGAATTCTCCGCCAACCGCGCCGCAATGCAGTCATTGGTGGCGGAATTGCGCCGATTATTGCAGCGCAACACGTTGGGAGGCAGCGCCGCGGCGCGCGACAAGCACCGCGCAGCGGGCAAACTTCTGGTTCGCGAGCGAGTGGATGCCTTGCTCGATCCCGGCTCGCCATTTCTCGAGCTCTCGGCGCTCGCCGCCCAGGACGTTTACGACGACGAATTGCCGGGCGCGGGGCTGGTCACCGGCATCGGGCGGGTGGGCGGCAGAGCCTGCATGGTGGTCGCCAACGATCCGACCGTGAAAGGAGGGACCTACTACCCGCTCACCGTCAAGAAGCACCTGCGCGCGCAGGAGATCGCCGGCGAGAACGCCTTGCCGTGCATCTATCTGGTGGAAAGCGGCGGCGCCTTCCTGCCGAAGCAGGACGAGGTATTCCCGGATCGGGAGCATTTTGGGCGGATATTCTTCAATCAAGCGAGGCTGTCGGCTCAAGGGGTCGCACAAATCGCCGTAGTGCACGGCTCCTGTACCGCCGGGGGCGCGTACGTGCCCGCCATGTCCGATCACGCGATCATCGTGCGCAACCAGGGCCGTGTTTTTCTCGGCGGACCGCCGCTGGTGCGCGCCGCGACGGGCGAAGAAATCGACGCCGAGTCGCTCGGCGGTGCCGACGTGCATTGCCGCCGCTCGGGCGTGACCGACTACTACGCCGAAAACGACACGCATGCGCTGGCTTTCGCGCGCCGCGCGGTCGCGCGCTTGCGCGCACCGGCGGCCGCCCAGGCGCCGGGACGCTCGGCGGAACCGGACTATGATCCGCTGGAATTGTACGGGATCATTCCCCCGAGTTCGCGCAAACCCTACGATGTGCGGGAAATCATTGCTCGGCTCGTCGATGCTTCGTGGTTCGACGAGTTCAAAGCGCTGTATGGAACCACGCTGGTGTGCGGATTTGCCGATGTCCATGGGTTTCCGGTCGGCATTTTGGCCAACAACGGCATTTTGTTTTCCGAAAGCGCGCTGAAGGGCGCGCACTTCATCGAACTTTGCTGCCGCGAGGGTATCCCGCTGGTGTTCTTGCAAAATATTTCGGGCTTCATGGTGGGACGGGCCGCCGAGGCCGGCGGCATCGCCAAGGACGGCGCGAAGTTGGTCACCGCGGTTGCGTGCGCGGCGGTGCCGAAGTACACCATCGTGATCGGCGGCAGCTTCGGCGCCGGCAACTACGCGATGTGCGGGCGCGCCTACGGACCGCGCCTGCTGTTCCAGTGGCCCAACGCGCGAACCTCGGTGATGGGCGGCGAGCAAGCCGCCAGTGTCCTGGCCACCATCAAGCGCGAGGCGCTCGAGCGCGCCGGCGGGGCGTTGAATGATACCGAGGAAGAGCAATTGAAGGCGCCGATTCGCGACCAGTTCGAGCGTCAAGGGCGGCCGATTTACGCCTCCGCGCGCCTCTGGGACGACGGCGTTCAGGATCCGCTCGACACCCGGCGCGCGCTGGGACTGGCACTCGCGATGACGCCGTCGCGGCAAGCCGCCGTCACTCAGTTCGGCATCTTCCGAATGTGAGCGAACCCATGCCCCACAAGCTGCCGCAACGCCTGCTCATCGCCAATCGCGGCGAAATCGTCTGCCGCATCGCGCGCAGCGCGCAGCGCCTCGGATGGACCGTCATCGCGGTGTACTCCGATGCCGATCGCGGCGCGCAACACGTGCGTGCCGCCGACGAGGCGTATCACCTGGGGCCCTCCCCGGCGGCGCAAAGCTATCTCGATCAGGCGCGCGTGATCGATCTCGCGCGGCGCGTCGGCGCCGACGCGGTGCATCCGGGCTACGGGTTCCTGTCGGAGAACGCCGACTTCGCTCAGGCGTGCATCGCCGCGGGATTGACCTTCGTCGGTCCGCCGGCGGCGGCGATTCGCGCCATGGGCTCGAAGAGCGCATCCAAGGCGGCGATGGCGGAGGTGGGAGTGCCGGTGGCCCCGGGCTATCACGGGACCGAGCAATCGACCGAGCGGCTGACCGCGGAGGCCGTGCGGGTCGGCTTCCCGTTGATCATCAAGGCGAGTGCCGGCGGCGGCGGCAAGGGCATGCAGGTGGTGCGCTCGGCGGGCGAGGTGGCGGCGGCCATCGAATCGGCGCAGCGCCTGGCGCGAACCGCGTTCGGCGATGACCGCCTGCTGCTGGAGCGCTACTTTCCGAAAGCGAGACACGTCGAAGTGCAAATATTCGCCGATGCGCACGGCGACATCGTCGCGCTGTTCGATCGGGATTGCTCGGTGCAGCGGCGCCATCAAAAGATAATCGAGGAGGCGCCGGCGCCCGGTCTGCGGCCGAACGTTCGCACCGCGATGGCGCAGGCGGCCATCACGGCGGCGCGTACGGTCGGCTACGTGGGCGCGGGCACGGTCGAGTTCCTGCTCGATGAGGCGCAGCACTTTTACTTCATGGAAATGAACACCCGGCTGCAGGTCGAGCATCCGGTCACCGAATTCATCACCGGCATCGACCTGGTGGAATGGCAGCTCAGGGTCGCGCGCGGCGAGCGATTGCCGAAGAGCGCGGCGCAAATCACCTCGCGCGGGGCCGCCATCGAGGCCCGGCTCTATGCGGAAGATCCGTCGCGCGACTATCTGCCGAGCGTCGGTCGAATCTCACACCTGCGCTGGCCCGAAGCGCAACCCGGCTTGAGACTGGACAGCGGCGTCGAGGCGGGCGATGAGGTCTCTCCGTACTACGATCCGATGCTCGGCAAGCTCATTGCCTGGGGCGAATCGCGGATCGAGGCCGCCAATCGTTTGGCGAAGGCGCTCGCCGAGTTGGAGGTGGTCGGTGTGACCACCAATCGCGCGCTCTTGATGAGCGTACTTGCCGATGAAGAGTTTCGGCGCGCTTCGGTCGCTACCGATTTTCTCGATACGCGGCGCGCGCACCTGGCATTCGGCGAACCGCGCCCCTCGGCGCAAGATGCCGCTCTCGCCGCTCTGTGGTGCGCGAGCCGCGAAACGAATTCCGGCGCACTGTGGGCCGATACCGGCGGTTGGCGACTGGCCGGCGCCGCGGCTGCCCGTTGGCGGATCGGCGAGGAGTGGGTGACGCTCGAACGGACGGCGGGGACGAGCTACCGGGCGCATGTCGGCGGGCACGAGTATGCGCTCGCCGTCTTGAGCCGCACGAAGTCCGGGTTCGAGGTCGAAATCGCGGGACGCATTCGCCGCATTCGCATGCTCGAGTCCGGCCAGGACTTGAACCTGTTCGACGGCGGGCGGCAGGTCCAATTGCGCGTCGCGCTGACCGAGGACGCGCTGCAGGCCGCTGACTTGGCGGATGCGGGCTCCTTGGTCACGCCGCTGCCGGGCACCGTGGTCGCGGTGCACGTGAGCGCGGGGCAGAGCGTGGCGCGCGGCGCACCGCTCATGACGATCGAGGCCATGAAAATGGAACACACGGTGACGGCTCCTTACGCCGGTATCGTCGAGCGACTCCCGTTCGGCTTGGCGGATCGGGTGACCGAGGGCGCCGTCCTGGTCGAACTGTCGCCGCTCGCCCCGCGGGATGTGAGCCTCTAGCCGGAACCATTCACTGAATTACAGGACAGCGCGCAGAAGGCTAGGCCGCCCCGGCTTCGGCGTCCGCCAACGGCGGCAGACTGATCTTGAATCGGGTCTCGTGCCCGAGCAGGCTCGCCAGCGCGATCTTACCGCCGGCTTCGTGGATGTAGCGCCGTACCAAGGACATGCCGGTGCCGTGCTGCGGACCGCCCGGCGAATTTTCGCGCGTGGTGTAGCCGGACTTGAATATGAGTTTGATGGCTTCCCGGTCGCGCAGGCGTGCGGCGGGCTCCGCCGCAGGGGCGGTGGTGACCTGGGCGCTCGGCCAATGGCTGCTCACATGATGGGTCAGCCATTGCAGGCGCTTGGAATCGCCGCCCACCACCAACAGGATTGGACCGGTCGCATCAGGCATAAGCTAAAGGTCTAGACTAAGGATCACCAGGGGAGCCGCTGGCGCACCCGAATGGCGCGTCGGGAATTCACAATTCTGGTGGCCGGCTGCCATTAGGGGCGTTCAGGGGCCCGAAATGCGAAAAAATCTGGATATCCGTGTCCAAAAGCCTGGAAAATTGCAACCATCGCCCCGATTCCACGGTCTGCTCAAGGGGTCTTGGAAGGTTATCGAGAGGATAGGTCGAATGGGAAGCATCAGAACTTGGTCGCTCGCGGTGGTCGCGGGCATCTTGGTGGTCGTGGTGGCTCACCAGCACTCGGCTGCCGATGCCGGTATGGCGGCCCCGCAGCCGGCCACGGCGGCCGCGACGGTGGCGGCGCCCGCATCGGTGGCGCCGGCCAGCCGAGTCACCGGGCTGCCGGATTTTTCGGGGCTGGTCGCCGACAACAGCGCGGCCGTGGTCAATATCAGCGTCGTTGAAAAGGCGCAGAAATTCGGCAGCACGGCCGACGACGGCGATGACGAATCGATGTCGCAGTTTTTCCATCGCTTTCAGCTGCCGAGTCCCGAGCATATGCCGCCGAGCCACGGCATCGGGTCCGGATTCATCATCACGCCGGACGGGTATGTGCTGACCAACGCTCATGTGGTGGCGGATGCCTCGGATGTGACCGTCAAGCTCACCGATCGGCGGGAGTTTCGGGCCAAAGTCATCGGCGTCGACAAGCGCAGCGATGTGGCATTGATCAAGATACCCGCAACCGGCCTGCCCATCGTGCGCTTCGGCGACCCGGCACGCATCCGGCCCGGGCAATGGGCGATCGCGATCGGTTCGCCGTTCGGTTTCGAGAATAGCGTGACCGCGGGCGTGATCAGCGCGGTCGGACGGCCGTTGCCGGACGACAGCGGCAGCTCGTTCGTGACCTTCATTCAAACCGATGCGGCCGTGAATCCCGGCAACTCGGGCGGCCCGTTGTTCAATCTCGAGGGTCAGGTGATCGGCATCAATTCGCAGATCTTCAGCCGCACCGGCGGCTACATGGGGATGTCGTTCGCGATACCCATTGATATCGCGTTGAACGTCAAGGATCAGCTGATGCGCAGCGGCAAGGTGAGCCGCAGCCGTATCGGCGTGGCGGTGCAGGACATCGGTCAACAGCTCGCGCAAACCTTCGGCCTGGCCACCCCGCACGGCGCCTTGATCAGCGCGGTGGAACCGCAAAGCCCCGGCGAGCGCGCAGGATTGAAGCCGGGCGACGTCATCACCAGCGTCAACGGCCGGCCCATCGATCATTACTATGATCTGCCCGCCGTCATTTCTCAGCTGATTCCGGGAAGCGAGGCGGGTCTCGGCGTTTGGCACGATCGCAAGGCGGTGCAACTTACGGTCAAGACGGTTCTGCTGGAGGACACGCCGGCGCAGGCCGCGCGCGTCGGCAGTGCGCAGGACGGCGGCCGGTTGGGACTCGCGGTTCGGCCGCTCGATCCCGGCGAACAGCAGGAGTTGCACACTCGCGGCCGGTTGCTCGTGGAAGATGTCACGGGGCCGGCGTTGGCCGCCGGATTGCAGGCCGGCGATGTGGTGCTCGGAGTCAACGGTTCGGGGGTATCCACGGTCGCGGAACTCAAGCGGGAGGTGGCTCGGGCCGGGCGTAGCGTCGCGCTGCTGATCCAACGCGAGGATGCTCAGATCTACATTCCGGTCGATCTCGGTTGATCCCGGGTTTCGTTGTACTTACGGCATGCAATCGGATTTAATCCCCGGCGTGCAAGCGGCCGACTCCGTGTTCCCCAACGCCATCGCAGCCGCGGCCGGGTCCGCTGCGGCGGTGTTCTTGCCGACCTGCCGCGCCGAGATGGAGGCGCTCGGTTGGCAGCAGTGCGACATCATCATCGTCACCGGCGATGCCTATGTGGATCATCCGAGTTTCGGAATGGCGATCATCGGCCGCGTCTTGGAGGCGCAAGGGTTCAAAGTCGGCATCATCGCTCAGCCGGATTGGCATAGCGCTGCGGATTTCACGGTGCTCGGCGCGCCGCGCCTGTTTTTCGGCATAACCGCCGGCAACATGGACTCGATGGTGAACCGCTACACCGCGGACCGGCGAGTGCGCAGCGACGACGCCTACACTCCCGGCGGGGCGGGCGGCAAGCGGCCCGACCGCTGCGTCATCGTCTACTCGCAGCGGGTGCGCGAGGCTTACAAGCACGTCCCCATCGTGATCGGCGGCATCGAGGCGAGCCTGCGCCGCATCGCGCATTTCGATTACTGGTCCGAACAGGTGCGCCGTTCGGTGCTCATCGACGCCAAGGCGGACATGCTGGTCTTTGGTAACGCCGAGCGGCAAATCGGCGCCATTGCGCGCAGGCTCGGCGCCGGCGAATCGATCAGCAGCATCTCGGATCTGCGCGGCACCGCCCACCTGCGTCGCGCCATGCCGGCGGACTGGATCGAGATCGATTCCAGCGAGATCGATGTTCCCGGCCGGACGGCCCCGTTGCCGGATCCTTATGCCGGCGAAGACGAGCGCAGGCAGGCGCTCGGCGCATCGGCCGCCACGGCTGTCCCGTCTGCGCTGGCCGACCGGGTGTCGGACGGGCGCCGCGTGGTGAAATTCTTTCGCCACGTACCCGGCGCCGAGCGCGATCGCAGCGTGATTCGTCTGCCTTCGTTCGAACAGGTGAGCGCGGATCCGGTGCTGTACGCGCACGCGTCGCGAATCCTGCACCTGGAGTCGAATCCCGGCAATGCGCGCGCCCTGGTGCAGCGCCACGGCAGCCACGAGGTGTGGCTCAATCCGCCTCCGATTCCCTTGAGCACGGCCGAGATGGACGCGATCTACGAGCTGCCGTATGCGCGCCGCCCTCATTCCGCCTACGGCAATGCGAGAATTCCCGCCTATCACATGATTCGATTTTCGGTGGCGATTCAGCGCGGCTGTTTCGGCGGCTGCACGTTTTGTTCGATCACGGAGCACGAGGGCCGCATCATCCAGAGCCGCTCCGAGGAATCGGTGATCCGCGAGATAGAAACCATACGCGACAAGGTGCCTGGGTTCACCGGAGTCGTCTCCGATCTCGGCGGCCCGACGGCGAATATGTACCGCCTGCATTGCAAGAGCCCGCAGATCGAGTCGGCATGCCGCCGCCCGTCCTGCGTCTATCCCGGCATCTGCCCGAATTTGAACACCGACCATGCGCCCCTCATCAACCTGTACCGGCGGGCGCGCAATCTGCCGGGCGTGAAGAAAGTGCTGGTCGCCTCCGGCGTGCGTTACGACCTTGCGATCGAATCGCCGGACTACGTGAAGGAACTCGCCACTCACCACACCGGCGGGTACCTCAAGATCGCGCCCGAGGCGATCGGCGAGGGTCCCTTATCGAAGATGATGAAGCCCGGGGTGGGTACGTACTACAAGTTCAAGGAGCTGTTCGACAAGTACTCCAAGGCGGCGGGCAAGGAACAGTATCTCATTCCTTATTTCATCGCGGCGCATCCCGGAACGCGCGATGCGGACATGCTGGAACTTGCGGTGTGGTTGAAGAAGAACGGCTTTCGCGCCGATCAAGTGCAGGCGTTCTTGCCTTCGCCCATGGCCACCGCGACCGCGATGTACCACTCGGGCAAGAATCCGCTCAAACGGATCACGCGCGATAGCGAAGCGGTGGTCATCCCCAAGGGCCTCAAGGTGCGCCGCCTGCACAAGGCGTTCTTGCGCTACCACGACCCGGAAAATTGGCCTCTGCTGCGCGAGGCATTGAAGCGGATGGGCCGGGCCGACCTGATCGGCAACGGCAAGCAGCACCTGATTCCGGCTTACCAGCCGATCGGCGGGAGAACTCAGGTCGGCCGCCCGGGCCGCGAGGGCTCCGTGCCGCTTCGTACGCAGCATACGGGTCTGCCCAAGGCCGGATTGCCCAGGGCCGGTAAAGTCATACCGGCGGGCGGTCGCAGGAAATTTCCTAACACACAGAACCGGTCCGGTCGACCTTAGGAGCCTGTCTGAGTATTCCCCGTGAGCCGCGTTGGCTTGGCGAGGGAGCGGATGCAAGGCGCGCGGCGCACGACGTAGCGAGCGCTACGGCCAAGCCGCGCAACACCGCAGACGCCCCTCACCAAACCAACCCGGAGGGACCGGGCAGATTTCGCTTCATCCGTCGTTGTCGCCTCCTCATTGGGCGTTACCCAACGTCGTCGGCTCCGCCTCGGCTGAAGCGAAATCTGCCACGGTCGCGGCCACGGGGAATACTCAGACAGGCTCCAACGTTTTTGCTTGCTACGCCTCCGGGGGTGCGATTAAAGTTCCGGGCTGTCTAGCGGTTTTCGGGCCGCAATTCATCAACTTAAGACACTTATGAGTTGTGCGTGGCGCTTCGGCGCGGCTTGGGTGCGTGTGAAACATGGATAAATGGGTCGTTCATAAATTCGGCGGTTCGAGCGTCGCCGACGCGAGTTGCTTTCGGCGCGTCGCCGACATCCTCGAGGCGTCGAGCAATCCGCGGGAAGCCGTGGTGCTCTCGGCCTGCCGGGGCGTCACGGATGAGCTGCTCGGTTTGGTGAGCTTGGCGGAGCGGCCCGACGGCAATATCGCGGCGGCGATCGAACAATTGAAGAGCCGGTACGAGATGCTCGCTGAGGAACTGCTGTCGCGCCCGGCGTACGAAGCCTACCGCACGCTGCTGAACAAGGATTGCCGCGATATCGCCGGCGTGCTGCAGACCGTGCGGCTCATCCGCGCGGCGACCGATTCGATGCGCGATGTCATCTCGGGCTATGGCGAAATATGGTCGACGCGGCTGTACGCGGCGTTCCTGCGCGAACGCGGCCGGATTCCGGGCGAGATTCTGTGGATAGACGCGCGCCAGGTGGTCATCGTCGAATGGGGGCCGTTGGGTCCGGCGGTGCAGTGGAGCGAGAGCGAGCGAAATCTGCGGCAGTTGGTGCCGGAGAATTTTCAGGGGCGGCTCATCGTGACCGGATTCGTCGCGACCACCACGACCGGAATACAGACCACCCTCGGGCGCAACGGGAGCGATTTTTCCGGATCCATCTTCGGCGCCTTGCTCGATGCGGCCGAAATCATCATTTGGACCGACGTGGACGGCGTGCTGTCGGCGGATCCGCGGCTGGTGCCTAACGCTCAGGTCATCGATCAGTTGTCCTACAACGAGGCGATGGAACTTGCCTACTTCGGCGCCAAGGTCATCCACCCGCAGACCATGGCACCCGCGGTGGCGCGCGACATACCGATCTATATCCGCAATACCTTCGCGCCGCACAAGCATGGAACCCTGATCTGCACCCATCCGGTCTCGGCGTTGAAGGTGAAGGGGATAACGACCATCGATCCGGTGGCGCTGGTGAATCTCGAGGGGGCGGGCATGATCGGCGTGCCGGGCACCGCGCACCGCCTGTTCGGTGCACTGCACGACGCCGGCATATCGGTCATTTTGATTTCGCAGGGCAGTTCCGAACACTCGATCTGCTTCGCCATTCCTCAGGCACAGGCGGTGCGCGCCGAGGAAGCCGTGCGTCGCGCGTTCGATGCGGAATTGCGCGACGGGCAGATTCAGCACGTCGACGTGGGGTTGGGACTGAGCATTCTCGCGGTGGTCGGCGACGGCATGGCCGGGGCGCACGGTGTCGCCGCCAAAGTCTTCAACTCGCTCGGTAATGCCGCGATCAGCGTGCGAGCGATCGCACAGGGCGCCTCGGAGCGCAACATTTCCCTGGTCGTGGACGGCAAGTTCGCCGCCAGGGCACTGCGTGCCGTACACGCAGCGTTTTATTTGTCGCCCAACACGCTTTCCATCGGCTTGATCGGTCCGGGTACCGTGGGCCGGGTCTTGCTGGCGCAGATCGCCAGCCAAGTGGAGCGCCTGCGGGCCTTGAACCTGGACCTGCGCCTGCGCGGAATCGCCGGATCCAACCGTATGCTGCTCGAAGAGGGCGCGATCGACCTCGAACGCTGGCCGCAACGGTTGGCTGAAGGCGGGGAGGCGCTCGACCTGGACAAATTCGTGGCGCATTGCCAGGCGGATTACATCCCGCACACGGTGATCATCGATTGCACGGCGAGCGCGGAAGTCGCGGGCAACTACCGCGACTGGCTCGCCCGGGGCATCCACGTGGTGACGCCGAACAAAAAGGCGAACAGCGGCCCGCTGCCCGCTTATCATGCGCTCAAGGAGGCGGCGCGCGCCGCCGGGACGCATTATCTTTACGAGGCGACGGTCGGCGCCGGATTGCCGGTGATCCAGACGCTGCGGGACTTGCGCGAAACGGGCGACGACATCACTCGCATTGAGGGGATTTTCTCGGGCACATTGGCCTATCTGTTCAACGTCTTCGACGGCAGCGAATCGTTCTCCTCGATCGTGCGCGCGGCGAAGCTCAAGGGCTATACCGAACCGGATCCGCGCGATGACCTGTCCGGGATGGACGTCGCCCGAAAGCTGATCATTCTCGCCCGCGAGATGGGCCTGACGTTGGAGTTGTCCGACGTCGAGGTCACCGGGTTGGTTCCGGCGGCGCTCAGCGCGTGCGATGTCGAGGAGTTCATGCGGCGGTTGCCGGAGTACGACGCGAGTATGGCGGCCATGCTGGCCGAAGCGGGCCGGCAGCGGCAGGTACTGCGCTACGTCGGACGCATCGACGCGGACGGCAGGTCGTCGGTCGGATTGACGCGCTTGGACGCCAAGCACGCGTTCGCGAACATTGCGCTCACCGATAACGTGGTGCGTTTTGCGACGCGACGCTATTGTGACAATCCGCTGATCGTGCAGGGACCGGGGGCCGGACCGGAAGTCACGGCCGGTGGCGTGTTCGCCGATTTGCTGCGCCTGTCCGCCTATCTCGGCGCGCATCTGTAACTCTGAACCCGACAAGGACCGTTCGTGCCAATCGATGTGACCGCCTTCGCGCCAGCCACGGTAGCCAACGTCGGCATCGGCTTCGACATTCTGGGCCACACGGTGGATGCGGTGGGTGATCGGGTACGACTGTGGCGCATCGAGGAACCGACGGTGCGGATACGCAGCATCGAAGGGCTCGTCGGCGAGATCTCCCTCGACCCTCACAGCAATACCGCCGGCCGTGCCCTTCAGGCGATGCGCGCGGCGCTCGAACTCCCTTACGGCTTCGAGATCGACATCGAGAAAGGCATTCCCTTGGCCTCCGGCATGGGCGGTTCGGCGGCTTCCGCCGTCGCGGCCGTGGTCGCCGCCAACGCACTGCTGCCGAATCCCGTGTCTCCCTTGCGGCTTCTCACCTTCGCCATGCAGGGCGAAATCGTCGCCAGCGGATCCGCGCACTTGGATAATATTGCGCCCTGTCTTTACGGCGGGCTGGTGCTGACCGTCGGCATCGATCACCCGCGCGTGAAGCAGATTCCGGTTCCGCCGCAGGTGCGTTGCGTGCTGGTGCATCCGCACATGCACTTGGGCACGCGCGAGGCCCGCGCCATCCTCAAGAGCGACGTCACGCGCTCGGATTTCGTTTGGCAGACGGCGAATCTGGCGGGCTTCATCAGCGGCTGCTATTCGAACGATTTGGACATGATCCGCGATTCCTTCAATGACGTGATCATCGAGCCGCAGCGCCAATCCCTGATCCCGGGGTTCAAGGTGGTGCAGCACGGCGCCATGTCGGCCGGCGCCCTGGGATGCTCGATATCGGGCGCCGGGCCGGCCATATTCGCCTGGACCGAACAACAACATGCCGAGGCGGTGCGAGCTGCGATGGTGGATGGGTTCGCGAGTCACGGGTTGCAATCGGACGCGTGGATCTCCTCGCTGGCCGCGGCCGGGGCGCACGTGGTGAATCCGTGACGGAGGAGCTCAAATTCGCGAGCACGCGGGGCGGCGCGCCCCCGGTAGCGCTGAGCGAGGCCATCGTGCAGGGGCTGGCGCCGGATGGCGGATTGTACGTTCCCACGAGGCTGCCGGGCATCGACCGGAGTGCGTTTGATGCCGGCCAGAGCCTGCCGCAGCTCGCGCGCGGTGCGCTCGCAGGATTCTTCGCCGGCGACCGGCTGCTGGCGATGCTCGGCGAAACTTCGCAGGCAGCGCTCGATTTCCCGGCGCCGACCACCGCCGTCGCGGAGTGCCGGGACCGGCTGTTCGTGCTCGAGCTCTATCACGGGCCGACCGCGGCCTTCAAGGATTTCGGCGCGCGTTTTCTGGCCGAGACGCTCGAGCGTCTGCAGAGTGGAGGCTCCGACCCGCTGACCATCCTGGTGGCGACCTCGGGCGATACCGGCGGAGCCGTCGCGGCGGCATTTCACCGCCGCCCCTGGGTGCGCATCGTCATCTTGTACCCGAAAGGCCTGGTGAGTGCGCGGCAGGAGCAACAGTTGACCTGCTGGGGCGACAATGTGATGTCGCTGCGCATCGACGGCACGTTCGATGACTGCCAGCGCCTGGTGAAGGAAGCGTTCGTGGATCGCGCCCTCGGTCTCAAACACCGTTTCAGTTCCGCCAACAGCATCAATATCGGGCGGTTGTTGCCGCAGATGGTGTACTACGTCGCCTCGAGTCTCGAGATCGAGCGGCGCACGGGCGCCAAGGCGTGTTACATCATCCCCGCGGGCAATCTCGGCAATGCGTTCGCCGCGGTGTGGGCACGCGCGCTCGGATTTCCGATCGATCGCCTGATTATGGCGCACAACGCCAATCGCACGGTTGCGGATTATTTTGCGAGCGGCGAGTGGCGTCCGCGCCCGAGCATAGCGACGCTGGCCTCCGCCATGGATGTGGGCAATCCAAGCAACATGGAGCGCATTCGCGCGCTGTATCCCCGGTTCGCGTCGCTGCGCGAGCAGCTCAGCGCCGACAGCGTCGATGACCCTGCGATCCGCGGTAGGATTGCCGAGGACTTCAGACAATACGGGCGCGAATGGTGTCCGCACACGGCGACCGCGGCGGAAGTCTATCGCCGCTTGAGCGAGCGCGAACGGCGCGACCACCCGTGGGTGCTGGTGGCGACGGCCCATCCGGCCAAATTCAACGACGTCGTGGAGCCGATCATCGGCAAGCCGGTGACGGTGCCCGCGGCCTTGGAGCGGCTGCTGCGCCTGCCGCAGCATTATCTCGATTTGCCGCCGAAGCTGTCCGCGGTGGCGGCGGCGCTCGAATGAACGATTTTCGGATCGAACCGCAATGGATTGCGGCCGGCGCGGCGCTGCTGGTGGTCGGTGCGGCCGCTTATGTGGGATTTGGGGCATACCGGCGCCGTTCCCGGCGCAAGGCGCTGCTCGGGCGCTTAAAACGCATCGCCTATGAAGCGGCGCACCAAGTCCTGGTGCCCGATGGCATGGGCGGCTTCATCCACGTCGATCATTTGCTGCTGACGCCGCTCGGCTTGCTGGTGCTCGATACCCGGCGCGTGGCCGGGCTGATCTTCGGCGGCGATCAAATGAGCGACTGGACAGTCATGGCCCGCGGCCGTCGCTATACCTTCGACAATCCGCAGCCGGCGCTCTACGATCGAATCGCCGCGGTCAAAGCCCTGGTCGGGGAATTTCCGGTCGAGGGCCGCTTGCTGTTTTCCAACGTCGGAAAATTCACCAAGGGCATGCCGAAGTACGTGCTGATGCTCGATGGCCTGGAAGTCGAGTTTCCGGCCGCCGATCGCGGTCCCGTGGGATCGGCGGCACCGGCGGAATTTGCCGAGATCTGGAGTCGTCTGGCGCCGCAGCTCAAGCCGAGCCCGCACCAATTCACCAATCTTTAGCCGAAACTATTCACTGAACGATAAGTATTCTCGTGGACGAGGGCCGGATCGGGAGGGTATTTTCCAGACCGCCGTGAACCCGTCCCTGGGGGCTGCGGGAAAAACATCCTGTTTTTCACGCTCCGGAAAATACCCTCCCGATCCGACCTTCTGCGCGCTTTCCTGTAATTCATGAATAGTTCCGGTTAGGAGCCTGAAGCCCAAAGAAGCGCAGCGCATTGCGCGTGGTCGCGGCAGCCACCGCGGCCGGCGATTCGCCGCGGATCTGCGCGACGGTGCGCGCGATGTGCGGCAGGTACGCCGGTTCGTTGCGGCGCGATTTCGGTCGCGGCTCGAGATCGCGCGGCAACAAATACGGCGCGTCGCTCTCGATCATGAGCCGCTCCGATGGGATGCGCGGCACGGCCTCGCGCAGGCCTGAGGAGCGGCGTTCGTCGCAAATCCATCCGGTGACGCCGATCGACAGGTCGAGTGCCAAACAGGCGTCGAGCTCGCGCACACCGCCGGTGAAGCAGTGCGCAACGCCGCCGGCGAGAGCGGAGCGATATTCGGCGAGAATCGCCGCGAAGTCCTCGAGTGCGTCGCGTTGATGCAGGAACACCGGCTTCGCCATGCTCACCGCGATTTCCAACTGCGCGACGAAGGCCGCGCGCTGCGCCGCCCGGGGCGATAGATCGCGAAAATAATCCAACCCGCATTCGCCGACCGCGACCACGCGGCGCCGGTTCAACAGCTCCCGCAACTCCGCGCACCGGCCCAAGTCGAAGTCCGCCGCGTGGTGCGGATGCACGCCGGCGGTGCTCCACAACACGCCCGGATGGGCCTCCGCCAGCGCCGCCGCCGCCCGTGAACTCGCCAGATCCGCACCGGTGACCACTTGCCGGGTCACGCCGGCCTGCATCGCCCGCGCGATCACCTCGGACCGGTCGCCGGCGAAGCTGTCGTGGGTCAGATTCGCCCCGATGTCGATCAATTCGTCGCTCAAGAGCCGTCGCCTGGTTGTGATATCGTCGCCCGGATGTGCAAAGTCGCATTGTTCCTGTTCGTGGCGCTGGCATTCGCCGCCGTGCCGGTCAAGGCTCAGGAAGGCGGCGACCTGCAGGCGCAGATTGTCTACGCGTTTCACGTCGAAGATACCAACCTGTTGGTCAATTTGGTGCAAACTTTGGCGACGCAGGCCAGTTCGGGAGGCCCCGACCCGGTGTTGCGCTATCACTTGGCGCATGCGCAGTACCGCGTGGGACTCCTGGTGGGGGAGAAGCATGCGAAAGACGCGGCAGCGGCCTTTGGCGACTGTGTCGACCAACTCAAGCGAGTGCTGGAGCAGAACCCGACCTCGGCCGAGGCTCTGGCGTTGCAATCGGCGTGCTATGCCGGTCTGGCGAAATACAAGAGCCTGGAGGCGGTGCTGCTGCGGTCCCGGGCGACCGAGCGCATCGCTGCGGCGTTGAGGCTTGCGCCGCGCAACCCGCGGGTCCTGTATCTGGCCGCCATGGACGGATTCGCCCGCTCCAAGGCCGGCTCCGCGGAGCACGATCGAGCCTTCGCCGAGCTCGAGCGCGCCGTGCAGTTGTTCGATCAGTCGTCCTCCACCGGCATCGACGCGCCGAGCTGGGGACACGCGCAAGCGTACCTCGAGCTCGGTATTCAGCTGCAGTCGCGCGGCGATTTATTGGGCGCCCGCAATTCGATCGAGAAGGCCCTGATCGTCGCACCCGACTTCAAAGCGGCACAAAAACAACTGGCGAATCTCGCGCGGCATTGAGTCCGGGCGCCGCGCCGCCGGCGACTTCGAACCTGGTATCATGCGGCGCGATGAAGCCACAAGGCACGCAATTATCGCTGTTCGAGGCGCGCGCGACGGACGATGCATTCGCGGTTCGGGTGAGCGCGCGCGCGCGCCGGCTCACCGCCCGCGTACACGTCGGCGGACGGGTGGAAATCGTGGTTCCGATCGGCGTGAATGCCCACGCGGTGCGCGATTTCGTGCGCCGATTCACACCCTGGATCGACCGCAAGGTGGCGGCGATGCAGTGCTTCGCCGAACCGGCCGCGGCGGTGCCGGGCAGCGTGGAATTCGCCTTTACCGGCGAGCGTTTCGCGGTGGACTGGCAGCAGGCTCCGAGGCGCGGCGTGATGCGCCAAGGGGCGAGGCTCCTCGTTCGGTCGCCGAACGACGCGGACGCCCGCTTGCTGCTTCGCGGCTGGCTCAAACGAGCGGCCGGCGAGCGCTTGGCGCCGCCGCTGCGCCAATTGGCGGAGGAATTGCAGTATTCAGTCGAGCGAGTGGTGATCCGCTGCCAGCGAACGCGGTGGGGCAGCTGCTCGACACGCGGCACGGTGAGCCTCAACTGTTCATTGGTCTTTCTTCGCCCCGATGTGGTTCGCTATCTCTTTATTCATGAGCTGGCGCACCTGAAACAAATGAATCATTCGGCCGGCTTTTGGCGCCTGGTGGAGCAGCTCGAACCGGACTACCGGCGGCTGGATCGAGAGCTGCTCGCCGGCTGGCGAACGGTTCCCCTTTGGGTATTCAAGAACTAGCCGATGAGCGAACTCAATCCGACCGGCAAGCCTTTCGTCGACCTGAGCGACGAGCAGGTCTATTGGGATTTGAGGGACTCGCTGAGCTATGGGCAGTATCTCAATCTCGATAAGCTTCTCGATGCGCAGCACCCGCTGTCCTACCAGCACGATGAGATGTTGTTCATCGTGATCCATCAGGTTTCCGAGTTGTGGATGAAGTTGTGCCTGCACGAATTGAACGCCACCGTGGCTTGCGTGCGGCGCGACGATTTGGGCCCGACCTTCAAGATGCTGACGCGCGTGTCGACGATTCAGCGGCAGCTGCTGGAGGCGTGGGACGTGCTGGCGACGGTGACTCCCCACGATTATTCCGCGTTTCGCAATACCTTGGGCCGTTCATCGGGGTTCCAGTCGGCACAATATCGCATGCTGGAATTTCTGATCGGCAACAAGAATGCGGAGATGATCGAGGTGTTTCGCGCCGACCCGCCGACCTACGAAACATTGGAGCGCGCGCTGCGCGCGCCGAGCCTATACGACGAGGTTTTGCGGCTGTTGAGCCGCCGCGGCCTGAACGTGCCGGCGCAAGTCATCGATCGGGATTTCACCCAACCCTATCAGGCCAGCAAACAGGTCGCGGCCGCATGGCTCAGCGTGTATCACAATTCGGTCAAGGACTGGGATTTGTACCAACTGGCGGAGCGGCTGGTCGACCTCGACTACAAATTCCAATTATGGCGGTTTACCCACGTGAAAACGGTCGAGCGCATCATCGGCTACAAGCGCGGCACGGGCGGCACCGGCGGGGTGTCCTACCTGACCAAGGCGCTGGAACTGAAATTCTTTCCCGAACTTTGGACTGTCCGAACGTCCATGTAGGTTGATTCGTGAGCAACGTGCAAGATCGATTACAGAACGTCAATGTCGCTTCCAGCGATCTGTTGGCCACCCCCGAGGAGGTCAAGCGGCGCCTGCCGCTGACCGCGCGTGCCGCAGAGACCGTGCTGCGTTCGCGGGAAACACTGCGCGCGATCTTGGAGCGGCGCGATCCGCGGCTGTTCGTGGTGGTGGGGCCGTGTTCGATTCATGACGTGGTGGCGGCGCGCGAATATGCGGATGTGCTCAAGCGTCTCGCGGATCAAGTGGCGCCGACCATGTTTCTCATCATGCGGGTATATTTCGAGAAGCCGCGCACCACCGTCGGTTGGAAGGGCTTGATCAACGATCCGGACTTGGACGACTCGTTTCACATCGAAAAGGGCATCATGCTCGCGCGCGAACTGCTGCTGTACGTGGCGGAGCTGGGGTTGCCGGCGGGAACCGAAGCGCTGGACCCGATCATGCCGCAGTATCTTTCCGAACTCATCACCTGGACGGCGATCGGCGCGCGCACCACGGAATCGCAGACGCATCGGGAAATGGCGAGCGGTTTGTCCACGCCGGTGGGCTTCAAGAACGGCACCGACGGGGCGCTGGGCGCGTCGATCAACGCGCTCCAATCGGTGAGGTACCCGCATCATTTCCTGGGCATCACTCAGCAGGGTCAGTCGGCGGTGTTTCGCACGCGCGGCAATCCCCAGGCGCATATCGTGCTGCGCGGCGGCGGCGGCCGGGTCAACTACGATGCGGTGAGCATCGCGCTGGCCGAGCGGCAGCTGACGCAGGCGAATCTGCCGGCGACCGTCGTGGTGGATTGCAGCCACGGCAATTCGAACAAGGATCCGAGCGTACAGCCACTGGTGGCGGAGAATTGCGTCACGCAGATCCTGGACGGCAACCGTTCGATCGTGGGCCTGATGCTCGAGAGCCATTTGAAAGCCGGGAATCAACCCATCCCGAAGGACCTCAGCACCCTCGAATACGGCGTATCGATCACCGATCCGTGCATGGACTGGCCGAGCACGGAAGCGCTGCTGCTCAAGCTCCATCAGTCCTTGCTAACCGTGCGACGCTGATGCGCAGCGTGGGCCGATAGTGCTTCCATAGACGGTAGCCGAGCAATAGCGCAAGGACGCAGGCATAGAGGAGCGGGTCGCGGATGTCCTTCTTGACCTGCCACCAAAAATGCCAGACGCCGAGCAGCGCGACCGGGTAGATCAGCCGGTGCAGTCGAGTCCAACGCCTTCCCATTCGCCGCTGCGCCTTGGCGGTGGAGGTCAACACCAAGGGAATCAGCAACAGCAGACCGAGCGTACCGAGCGTAATGTAAGGCCGCTTTACGATCTCGTGGCCGATGGCGTGCAACTTGCCGGCTTGATCCAGCAGCAGAAAGACCGACAAGTGCATCAGCGCGTAAAAAAACGCGAATAGGCCGAACATCCGTCTGAAGCGCAGCCAGATGTCCCAACGCGTGAAATCCCGCAACGGCGTCATGCACAGCGTGATCAAGAGAAAATTCAAGGTCCATCGGCCGCATGTGTGCAGCATCACCTTGACGGGGTCCGCGCCCAAGGACAGGCCGGCCAGATTGAATGCGCCGGCCGCGAGGTGCAAGGCCGGCAGCAAGCAGGCGGCGAACACCAGCGGTTTCGCGATGAGACGTGCGGCGGGACTCAAAAATATCTCCGCAGGTCCATGCCGCTGTAGAGCCCGGCGACTTCGGCGGCGTAGCCGTTGAAGGGCAGGGTGGGGCGGCGCGAGTTCAAGAGGCTTCCCCCGAGATGCCGCTCGCTCGCCTGACTCCAGCGCGGATGGTCGACCGCCGGGTTGACGTTGGCATAGAAGCCATATTCGCCGGGTCCCGCTTCCGCCCAAGTGGTGCGCGGCATGCGTTCCGTGAACTTGATGCCGACGATGGCCTTGATGCCCTTGAATCCGTATTTCCAGGGCACGATCAATCGCAGCGGCGCGCCGTTTTGATTGGGAAGCACCTTGCCGTACAGGCCCACCGCCATGATGGCGAGCGGATGCATGGCCTCATCCATGCGCAGCCCCTCGACATAGGGCCATTCGAGCACGGAGGAGCGCTGACCGGGCATTTGCTTCGGGTCATAGAGGGTCCTGAACTCGACGAACTTCGCCTTCGAAGTCGGCTTGAAGCGCTTCAGCAGATCACCCAGCGGAAAGCCGATCCAAGGCACCACCATGGACCATGCCTCCACGCAGCGCAGGCGATACACCCGCTCTTCCAGCGGATGAGGTTTGAGAATGTCCTCGATGATGAACGACCCGGTTACTTCCGCCTCGCCGCCGACGGTGACGTTCCACGGCCGGGTGCGCAGGCGTTGCGCGTTTTCGGCGGGATCCGTTTTATCGGTGCCGAACTCGTAGTAGTTGTTGTACGTCGTGATGTCACGCAAGGAATTGGGCGTTTCGGCGATGCTGAATGCGGTATTGCGCGCAAAGCTGAGTGCGTCCGGCGCGGAGGCCGCCGTTTCGGCCAAAGCGGGCCGCAAAAAGCGGCCGATCGTCTGAACGGCGGCGAGACCGACGGCGCCCGCCAGCAGGGTACGCCGGCTGAGATACCGCGCCTCCGGCGTGATCTCCGATGGCAGTGTGGTGACTGACTGGTTGCGCGCTCTTCTCATCTAGCTACCCCGTGTTCGCCGTTGGTCGGTGTCAACGCTTGATGGAGTAGACCGTCGGAACCGGCAAAATGTTGCGGGATCCGTCGATTTAAGTCCAATCGGCGACCGGGATACCGGCTTTGGCGGCGGCGCGCCGCGCGGCTGAATTGCCGTTCACCAGGACCGCGTGATCGGCTCGGCGCAAGTGAGCCAGATCCGAGCCGCTGTTGCCATAGGCAACGATGGGTGTGCCGGGGTATTGGGTGCGCAAGGACTCGAGGCAGCGAAGTTTTTCCTCACCGCGCCTATTCGGCCCCTGCAAGGCCCCATCGAGCCGATCGCCTCGCCACCGCAGCTCGGTGCATAGCGTGCGCTCGAAGCCCAGCAATCGACCGATGAGCGGCACATATAAATCCGGGCTCGCCGACAGCAGCACCAGATGATCGCCCGCGGCGCGATGGGCCTCGAGCGCGGCGAGCGCGGCGGGACGGAACACATGGTGCGGCCCGAGGTTGCGCACGAAAGAGTCCGCCCACGCGTCGATCTTGGCACGGCAGTCCCCGCCCATCACCGCCCGGATAATGCGCGATTTCAACCGGCCTCGATCGCGGCCGCGCGCCGCATATTCGACCAGCGCGGGCGCCAGCCGCCAAAACCGCAGCAGGCGCGCGGGGTGCCGAAGCGCGTAGCCGGCCAAAAACGGCATCAGCGTATCGCGCCAAGTCAAGGTGCCGTCGAGATCGAACAGCGCGACGTGCGGCCTCGCCTCGGGTGCGGGAGAGGCGTTCATGCGGATAATATATATGAAATAATAAAGGCGCCCTGGCTCGAACAGGCGAGATCCCGCGGAATCAGGAGATGAGCATGCATGAGCACGTAACGGTGCGCGCTTCGTCGCAGGTATGGTTGTGTGCAGCGGCCGTTGGCGCCTTCGGCGCCATCGGCGCAAGCGCACAGAACACGGCCGGCCGGGCGGCCGGGCCGCCCGTGGCCGTTGCGGGCTACACCTACGTAAAATCGCTCGGCGGGATAGACGAGTACCGCCTCGACGGCAACGGCCTCACGGTCTTGTTGGCCGCCGATCACTCGGCGCCGGTCGTTACCTTCCAGGTGACGTATCGGGTCGGATCGCGCAACGAAGTGACCGGCACCACCGGGGCGACTCACCTTCTGGAACATCTGATGTTCAAGGGCAGCGAGAACTTCAACGATCCGAAGGGCAGCAGCATCAAGCAGTTCCTGGAGCGCGTCGGCGGACAATACAACGCCACCACTTCGGTCGATCGCACCAACTACTTCGCAACCGTCGGCCGCGACGACCTGGAAGGATATGTCGCGGTCGAAGCCGATCGCATGCGTCACCTATGGCTGCACGAGGCCGACCTGCGGTCGGAAATGACGGTGGTGCGCAACGAATACGAACGCGGCAAGAACGACCCCAACAACGTGCTGATCGAAGAGGTGACCGCCGCCGCCTACGTGGCGCTGCCCTATCATCACCCGGTTATCGGTTGGAAGAGCGATATCGAGCACGTGGCCATCGCCAAACTGCATGAGTTCTACGATACGTTCTACTGGCCCAATAACGCCACCGTCTCGGTGGTCGGCGACATCGACGCGGCCGCGGTGCTCGGCTTGGTCAAGAAATATTACGGCACGTTCGCGCGCTCGCCGCAGCCGATTCCGGAGATGTACACCGAGGAGCCGGCGCAAACCGGTGCGCGGCGCCTCATCGTCACGCGCCCCGGCGAACTCGGAACGGTGGTGATCGCGCACAAGGTGCCGAACGGTCGCGATGCGGATCAGCCGGCGCTCGAAATGCTCGATGCCATTTTGAGTTCGGGCAAGAATGCACGGCTGTACCGCGCGCTGGTCGACCAGGGGTTGGCATTGAGCGCGGAGGCCGGCACCGACCTGCATCGGGACCTATCGCTGCACATGGTGTACGCATCCATGGCGCCGGGCGCGACCCATGCGCGCGTGGAACAGGCGCTGCTCACCGAGATCGCCAAGATCAAGAGCGACGGGGTGACGGTTGAGGAAGTCGAGCGGGTCAAGCAGCAGTATGTGGCCGCCGAGGCCTACAAGCGGGACGGAACCGGCGCGGTTGCGCGCGAGCTCAACGAGTGGGTCGCCATCGGCGACTGGACCTTGTACGTGTCGTTTCCGCAGCAGATGGAACGAGTGACGGCAGCCGACGTGCAGCGGGTCGCCAAGCAGTACCTTATCGAGGATCAGGGCACGACCGGATGGTTCGTGCCCACGCCGCAGGCAGGGGAGACAGGATCGTGATCAGACAACGGGTGCGAATTGTGGCGATCACCGCATGCCTCGCGGCGGCCTCGAACGGCTGGGCCAATATGGCCGACAACAGCCATCGGTCGCAGACCGCGGGCATCGATCTGATCACGTATCAGACCAGCGTCAAGCAGGTGGTGATCGTGGTGGGCGCGCTGCCGGCCGGCGATGCCATGGCGGGTTCCGACAATATCGCCATTCCCACGCTCACCGGCATGATGCTGGACCGCGGCACGAGGACGCTCGACAAATTTGCCATTGCGAAGCAGCTCGATGACGTGGGCGCCGAAATCTCCTTCGGCGTGGGCGATCAAAGCCTGGAAATTCGCGCCAAGTGCCTGAAAAAGGACCTGCCGCTGGTGCTGCGCTTGATGGCTGCGCAACTCAGGGAACCGGCGATGCTCGCGAGCGAGTTCGGCAAAGCCAGGCAACAATTCATCGGTACCTTGCAAGAATCGATGCACAACACCGAGGAGCGTGCCCGGGAGGGGTTTGCCCGCGCGATCTTTCCGGAAGGACATCCGAACCGTCCGCATTCGCTCGAGGAATTCTTGATCGCGGCCAAGTCGGCGACGCTCGATCAGGCGAAGAGGTTCCATGCTCGTTACTACGGCCCCGCCCATCTGACGCTGGTGCTGGCCGGCGATGTGCCGGTTGCCGAGGCGCAGGCTGAAATTGCCAAGGATTTCGCGGGATGGAGCGGCGGTCAGGACTACATTTACCCGGCAAAGGCCGCGACTTCCCCGGGCCCGTCACAGGTTGTGGTACCGCTCAAAGACAAGCCGAGCGTTTCCGTGATGCTCGGTCAGCCGACGGGTTTGCGCTACCGGGATCCGGACGCGTTGCCGCTGCGGGTGGGCACGGCGGTTCTCGGTCGAGGCTTTACCGGGCGTCTGATGAGAATCGTGCGCGACAAGGAGGGCCTCACTTACAACATCGATGCGGAGGTGACCGAGGACAGCATCGCGGACGGGGCGTGGGACATATCGGCGAGCTTCGCCCCGGCGCTGCTCGACAAGGGTTTGGCATCGACGCGCCGCGTACTCGACGCATGGTGGCAGCAGGGCGTCACGGAGGACGAACTCGCGGTCCGCAAGCAAGGGATCCTCGGCACCTATTTGGTGGGTCTGGCGACCACGCGCGGAATCGCAAGCGCCATTCTCACCACCGTTCAGCGCGGCTTCGACGTCGACTGGCTCGACGCCTATCCGGGCATGATTCAGGCGCTGACGCGCGATCAGGTCAATAAGGCCATTCGCACGCACCTCGATCCCGGCACCATGGTGCTGATCGAGGCGGGAAGCGTCGCCGCGGGCGGCCAGCCGGCCGCGGATTCAGCGCCGGCTACGCACTGACGGTCACGCCGCCTTGCCGGCGGCGGCGAGTTGCCGCAGCACGTAGTGCAAGATCCCGCCATGCTGGTAGTAATCGAGCTCCTTCGGCGTGTCGATGCGCACCCGGACCTCGAATTGCCTCCTGCTGCCGTCATCGGCGCGGGCGGTCACTTTGACGAACTTCGCCGCGCCCCGCTCCAGTCCGAGGATGTCGAAGGTTTCGCGGCCGCTCAAGCCCAGGCTGCTGAAGCTCTCGCCGTCCTTGTACTGCAGCGGCAGTACGCCCATGCCGATGAGATTGGAGCGGTGAATGCGTTCGAAGCTCTCTGCGATCACCGCTTTGACGCCCAATAGCATCGTTCCCTTGGCGGCCCAGTCGCGCGAACTGCCGGTGCCGTATTCCTTGCCCGCGAAAATCACCAGCGGCGTCGCGCCGGCTTTGTATTTCATGGCCGCATCGAAAATCGACATCGGCTCGCCGCCCGGGATGTGAACCGTGACCCCGCCCTCGGTGCCGGGCAGCAGCAGATTGCGCAATCGAATGTTGGCAAAAGTACCGCGCATCATCACCTCGTGGTTGCCGCGGCGCGCGCCGTAGGAATTGAAGTCCAGCGCTTGGACGCCCTGTGCGAGCAGGTATTTCGCCGCCGGGCTGGTCTTTGAGATATTGCCCGCGGGCGAGATGTGATCGGTGGTCACCGAATCGCCGAGTACCGCGAGCGCGCGCGCGCCCTTGACGTCGACGACCGCATCCGGCGTCATGCTCATGCCGTCGAAATACGGCGGATTCTTCACATAGGTTGATTTACCGTCCCAGGCATAGATTTTCCCGGCCGGCGTCTTGATGCCGCGCCAATTGGCATCGCCCACGAACACATCGGCATAGCCCTTCTTGAACATGGCGGAGTCCACCGAAGCGGCCACCGCCTCGGAGACCGCCGCGGCGCTCGGCCAGATGTCCTTGAGGTAGACCGGATGGCCGCCCTTGCCGGTTGCCAGCGGTTCGGTGGTGATGTCGAGGTCGAGGCTCCCCGCCAGCGCATAGGCGACCACCAGCGGCGGCGAGGCGAGAAAATTCATCTTGATTTCCGGATGCACGCGCCCTTCGAAATTGCGATTGCCCGAGAGCACCGAGCACGCGACCACGTCGCCCGCCTTGACCGCCTCGGAAATAGCAGGCTTGAGAGGTCCCGAGTTTCCGATGCAGGTGGTGCAGCCGTAGCCCACCGTGTAGAAGCCCAGCGCCTCCAAATCGGCCAGCAACCCGGCTTTTTGCAGATAGTCGGTGACCACGCGAGAGCCGGGCGCGAGCGAGGTTTTGACCCAGGGCTTGGCGGTGAGCCCCAAGGCGCGCGCGTTGCGCGCCAGCAGGCCCGCGGCAACCAGCACCGCGGGATTGGACGTGTTGGTGCAACTCGTGATCGCCGCGATCAGCACCGCACCGTCCTTGATCTCGACACTGCCGTCGCCCAATTGGGCGGCAGCCGCGCCGGTCGCCATGGGGTGTTTCTGCGCGCGCTCCTCGGTCATTATCTTCACGCTGCTCCGATAGACGCTTTTGGCCGATCGCAACGGCACGCGGTCCTGCGGGCGCTTCGGGCCCGCAAGCGAGGGTTCGACCGTCGCAAGATCGAGCTCCACGACGTCGGTGTACTCGGCGGCCGGCGCGCCGTCGATGCGCCACAGGCCCTGTGCCTTCGCATAAGCCTCCACCAGCGCAATTTGCGAAGCATCGCGGCCGGTGAGCCTGAGGTAGCGAATGGTCTCCTCGTCGATGGGAAAGATGGCGCAGGTCGAGCCGAATTCCGGAGACATGTTCGCAATGGTAGCGCGGTCCGCCAGCGGCAGGCCCTTGAGGCCATCGCCGAAGAATTCCACGAATTTATCGACCACGCCTTTTTTGCGCAGAATCTCAGTAACCGTCAACACCAGGTCGGTCGCGGTCGTGCCGGCCGCCAAAGTGCCGTTGAGCTTGAAGCCGATGACTTGCGGTATCAGCATCGTGACCGGCTGTCCGAGCATCGCGGCTTCGGCCTCGATCCCGCCGACTCCCCAACCGAGCACTCCGAGGCCGTTGACCATCGTGGTGTGCGAGTCGGTCCCGACCAACGTGTCCGGATAGGCAACCTTCCGGCCGCCGATGTCGTCGGCAAACACCACGCGGGCGAGGCGCTCGATATTCACCTGGTGCACGATGCCGGTATTGGGCGGCACGACTTTGAAGTTGCTGAACGCCCCCTGCCCCCAGCGCAGGAACATGTAGCGCTCGGCATTGCGCTTGAACTCGATTTCATTGTTGTGCCGCAGCGAATCCGCCGCACCGTATTCATCGACTTGGACGGAGTGATCGATCACCAACTCGGCTGGCGCGAGCGGATTGACCCGCTCCGGGTCGCCGCCGAGGCGTGCGATCGCCTCCCTCATTGCCGCCAGGTCCACGACGCACGGCACGCCGGTGAAATCCTGCATGATCACGCGGGCGGGGGTGAAGGCGATCTCGTCGCGGGGCATGGCTTTGGGGTCCCAGCGCAGCAGCGCCTCGATGTCGGCGCGAGTGACATTGACGCCGTCTTCGAAGCGCAAAAGATTTTCCAGCAGAATCTTCAAGGAAAAAGGCAGGCGCTCGACCTTGTATGCCCGAAGCGCGCTCAGGGCGCAGATTTGATATGACTGCGCACCCACGTTGAGCGTGGTTCTTGCCTTGAAGCTATCCGTCATGACCCCTCCAGCGTAAATTCAGAATTATAGGCGAGCGCGCCATCCGCCGGCGCGGGCGTACCCTGCGCGTCGCACGCATTGCTTGTTCGCGAGATCACGCCGCCGCCCAGACACAGATCATCGCGGTAAAACACCGCGTACTGGCCCGGCGTGACGGCCCGCGCGGGACCGAGCAGCCGCACCCGCACGCGCCCATCCGACCCCGGCCGGACCCGGCCGAGGAGATCCGCTTGGCGGTAGCGGGTCTTGACCCCGCACTCGAAGCCGTCGCGATCGCGGTCCAATGAAAGCGGCTGCGGCGCGCACAGCCAGTGCACCTGCTCGACGTCGAAAGTGTCGGACATCAGCAAGGGGTGTTCCTGGTCCTGCACCACGATGAGCGCATTGCGGCGCGCATCCTTGGCGGCGACGTACCAGGGCGCGGCCGCGGCGCCGGCTCTGCCGCCGACGCGCAAACCGGACCGCTGTCCGAGCGTATACAGAGCCAGTCCGCGATGTTCGCCCACCACCTCGCCGTCGGCGTTTTCGATGGGGCCGGGAGCAGTGTGCAGGTAACGGCTCAGGAATTCCTGGAAAGGCCGCTCGCCGATGAAGCAGATACCAGTGCTGTCCGGCTTGTCGAATACGGCCAGACCGGCCGCG
>Ga0207927_1000075_pt1 | contig 38978 bp, 27 predicted proteins | sample NGESurdeep072012_2_FD_184456 | JGI IMG/M metagenome (GOLD analysis project Ga0207927, IMG submission 184456) | Arctic peat soil microbial communities from Barrow, Alaska - NGEE Surface sample 210-2 deep-072012 (SPAdes) | ecosystem: Environmental > Terrestrial > Soil > Wetlands > Peat ... | reverse complement strand
GCTCAAGCGCCAGTGGAAATGAACGAGCCGATCTGAATCTCACCTTTCAAAGCATTCCCGCTTGTAAAGATAGGGAGTAGTTCAGAGGTTCCCTAAATACCGTATAAATTGCCCCAACTTCGCCTACGTCGGGATGATTCTCGAATCTTCCACAGGTCACTGGCCGCAAAGAATAGCCAGTAGGAGCTCTTTCAACGGCCTCCCAGGCTAGTGTTGCGTGGCGCGGGGTAGTATATAGATCTGTATGTTCTCCGCGCGCGATGTTTCGCGCAGTTATTGCCACGTCGCGTATAGAAATCGCTTGTCAGGAATATTGCGTAGTCAGCTACGGCTTGTGCCGGATGTGCGCTGTCCGGCGCCCGGTCTAAAGTAACAATACGGACGTCGAGAGAAATGCTGGTGAAACGCTGACCACGACTCGGATCGTCCCGATTAAGGCATCACAGTTTGACAAGGAGACCTACATGAACTCAGATCAAATGCAAGGGAAGTGGAAACAGATGAAAGGCTCTGTTAAGGAAAAGTGGGGCAAACTGACCGACGATGATCTCGACATCATTGCCGGGCGACAAGACCAGTTATTGGGAAAGATCCAGGAGCGGTACGGCATCACGAAAGAAGAAGCCGCGAAACAGGTCAAGGACTGGAATGAATCCACCAATCGCGACGTCGACAACCTTCCTCGCCGCAAAGCAAGTTAGTTAGGGGAAATGCGGGTTCAGCCGCCCGCCGCAACGACGGGCGGCGCGATACCTTAGCAGGCTCCGAAGCCACGCCCATTCAAAACCGATCTGTGGGAACGGTTCTACAGACCAACCTCATAGTAGAGAGGCTGATCTTGAGTCCGGTCCTTCAGCTCAGGTGGCACCGGCTGATCAATGCGCAGAATACGTCCTTTGGTAAGCTCCGTCATTCGATCAAGGAGTTGTGGAAGCGGCATGTTGCCCCATCGTTTCTTAAGAGCCATGGCATGGTCAACCGGGATCAGAACGATTTCAAGTCCGGTCATCATCTCCAGGCCCTTCTCTTTCAATGTCGCGTTGTGGCTGCCGTGATGGCCCGCTTTGTAGATTTTCGCTCGGCCCAAAATGTCTGAACCAGTGGTCTTCTTGCCGTCTATGTTCCAGCTCAGATCCTGCCAGGATAGCCAGTTTCCCACCTGTGCATCCGCGGCGAAGATTACGATATCGCCGGAATCCACGAGCTCGAGGGCGAGCACCAGGCTGGTGTTGTTGGTGGCGCTGTCCAGTTGAAGGGCCAAGGTCGTCGCTGAGTCGAGCCACGCGCCATCGATGCGGCGCCATGACTGATCTTTCTCCGTGACCCCAATCTGTTCTCCCCAGTAATGGCTCTGAAAGAAGCTCATCTGCTGCGCCGCCGGATAGGGCACTTGGTAACTTCGGTCGAAGGGAGCGCCAGGATCAGATTCAGAAAGCGCGGGGCCGACCGCGCCCAAGAACTGCTCGGCGGCTGCCAGACTGTAGGTCTCGGGATGAGCTGACGACGGGTTGACCTTCTTGATCATCTTTATGTCATGCGGAGGACCCAGAACACAAACTCTGACCTTCCCATCCTCAAGATCGATGGGAGGGTCCGTCGGACGACAGAAGCGAATGTTCTTACTCAGCCCCTTTACGACATCGAGTGCATCGGTCGTGGTGCCCGAGTCGGCTGCACCGAAGAATTCGAGCATGCTGGTGACTTCCTGTGCCGCACCAAAATTTCCCGCGACTCCCATGCGAACTGCCGCTCCCGCGAGCGCAACGCGCAGTGCCTGGTGTTGGCTTCGCAGCTGATTCGCCAAGTCGTCCTTGGGATCTTCCGTCCAGGCCAGCCACACCTCGTCGAACTTGAGCTTGGAGGTGAACAGATCCTTCGCCTGCAGGAATCCGGAAACATGGTCCCAATGTTCATGAGTGACCGCCAACACATCAATATGGCCTCCGGTTGTATCGATGATGTCCTGCACGACTTTTTGCATTATCGTGCCCGGATCGGGAGTTCCCAGGATCACCCCACAATCGATCATCAAGTAGAAGGGCTGGCCACCAGGACGCGGGAGGCTGACAAGAAAACAGTCACCCAACCCTTGCCGGTACATTCGAACCCTGATGCGGTCTCCGACGCTGCCGGCGGCACCCGATGGTGCGGGCTTCTTCGGCGGCACTTTCGTCTTCGCAGGTGACTTCACGATGGATTTCGCTTTGGATTTTGGGGACATTATTTTCTCCAATCACACGCCGCGATGCAGCATGGCAAAGGGCTCATTACCGGGAGCCGTCTGATCAAAATAGTTTTCGCGCAGCGAGTAGCCGGCGCCAGCGAGCTGAAATCCCTGCTGAGAGCCGATGCGGTCCGCGCTAGCCACACGCTTTCTGACGCAGTAACGGATGCGGCGCGTATCCAGATCGATGATGACAGTGGAGCCGCCGCGGTACTTCATCTGATTCGGCCCGTCAGGGATCCAACTCTGGGTGATCTCCACCACCAGTTCCATGCTTTGCTGTCCATCGGGTCCGACGCGGCGTACCGGTCGCACCGAATGGACTTCGAACTTGGATAATTGCCCCTTGACACCATTGACGGTTTTGCTCAAGTCTGTGCCACGGAAGAATCCCAGGGACTGGATCTGATCGTCCGTGACGTCATCGGTGAGAAACCAATCGTGCATCAGTTTGGCATTTTTCTTCGAGGTGACGAACGCACCCAAACGGTCGACGCGGAGGTCCCAGGCAAGAGAGAGTCTCGGGCTGCCGTCTTTGGATTCGGGATCGAGGATTTTTTCCAGATTGATTTCGCGATCCGGGCCGTCCCAGCTTAGACTCTCCGCCGACAGGCTACGCACGTTCGCCGGATAGATACCACGGCGACGAAATGCCTGGATGAACGCAACGCGATAGCCCCACTTGTCGTCGGGAATGAGATCGAGGTCGGCGGTGATCAACGCCCGTAGATATTCACCGAAAGTAATGTCCACCGGCGGGCAGTAGTCCAAGGCGCGGATACAAATATTCAGGACATGGTCGGCTGATTTGCTCGCCTCCTCGGCAAGACGATTCACCAGGTCGTGCGGAATTGCACCCGGGGGAAGTACTCCGGTACCCTGGGTCGCGAGGCGGATGAGGTCAGCACCGCGGTTCTTGTAAATCGCCAGAAACGCATCAAACACGGCCGCGACCAGAATTGCGCCGCGGGCGTGCGGCTCCGTGTTGCTCTGATAATCGGTGGACTTAGGTTCTGCGGGATGCCACTCGCCTTTGTCGTCTTTACTGCCAATTGCACTGCGCAGCGCTCCGAAATCGCCAATGCCCTCGCCGAATTGCTGAGCCAGCTCGCCCAACATGTTTTGTTTAGCCAAGTCGCCTTGGGTCAGAGCGATCTGATGCTGTAGCGCTTCAGGCATGGTGAAGTGCTGGAAGAGCGCGACGATATCCGCGAAAGCCTCGTGGAACGCCAAGACGTCAGGATTGGTCGCTTCGCGGAAACGACGATGGAGTCCGTCGAGTAGCGCGTGAGTCGTTTCATGCGCAATGATGTCGTGCGACAGGCTGCAAAAGACCGTGCCGCCGGGAAGGTTGTCGCCGGGGTTGCTGCCCGAAGCCGGGAAATAACCTAGCAACAGAGCTTTCTTGTCGGGACTGTAGAACGAATTTGCCTCGCGCATGGCGTGAGGGTAGATGCGCAGCCGGCGTACATATTGCTCCTTATGCTTGCTCTTGGGACTCCAGTGTGGCGCCCATAACGCCACTCGTCCAAGAGCGCGTTCGAAGTGGTCGATGGTCTTCATGGCCACGGCATAGCACATCTGCTGATGGAATTGCGGATTGCCTTCCGAGGGAGGAAGCCCGTCCTGCGAGAGCAGCGATGGATGATTGAGATCGACGGGCGCATAACAGCAGTTGCTAGCAGCATCGACATCCACTATCTCGAGATACTCTCCGGTTGGTCCAGGCTCGAGCCCTTTCTCCCAGTGGACCGCAAGTGTTGTCTGGTTGATCCCCACGGTTTCGAGGTGGGTGCCGAGAAGCGGGTCAAATGAAAAGACGCGTAACCGGCGCGCAACCGGTATGGGCACGGCCGGATTCATAGCCATTGCAAGGGTTTGAGCATCGGGCGCGGGAAGTTGTTCCGGCACGGTGGTTTGAACTGGCTTTGCGGGACTTCCGCCGAGCGCCTTGCGTAGCGCGTCTGACGCGCCGGGAGCCGCGACTAGAGCCGCAATGATTCGCGCCCGGTCACTGGGCGCGATCTGGGCCGGGTCGATTTCAGGGTCGGGCAGGAGTTGTTCCAGATCCCTCGATTGTTGAATCAGTTGCAGCGCTTCGATCTCGAGCATACGCTGCCCGGCGGAAACTCCGGCGGCCACACCAAGTCCGGTGATCACACGGAGGAATGGGAAGCTGGCGGAATCCTCGGACTGCTGTTGCAGCGCGGCTGCGTCTGCTGGTTGTTTCGACAAGGCCTGGTTGGCGTGCAGAATGCCTCGTCCTAGCCGGTGCTTGAGATCGGGCGAGCCGAGAATCGCGGCATCGAATAAGGCCTTGCGAACCGCCTCGACTCGCATCCATCCTTGCGGATACTTCTTCGACCTTCGCCTTGAATTGTTGCAGCCAGAGCGCAGCTGCGGCGGCCACTTGAGGTGTGGCCGAGGAGGTCCCACGACCATCGTGATCGACAATGGCGCTGCATCCAAGCTTTGCCCATGGTGTGTTGGGGGTGAAGGCAGAAACCGCAGTGTCCATCTTTTTGTCGGGCCCATAATTTCCCGCCATGATGTCGAGGGCCAGGTCGGCGTAGGGCCTGCCATTGGCCATCACACCGCAAGCCGCAACCACACGTTTGAAGCGCGCTGGATACACGATGTTGTGCGTGGGTAAGTTCCCGAAGTTATTTCCCGCGGCGGTAACGATAAACACGCCGAGATCGTATAGAGCATTCACCGCCTCGGCCCACGCTTGGGACGCAAGTCCTCCCATGCTCATGGTGATGACGTGGACCCGATTCGGGGTTGTCCAGAGGCTGTGCACATAATCAAAAGCCTGGGCGATGGAACTGTTGCGGAATAGCACCACCGAGTTGGCCACTCGCACCGGTACCACATCGAGGAACGGCGCGCCGCCAAGGAGGACTCCATTCACCTCGGCTCCAGCAAGCAGCCCGAGTGTTCCGGTTCCGTGACCGAGGTTGTTGAAGAGACCCGAAGAATGATCTACGGCGTCGTTGGGGTCTCCGTCATCAACGAAGTTCTTTTGCAAGTCGGTGCGAAGGAACTTGGGCTTGGTGCTGTGCTTGGGATCGTAGCCGGTATCGAAGTGCGCAATCCGTACCCGGTCGGTCGGCTGGCCAACGGCGTTGCGTGCTGTTTCGAGTTCGGAATGCTGGTCATCCCTGAACCAAAAGAAGCCGTTGCCCACGGGCAATCCCCCGTCCGGAGCAGCCGGTGTCGAGCAGTCACCTGCCAACCCCATCGCATGCTGCACATCCGTACCAAAGACCCACTGTTGCTCCAGATCAGGCTCGGCAAACTGCACGGCAGGAGCACCGGTAAAACCCATGCCGCCCTGCAATAGCTGATGGCAGAGATCCCAGGCGTTCACTTCATCGCCCGGCGATTGCGCTGACATGAGGAACCAGTTCGGTTGAGCTGTGGCAGCGAGGCCCGGCTTCTGCTGAATACTCTGAAACAGCGGCTTGAGTTGGAAATCCACCGAAGCAGCGCGGAACGCTGTGGTTGATACTCCGCCAGTTGTCTTGACGAGTAACTGGGGCTGGTGCGTGATGGACAACATGTTTCCTCCTCGTTACGAGGGTCTGGGCCGGCCTCGATCACCTGCCTCGGAGGTCCTGCCGAACAGCGGCACCCTAAAACCCGTCGTGCGCCGTACATGCTGCGTCTTGAACGCCAGATGTTCGTATGGATTATGCGTCCAGTTTTCAGCGGACGAACAGAAATATTTTGGGCAGATTTCAAAATGGGGCGGCTCAATGCGCCGGCATTCGACAGAAGGACGCTCTGGCACCGCCGGCGTGAGTCCTTATTGTTGGATCGTCTGGATCGCCTTGGGATGGACCTGTTCGTCCTGAATTTGCGAGGCGTCCCAGCCTCCGCCAAGTGCTTTGACAAGATATACCGAGGTGACCATTTGCTGGCCCAGGAGTTGCGTTGCCAGGCGCTGGTTGGTCAGCAGCGCCGATTGCGCGGTGATGACGTCGAGGTAGCTCGTGACTCCTCCGACGTAGCGGTTGTTGGCAAGTTCCAAAGCGCGACGGGCATCGGCGACGGCTGCGCTTTGCGTGTTGACTGCCTGCGACAGCGTATTGAGACCTGAGAGCCCATCTTCCACTTGCTGGAATGCAGTCAGCACCGACTCGCGATAGTTTGCCTCGGCCTCGTCATAAGCAGATTTCGTCGCCGCGAGATTGGCGCGGTTGCGCCCTCCCTGAAAAATCGGCTGTAACAAATCGCCACCTACAGCCCAGATAGCGCTGGGAGCTGTGAAGAGATTGGTGATGTTGGTGCTTTGAACTCCACCTCCACCGAAGAGGGTGAGCTGCGGATAGAAAGCGGCAGTGGCAATGCCTACCTGCGCATTCTGGTAAGCCATCTGGCGCTCGGCGGTAGCGACATCGGGACGCCGCTCCAGCAGATCGGACGGCACACCCAGCGGAACCGGCGGCGGGGTCGCGTTCAGTGGCAGCACCGGAACAGTAAAGGTCGAGGCCGCATTTCCCGTGAGCACCGCGATGGCGTGCTCAAACTGCGCGCGTTGCTGTTGCACCAGGTAGAGCTGCGTCTGGGTGGAATCGAGCAGCGTCTTCTGTTGCGCCAGATCGAGTCCTGAAGCCACTCCGCCGGTGTGGCGAGCATCGACCAATTGGAATCCCTTTTGCTGGATCGTAACCGCTTCCTGGACGACCTGCGTCTCAGCGTCGAGCTCGCGCAGGCTGAAGTAATCAGCAGCCAGTTCAGCTGTCAGCACCAGGATCACGTTGTAGTAATCAGCCGCTGTCGACTGCAGCGAGGCGTTGGAGGCCTCGAGAGTGCGGCGCACTTTGCCGAACAGGTCAGGCTCGTAGTTCAAAAGAAATGGAATCTCAAAGGTGTTCTGCGTGAGTGGCCGGCCGATGGTCACGACTTCCGGGCGATTTCCTGAATACCTGGTGCGCGATGCGTTGGGATCGGTGTTCAGCGTGGGAAAGTACCCCGCCGATGCAACCCGCGCGAGCGAGCGAGACTGATTGAGACGGTCTTGGGCTGCGCTGAGTGATTGATTGGCTTTGAGTAGTTGCTGCTCGTAATTATTGAGCTCGGCGTCGTTGTAGATCTCCCACCACGCGCCCTTGGGAATCGAGTCTTTGGGAGTAGCGACGCGCCACGGACCTTCCGTCTTGTAGGCTGGCGGAGCGGGCATCGGTGGACGATGGTAGTTCGGTCCCACAGTGCATCCCGCCAACAAGCCGCTGGCGAGAATTCCCGCCGCCAGAGTCAACCGTCTCACGACTGCTGGCCTCCCTGGTTCTCGGAAGCGACATTGACCTGCTGGCCTTCCTCAATGGAATCGGCAGGATTGATGATCACGCGGTCCCCGAGTTCCACGCCTCCGAGAACTTCCAGAGTCGTGCCGTAGTCCTTGCCAATCACGATCGTCCGCAGATGGACTTTGCCATCAGTGCCGACGACCGCGACGCGCGCGCCTTCCTGGCGGAACAGCATGGCGTTGACTGGTATGGTGACTTTTTGCGCGTTGATGCCGACGCGAAAGTGCACCTCTCCGAACGATCCCGGCAGAAGCCGTCCGTCGGGATTAGGCACATCCACTTCCGTCAGCAAGGTGCGCGTCGTGGGATCGATCGACTCCGCCGTGCGCGCTACCGTGCCCTTGAATTTCTCGCCAGACAACTCCTGCAAAGTTACCCAGGCTTCCATCCCATTCTTGATAGCCGGCGCGTAATTCTGAGGGACGCTCACGAACACCCGCAGCGGATCGACTTTCGCGATATCAAACAACTCTTTGCCGGTGCCGCCGGAGTTAATCAGGGCGCCAGGATCGACGTTGCGTTTGGTCAACACGCCGGAGAACGGCGCATAGATATGCTTAAACGATTCCAGTTGTTCGAGGCGCCGCACGGTCGCGTCGGCCGCATCGAGGTTGGCTTTGGCCTGCTGATAGCCGCTGGTTTGCTGGTCCGATTCCTGTTGCGAAACCGAGTCTGTCTTGCGCAAGCTCGCGTAACGATCGGCATTGATCTTGGCCAGGTCCATCTGCGCCACAATCTGCTGTCGGTTGGCGCGGACCTGCATCAACTCCTGATCAATCTCCGGAGTATCGATGTCGGCCAGCAGCTCGCCTTGTTTGACACGGCTTCCCATGTCCTTGTACCAGCGGAGCAGATAGCCGTTGGTGCGCGCATAAACCGGCGACTCTTCGTAGGCCTGCAATGATCCCGGCAATACGAGTTCCTCGTCGGGCTTCTCCGCAGTGGGATGGACCACGGCGACTGTGGGAATCGATTCGCGTTCTGTCTCGTCCGCCAGCACACGGCTGCTGTGCATTCGCGTGAGCATGGTGATCAAGCCGCCGACAATCAACAGCAGCAGCACAAGTCCAATCAGCATCAACGCCTTGCGTGGAGGCGCCGGCGGAAGTTTAGGCGGAGGAGTAATCTCCGGCGCCTGGCGTCCGTCGTCCAATACTTCGCTGGGATTTGAATGCGAGTCCATATGAGTTGCTTCTGGCTCAGTTCCTATCATTCTATGACTGTTTCCGCTCCGCTTGTTTGGCTTCGATGTGGCCGTGAATCATGGCAAAAATGGTTGGCACGAAGAACAGGGTCGCCACGGTTGCGAAGATCAGGCCACCGATCACCGCCCTGCCGAGCGGAGCATTCTGCTCTCCGCCTTCGCCCAATCCCAGCGCCATGGGGAGCATGCCGATAATCATGGCCAGCGCCGTCATCAACACCGGACGAATTCGCGTATATCCAGCTTCCAGAGCTGCTTGAGCGGCGGGGATGCCCGCATGCATCCGGTCGCGTGCAAAAGAAATCATCAGGATGGAGTTGGCCGTGGCCACGCCCATGCACATGACCGCACCCGTTAGGGATGGAACACTCAAGCGGGTGCGCGTCAGCAGCAGGATCCAGCAGATGCCAGCCAGCGCTCCGGGCAGCGCAGTGATGATGATGAACGGATCGAGCCAGGACTGGAAGTTCACCACGATCAGAAAATAGATGAGGACGATGGCCATCACCAGTCCGATTCCCAGCCCAAGGAATGACGACTTCATGGTCTCGATCTGGCCGCGAACCACGATGCGCGTCCCTCGCGGAAGTTTCTGCTCAAAGGGCTTCAGCGCGTTCATCGTGTCCTTGGCAACAGCGCCCAGATCACGGTCCTGGGTGCTGACGTAAACGTCGATGACCGGCTGTACGTTGTAATGGGAAACCACCGCCGGCCGAGCTGTCGGGGCCACCCCTGCGAGATTGCTGAGCACCTGATAATTCTTGGTGTTGGGGTCGTTGATGGGCATCTCCATCATGTCCTGCAACGAGGTCACGCGATATTGCGGAGACTGCACTGCCACTGTATAGGTCACGCCGTTCTTGGGGTTCAGCCAGAAGTTCGGTGAGGTTTGGAAGCTGCCGCTCAACGACACCAGCACATTCTGCGCAACATCGCGGGCATTCATACCAACCTGCGTAACCTTGGTGCGATCGATCTGGAGATGCAGCGTCGGCAACGTCAACATCTGCTGCACGTGAACGTCGGCCGTGCCAGGAATTTGTCTTACCCGGTTCGCAATCTGCTGTGCGATGAAGTAGTTGCCCTGCATGTCGGCGCCGGTAACCTGAATGTCGATGGGCGCCGGCAACCCGAAGTTCAAAATCTGCGTCACGATGTCGGCGGGCTGGAAAAAGAATTCCACTCCTGGGAAGCGTTTGGGCAGCTCCTCGCGCAACGTGCGGATGTACTCCGCGGTGGGGTGATGATGTTCGGGATTCAGTCCCACCATGAGTTCCGCGTCGCTGGTGCCGATCACGCCAGAATTGCTATAGGAGAGATTGAGGCCCGAATAGGGCAAGCCAATGTTGTCGAGGATCGTCACCAGTTCATCTTTGGGGATCTGCTGGTGCAAGTATTGTTCAATCTCGTCGCAGAGCCGAGCCGTCTCTTCCACGCGCAGCCCGGCACGAGCCCGCACATGAAGCCTCATCTGGCCAGCATCAACGGACGGGAAAAAGTCTTCGCCCAGGAAGAACACCAGTCCCATGGATAAAACGCAAAACGCGAGGAAGCACGCCGCGAACACTCTGCCATGGCCGAGGGTGGTTTCCAGAAGCTGGTAATATCCGCGGCGGAATTTCTCGAAACCCGCCTCGAATCCGCGCTGGTAGCGCCCGAAGACCGTTTTGGGGCCAGCTGCCCGGTGCTCATGGCCGCGCATGATGTACATCACCAGGGTCGGGATCAGGGTACGCGAGAGGAAATACGAAGCCAGCATGGCGAACACCACGGCTTCGGCCAGCGGCACGAAAAGGAAGCGCGCGACACCCGTGAGAAAGAACATGGGCACGAACACGATGCAGATGCATAGCGTGGAAACGAACGCCGGCACCGCGATCTGCGCCGCACCATCGAGAATCGCCTGCTTCATCTCCTTGCCCTGGGCAAGGTTGCGCTCGATGTTTTCAATCTCCACCGTCGCATCGTCGACCAGTATGCCGACGGCGAGGGCCAGACCTCCGAGAGTCATGATGTTGATGGTCTCGCCCAGCGCGCTCAACACGATTACAGACACGAAGATCGACAGCGGGATCGAGATGGAGATCACGATGGTTGGACGCCAGTCGCCCAGGAACAGGAGGATCATGGTTGCCGTCAGCGCGGCGGCGATTAGTGCCTCGCGGACGACACCATTGATGGAAGCGCGGACGAACAGCGACTGGTCGAACAACGGCTTAATGGTGATGTCCTTGGGAAGCGACTGCGCGGCAATCGGCAATATGCTTCTCACCGCGGCCACAATGGTGAGTGTAGATGCGCTGCCGATCTTGTAGATCGACATCAGCGTGCCACGAACCCCATCCTGGCGCACGATGTTGGTCTGCGGTGCGAATCCGTCGCGAACGTGCGCGACATCGCGCATGTAGATCGTCGAGCCGTTCACCGTTTTCACCGGCAAATCGTTCAGCTCGGCGATGGTTTGCGGCGAGCTGTTCATTTCCACCTGATATTCCAACGACCCAATCTTGGCTGAGCCCGAAGGCGTAATCAGGTTTTGCGAATTGATGGCGTTGACGATATCGGCCGGAGACAGTCCGTTGGCTTGCAACCTCGGCATGTCCAAGTCCACCTGCACCTGCCGTATCTTGCCGCCGTAGGGATACGGCGTGGCCGCACCGTGCACCGTCGCCAGTTGGGTGCGCAAGAAATTCTGGCCCAGGTCGAACAGCTGCTGCTCAGGCAGGGTCTTGCTGCTGAGGCCGAGCTGCACGATGGGAGTGGAGGACGCTGAATACGTGATGACAAGTGGCGGCGAGGTTCCCGGTGGCAACCCGCGTACCGTGGTCTGGACCATCGCCGTGACCTGGGAAAGCGCCAACTGGATATTGGCTTGGGGACGGAAGAAAATCTTGATCACACCCATGCCGTTGACCGACTGCGATTCGATGTGATCGATGTCGTTAACGGTAATCGTAATGCCGCGTTCGGAGTTGGTGACGATGCGGTCGGCCATCTCGCTGGGCGCGAAGCCTCCGTAGAACCACACTACGCTGATTACGGGGATATTGATGTCCGGAAAGATATCGACGGGCGTGCGCAGAATGACGATAGGCGTCAGAATGAGGAGCACCAGCGCCATCACGACAAAGGTGTAAGGACGCCGAAGCGCAAGTGCAACAATCCACATCGGTCGGACACAACTCCCATCGAAACTAATTCAACGCTACGTTCGCTGGAACCACCACAAATACGGGTTGGTTTTTATGATTCGATACGGTACGTAGTGGATTCAATATATGCTATCTTGGCTCATGCGGCAATCGACTTCCGGTCAAGAGCATGAGCACAACAATGGGGCCAAACGTCAGCCCGGCCGGCCACGGAGCGAACACGCCCGCCACGCGATTCTTCGCAGTACGATGAAGCTGCTGCAACACATCGGCTTCCCCGACCTTTCGATTGAGGCGATCGCCGCCGATGCCGGAGTAGGCAAGACCACCGTGTATCGCTGGTGGCCAAATAAGGGTGCTCTGGCGGTCGACGCCTTCGCTTCCAGCACCGAAACCAAGCTTCACTTTCCCGACACCGGGTCCGTATACCGCGACATGAGTTTGCAGATGAACCAGTTTCTGGGAATTCTGCGCACTCGCCGGGGACGCATTGTTGCGGAATTACTTGGGGCCGGACAGGCCGACCCCGAACTCCTGGAGGCATTCCGCGAGCGTTTCCTTCGGCCCCGCCGACAGGAGGCCTACAAGACTCTGCAACGCGGCATCGAACGTGACGAACTGCCCAGGAGTCTGAACCTGGATCTCGTGCTGGACGTACTTTACGGCGCCATGTACATGCGATTCCTCATTCGACACGACGAACTCAGCGAATCGTATGTGAAAGAGGTGTGCGGGCTGGTGTTAGGCAATTTGGCGAAGGACGCGCTCCCGCCAGACCAGAATCGTGCGCGCAAGAAACTTGTGTTTCCACTCGTTGTTTTCAACCCGCGCGACCCTGAGAAATAACCTGGACTTCGACGGGGTTACGAGTGACCTGTGTTGTCCTAACCGTGCCACGATGAGGCACATTCGCGGTGCGTGCATCACTGCAGCAAGGTTTCCGAGGTTTCTGGAGGAACCGTCAGGTCTGTTTGCACCGCAATCAAAAGGTCGCGCGCGACCGCCACTGCGCCGTGCGCGCCTTTGATTGCATCTGCAGTCGGCTTCGTGGCGTATCGCATCCCGTCGTCGCCAGTCGACTGTCCCGCCCCACAGACTATTGCTGAGGCGGTTGGCCCTGGCCCTGAGGTTGCATCTGACCAGGTCCACCCGGGCCGCGGCCGCGACGGTTCATCATTTCCTCGTACAGCTTTTGCTGATCGGCGTTCAAGATCGGCTTGATCTGGCTCGCCGAATCTTGCCGGATCTGCATCATCTTGTTCATGCGGTCCTGCTGTGAGAGCGAGGAATCTTCACGCAGGGTCTGCATCTGCTTGGATTCGTTCTCCAGAATGGGTTTGATCTGTTGCTGCTGCGCGTCGCTCAGGTTCAACTGCTGGGTCATATGCTGCAGCCGCTGATCTGCTGTCGTTGGCTGTCCCGGGCCGTGGCCCCACTGGCCACCGCCCTGTTCCTGAGGCGCCTGAGCATAGATCGCAGTGCTGGACGCCAGCACGGCGGCGATTACGGCTGCGTGTAAAAGTACTTTCTTCATTGTCCAGTACTCCTGGACACCCGGTGCAGGATGGATGCAGCCACGAATGCAGTGGCCGCCGTGAGAGGCGCGTTCGACGTCAATCGTCATCCAAAGACTTCCGAGTTTTCGTGATAGCCGCGCCACGGTTCCTTCTTTGCAGATCGAGTGTCAATCTGTACGTGCGCTGAAACCCGATTGTCAGGAATTTGTTTCCCGCGTGGTGGCTCGCAAAACAATTCGTAACAAATGGAACTTGCCTGCATGCTCCGCGGAATGGATATGATTTGAAGCAGATTTAAATGGCCGGCAAATCTCCGGAACCCTCGGTGGCATTTCGGCGAACATCAACTAAGGACTCAGTGTTCAACCGATAGCTCACGTCGGATAGCCCGCGGATTGCATTAAACCTCTGAGGTACCCGTCACCATCACTCGCGCGTCGAAAATTCGAGTTGTCCGATCGGTCTTCCTGTTTTCTCGTCGTGAATGGCTTGTTCGGCTCATCGATGCGTCGCTGTCCACCGCAGGACATGACCGATCCACCCCATCGCGAGCTCGCAATCAATGGCAGATGATCGGAGTTCTGTTTCCAGTACTCTGCTGCGTCACCCTCGTCGCACAGAATCCTGCACCGCCGACCACTCCGGCTCCCGACGCTCAGCGCAACACAACCCAGACTGGCTCGCAGAATCCGAACGCGGTCACGGAGCCGGCCGTATTGCCCACGCCGGCCAAGTCCGCAGACTCCGCCGCTGGCGGCACTCTCGAAGGCAGAATCAAGTCCGGCAGCACGGCCGTGCCGGGAGCGACGGTGAGCGCGACTAATTCCGCAACCGGACAGAAAACCGTTGGCTGGACGCAGACTGACGGCACCTACAAACTCGCGCTGCCGGCTGATGGTGACTATGTCGTCCGCGTCCAAATGGTGGGCTTTGCAATCGCGACTCAACACGTGAATGTGAGCGCAACGAACTTGCATCCCCGGCTCGACTTGCAGATTACTCTGCTTTCCCGAGCGCAGAACGCGGGCCCGGGCGCATACGCGCGTGGAGGCGGTGCAGGCAACGGCGGTTTCCAGACGCTTTCCGTGATGGCGGCGGAAGCGGGCAACAATTCCAACAGTTCAGGAAGCAGCGATTCAGTCACGCCTGCGGGCATGCCGGTTCCGGGCATTCCGCCTTCGATGGCGACCGAGTCGGTTGCTGTCTCGGGTTCGTCGGCATCCGGAAACATCTTTGACATGAACAGCGACGAGATGCGGGCGCGCGCTCAGGAATTTCGTAACCAGCAAGGCGGACCAGGCGGACCCGGAGGTGGCTTCCGGCCGGGCGGAGGACCGGGAGTTGGTCCCGGCGGGGGCGGTTTCGGCCCGCTTCGGGGTGGCGGTCTGCGTGGCCGCCGTGGCGACTTCAACTTCAACCAGCCCCACGGCACGGTGTACTACTCTGCGAATACTTCGAGCTTGAACGCCACACCGTACGCGTTGACTGGCGAACCGTCAGAGAATCCTGGATACCTGCAGCAGCGCTTCGGCGCATCCGTCGGAGGACCGCTGAATATTCCGCACATTTATCACGGCGGCTCGAAGACCTTTTACTTTTTCAATTACAACGGTAGCTACGGCGATACGCCGTATAGTTTTTTCACCACGGTACCTACCGCGTTGGAGCGCAATGGCGATTTTTCACAAACCCTGGTGAACGGTCAACCCGTCCAGATCTTCAATCCCGTGACCGGACTCCCGTTTGCCAACGCGACCATCCCGCAGAACCTGATCAACTCGGCGTCCAAGGGACTGCTGAGTTACATCCCGCTACCCAATCTGCCTGGTACGACTCAGAACTTCCAATACATCACTGCGGCTACCAACAACAGCACCGACCTGAACTTTCGCTTGAATCAGGCATTGGGGGGATCGTCGGTATCACCAGGGCGCGGACGGGCTCGCGGGCCGCAGAACAATCTGAGCTTTGGCTTTCATTATCACAACGTAGATGAGACCCTGATCAACTATTTTCCCACGGTCGGCGGGCACACCACATCGAACGGCTACGACATTCCCATTGGTTACGTGCGCAGCTTTGGCAAGCTGGTGAACAATTTTAGATTCGACTTCAACCGCAGCACTATCTCCACGAACAACCTGTACGCTTTCAACACCGACATCACCGGAGACCTCGGTATTACCGGGGTCTCGAGCAACCCGTTCGCCTGGGGGCTGCCCAATCTGTCATTCACGCATTTTGGCGGCATCACCGATACCAACCCGGTGAACGATCGCAACCAGACCTGGTCGTTCTCCGACAACATGATCTGGTCGCACGGCAAACATTCGGTTCGATGGGGTGGAGATTTCAGGCGGATTCAGCTAAATACACAGACTGACAGCAATCCGCGTGGTAGCTTCGTTTTTACCGGCGCGCTCACATCCCAGTTCGTGAACGGAACCGCGGTGCCCGGCACGGGATACGACTTTGCCGACTTCCTGCTTGGAGTGCCGCAGCAGACCTCGGTGCAATTCGGATACGACCGTTACTACTTCCGCGGCAACTCATGGGACTTGTACATGCAGGACGAATGGCGGGCGCGCGGCAAACTGACCTTCAATGTTGGATTGCGTTATGAGTATGTGTCGCCATTGAGTGAGAGCAATAACCGCATCGTCAACCTCAACACCAATTCGACCTTCACCGAGGTCGCTCCGGTATTTCCGGGACAGGTGGGCCCGGTGACGGGAACGGTATTTCCCATCACGCTGGTGAACCCAGACCGCAACAATTTTGCGCCGCGCGTCGGCATCGCGTGGAAAGCCGCGAAGAACACCGTGGTGCGCGCTGGATATGGGATCAACTACAACACCGCCGCGTATCAGAACATCGTGCAGAACATGGCGTTCCAGCCGCCCTTCTCCAACACCCAGACCAATGTCGCTTCCCCGACAAATATTCTCACGCTGCAGAATGGCTTCCCTGCCACGTCGTCGATCACGAATAACTACGGCATCGAACCGAACTATGGCCTCGGCTACGTCCAAATTTGGAACCTCGATATCCAACAGGAGATCACTCGCACGCTGATCATGAACCTGGATTACACCGGCACCAAAGGTACGAGGCTCGACGTTCTCACCGCGCCGAACTCGTCGGCTGAAGGAGTTCGCATACCGGGCGTGCAACCTTACTATTACGAGGCTTCGGACGGCGACTCGACGGCTAACGCGGGAACGCTTCGAGTGCGCAAACGGCTGAGTCAAGGTGTTTCATTGGGTGGTTCGTTCACCTGGTCGAAATCGCTCGACGATGCCTCGACCATCGGAGCGGGATCGTCGATCGTCAGCGCCAACGGCAGAATTACCGGCGTCACCGTCGTGGCGCAAAATGCCTTCGACCTGTCTGCCGAGCGAGGGCTATCGAGCTTCAATCAGGAGTTCCGCTTTACCGGCGACTACCTGTGGGAGATGCCGTTCGGCAAGGGCCGGCGATGGCTGTCGACCGCGGGATTGGCGCAGGATTTTCTCGGCGGATGGCAATGGAGCGGCGATTGGACGATCGCGTCCGGATTGCCGTTCACCCCGCGCATACTGGGCTCGTACTCCAACGTCAACAGCGGTGTGAATGGCACACTGCGCGCCAACGTCACGGGGCAGCCGGTCAGTATTCCGAACCCCAGCATCGACGAGTGGTTTAACACCGCGGCGTTCGCTGTCCCGCCGACGGGCCAGTACGGGGACGCCCGTCGCAACAGCATCATCGGCCCCAGCCAGGTGCTGTTTGACATGGCCATGACCAAAGTCATCCCACTTAAGGAATCGCGCAATTTGGAGCTGCGCTTCTCATCGACCAACGTATTCAATCACCCCATCTACTCGGCGATCGACACGGTGTTGAACTCCCCGACATTTGGCCGCGTGATCTCGGTAAGCTCAATGCGGGCGGTGTTGCTAACGGCGAGGTTCCGGTTTTGAGAACGCCCATGTTCCGACCACTCATCGAGTTGAGACGCAAGCTGACCGCTCTGGTTGCGATGGTTGGATTACTTCTTCCGACGGCGCTGCTGGCGCAGCAGTCTCAGACCGGCTACACCTTCAAAGCGCAGACGGAACTTGTACTGGTGAACGTCACGGTGCGAGACAAGAATGGCAATCCGGTGCGTGACCTGAAATCGGAAGACTTCACCGTACTGGAAGACAATAAGCCACAAAAGGTGGCGACCTTCGACATCGAGAACACACAAAATGTGCAGCAAGTCCCGATGCAGCAGGCGAACCTGCTCAGCACGCCGGTTACAAAGACGAAGACAAGTGCATCAGCTCCCGCAGCCAGTGCGCAAGAGTCGGCCATCAAAGATCGTAGACTGATCATCCTGCTCTTCGATTTGTCGGCGATGCAACCCGACGAGATCGAGCGCTCTTCCAACGCCGCGCAGGATTACCTCGCTAAACAAATGCAACCTGCCGATCTCGTCTCCGTGGTCTCGCTGGCAAATACCATCACGGTCAACCTGGACTTCACCTCGGATCGCGAAAAATTGAGGGCCGTACTGCAGTCATTCAACGTAGGAGCGAATGCCGGATTCGAACTGGGCTCGACTGGCACTACCGAAGGAACCGCCGACACCGCGCAATCCTTCACGGTTGACGATACCGAGTACAACATCTTCAACACCGACCGGCGATTGCAGGCCTTGCGCGCCATTGCCGATCAGGTAGCAAATGTCCCGCAAAAGAAGTCCCTGATTTATTTCTCCAGCGGAATGCAGCGCACAGGTATCGAGAACCAGTCTGAGTTGCGTGCCGCAATCAACTCCGCCGTTCTAGCCAACCTGTCAATCTACACATTGGACATTCGCGGATTGCAGGCGCTGCCTCCCGGTGGAGAGGCGCAGAACGCCAGCTTGCGCGGGACGTCTGCGTATTCCGGCCGTTCACAAATGAATGCGCTGGATTCAAATTTCCAGACGCAGGAGACGCTGGTCACACTGGCAGCCGACACCGGCGGAAAGGCGTTCCTCGATTCCAACGATTTCGGGCGCGTCTTCAAGGGCGTACAGGACGACACGTCCATGTACTACCTGCTCGGCTATCACAGCACCAACACAAACCGCGACGGCAAGTACCGGCGCATCACTGTGCGCGTCAATCGTCCCGGGGTGAAGGTCGATTCCCGTCGCGGGTATTACGCTGAGGCAGACTTCCGGCACTCCAACAAAGACGATCGCGAGCGGCAATTGCAGGAAGAACTAGCATCCGAACTACCGAGTACCGACTTGCCTGTGTACCTGGCTACAGCCTATTTCCGCCTATCAGATAACAGGTTCTACGTTCCTTTGTCGCTGATCGTGCCAGGTTCTGAGATTCCGTTTAGCCGCAATCGCGACCAGGACAAGGCCACGCTCGACATCCTCGCACTCGTCACCGATGAGAAGAAAATTCCAGTCAGCGAGATCCGCGAAACCGTGAAGCTGGCGGTGAATGCGTCCAGCGAAGTGCAGCGTAAAAATGTGCAATATGATACCGGGCTGACGCTGACACCCGGCAAGTATCACCTCAAAGTTGTCGTTCGGGAGAACGAAGCGGGACGCATGGGTTCGTTTGAGACTGACTTCAGCATTCCCGATCTCAAATCCACGCCACTGAAGATGAGTTCAATCGTGATGGCCAGCCAGTTACAGGCCGCACCTAAGAAAGACACTGGCAACCCGCTGGTGCAAAATGGACAGGAGATCGTACCCAGTGTCACCCGGGTGTTCTCGGCCAACCAGCATCTCTATCTTTATTATGAGGTATACGATCCGGCGAAAGAGTCCGCATCTGAAACCAGCGTGGCCCCGACGGACAAGAACTCGAAGCCCGGGGTGCGGGTGATGAGCAATGTCGCGTTCTTTCAGGGCGACACCAAGGCCTATGAAACTCCGCTGGTAAGAGTGCAACAGCTCACGGCGCCGAACCGCAAGGCTGCAGTGTTTCAGCTTGACGTGCCGCTATCAGAGCTGAAGCCGGGCTTCTATACTTGCCAGGTCAACGTGATTGACGATGCGGCCGGGCGATTTGTCTTCCCGCGACTCGCCATGCTGGTGAGGCAGTAAAGTTTCCTTCGCGACGACCCACCACCCCCTATCGAGCGGTCTACCTACTGCAACTTCTTCATTTAGAATGTGTTCTTTGCTTAGATGGTTTCACGTTCTGCCCAATAGGCCCTTGCCAGTTCCACGGGCGCGATTGGCCCAGGCGGACGGCGCGGGAATTGAGAGTCTGGGGCAGTGCATTTGATGGCCCTGACTATTCACCTCGGGGTCTTGCATTTTAGATTTGAATCTTATGCGTCCATCGCACTTCAGGATCATCGGCCTGGCAGCTTTGACTTGCCTGCTGTTGCTGGTGCCCGCGCTCGTGGGACAAAACCCAACTCTGATCACTTTGGATCAGGCAATCAATCTGGCGCTCGCTCACAATCATTCGCTGAAGGCGACACGCACCCTCATTCTGCAGAACCAGGCACAGGAAATCACTGCCAACTTGCGGCCTAATCCAACCCTAAACTTCGATTCCCAATTCTTGCCGATTTTTCAACCATCCGATTTTTCGGCTGACGCTCTGAGCGAAATCCAGCAATTCGATGTCGGAATTGGATATCTGTTTGAACGCGGCAAGAAGCGGCAGCACCGCCTGCAAGCCGCGCGCGATCAGACCGCCGTGCAAGTTGCTCAAGTTTCGGATGCGGAACGCACCCTCACCTTCAACGTGGCCCAGCAGTTCGTCGGCGTGTTGCTGGCCGAATCGACTCTGCGGTTTGCCCTCTTGGATCTTAAGAGCTTCGAAGACACAGTCGATATTGCGCAGACGCAATACAAGGCAGGCTACATTAGCGAAGGCGATTACCTGAAGATCAAGCTGCAACTGCTGCAGTTTCAAACCGACGTCTCTTCCGCCCGCCTGGCGAGGGTGCAGGCGCTGGTCGCATTACGCGAATTGCTGGGCTACGATGCGGTCCCAGCGAACTACGACGTGGTTGGCGACTTATCTTATGAGCCGGTCCCGTCGAAGCTCGAGGACTTGCAGGCCAAGGCGCTGCAGCAGCGTCCCGATTTTCGCGCGGCCGAATTAGGGGTGACCGCTGCGCAAAGCCAGATCCAGTTGGCGAAGGCGAACGCCAAACAGGACGTGAGCGCTAACGTTGACTACACTCACACCGCAGACCAGAACAGCGCTTCGTTCTTTGTGAATTTCGGGTTGCCCATCTTCAACCGCAATCAGGGTGAAATCGCACGCACGGGCTATGCGCTAACACAGGCCCAGGAGATGCAGTCCGCAGCGAGCGACACTGTGCTGTCTGATGTCAGCGATGCCTACGAATCGCTTCGCAGCAGCGAAGAAGTGGTACAACTTTATACTTCCGGATACTTGAAGCAGGCACAAGACTCACGCGACATCAGTGAGTATGCTTACAAACGTGGAGCGACCGGCCTATTGGATTTCCTCGATGCGGAGCGTAGCAACCGGGCGATTCAACTGGCCTACCGCCAGGCACTTTCGGCATACATGACCGCACTCGAGCAACTCAAACAAGCTGTGGGAACAAGGAACCTTCCGTGACCATATACAACCATCCCATGGGGCGACGGGTCGCGCTAACGGTTCTATTCGTGATCGTGCTGGCGTTCGCCGGCTGCAGCAGCGCCGGACCGGATAACGCAGCCAAGAACCATGCCAACAACTCAAACAATGCTGAACTGTTCACCATCCCTTCGGAGCAGATGGCCCATGTGCAGGTGCTCACGGTCCAGCCCACCAACCTGACGCGCAGCCTCCGGCTGACTGGAGCGGTGGCCTACAACAGCTTCCACACCACTCCGGTGATCACGCAGGTCAGCGGTCCGGTGAGTCGCATCGTAGTGGTCCCCGGCCAGCACGTGCAACGGGGCGAGCCCCTGCTGTACGTGGCGAGTCCCGATTATTCTCAATTGCGCACCAATTACCTGAAGGCCAGGGACGCGTATGCGCTGGCGCAGAAAGCCTATGCGCGCGCTCAGGACCTGTATCAGCATCACGCCCTCGCCGAACAGAATCTCGAGCAGGCTGAATCCGTCCAGACGCAAGCGCAAGGAGATTTGGCATCGGCGGAGGCCGCTCTGAAGGTGCTGGGAATCACCAATCCCGAAACACTGGTAAAGGCTCCGCCTTCGTTCGAGGCGTTGGTCAAGGCCCCCATCAGCGGCGAAGTGGTTGAGCAAAACGTAGCGGTGGGACAACTGCTCCAGACCGGCGCTACGCAGTGTTTCATGCTTTCCGACACCAGCACCGTGTTTGTTCTGGTGAATGTCTATCAGAAGGACTTGCCGTATGTGCGCGTCGGCGACACGGTCACGATTCAGACAGACGCGTATCCCGACGTGTTCCATGGCCGTATTTCCTACGTGGCGGCTTCTCTTGACCCGAACACGCGGACGCTGCAGGCGCGCATCGAGGCCAGCAATCCCGGAGAAAAGCTGAAGAAAGACATGTACGTGGTGACAACGGTGGATGCCGGCACGATCCAGAACGCCATCGCCGTACCGGATTCCTCCGTGCTGCGCGACAGTGAAAACCAGCCGTTTGTGTATGTCGAGAGATCGGGCAATCAGTTTGGAAGGCGCACCGTCACTCTTGGGGAGAGCATTAAAGGACAAACCCAGATCACAACCGGATTGAATCCCGGCGATCGCGTCATCGGAAATGGCAGCCTGTTCCTGCAGTTTGCGAACTCGCTGCAGCGTTAACCGGCGACTGAACTCGACTAAGCAGTCACGATAATGAGAATGGCGTCCACCCCCGAATGATCCATCGAATCGTACAAGCGTCGCTTCGTCAGCGCTTCCTGGTGTTGATGCTCACGGGCTTCATCATGATCGCCGGAGTTATCTCGTTCCGGCGCATGCCGGTGGATGCCTATCCCGACCTCTCGCCGCCCCAAGTCGAACTGATCACCCAGTGGCCCGGCCATGCTGCGGAAGAAGTCGAACGGCTGGTCACGCTTCCCATCGAGTTAGAGATGAATGGCGTTCCGCACATGGTCGTGATGCGGTCCGTCTCGCTCTATGGACTCTCCGATATACGCCTGACCTTTGAAGAGAGTACCAACGACTACTTCGCGCGACAAATCGTTTTCGAGCGAATAGCACAAGCCGCCTTGCCCGCGGGAGTGACCCCGTCGATGGCTCCGCTCTTCAGTCCCAGCGGGTTGGTGTATCGCTATGTGCTCGAAAGCCCCGATCGCAGCCCGCAAGAACTCAAGACTATTGAGGATTGGGTAGTCGAGCGGGCGTACCGATCCGTCCCCGGCGTCGCCGATGACTCGGGCTTCGGCGGTACCACCATGCAGTATCAAGTGCTGCTCGATCCTGCCAGGATCTATGGCTATCACCTGACCGTGCCCCAGGTGATGACGGCGTTGGGCGCCAACAACTCTAATGCAGGCGGGGGATTCTACTCTCAGGGCGGGCAGTTTTACTACGTGCGAGGCATCGGCCTGGTGCGCAACACCGAAGACATCGGGAACATAGTCGTCGGCAGTAACAACGGCGTGCCCATTCGCATCAAGGACATCGGTGAAGTCGTGATCGGCTATGCGCCGCGACTCGGCCAATTCGGATATCAGAAGAATGACGATGCCGTCGAGGGCGTTATCCTCATGCTGCGTGGGGAGCAGACGCAGAACGTGCTCAAGGGGGTCGAAGCCAAGACCGAGGAGTTAAACCACAACGTCCTTCCTCCCGACGTGAAGATCCACCCATTTTATGATCGCAGCGAGCTGGTAAAGCTGACCACGGATACAGTAGAAGGCAACCTGCTCCGCGGCATGATCCTGGTGCTGGTCGTACTGATTTTCTTCCTGGTCAGTTTTCGCGCAGCCGTCATTGTCGCCCTCACGATTCCGCTCTCTCTTCTATTTGCCTTCATTGCGTTACATGCGCACGATGGCGCCGCGAACCTGCTGTCCATCGGAGCAATTGATTTCGGCATCATCATCGACGGCACGGTCGTCATGGCGGAGAACATCTATCGCGAACTCGCGCTGCGAGAAGGCCAGACCTACAAGCTGAACGAAGTCATCCTCGCGGCGGCGAAAGACGTCGATCGCCCAATCTTCTATTCGGTTGCGGTCATACTGGCGGGTTACCTCCCGATCTACGCGCTCACCGGACCTTCGGCGAAGTTGTTTCATCCCATGGCTGAGACCATGTCGTTCGCGTTGGTGGGCGCGCTGATCCTGACTCTGACTCTGGTTCCAGTTCTCGCTTCGTACTGGTTCAAGAACGGCGTGCGCGAGCACAGCAATCGCGCCTTCGAATGGATGAAGCGCATCTACGCGACACAACTGGATTGGGCACTGGCGCGGCCCAAACTCACCATGCTGATCGCAGTCCTGATCTTCGGCGCAACCCTGCTGCTGGTTCCGTTTATCGGCGGCGAGTTCATGCCCCACCTCGACGAGGGCGCATTGTGGGTGCGGGCAACCATGCCATACACCATTTCGTTCGAGGAGGCGAGCAACATCGCTCCCCAGATACGCGCCATTCTTATGTCCTATCCGCAGGTCACTGTGGTTGGATCGGAGTTGGGACGTCCGGATGATGGCACCGACCCCACTGGTTTTTTCAACTGCGAGTTTTATGTCGGCTTGAAACCCTACGATGACAAGGCATGGAGTGGCGACCTCAAGACCAAGGCCAAGCTCATCGAAGCCATCAACCAGAAGCTGAGTGCGTTCCCGGGAATCGTGTTTAACTACACCCAACCCGCCGAAGATGCTGTGGACGAGGCGCTGACCGGGTTGAAGAGTTCGCTCGCCGTGAAGATTTATGGCGAGGATTTAAGCGTACTCCAGGATAAAGCCATCCAGATCAAGAACACGCTCGCTAAGATTCCTGGGTTCACCGACTTGACGGTCGTACGCGAACTTGGCCAGCCGAGTTTGCTGATCGATGTGGACCGCGACAGGATTGCCCGCTACGGAATCAACATCGCCGACGTCGAAGCCGTGATTTCGGCGGCTGTGGGTGGGCAGGCAGTGACCCAGGTCATCCAGGGAGAAAAGTTGTTTGACCTGGTGGTGCGCATGCAACCCCAGTTTCGCAGCAGCGCGCACGAGATCGGCGAGCTGCTGGTCGGCACTCCCGACGGAAAGCAGATTCCGCTCAGCCAGCTCGCCGACATCCGTGTGGGAAATGGTGCATCGTTTATTTATCGCGAAAACAACTCCCGCTACATCGGCGTGCAATACAGTATTGAAGGACGGGACTTGGAACGCGCCGTGCGCGAAGGCCAGAAAGCGGTTGATCATGCCATCGCGTTACCGCAGGGCTACACGCTGAACTGGGGCGGCGAGTACAGCCAGTTTCTGGAGGCCAAATCGCAGCTCATGTTGATCGGACCGCTCGCGGTCGTGATCATCTTCATGATTCTGTTTGCACTCTACGGAAACTTCAAGTTCCCGGTCACGATTGCGTTGGGCGTCATATTGACGGAACCGGTCGGAGCGCTCATCGCCCTGAAACTCACACACACTCCGTTCAGCGTCTCGTCCGTTCTCGGATTGCTGGCGCTGTTGGGAGTTTCGGTTGAAACGGCGGTAATCCTGGTTTCCTACATCAACAAGCTTCGCCAGGAAGGAATGGATATCCGCACGGCGACTCGGGAAGCGTCGCTTCTGCGGCTCCGGCCCATCATGATGACGGCGCTCGTCGCCTGCCTGGGCCTGCTTCCCGCGGCACTCGCCACCGGAATTGGCTCCGACACGCAGAAGCCATTCGCGATCGTCATCGTGGCAGGATTGATCTCGCGGCTCTTCATCGGATTCTTCGTCAACCCGGTGTTGTACCAGATGGTCGCGCGCGAAGGCGATGTACTTCAGGTATAGCGCCTACTGACCGATCATTTCCGCCAAAACGAAATGATCATCCCGCCAATTACGATCAGCGAACCTCCCACCAAAATTGGCGGAGTCGGCGTTTGCTGGAACCTTACCTTGGCCAGTATCTGGGCAACGACAAAGAACAGGACGACATACAGTCCGAGCAACTTGCCGAACTCCCACGGAGGGGTATTCACGACCAGCCCGTAGAGTGACAGGGTAATTGCCCCGCCGGCAAACGCAAGATACCGCGCCACTCCCGAGGAGCGGTAGAGGCCAGACTGGAAACACGAATCTCCATAGGCTTCGAGGAAGGAAGCGAGCAGCAACACGGCAAACGTGCCGACACGGGTGGCGACGATCTGATTCAGGATCTCTTTCATGGGATTATTCGGCTGGTACAGTGGCTCTGACGCTATGGTACCAACCAACTTCCCCGCGCGTGTCACGGTTCTGCTTCTAACCGGCATCAAAAAAATCGATTGGACGCACCTGCTGGCGATCCTTACGCTTAGTGGTTGGCGAGTCGGTTCTTGCGGCCAGATATGGGCGGCCGCGGACCTGTCTTTAACGAAATTCGTTCCATTGTTCAATCAGACATGAAGCTTGCGGGCATCTTATTTCTGCTAGCCGGGTGGGGCATTGTTCTGTCCGCGCTGGATCTGCTTCGGCCAACGCCGGCGCTGATCGCTTTTGTCTTTGCCGGCATGGTTGTGGAATTGATGGGATTATTTCTCCTCTTCCGTTCCCATACAAAGCTGCGCGAGGAAATTCGGTGATCCCTATCACCCTTTCCGCATTTTCTGACTCTCCCGCCAGCGTAGTCTGCCTGTTTTCAATCTTTCTGATTCCATTGGCCATGGCAGGCCTGGCGGTGATGAACAGCGGACTCGGCCGATCGCGCAGCGCGGCGCACGTCATGCTGTCATCCTTGTGCGCACTTTCGGTCGCGGCCATCGTCTATGTGGTCTGCGGTTTCTCCTGGGATGGCTTTGCCGGCGGTCCCGCCCATGTTTTGCTGCTCCGCGGAAAGCCCTGGAACTGGATCGCCGCCGAGCCTCTTTTCCTGCGTGGCGTCGAACTCGATGGCTCGACTGCGTCGCTTGCGGCATTGCTGCAGATGCTCGGAGCCGCCCTCGCCGCGTTGATTCCTGTGAGTGCTGCGATGGATCGCTGGCGGCTGGGCGCAATTTGTGCATCCACGGCTATCCTCGCAGGGTGCACTTATCCAATTCTTGCGCATTGGGTGTGGGGCGGCGGGTGGCTGTCGCAACTGGGCGTCAACTACGGGCTCGGGCAAGGATTCCTCGATAGCGGAGGCGCCGGAACGATTCAAGTTGTGGGTGGATTGACCGCGCTATCGATGGTTTGGATATTGGGTCCGCGTCTCAATAAGTATTCCCCCGAAGGCATGCCAACAGGCATTCCAGGACACAGCCTCGTTTTTGTCGTGTTCGGCTGTTTTCTCGCGTGGACGGGCTGGTTGGGCCTGAATTCCGCGGGAGCATTGCTCTATAACCACGTCGCACCTGGACGAGTGGTGCTGATCGCGGTCAATACCACCTTGTCAGCGGCGGCAGCGGGATTGATGGCGCTCATCATCACGCGGGTGCGCTTCGGCAGACCCGACGCCTCGATCACCGCCAATGGATGGGTTGGCGGATTGGTGGCGAGCAGCGCCGCTGCGGCCTTCCTCAAACCAGCAGCCTCCCTGCTTATCGGATTGGTCGCTGGGGTTCTAGTCGCATTTGCTGTCGAGTGGTTTGAAATGTGGCTCAAGATTGACGATCCCGGTGGAGCGGTTCCCGTGCACGCAGTCGCTGGCTTGTGGGGATTGTTGGCTGCTGGATTGCTCGCCCGGTTTCCTGGCCAAAGCTCGACGGATGGGCAATGGCTCGCCCAGGTGATCGGAATCGCAACCCTGCTGGGTTTCGTGTTGCCACTCACCTATTCGCTGAATTGGATTCTCAATCGCATCTACCCGCAGCGCGTCGATCCCGAGGGAGAGAGGCAGGGCATGGATCTCCACGAACTAGGCGCTGGAGCCTATCCGGAATTCGTATTTCATGCTGACGAATTCATCCAAAGGTAGAGCACACATTGCACGGATTACGGGAGCCCCGATGGTTCGCCTGGCTCAGCTGTGGCGAGCGACCCACAGCAGCAGGCCGAAGACGACGACGGGGATCAGGGCCATCGCTACGTAGAAGGCAATCTTTCTCGGCCACGGGCTGCGCCGTGTTTTCCAGTCGCGCATCTCGGACCGGTCGGCCACACCAACCTGGTCCAGGTGGTTGAGGTCCCAGGCGAATTCGCCGGCGCGCGCATAGCGGTTCTTCCAATCGCGCTCCATGGCCCGATAGATGACCTCCTGCAACTGCGGCGTAATCGCTGGATCGAGTTCTCGTGGCGGAACTGGGTTATTCAGCAGCCGGTCGTTCATGATGAGGAAGGGGTTGTTTCCCGTGAACGGCACCTTCCCTGTCAGCATTTCGTAGAGCATGACCCCAATTGCGTACAAGTCGCTATGCGCGTCGCCTCTCTTGCCTTTGACTTGCTCGGGCGAGATGTAATCCGGCGTTCCCATGGTTTGCGACAGATTGGCGAAGGTCAAGCGGCGGCCGTGCAAGTCAGATGCGATGCCAAAATCAATGAGCTTGATGTTGTCCTCGGCATCCACCATCACGTTTTCCGGCTTCAAGTCGCGGTGAATGATGCCGTGGTCGTGGATGTACTGCAAGGCATCCAGAATACGCGTGGTGATCTTGATGGCGCGTTCCTGCGGCAACTTCTTTTGTTCGTTGAGGATTTGGCGCAACAGTCGCCCGTCTACCCACTCCATGACCATGTAGACTTGGCTGCGGTGATCGTCGGTGAAGGCCTTCATCACGCCCGGATGGTCCATGTTCTTGCCGATCTCTTCCTCGCGACGGAACCGGTCGAATAAAAGCGGATCGCTCTCCATTTCCGGATGGGGAATTTTGATGGCGACCTGGCGATCATTGCGGAGGTCGGTGGCACGATAAATCGACGCCATCCCGCTGCGCGCAATCAACTGGTCAATGCGATAGTGATCGAGTTGTTCGTCGGTGCGGACTGAAGTCATGCCAATAGGTGTTCCAGCATTCCTGTGAAGCTCGAAGTTTGGTCCGGAGCTGCTAATCGATCGGGACTGCAAATCAATCATGCCAGAAAAATATGTTATCCGGCATAAAGATTCCGTAAGGAGCGCGCAAGAGATTACTCAAATCATGCGGCCCAGAAGGTCGCGTGGACGCTGATAATCGCGAGCACCACCGCGAGTTGACCTCACCGAATCTTGTAGGGCCGGCCGCGATACATGCCGGTGCGCTCGACATCGTGAACCCGAATTAACTGCACACTGATATTGTCACTGCCATCCCTCTGCTTGGCGAGAGCGACGAGTTTCTCCGCCGCGCTGGGTAGGTTCTCATTCAGCGACACGGTGCCCGCAATGTCTGACCCGGCCACAGGCCCGTGCATCCCATCCGAGCACAACACCAGCACATCTCCCTTCTGCACCTGGATGTCATTGATCTCCACCGTCACGAACATGTCATTGCCCACCGAGCGGCTCAGCAAGTGTCGATTCGTCGATTCCACAGCTTCGCGCGCCGAAAGTATTCCCAGGTGCACCTGATCGTTGACCACCGTGTGATCGTTCGTGATCTGTTTTGGCTGGCCGGACCTAATCAAGTAACACCGCGAGTCTCCGACGTGTGCCACAACGGCACGATCGAACCGCAGCGCACAGGCGACCAGTGTTGTGGCCATGGCGTTGCGAGAACCCGAAGCGCCGCCCTTCTCATACACCTGGGTATTCGCAGCCTGCACAAGACGTGTCAATAGCGCTTTGTGCGGCTCCCCTTCCCGCGCTCTCACAAAGCCATCGAGCAAGCTTTCGACTGCTACTCGCGATGCAACTTCGCCCTGCTGTTGCCCACCCACTCCATCTGCCAATACAAACAAGCATCCATGGGACCGCAACTGCGCGGAAGCGTGAGGCAGCACATATCCCAGATAGTCTTCATTGTGCTCTCTGGCACGACCGGGATCCGTAAGCTGTGTGAACTCTACGTCGAGCATAGGGCGGGCCGCGAAAATGCGGGTCGCAGGAATGTGCCGCAATTCCCCAGGAAATGCATTCCACAACTCCTGAGAAGTTCCATCTTATAACTCGCACGGACGAAGGGCGGGCTCATGCCCGCCCCCAAACCGTTGCTTCCTGATCAATTGCGCTCAGGCCATGCCAGCCGCGACATTCCTCTCGATCAGGATCTTTCGCCCTGTTGTTTTACTGGAGCGGATGAAGTAGACGCCACCATAGATGAACCAAACCATCGCAATGCCGATGGCGAGCAATGGTTCTTTCTTGGTGCCGTAACCCATGAACGGCCCTATCAAATAGAACGCCATGCAGGCCAGATTAGCGACCAATCCGAATACCGGAATCACCAGGTGGCGTACCGGCTTGAACTTGGGATGATTGTGGTAGCCAACCAAACAGATGACGCAACTGAGACCGTAAAGCAGGAACGTCCCGAAGTTGGAAGCGAGGGTCATCGTGAGTAGAGTGTTCGGCATAGCCGCCAACTTATCGTGGCTGAAGTATCCGAAGCTGGACCAGAAGCCGTGTGGCAAGGCCTGTACGGCAGCGTCGGTCGGAGCACCCGCGTCGCCAAAGACGAACACGATAGCGAGACAGCCCACCGTTGCCGAGATCGCCGCCAGCGTCCAGATAGCGCGGTGCGGGGTGAGGTTGTCGGAGTGCAGCATGCCAAAATGTTCCGGCGCTTCCTTGTCCTTGCCCATGGCGTAGGTGACGCGCGCTCCCGTGTTCATGCATGAGAGCGTGGTGCCGATCAGTGCCAGAAACACCGTGAAAGCTTCACACAGCATGAACACTCGCCCGTGCCCCTGGCCCAGCAACGCATCGCCGACAATAACCATCATGTCGCCGATTGGCGCTGCCGAGCCTGATGCATTTGCCATCGAGTACCCACTATTGAGGAAATAGTTCGCCGCAAAATACTCAAACAGGTAACAGAACAAGCCCTGCACCAGCAGCGAGACAATGACCGCGATGGGAATGTCGCGCTTGGCATTCCTGGCCTCGCCGCCCATGGCAGTAACGGATTCGAATCCGACCAGAATCAGGATTGCGACCGTCGCTTGGATAAATACCCAGCCCCAGTTGTGCGGGCTGACGACCGACTTGGCATTGGGATGCGATAGGAACGCGCCTGAGCTGTCCCTTTCCGGATAGCTAATGCGATAGGCTACGGGGTTGCCTGCTGCGTCCAACTTCGGCTGCGGGACAACTCCAGCCGCGTCGCGAACGATGGTCTCAGTCTCCTGGCCATTGACGACAGTCTTCGTCGTCAGGAACTCATAGGTGTACGCTTCACCCGACACCGAATCGAACTGGTACGCAATGCTGCCTGGTGGATGGTTGAGGCGATAGCCCAGTGCCAACACTGCGAACAGCACCAGCGCGGCGATCTGAATGATGTTGATCGCGACGTTCACCGCCGTTGACCCGGTGACGCCGCGGTGGGCGATATACGCCACTAGGAAAGAGAAGACGATCGCAACTGCCATCATGAACATGGGTCCAGGATTCGATGCGCTCATGAAGCTCGGCCAGATGGTGCCGACCAGGTATCCGCAAAGGATGCCCATGGTCGCCACCATCACTCCCGGATAAATCCAGTAGTAGAGGTGGGAGGCCCATCCCACGATGAACTTCGAAAGCCGGGCATAGCGCCACGCTTTGTCGTGGTTTAGAAAAGACTGTTCGGCAAAGTAGTAGGAACTTCCTGTTCCCGGATACAGCTTCGCCAGTTCCGCGTAGCAGACTGCGGTCGCCAGGCATAGTGCCAGAGCAACGATGATGCCGATCCACATGGAGGGCGCAGTCACTCCGGTCGTTGCCTGGATGTAAAAGGTGAGCCACAGGAATGCGCCCGGCGCGATAAGCGCCATGGCGTTCATCGTCAACCCTGTGAGTCCGAGGGTCGCTTTCATCTCAACCGGGGTATTCTCCGCCATAACTTCTCCTTTACTTCCTGGTTTGCATCGATGCTTGCATCGATCGAAATATTTCGGCGCCTTCGCCAGTGAAGTAAAACTAGCGGACGCAGTTTGAATCGTCCAACTCATATTTTTTATGGAGACGATCAAAAAGATCGCGACAATTTCTATTTATGCAGGCGATAAGAAGAGCTTATGTAGTAATGGAAGACCCTCACGACCAGCCTTGAATAGGTACGTCAGAACCATGCTAGGTTAGAGCCAGCGGAACAAACCAACTGCATTCCTGCCCGACACATCCCAAAGCGTTGATCGCTCAGTCCGCGTCCGGAGACCATGTGCCAGACCAAGTGGGAAAACACATCGAGTCCCGGCGAAGTGGGTTCCGATACATTACTCTTTACTCCTTTGTGCTGATTGGGATGGGATGGAAGCGAGTTGCTCGCCGGCGGCCCAGCGGGGGCTCGAGAAGCGCTCGCGCAGCCGACTTCACCTACGCTGATTTTGTTCGTGGGCTCGAGGAAAAGAGAGACTCAGCAACTACAACCGCAATGACTTTCACTTTAGTGGTGGACTCCTACTCAAGCTCAGTCAGCCAGTCACACATGCCCGCGGCCTCTTGGGGCCGGTTTGTCCGGGTTTTTCGGCAGGTCTATCTGAATCCACCGCAAGCCGTAATCAGCCGTTTGCGTGCGACCTTCTCAAGGCAACCCGGTGCGCTGCGCGTTTCTTCTTCTTTTTCGCTCGCAGGGCCTCGGCGTGCTTATCGGCGACGCGATCTGCAGAGGCACCCTGTTTCGGAGGCGTTGGCATCTTGGTGGGTGTTGCCGGTGTTTCGACAATTTCGGGCACTGGGGTGGTCATCCTTGTCTCCTTCGACGAATTTGGTAATGCTTACGGACGGCGGCTAACTTGCTTCAGGCAATCTTTCTGGTGACGTTCTCCACAGTCTTTCCCCAGTCCCAGACTTGTTTTTCGGCTTCTCGCCTGGTGATTCCGTAGGTTTCCTGGATCTTGACCGCGAGTTGCTCGCGTTTGCCGGATATCTGGCGGAAGTCATCGTCACTGAGCTTTCCCCAGTTTTCCTTTGCTGAACCGATCAATTGTTCCCATTTGCTTTCCACTTGCTCCCATTTCATTTGTTTCTCCTTCGCGAACCACCGCTATTTGTCGAGCGGATCCCGATGCATCAGCACTCCATCGTGGACACGGCGCTCGACCCCCCGAACAGGCACCCTTACTCAGCGGCGGGCATGGTTATGGTCCGAGACGAATGCTGAGGACGTGTTGACTTCCCAATGTGGCTCGCTTGCAGGCACGAATTTCCGCGTCGCCAGCTCGTGCGCTGCCGAGGATGAGTCACCGAGGGAGGTTAGCGCGCCAGCCTCGCGCTCGTCTGAGCACAATTGCTCACTGAGCAATGTTGCTCAGCCTTCATCAGTCGATGTGACCTAGACTTAGGATATCGGACGGCCTATGCCGTTCACTTACAGAAGCGGCCGTTGAAATCGGCCCGCTGTTCGGCACTGCGAACAGTATTAGTCCATTAGAATGAATATGTTGTCCGCCCATTGCCGCGTGTGTAAGGGAGATCAGTTTAGAGCTTTGCCTGCCGAGGGATGGCTCGAGAGAGTCCTTCTGCCCCGCCTCTTTCTGTGTCCTGGAACGTGTATCGTGTGCCACAAGCGACGCTATTTACCGACTTTTCAAAGATGGACAACCGTTCCAAACTCGTGGCGTTGAGGCAACGGACGTAACCGGCGGCCTGCGGCTTCCTCCCAGTCGCAACAGAAAGGCAATTGACATGACCTACTATCGAGTCGAATTTCTGGCAGCGCAACCCCTGCTTCGGCCAGCGAAGAAGTTTCTTACCGAGGAAAAAGCCAAGAAGCATGCCAGGCGAGTTCTTGGCTTGTCTGACAACACCGGTTTGATCTCAAGAGTTTCAATCGTTGCCATCAGCAAGGACGGAACCCCGATCTGAACCGGCGCTCACCGTCCCAAAGGGCGGAGGCAGCAAGCGCCACCTACCAGTTCTCACCGTCGTTGCCAAGGAAGGAAAGCCTCTCAAATTGAAGTGCCCCGTCTGCAACAGTGAAGTGTCGAGAAAGTGGCAGACCAGCAGCTCCAGCAAGACTCCAGGTGTGGCGCAGGCTCAGTGGGTCTGCAGCGTATGTGGAGGCACATTCGTTCGGGCGGAGTTGCAGCCCCTTTCAAAACACGATCCCAAGAACGAATAAGGCCGTAAGTTTGCCAGCCGATCTGCCCCCGCAAGCTGATGCGCGCGCCGGGCCCCGGTCGCCCGAGACCGTACTGTTCCCCGCAAAAAATTGTGGAAAGTGAGCAATATTGAACAGTTTTGCGTCGATCGAGCATCGTATCGTTTTTCACAATCATAAGTGTAGAGTCCCTGGCAGTCGGCCACCGAAGAGCGAAGACCTTTCCCATTTCCACTGCCAGGGACTCTGCCGCTTCTGTGGGTCTCTGACTTAGAGGGCGACAATGCAATCACCATACGGGATGGAACTGGTCGAGAATTGTCTAGCCTGCAACCTGTGTTCCGAAGGTTTTTTCTGTCGTTTGCCCAAAGAGGAGATGGAGGCTTTTCAGAAGATAAAGTTCACACTCGCGTATCCAGCCGGAGCAACTCTATTCGTCGAAGGGCAGACTTGCCGGGGAATTTACATTCTGTGCAAGGGCCGCGTGAAATTGTCGGCGACTTCGAGCCAGGGCCAGACCCTCATCTTCAAAATTGCCCGGCCTGGCGACGTGTTAGGGCTGAACGCTACCGTCTCCGGGACGCCACACAATACCAGGGGTGAGACTGGTCAGGCCTGCCAGCTTAACTTCGTAAAACAGGCCGAATTCCTTCAGTTCCTGTCTGAGCACAGGGGAGCCTCCATGCAGGCCGCCATCCATCTGAGTCGCGAGTGCCAACAGGCGTACCAGCAACTCCGCTCCTTCGTGATGCGTTCTGCACCGGAACGAATCGCCCGCCTGATGCTGGATTGGTCGCTCCCTGGGGCGGGGATGGACACCCCTCACGGAATCAAAGTGGCTCTGACTCACGATGAAATCGGCCAAATCATTGGCATGTCACGTGAAACCGTGACGCGTACCCTCGCCGATTTTCGCAAGCAGCACATCGCGGTGCTGCATGGTTCGACCCTGCTGATCCAGAACATGTCTGCCCTGCGCCAGTTGGCTACGTAAGCGGTAAGCTGCCCGGATGAACATCGCTAGTTTTTTAAAGTTGTGCCTTGAATTGGTTAGCCGACATGTGGAAAGATCTCGCTAGCCCTTTCGTCGCCCGCTTAAGCTTTCTTTGGGGGTAGCCTTGAGAACGATGCCGACCGCTCACTCCTATCGCATCGATCGGCGACGCTTCGTGTCGCTGCTGGCTTCGATCGGTGGACTTGCCTTGATGGTCAAATACCTGGTTGGCGTGAAGGGTGCAGAAGTTGCGGCTACCCCGTCCGCAGCTCCAAAATAAGTGTCGAGAGTCCCTGTTGGCCGGTGCCGCTCAAATATTCCGCCCGCTACTGTGCCTTCTTGAGCACCGCGCTGGCGAACTCGTCGTCGCCGATGGTCCCCTCCAGTTTGCGAAGGTCGGAGAAGTGGTCGGATCCTGTGTAGGGATCGCGAACCACGTACTCACGCGTATAGTGCAGCGTGGAGCCAGTCGCCTCGATCTTGCTTTTGTAACTCGCAAATCCGACATCGATCTGCTTTGGCTCGGGGAGGTCGTCGACCGCGAATCCCGGCGGAATCTGGATTTCGTAGCTGTCTTTTTCCGAGGTCGCACCCGAAAGTTCGATCGGAAACTTGCGCTTTGCCCAATTGATCTCGATTGCCTTCTCGCCCAATACCCGTCCTCGTACCAGCACCAGAGGTCCGGTTTTCTGCGCATAGCCCTGCGCCGTAAGTTGGTAGGTGAGCGTGAGGTCTTTATCGTGGGCGGTAAGGTCCTGTACCTTGAGCTGCTGCACGCTGACATTCTTGAGTGACTCGCTCAGTCGATGGTCAAGCGACTTCGCTCGCTCGCTTTCGTCCGCAGTCGCGAGCCACGCGCGTTGGCGGGCGGCATGCGTGCCGGTGAACCGCTCGGTAACTGTTCCCGAAAGCGATCCGTCAGTTTGTAAGGTAAATTTGCCTTCCCGGTCGAAGCGGTTGGTATCCGGCGACAAGACTGGAAGCTTGATCAGTTCGCCGCCCGATTTCGTCACCAGCAGACCATAGCTCCCCTGCAGCGCCGTGCGCAAATCACCAACCGGCGTGTATTCGTCCGTCGGATCAAAAATCAAGTAGCACGTGCCAGAGGTGGTTGTGCTAACGCTCCTATAGGCGTTAGGAGGGACGTCCTTCGGCAGATCGATCGCCAGGATCGCGTGGTTGAACAGCGTCGAGGGTACATCAGGCTTGACCACGCCGCGCTCGCTATCGACCAGCACATACTCCGAGTCGATACCCGCTTCTTTCAACATGCTGCTCAGCAACGTCACCTTATCTTTGCAGTCGCCGTAGCGTGACCGATACACGTCCGCGGCGGGATGCGGCTGATACCCGCCAATTCCGATCGAGATCTCGACGTACCGGACGTCCGACTGCAGGAACGAAGTCAAAGCGCGGACCTTCGCGTCGAACGTAGTCGCCCCAGCGGTTAGCTGCTGCACTCGGGCTGACATTTCCGGCGACGGATTGCGCCGTCCATCGGCCAGCTTGTAGTACCAATCACCAATCGCCTTCCACGATCCCAGGTTCGATGCGGCGGCCGGTTCATAGAACGCCAGTTCCAGGTGACCGGCCAGAGCCTCGGCGTTCGGGCGCAAATGCTCTTCCGGAATCCCCGCCAGATTCAGGCATATCCACTGCCACCGGTTCGCTCCTGTCTGTGCGGGTTGCTGCGCCACTTGATTGGCCCAACTGGCTTTGTACTCCCACGAGACGGGCAATTGCAGTGTCAGTCGCGTCTCTTCCACCGGAATATCTTCCTGCACGAACCAGTGCCACTGGTCCATCCAGATGTGCCGGCGAATGGTGTATTCCCATCCGATAACGCTGCCCGGATTGCCTGCCGGAGCATCCACCGCTCGGTAGCGGACGTCAGAGTAGAGGGCTTCCTGGTAGGGACTGACCTCGATGAACTCCTTGTCTTTCACTTCGTATTGCACACCGCCGCTGTCAATCGTCCACGCATGAATACCCTGCACCTTGTCGCCCGGTCCGACATACACGTGCAGTTTGGATTCATCGCGACCCTGCGGGCGAAGAATTCGCACGATGCGCCGGCGTGTCTCATCTGCCTGGCCGGGCCCGGTTACCGTCAGCGTCACATCGTCGAGCAGGACAACGGCGTTGGTCTCGGCCGCATACTTCGCCGGTGGCTTTGCGGCGGCTTGATGTAGCCAGTCTGGCGCGCTGGGAGAAGAGCCCAGCATTGCCACCGAGCAGGCCAGTGCCATGACCACTGAAAACAAGAAGTTATTTCTGTGCGACATGGGCCACCTGTTTCAGAAGCACCTGTTCGTCGTCCCCTTCCTTCACCTTGTCGAAGAAGGTTTTCAGGTTCTTGTATTCCGTTGGACTGAAAACGAAGGCGCCGATCGCCAAGTCACGTGTCATGTCGATCTCGTTCTTGTCCTGCTTGCGGCCTGCCCGATAGAGCGCGTACTCCAGTTTCACATCCTGGTTGGCCGGCAGGCTTTCCACCTGCAAATTTTCCGGCAACTTGATGTGCACATCGTCGACCTCACGGGTGGGATACTCGAAGTAGATCGGGTGCGCGTGCTCAGGGTGAGCGAACATCGGAGGCCGGTTGAACTGAAATATATTCGCCGGCATCAGTACGCGCTTTCCACCCGACATCAGCATGGGTGAGGAAATCTTGAACTCAGCCACCAGCGGAGCCTCAACCGCATCCCATTGCGGAGGCTTGGTCATGGTGACCTGGGCATTCGAAGGCAGCCAGCCCTTGACCTCGTCTTCCAGTATCTTGTCCCGTCCAACGTCATCCGTTCTGGAGGCCTCAACTCTACGGGTCAGCGCCTCCTGTCCGAAGAAACCAATCGCCAGCGAGCCTTCCATCTGTCCCTGTTCGTTCAGTTGTAATCGCGCTACTCGCTTGACAATGGCCTTCATATAGTCAGGCGGCGGAGTCTCCGCGATCTCCGTGCCTCCGCCCGGCAACTGCTTGATGCCCTGGGTTCCCGTGTACTTCCAGTCCACCAGACCGTACGGACAATACTTCGTTCCAGGATCGAGAAACACGTCTTTCCCATCGATCTGTACGATGGCCACGTAAGCGTCCAGCTGATCGAAGCTGAGGTACGTTTTCTGAAATACATCCTCGCTGCGGTCGCTAACGAAAATAACGTACGCAGGAATGCCAGCTGCCCGCACAGGGCAACAAACAGCAGGGTGATTTCCTGGCGGCCGCCTGACCTTTGCCTCAGGACGTCTTCGACGCCACGGTTGTCCTTGACCCCAAGCACCTTCTGCTCTTGTTCGGTACGTTGCGGCTTGAAGCTTAGGTTGTCGAGCCCCGCCACGTAGGCATAGATCTTCTTCACTTTCTGCTCGGGCGTATCGCTCGGCGAGACGATCCAGGCAACCGCCTCCGCAATTCCGTGTTTCTTGCCCAGGAACTTCTCCGTGTCAGAGTTCCAGTACTTGCCCTCGTCCTTCCAGAACTGATCGGTATTGCTTACTCGTTTGTAATAAAAACGAACGTAATACTTAAACCGCTGTGGCGGCGGCATGTGCTCTTCCTCGATGAACGCTGGTATGTTCGCGACATCGAGCTCATAGTTGTCTCTGGTGTTCTTCACCTCCGCGCCCTTGGGCAGCAACCAGGTATAGGCCAGCCCGGAGCCGACCTCCCCATGCTCCATCTGTATCCTTCCGGCGTATGGGACAAACTTGAAATGCTCCTTGCGCTGGAATATGTCGCTTTGGACCGTCCATCGCGTCGGCCATAACATGCTGTTCTCCGACCGCAATGTGTACTTGTATTCCAGGATGCTCCCAATCTGGACGTCCGGCAGGGTGAACGACTTCTCGCGCACCTTCAGCGTTTTGCTTTTCACTACGACTTTATCGAAGGGCTTTCCTTGAAACTCGACGATGCTCCCGTCAGGATGAATGGTCCGTCCATGAATGTCGGAAATCGTGAACGCTTCCTTGTAATAAGGAATCTGCACATCGGCATACTTGCGTCCCGCCTCGGAAAGCACTTTGATTCGCATGTACGTTGAGTGAGAGCCCTGCTGATCGTTGTCGATCTCTTCATGAAAGAGAACGAACGCTGGAGCTCCGGGCTGCTCGGACAGGTCCTTCATCTGCAGTTCTGCTGGATTCACGGGTGCCCAATCCGTACCGGCGCTCAGAAGCAGGGAGCTGCCTGACAATGTGGCAAGTAACAGCAGGCAAAAACGAATGACGCGGGGAGAAGTGGTCACCGGGCCTCCTGAAAATCCTATGCAAAGGCGGTTTATAGTCCAGATCAGTTGCTGATATACAGCTGCGCATATTAAAGGGACATAAGCCGAGAAAGATGGCATACTTTCATGGGGGGTGTGCCATGCTTCCGCGAATGATTCGTTTGCACCCGAGCACGTATCAACGGCT
>Ga0207927_1000073_pt1 | contig 39455 bp, 45 predicted proteins | sample NGESurdeep072012_2_FD_184456 | JGI IMG/M metagenome (GOLD analysis project Ga0207927, IMG submission 184456) | Arctic peat soil microbial communities from Barrow, Alaska - NGEE Surface sample 210-2 deep-072012 (SPAdes) | ecosystem: Environmental > Terrestrial > Soil > Wetlands > Peat ... | reverse complement strand
GCCCTGCCGAAATTGATCCTCGAATATCGGGGCGTCGCCAAACTCAAGTCGACTTATACCGACAAGCTGCCCGAACAAATCGACGAAGCAACGGGGCGCATCCACACAAGCTATCACCAAGGGGTTGCGGCCACCGGCCGCTTGTCCTCGTCCGACCCCAACCTGCAGAACATTCCAATCCGGACTCCTGAAGGCCGGCGCATCCGCCAGGCCTTCGTGGCTCCGCCGCAGCATTCGCTGGTGGCGGCCGATTATTCGCAAATCGAGCTGCGCATCATGGCGCACTTGTCGGGCGACGCCACGCTGCTCAAGGCCTTCGCGGAAGATCGCGACGTGCATCAAGCCACCGCGGCGGAGGTCTTCGGCATTCCGCTTGCGCAGGTCAGCTCCGATCAGCGGCGTTCGGCCAAGGCAATCAACTTTGGATTGATCTACGGCATGTCGGCATTCGGCCTTGCCCGGCAATTGGGCATCGGCCGGGGCGACGCGCAGCGCTATGTGGATCTTTATTTCGAACGCTATCCCGGCGTGAAACGCTACATGAATGAGACTCGCACTCAGGCGCGCGAGGCCGGATATGTGGAAACCGTGTTTGGCCGGCGGCTATATCTGCCCGATATTCGGTCCCGCAACCAGGCGCTGCGCCAATACGCGGAACGCAGCGCCATCAATGCGCCCATGCAAGGCACCGCCGCGGACATCATCAAGCGCGCCATGATCGAGGTCGACGGCTGGCTGCAGAACTCGCGTGCTCCGGCGCGGCTCATCATGCAGGTGCATGACGAACTCGTGCTGGAAGTGGCGGATGAGGCGATCGACGGCATAGTGCCGAGGGTGCGCGAATCCATGGCGCGCGCGGCGGAACTTGCCGTACCGCTGAAGGTCGATATCGGTATCGGCCGCAATTGGGACCAAGCGCATTAAAGGTGCAGAAATCAAATTGTGAAGATTTCATAAGCATCGGCGAGCCGGTCAGGCAATCATCGAAATTGGCGTGATTTCCGTAGTTTGGCGTATTTCTCAGATTGATTATTGCGGAGCGCTATGTCGGCATTCGCCGACAAAATAGGTACTTTCCGAACTAGTCCCCACAAAAAATAACAATATAATTGAACTGCGGGGCTGGAACTTTTGGATTGCATCCCTATCTAACATTTTGAGCGTGAAAACGCTCCCCGCTCTTCTCCCTGAGCGGGCAGGCCCGGTTTGTCATCCCCATGCCGGGTTGGTCTGCCTCGGTGGCTGCCTCAAAGGCGCCACCGGGGCTTTTTTTTGCCCTAGCAGAGCCAGCGCTCCATCACCGAACGCGCCTCTTCCAGTCCCTGGCCCGCATGCGCCGAAAACAATTGTGCGGTCACCGCCGTGTCGCTGCAGGCCGCCTTGGTGTCCCGCAGCACGCGTAGCGAATCCCGCCGGTTCAGCTTATCCGTCTTGGTCAGCAGAACATGCGCGTGCCGATCGCGAGCCAGCACCCATTCGAGCATCGCGGCATCCTGGGCGCCAAGACCACGGCGGCTATCGACGATGAGCATCAATCCCACCAGCGATTCACGTACGTTGAAGTAATGCTCCATCAATTGCAGCCATCGAGCGCGCACTTTTTCCGGAACCTTGGCGAATCCGTAACCCGGCAGGTCGACCAGCCGTCGGTCGGGGGCCAGTTCGAAAAAATTTATCAGCTGGGTCCGCCCCGGCGTGCGGCTCACTCGCGCAAGCCCAGAACGTTGTGTGATGACATTGATCGCCGTGGATTTGCCGGAATTGGAGCGCCCTGCGAACGCAACTTCACGTCCGGTGTCCGGCGCAAGCTGGTGCGCCTCGGCCGCGCTCGTCAAGAATTTCACAGTGGGATAGGTCGACATGGCCGCATGGACGCAAAATATGGCCTGTAGTGTACAATTTGAAACGGCCGGCAGTTCGATTAAGGCAGGGTCAGAAGCGATATGAAGCGGTTTTGGATCTTCGCGGGAACAATTCTCGGCTCAATCGCTTGCACTGCGGCTCTGGCCACCGGCAATGCCGAAGCCGGCGCCAGCAAGGCAACGGCTTGCCAGGGCTGTCACGGCGCAAACGGCAACAGCACCAACCCCGACTGGCCGAGTCTCGCCGGGCTCGGTGCCGACTACATTGTCGAGCAACTGCAGAATTTCAAGGACGGCAAACGCAGCAGCCCCATCATGATGCCGATGGCGGGGCCGTTGAGTCCGCAGGATATGGCCGATCTGGCGGCCTATTTCGATAGTTTGGTCAATACCGGCTTGGAAGCCGATCCGACCTACTTTCATGCCGGCGAGAAGCTCTATCGAGGCGGCGACAAAGCCCGTGCCATCCCCGCGTGCATGGCTTGCCATGGCCCGAACGGGCGCGGCAACGAGCCGGCGAAGTTTCCCTCACTGCACGGCGAGCACTCCGCATACATCGCGAAGCAGCTGAACGACTATGCGTCGGACACTCGCCCGCCGGGGCCGGCCGGCATCATGGCGGCCATTGCCAAAAAACTCACTGCCGACGACATTCGCAATCTCTCCTCGTACGTTCAAGGACTTCGCTGACGATGCGTGTTTCAAGACTGGTATTGCTCCTGTGCGCAACCCTGACTCTTTGCTCATGCGGCAAGCAACAAACGGCGGACGAGCGCGCGGCGGGCGCCTTACCGCCCGTGGCCGCGTTGACGCCGGCGGCGGGCGGGAGTCCATCGGCGCAGGCGGAGCAACCATCGGGCGCTCAAAAGGCGGCGCAACCCACTACCCTTACTCGACCGAATGAAGACGGAACCGCGCCCGTCGAGGATACGACCGGCGACAGCGGCGCCCGCAATACGATTTTGGCCGCGGTTGCCTCGACGGTGGCGGCAGCCACACCGGCCGCGGCGGCGGCCGGCCTGACCGCGCCTACGCTGTGGCAGGAGGGCGTCAACTACACGCGGCTCGTGCCGGCGCAACCGACCGCGGTTGCCGCGGGTCAGATCGAGGTGCTGGAATTCTTCTGGTACGCGTGCCCGCATTGCTACGCGATCGACCCCTCGGTCGAATCGTGGAAGAAGAGCAAGCCGGCATACATCAGCTTCTCGCGGGTACCCGTGACCTGGAGCGAGGGTCACCGTTCGTTGGCACGTATGTATTACACGCTGGAGAGCCTCGGCAAGCTCGACCAACTGCACAGCGAGATATTCAAGGAGATCCATGTCAATGGGAATCCCTTGGTATCCAGCGACGCGAACGACGTGGCGGCATCGGAGCGATTGCAAGCCGCGTACGTCAAGAAATTCAGCATTTCCGAACAAGACTTCAAGAAGGCATACCACTCGTTTTCCGTAGAGACCGCCCTGCAGAGAGCCGATCAACTGGTGCAGCGCTACCGCATCGACGGCGTTCCGACCTTTGCGATCAACGGCAAATTCATAGCCGATGTGCGCACAGCCGGGAGCCCGGAGCGCCTGATGTCCTTGGTTGACGATTTGGCGGCTCAAGAGCACAAGCATCAATAGCGGCCTCCGCAACGATCGAGCGCGCACTGCGGTGATGGTCACGCACGCGGGCGGTTGCCACTGCGGCCGCGTTCGATTCGAAGTGCTCGCGCCCGCAACACTCGAAACGGCCGACTGCAACTGTTCCATATGCAGCATGTTGGGCTATCTGCATTTGATCGTGCCCGCCGATCGCTTCACATTGATCAGCGGTCGGGATGCACTCACTACCTATACGTTCAACACGCGCGTCGCGCAGCATCATTTTTGCGCCAACTGCGGCGTCAAGTCCTTTTACGTTCCGCGTTCGCACCCGGACTGCATCAGCGTGAACGTTCGTTGCATCGAGGCCGGAACGATCGAATCAGTGACGGTGATTCCGTTCGATGGACGCGAGTGGGAAAAGGGGCGCGCCGCATGGCGCGACACCGCAACACCGGATTGAGCCGCGCGCGATTCGCCATGCGTGCGAAGCGAACATAATCCGGCTTCCTGCGATCGTTATGTCGTAATGCGGTGGCGTTGACCGGCGCAAATCGCGAATATGTGACGCATGTCACGCGGTTGGCGGACCGGTATGGCGGATGCTGGCTTCGTCGCTACGAATGCGACGATGCATCCAACACATATGTCCGAATGTCGCCCAATTAAGGAAGCATGGCCGGTCATAAGCGCAGCGCGCCGCTTCGGTGTCTGCGATCGCTTGCTAGTCGGATTGGTGGCGGTCACGCTGGTTCGCGCCGGTGAAGCGCTGGCAGGCGAGCAGGCGCCGCAAGCCGGGCTCGCCGGCAAGCTCGAACCGGGCGATGCCCGCCCATCGACGATGCTTCCGGCTTCTTTGTTCGGCGCGCCGGAAAAATATTCCATGCCCGGCATGACCGAGACGCATGCTTTTTCCAAAGAGCAATTTCAGCCGCGCGGACACTCCATATTCGAATCCGACGCTCATGCCGATCTCGGCGACGACAAGCTGATCAGCGACACCACGGTTTGGCAGCGATTGTCGGAATTCAGAACCCACGATCGAGTTCGGGTGCTGACCTTGTGGGAGTCGGGCTTGAGTTCGGTTTCTCTGCAGGCCGGCAAGAAGGGCGCCCCGTCGCTGCAATGGAGCAGCCGAATGATGAATTCCGGCGAGGCCGCGCACGGGCTGCTCGATCGAATGCTCCCCGCCGCCTCTTTCGGCGGAAAAAGCTCGAGCGATGGCGCAGGCGGCGTAGCGCATCCCATAGCGCGCTCGGCGAGTCCACAACCGGCCGCGAGGGGTGAACCGGCCGGCAAGGGCGCGGCGTCATTAGGCGCTGCTCGGCCGGGACCGCCCTAGCGAAGTTCCGCTCCGGGGCAGCACGAAAATTCGTCGAGCAAGCTCCGATTCCAACTCGGCTCTAGAATAGAATTTCAGCAGCAGGTTGGGCTCGAAAAGTTCCGGCGCGCGCCAGGCGCCATGCTTGTGCGCGCCGGCGCGTGCGCGCATGCTAGCGCACTCGGTGCGGTCGGCGAGACTCGTCTGCCGCGAAGGCCAAAACACATTGATCACGAATTCACCGGCCGCAAATTCTCCATTCATCGTCGGGCTCGCTGGCCACGCGGATTTGGAACCAGCGCAATTCGCACCACTGGTCGATTCGGCGGTCGGCTTTCTGCGCGATCTCAAGCAGCATTTGCCCGATACCGACGTCCGCCTGATGCTTGAGGCTTGCGGCACTGTCAACCTGGCGATGGTGCGGGCCGCCCTGGCTCTGGACGTGTCCGTAGATGCGCTAATCGTTGCGCCGGTCCGCAGTCACACGAGCCCCTCCGGTGCCCACATGTTGCCGGATCTGCGGAACCATCCGCGGCTGCAATGCATCGCGGTGGCAGCAGAAGACCCTTCCACACCGCACGACACACCCGAATCGCTCATCACCGACATCCTGGTTCGGCGCAGCAGCCTGTTGGTCGCGCTCTGGGACGGAAGAACATCAAGCGCGGTTGACAACACGGCGGATACCGTATTTCGTTTCCTCGGGGTTCATCTCGAGAGAAGCGACGCCGTCAATAGAATCGAGGTCGACAAGGTAATCGACGAAATGGACCTGGGGACCCGGCTGGTCTATTGGGTGCCGGTCCGTCGCGGCGACGCGGATGCATCTGCGCACATACGGCAACCTCATTATCTGCTCGCTGCCGGGGATAACGTTCTGGACGTGCAGGAGACGATGCCGTCTTCGCTCGAGCGACGACTGGCCGACTTCAACGAATACAACGTCGAGTTCGAGCGAATTGTCGCGGATGGCGGCGACGCGCGCACCGGAGTACCGGTGAAGAATATATTGACTTTTTTTAGCGGCTTCTTTGCGGTGCTGCTTGGCGTTTGGGAACTACGCCAGAATAAAATGGCGACGCGAGAATTGCTTTGGCAGTATCGCAGCCAGCTGAGCCGGTTTCAGCGTGCGAAAGCGCAACTTCAACGCATAACGAATCGAAGCAGACGGGACGCCATGCTCAAGGAGCTGGGCGAGAACTGTCTGATGGAAATCTATCTTTGGGCCATTCATCGCTATCATCGTGAGCACGCGCCGCCGGCGGCGCTTTGAGTCTGCGCTTCGATGCGGCTGGATCCCTGCTCACCCAACCGCCGCCACCAACTGACCGGAATCACCGTGGCGCGATTCATCCGGAGCTGGTTCATCAACTATCGTTAATTCAATGCGTTAATCTGCCGATTATGTCAATCGAAATGGCGTGGGGAAAATCGATGGCGCGCCCGCCGCGATTCGAACGCGGGACCTTCGGCTTCGGAGGCCGACACTCTATCCAGCTGAGCTACGGGCGCACTGACTCGGGGCCGCGATAGTACTCGGCGTCACACGGCGGAGTCCAGCGCCGCGTCCTCGAAGAAATCGACCTCGCCGGTTTCCAGCGAATACTCGGCGCCAACCACCAGCGGCCCATCGCTTTGGATCAATTGCTCGATGATTTCCGAGCCGTGCCGCAAACGCATCAACTTTATGGAATTGGCCGCAATCTTAACTGGAATCGACAAATGAATACTCGACGCCGAGATCCGCTGTGCGCCGGTCGATCCCGCCGCTCAAGACGACAGCGACTCTCTTGTTCACTAGCAGCCGGCGCTCTTGCAGCATCGCGGCAAGCGGCGCCGCAAGACCGGCGCGTGCGCGGCTGAGCACCGTGCTGACCGGCCTTGCCACAGCTGCCCCGCAAGGAGTCCTATTCGGCGCCGGCGGAAAGCCTGGTTTCGATTTCCTTTAGCCGCTCTTCCATCGCAGCAAGGGCGGCCTGGGTCCGCGCCAGTACCGCTGCCTGAACATCGAATTCATTGCGACTGACCAAGTCGAGCTTGGCGAGCCTGGCCTGCAGTACCGCCTTGAAATTGCTTTCCAAATCCCTTCCAAAAGTGCGCACCGAGGCAGGCACTGCCTCCGCCAACCGGCGAGCAAGATCATCCAACCCATTAGCATTCATAAAACTCATGATGTTTTTCCTTCCGATAGCGAACATGCGCCGCACTCCGATAGCGCAATTTGATCCCAAGGCCGCGCCACGGCGGTGCAAATCCGGTCCCCGAGACGCATGCAAGGCGCTCACCTACCGATATATCCGCACTGGCATGGAACCTGCATCCAGCAAGCCAATAGTACGCGCAAGCGATATCGACGGCGGTTCGATTATTCGACGAATGCGGGCATAAATGCATGAAGCTGATCACCGCAGTCATCAGGCCCTTCAAGTTGGACGAAGTGCGGCAAGCGGTGGCGGATATCGGCATCCAAGGTGTAACCGTTACAGAAGTTTATGGATACGGGAAGGAGCGCGGGCACACGGAATGGTATCGCGGGGCTGCGGTCCAGATCGACTCGCTGCCGAGGGCGAAAATAGAACTGGCGGTCGATGACTCGATTGCCGAACAGGTGGTCGAAGCTGTTTGTAACGTGGCTAGAACGGGGAAAACAGGCGATGGCAAAGTCTGGGTGTTTGAGCTTGAACAGGCGCTGCGCGTGCGCACCGGCGAGACCGGGCCGGAGGCCATTTAGAGCCCCGCCTGGCGCAGACCGCGACCCGTGTCCGCATTGCCGCTTGGCATGAGGCGAGTCAACACCGGGGTCCGGGCGCAGCCTGCAGGTTTCGGACGATTTTGGAGCGTATCGCACCGGCAACTTAGCCAACTCCCCAGTCGGTGCGTAAGCCCGGCGGTGCGGGTATCTCAACAGAACCCGCGCCGTTTTTCTTGGGTACGCGTTCGCGTGCAAAGCCCACCTGCGCCACGAATCAGCGCAAACCATCGCGCATCATGCTGTGATGCAGCATTTCTCGTGCATTTCTCGCTGTAAAGCTGCATTCTTGCCCGACAAAAAGGAGCTAGCCCCTATGAAAATGGTCGTCGCCATCATTAAACCCTTCAAACTCGATGATGTGAGATCCGCACTCGCGGAGGTAGGGGTACAGGGCATTACCGTGACAGAGGTCAAGGGCTTTGGCCGGCAAAAGGGTCACACTGAACTTTATCGCGGGGCGGAGTACGTGGTGGATTTTTTGCCCAAAGTTAAGCTTGAGTTGGCGGTGGATGACGAGCAAGTCGAACGGGTGGTCGAGGCCATTATCGAAACCGCGCGCACCGGCAAGATCGGCGACGGCAAGATATTCGTCTCGGATCTTGGCCAAGCGGTGCGCATCCGCACCGGAGAGGCGGGATCTCGTGCGCTGTAGTTGTCAAGCGAGGATCTGCAGATGAAACGCGTTCTTTTGTGCACGGCTTTGATGATCTGGTCCGCGATGGCATCGGCGGTCGTGTACAAGTGGCTCGACGCACAAGGCAAGATTCAGTATGGCGATCGCCCGCCCGACGGCGTGCATGCCGATGTCGTCGAGCTGCTGGGCACGCATGTGGCACACAGCGCCGCGCCGGCGCCCGCCCGTGCCCCGTCCTCGGCCCCGAAGACGGCCGCGAGCGGCGATGCGGGCGCGCGAGACACCAAGAACGCAGTGGCCCAAGACGTCGCAGAATCGCGCGAGAAACAATGCGCCGATGCCCAGGATCGCTATAAAAAGCTCATCGAGGGTCGGCGGCTGTACAAGACCGGGGCCGACGGGGAACGTCAATATTTGACCTCCGATGAAATCGATGCCGAGCGCCTCAATGCCAAACGCGACATCGACGCCATTTGCAATAGCACCAGCTAGGCGGATCGACCAACCCGACCTTCGGCCGGCCGCTTCCCGCGGTTGAAAATTTCCGCCCAAGGTCTGACGAGTTCCCCCAAGGCTTCCGCAGCCGTCCGCATTCCGTTCCCCGTCCGAATTTTGCCGCGCAGGGCGCAAACCCGTAGGCTACGCGTTCCAACTCAAGGACGTGGAATTCAAACGTATGCAAACGGGCTTCGCCGGACTCGGTGCGATGGGCACGCACATGGCGCGGAACCTCTACCGCGCGGGAATGCTGATGGGCGTGTGGAATCGCACCGCCGAGAAGGCCACGGCGCTCGCCCAGGAACTTCACTGCCACGCCTTCGTAAGCCTCGAGGAACTCGCCCACAATTGCGAGACCGTGGTGATATGCGTATCCGCGGACGAGGACCTGAAGGCCGTGATCGCGGGTTTGGAGCCGGGCTTGAATCCACGCATGATGGTGATGGATTGCTCCACCGTCGGCTCGGACACCGCGCGGGAGATGTATGCCCGGCTCGGTGTTCTCGGCGTGGATTTTCTCGATTGCCCGGTGAGCGGCGGCGTCGAGGGTGCCCGTGCGGCCACGCTGGCCATCATGGTGGGCGGCGATGAGGCGGCCTTTGCTCCCGCCTTGCCGATACTGGAGAAGCTGGGCAAGACCGTGACGTACTTCGGTCCGAGCGGCGCGGGTCAGGCCGCCAAAGCGACCAATCAGATCATGTGCGCCGGCATCATCCAGGCCGTCGGCGAAGCGATGGCGTTCGCCCGCGCGGAAGGACTGCCGCTCGATCGACTGATCGAGACCCTCGGCAAAGGCGCGGGTTCGAGTTGGTACTTCGTCAATCGCGCGCCCTTCATGGCGAAAAATGCCTTTCCTGCCGGCTTTCGCGTGCGCTTGCACGAAAAGGATCTGCGGATCTGCCGCGACATGGCGGCGCGACGCGGCGCCCACCTGCCGGTCGTCGACTCGACCCTGCAGCAGTATGCGACGTTGATTGCGCAAGGCTTCGGCGATGAGGACATCTCGGCGATATACCGGCTGAAAACCGCGCTTTTTTCGGCGGTGAAGCCGCAATCCACGTGAGCGCAACCACCGCGAAACGGGCGCTTCGCATCGCGACCCGAAAGAGCCAACTGGCGCTCTGGCAGGCGGAGCATGTGGCTGCGCTCATACGCCGGGCGCATCCTGGAATCAGCGTCGAACTTCTGCCGATGTCCACCAAGGGCGATCGCATTCAGGACCGCAGCTTGGCGGCGATCGGCGGCAAAGGTCTGTTCATCAAAGAGCTCGAAGCGGCGCTCGAGGACGGGCGCGCGGATATGGCCGTGCATTCGATGAAGGACGTGCCCGGCGATCTTCCGACTGGCCTGATGATTGCCGCTGTGCTGCCGCGCGCCGATGCCCGCGATGCGCTGATTACGAGAGGCCCTCCAAGGCTCGAGGATTTGCCGCAGGGCGCACGGCTTGGCACCTCGAGTCTCAGACGCCAAGCGCAGCTGCTGGCAGCACGTCCGGATCTGCGCATCGAGGCGCTGCGCGGCAACGTCGATACCCGTCTGAGGCGTTTGGATAATGGCGAGTTGGACGCGATCGTGCTCGCCTGTGCGGGCCTGGTGCGCCTGGGCCTGGAATCGCGCATCGCCGCGCGCCTCGACCCCCGGATCTCGTTGCCGGCCGTCGGCCAGGGTGTGATCGGCATCGAATGCCGGACCGACGACTCCGGAGCGCGCGAGGCGCTTCGCGCGCTCAATGACGCCGCCACCCGGATCGCCGTCGATGCGGAACGGGCATTTGCGCACAGGCTCGGGGGCAGCTGCCAATCTCCGATTGCCGCCCATGCGCAAGTCGAGCGCGAACGCGTATCGCTCGTGGGCCTGGTGGCGGAGCCCGACGGGTCGCGGCTGTTGCGCGATACGATTTCGGGCGGCGCGGCAAGCGCCCAACTACTCGGTGTGCAGCTTGCCGAACGCGTGATCGCCGCGGGCGCCGGCGAGCTGCTCAAGCGGTTGCGTACGGCGTGACGCCATGCTTCCGTTGCACGGTGTCGGCGTCTTGGTCACCCGGCCCCAGCAGCAGGCCGCCCCGCTGTGCCGCCTGCTGGAGGCACGCGGCGCCAACGCCTTTCGCTTCCCCGCACTCGATATCAAACCGCTGAGCGAACGGCGCGCCCTGGCGGTGCAGCTGGGTGCGCTCGAGGACTTCGATCTCATCGTTTTTTTGAGCGCGAACGCGGTCAGATTCGGCGCCAAGCTGCTCGAACAAAAGCGCGACCTGCCGCTCGCGGCCATCGGCCCGGCCACATCGCGCGCGCTCAATCAAGCCGGATACCGGGTGGCCGTTCAACCGGCCGGCGGATTCGATTCCGAGAGTTTGTTGCGCCATCCAAAATTGGAGCATTTGGCAGGCAATCGCATATTGCTGGTCAAAGGCAGCGGCGGCCGCGAGTTCCTGCAAGAGGAACTCGCGCGGCGCGGTGCGCTGGTGACGATTGCCGATGTATATCGGCGCGAACGCGCAAACCCGGGTTCCGGTGAATTGTCGGCATTGGAGGCGCTATTCGTCGAAGGTGCGATTCAAGTCATCACGGCGACCAGCGCCGAGACGGCGGACAATCTGTTCGAACTGGCGACGCCCGCTCTGCGCGCCGCGTTCGACTGCGCGCGCTGGGTGGTGCCGAGCGAGCGCGTCGCGGCGCGACTGCGCGACCGCGGGGTGTCGGGACCACTGCTGCTGGCGGACTCGGCCGAAGATCAAGACTTGGTGGCGGTCATGGTGTGCTGGCGCGCCGGCGAATCGGGCGCATAGTCGAACGAATCGAAGCTCAGGCGCCCAGCCGCGACGCCGCGCCGGCCAAACTCGCTGCGCACCGCTTCGATCATCGCCGGCCGCATCGAGCACCGGCCGGTCCGGGGCGGCACTGAAACTACGATGGGATGTGGATAAGCTGATGCGCACTCTGGAACCCCTGGAACACCTTGGCATGCGGCCGATCGCGATCGTTGGTTGCGGCTACCTCGGCTTGCGCTTAGCCCGGCGGTGGCGAGATCTCACGCACCCGGTTCGCGGATTCGGCACTCGTCCGCAGAGCCTCGAGGACATTGCGGCGACCGGCGCCGAGGCCGTGCAGCTCGATTTGGACCGGCCGCTTGCGCCCGTCGATTTGGCCGGACATCTGCTCTATTACCTGGTGCCGCCCGCCCGGGATGGCGCTCACGATCGACGTCTCGAGCGGTTTCTCGATCAGATCAAAGGGCCGGTCGGACGCTTCGTTTACGTGAGCACCACGGGCGTCTATGGCGACCGAGCGGGCGCCATGGTGAATGAGGATACGCCGCCGGCGCCGCAGTCCGAACGCGCCGTGCGGCGGCTCGCGGCCGAGAATGCCCTGCGCGATTGGGCAGATGCCCATGAGGTGTCCTGGTGCATCCTGCGCGTTCCGGGTATCTACGGGCCGGGACGCTTGCCCCTCGAGCGGCTGCGCCGCGGTGAGCCCGCGATCCATCCGCAGGAAGCCACCCCGGGCAACCGGATTCACGTCGAGGATCTGGCAACCGCCTGTCTCGCCGCGGCCTGCGCGGCGCGCGCCGGCCGGCGCATTTACAATGTCACCGACGGCAGCGACGACAGCCTCACCTCGTATCTGCTGCGCGTGGCCCGTATCGGCAATTTGCCCGAACCGCCGCTGATTGGCCGCGCCGAAGCTCGCGCCCGCTTCCCGGAATCCTCATGGTCCTTTCTCGGCGAATCGCGCCGCATCGACAATCGGCGCATGCGCGAAGAACTCGGCGTGGCTCTCGCCTATGAGGATCTCGACGCCGGCATCCGCGCGAGTCTTTGATCTGCAGTTCGAGAGCGCCGCGCGACGCCGTTCAGCCGATCCGGCCGGCCGCGGGGCTCACGCGGGCTGACTTCGCTTGCTGTCGAGCCATTCGCTGATGGGCTGCCACTGCTTCCAGTCGGGCCAAGCGAGATATTCGGGCAGCTCCAATACGCCCATCCCGCGTGCGTAGGCCCGCACGTAGTTCTGCGCCTCGCGCAGACAGCCGAGATAAGGGACTTTGAGTTTGGTGAGGTATTGATCGAGTTCCTCGTAGATCAGGGTGTATTCGCGCACCCGGTTGGCGATGACGGCCAGCCGCGCTTGCTTGCGCGATACCTTGCCGATTTCGAGCAATTCCGTCATGAAATGGCCGCAGGCCTTGATGTCGATGGCGGACGGGAGCACCGGAACGATTATGGTCTCGGCGCGCCGCACCAGTTCGTTGAGCTCGGTGCCATGCACTCGCGCAGGCGCGTCGATGACCAGGACTTCAGTGTTGCGCGCCACGTTGCGCAGGCCTTCCTCGTATGCCGCCACACCGCTGATGGCCGGCAGATCCGCCGGCCGCTGCGCCAGCCAATCGAGGCTCGAACGCTGCGGGTCGTAGTCCGCGAGGCACACCTTCAGGCCGTCTCGGGCGAAGAACACCGCAATATTGATGGCAATCGTGCTCTTGCCGCACCCGCCCTTCGCATTCAAAACCATTACGTGGCGCATAATTCTCCGATATCGTTGTGGACTTGCGCAAGATTATCGCATTGAGCGGCTTCGCGCTCGTGCCCGCTCGAACTCGCGACAATCCGATGCATGGGCTATGCTCACATCCATGCGCATCGAGTTTTCGAAGATGCAGGGGCTGGGCAACGATTTTTTCGTGTTTGACGCGCCCGCCGCCGGCACCCATCTCGACCCCGATACCGTGCGCGCCCTGGCCGATCGGCGCACAGGAGTGGGATTTGACCAGGCGCTGATGCTCGAGACGCCGCGCGATTCGAATAACCGGGTGTTCTATCGGATATTCAATTCCGACGGCAGCGAGGTGGGGCAATGCGGCAATGGCGCGCGCTGCATCGCGGCTCTGTTGCATTCGCGGGCGCCGCAGCTCGGCCGCGAGCTTGCCATGGAAAGCAAGGGCGGCATCGTGCGCGCGCGCGTACGCGAGGACGGCCTGGTATCCGTGGAACTCGGCGTGCCGAACTTCGATCCGGCCTCCCTGCCGATGGACGCATCGGCCGGGACCCCCGTGTACACGCTGGATGTCGGCGGTGAGACCGTCGAATTCGGCGCCGTGTCGATCGGCAATCCGCATGTGGTGATCTCGGTGCCCGATGTGAAGTCGGCGCCGGTAGCGCGGCTTGGGTCCGCGATCGAACACCACCGGCGCTTCCCCCGAGGCACCAATGTCGGATTCATGCAAATCGTGGATCGCGGCCACATTCAACTGCGCGTGTTCGAGCGCGGCGTCGGCGAAACGTTGGCGTGCGGGAGCGGTGCATGCGCCGCCGTTGCCGTCGGCCGGAGCCGTGGATTGCTGGACGCGGACGTGCGCGTCGATTTGCCCGGCGGCAGGGCCCATGTTTCGTGGCCCGGTTCGGGGCGACCCGTGTGGTTGAGCGGACCGGCAACCACTGTTTTTAGCGGAATGATCGAAATTTAACGAGATGTCTTCGGGAGCTCACAAATGACGACCAGTCAGGCACGCGGTATCAAGCACGACACCATCAACGACAACAGCGTCGCGGAGTACTTGCAAACTTATCCGGATTTCTTCGAGCGGAACGGTCCCTTGCTCGCCAAACTGCGCCTGCCGCATTTGCGCGATGCCGGAGCCACGGTGAGTCTGGTTGAACGCCAGGTGGAAGTGCTGCGCGAGCGCAATCAGTCGCTCGAACGCAAGTTGAAGGAGTTGGTGGATGTGGCGCGTGCCAACGACGCGCTCGCCGATCGCATTCATCGCTTGAGTCAGCGTCTCATCCAAGCGCGCGCCTTGCCGGAAACGATCGACGCCGTGGAAACCAGTTTGCGCGAGGATTTCGATGCGCGAAATTCGGTGTTGGTCCTGTTCGTCGATGCGGCGCGGCCCATGGAGGCGGCGCCCAGCCGTTTCTTGCGAACCGCCAATCTCGCCGATGCGGAGATCAAGACATTCGAATCGTTGTTGCAGGGGAGCAAGCCCCGATGCGGCCAGATACGCGATGCGCAACGCGATTTCCTCTTCGGCAAGGATTCGGTGGAGGTCGGCTCGGTGGCCTTGACGCCCCTGGGCCCGAAGGGGGTGCTCGGAATCTTGGCGATCGGTGCGAGCGACGCGGAACGATTTCACCCGGGCATGAGCACTGAGTTCCTTTCGCGTATCGGCGAACTCGTGACCTACGCGCTGACACGATAAGCATCCGGGGCCGGCAAAGGGTGAATGCGGAGCAACAGGGCTGGATTGAGCGTTTCGCTTCGCATCTGACGCACGAACGCCGCATGAGCGGACATACGGTTTCCGCCTACCGGCACGATTTGCTGAGGTTGCGCATTTTTTGCGAGGCGCGAAAGATTACGCGCTGGGACGCGCTCGATAACGCCCACCTGCGCACCTTCGCGGCGACCGAACACGCAAGCGGTGTCGGACCGCGCAGCATCCAACGGCGTCTTTCCGCGGTCCGCACATTTTACGAGTTCATGCTGCGCGAGGGGCACTGCGAACGGAATCCCGCCCGGGACGTGCGCGCGCCCAAGACCAAGAAGCGGCTGCCCACCACCCTGGATGCGGATCAGATGGCGCGCCTGCTCGAGTTCAGGGTTTGCGATTCACTGTCGGCGCGCGACAAGGCCATGATGGAATTGTTCTACTCCTCCGGGCTGCGGTTGGGCGAACTGGTCAGCCTCGACACCGGCGCCATCGATCTCGCCGATCGCACGGTGCGAGTCATCGGAAAGGGGAGCAAAACACGCCTCTTGCCGATCGGCCGATTTGCGATTGCGGCTTTGCAAAAATGGCTCAGCGAACGCGCCGCCATCGCCAAGGGCGCCGCTCCCGCCAAGCGAACCACTCCCGCCAAGCGCGCCGCATCGGCTCCGAGCGACGAATTTGCGGTATTCATCGGACGCTCCGGACGGCGACTCGGCGTCCGGGCGGTGCAGATGCGTGTGGGCATGTGGGCGCGCCGCCAGGGTCTCGGAGTGCACGTGCACCCGCATATGCTGCGCCACTCCTTCGCGACTCATCTGCTCGAGTCGAGCAGTAATTTGCGGGGAGTCCAGGAATTGTTGGGGCACGCCGACATCGGCACGACCCAGATCTACACGCATTTGGACTTTCAGCATCTGGCAAAGGTCTATGACGCCACGCATCCGCGCGCGCGGCGTCAGCGCACCGCTTGAAAGATCGCCCGCCGGCCCCATATGACCGGGTTCACATGAATCACGATCCAGAGCGGATTTACGGCACCACGATTTTGGCTGTTCGGCGCCATGGTCGCGTCGCGGTCGGCGGCGACGGCCAGGTGACGCTGGGACAGAGCGTGATGAAGGGCAATGCCCGTAAGGTGCGCCGCTTGTACGGCGGCAAGGTGCTGGCGGGCTTTGCAGGCAGCACCGCGGATGCCTTTACGTTGTTCGAGCGCTTCGAGGGCAAGCTCGAGAAATTCGGCAATCTCACCCGCGCGGCGATCGAATTGGCCAAGGACTGGAGAACCGATCGCAGTCTGCGGCGGCTCGAGGCCCTGTTGTGCGTCGCGGACAGCGAGAGTTTTTATGTCATCTCCGGAAATGGCGACGTGATCGAGCCGGAACATGATCTGATCGCCATCGGCTCGGGCGGCAGCTATGCCCAGGCCGCAGCCCACGCGTTCGTACAGGCCACGGATTTATCGGCCCGGGAAATCGTCGAGCGCTCGCTGCTCATAGCGGCGGACATCTGCATCTACACCAACCGCAATCTCACCATCGAGGAGTTGTAGCGCCCATGTCGCAAATGACTCCGCGTGAAATCGTCGAGGAGTTGGACAAGCACATCATCGGGCAAAAAGCGGCCAAACGTGCCGTCGCCATTGCCTTGCGCAATCGCTGGCGCCGAAGCCAGGTGCCGGAGAATTTGCGCCCGGAAATTACTCCCAAGAACATTCTCATGATCGGCCCCACGGGCGTCGGAAAGACCGAGATCGCGAGGCGGTTGGCGCGGCTCGCCAAGGCGCCGTTCATCAAGGTCGAAGCGACCAAATTCACCGAAGTAGGCTATGTTGGTCGAGAAGTGGATTCGATCGTACGCGATCTTGTCGACATCTCCGTCAAAATGACCAGAGAGGAGGAAATTTCGAAGCTGCGGCATCGGGCTGCGGATGCCGCCGAGGAACGCGTTCTCGATGTGCTTCTGCCGCGTGCTCCGGGGATGGCCACGGATCTCGGGCCGCGCGATGGCGATACGCGGCAACGCTTCAGAAAGATGCTCCTCGAAGGCGAACTCGACGACCGCGAGATCGAGATCGAAGTGCGGGCGAGCCCTGCGGGGGTGGAAATCATGGCACCCCCGGGCATGGAGGAAATGACTCAACAATTGCAGGGCATGTTCCAAAGCTTGGGCCAGAACCGCACTCGTGCCCGCAAAGTGAAAATCAAAGATGCCTTGAAGCTGCTGGTCGACGAGGAGGCATCGAAAATGATCAACGAGGAGGAGCTCAAGGCTCGCGCCGTCGAGAACGCCGAGCAGAACGGAATCGTTTTCATCGACGAAATCGACAAGATCGCCCGCCGCCAGGAAACCACCGGAGCGGATGTGTCGCGCGAAGGCGTACAGCGAGATCTGTTGCCGCTGGTCGAGGGCTGCACGGTCAACACCAAGTACGGCACGGTGAAAACCGATCACGTCTTATTCATCGCATCCGGCGCCTTTCACATGTCGAAACCTTCGGATCTGATCCCGGAGCTGCAAGGCCGTCTGCCGATTCGCGTCGAGCTCGAACCTCTGGTGGTGCAGGATTTCATACGTATATTGACCGAACCGGATGCCTCGCTCTGCCGCCAATACACCGCGCTGCTGGCCACGGAAGGCGTCGAATTGAGGTTCGAAGCCTCCGGGGTGCAACGTCTCGCCGAGGTGGCCTTCGAGGTGAACGAGAACACCGAGAACATCGGAGCGCGCCGCTTGCACACCGTCATGGAGCGGCTGCTGGAAAGCGTTTCCTTCGATGCCGCCGATCGCAGCGGCACATGCACCGTCATCGACCGGGACTACGTCCAAGGCAGCTTGGGCGATCTGGCGCGCGATCAGGATTTATCGCGGTACATTCTGTAACCGTGGGTTAGGCCGCTTGCGAAACACACCGCTGCCCACGGATATCAGGCTACGCACCCGATCGCGCATTCTCCACGTGCGTTTCGACGACGGTTCGAGCTTCGAGCTGCCGTTCGAATACCTGCGGGTATTTTCCCCCTCGGCCGAGATCACCGGCCATGGCAGCGGCGAAGGCATTCTTCAGACCGGCAAGGAAGAGGTGCGTATCAGCGGCATCGAGCCGATCGGCAATTATGCGTTGCGCTTGATTTTCGACGACGGCCACAACACCGGGCTCTATTCATGGGCGGTGCTGCACGAATTGGGCATGAACCGCGATGCGAACTGGGCGCGATACCTCGAACGCTGCGCCGAAGCGGGAATCACGCGTAAACCCGGGTTCTAGGGCGGGCGGCGGCCGACTTGAAGGCTCGGACGCCGCAGTCGGCTACAATGCGGGGGAACCGGGATGGGCGCGATGACTGACTCCGACCGCAAGGTAGATTTTGGATTCGAAAAAGTGGCTCCGAAGGAAAAAGCCGCGCGGGTGCATGCGGTTTTCACTTCGGTGGCGGGCAAGTATGACCTCATGAACGACTTGATGTCGTTCGGCGCGCATCGGCTGTGGAAGCGATTCGCCCTGTCGCTCACCGGCCTGAAGCCCGGACAGTCAGCGCTCGACGTCGCCGGCGGCACCGGCGACCTGGCGCTCGGGCTTTTGCGCCAGGTCGGCAAGGACGGCCGGGTGGTCCTTTCGGATATCAATCCAAGCATGCTGGAGGTCGGCCGTGATCGGCTGCTCGACGCGGGCTTCGTCGGCAATGTCGAATGCATAGTCGCCGACGCCGAGCGTCTGCCCTTTGCCGACAACTCGTTCGACTGCGTCACGATCGGATTTGGACTGCGCAATGTGACCGACAAGGCCGCCGCGCTGGCCTCCATCTACCGGGTGTTGAAATCCGGCGGACAGCTCCTGGTACTGGAGTTCTCGACGCCGGTGGCGCCGGGTCTGAAACATTTGTACGACGCTTATTCGTTCGGTGTATTGCCGAGACTGGGTCAACTCGTCGCGCACGACGCCGCCAGCTATCGGTATTTGGCGGAATCTATACGCACCCATCCGGATCAAGAGACGCTGCTCGAGATGCTGCGCAGCGCCGGATTCGCGCTCGTCCGGTACCACAATTTGGCCGGCGGGATCGTCGCCCTGCACCGCGGATATAAAATCTGACATGCCCGCAACCCCCGCCTGGCTCGCATCGGTCGAAGCCCTACTCAATAGAAGCATCGGCCAGTCGATGCGGGCAACGGCCGCCGCGCGCCGTTTGAACAACACTTCGATGCAAATCGATATAGAAGGCGTGTACGCGCTTCGTGCGGCGGTGTCGGCCGAAAGGCTGGCGCTCATGGCGGGCGGCGAGAGCGAAGCCGATGCCGTCATTTCCGGATCGCCGTGGGCGCTCCTCGAGCTTCTCGCGGGCGGCGTGAACAGCACCGGCGGCCCGAATGCCGAGGGTAGGGCGGCAACGCGAATCCGCGGCGACGCGGAGATCGCAAACCGCTACCGGGAGCTGTTCGCATTGGCGCGACCGGACTTCGAGGAAGAATTATCCCGTTTGACGGGCGATGTGCCGGCGCGGCGATTGTCGCAGTTCGCAAAAGCGGCCTTCTCGTGGGTGCGCAAAAGCGGGCGTACCGCCGGGGAGAACATCGCCGAATATCTGCAGGAAGAGAGCAGGGATCTGGTCAATAGAGCGGAACTCGAGGAATACCTGCTGGGCGTCGATCAATCGCGCGAGATGGCCGACCGTATCGAAATCCGCCTTGCGCGCCTCGAGCGGCGGCTCAAGGGTACGGCGTGATGCGGCTGCGGGTCGCCGCCCGGCTGCTGCAAATCCAACGTGCGCTGGTCCGGCACGGTTTGGATGATTTCGTGCGCGCGACGCATCTGTACCGGCCGTTTCGGTTCCTATTTTATCTGTCGCCGTGGACTTGGTTCCAGCGCAGCGAGGGCGCGACACGGGGCGAGCGCCTGCGTCTAGCGCTCGAGGAACTCGGGCCGATCTTCGTGAAATTCGGCCAGGCGCTGTCCACGCGCCGCGATTTGCTGCCCATGGATATCGCCGATGAGCTCGCCAAGCTTCAGGATCGCGTGCCGCCCTTTGACGGCGCAATCGCCGTGGCGACTATTGAGGGCACGTTCGGCCGCGCGCTCGCCGACATATTCACCGATTTCGACCGGACCCCTCTGGCCGCCGCCTCGATCGCGCAGGTGCATGCGGCAAAGCTGAAGAGCGGTGAAGAAATCGTGGTGAAAATATTGCGCCCCGGGATGCATGAATTCATCGAGCTCGATCTCGAGGTATTGGACGCGCTTGCGCTTCTGGCGGACCGGTATTGGGAGCCGGCCCGCCGGCTGCGGCCGATCGAAGTGGTGCGCGAATATCGAAAAACCATTCTCGACGAGCTCGACCTCATGCGCGAGGCCGGCAACGCCGCCCAGTTGAAGCGCAATTTTTCCGGCTCGCCGCTGCTCTATGTTCCCGTCGTCTACTGGGATTATTGCCGCGTCAACGTCATGGTCATGGAACGTATACACGGGATCATCGTGAGCCGCGTGGACGAGTTGCGCGCGCGCGGCACCAACATCGCCAAACTGGCGGAAAACGGCGTGGAAATCTTCTTCACGCAGGTGTTCAGGCACAATTTTTTCCACGCCGACATGCATCCCGGAAATATCTTCGTGCAAATCGAGGATCCCGAAAATCCGCGCTATGCCGCCGTCGACTTCGGCATCGTCGGCACCTTGCAGCCTCGCGACCAGCATTATCTCGCGGAAAATTTCATGGCATTTTTCGACCGCGACTATGCCCGCGTCGCGACCCTGCACGTCGAGTCCGGCTGGGTCCCCAAGGGAACCCGCGTCGACGAACTCGAAACGGCGGTTCGCACCGTTTGCGAACCCATATTCAACAAGCCGCTCAAGGAGATTTCTTTCGCGCAAGTCCTGCTGCGGCTCTTTGAAACCGCCCGCCGCTTCGACATGCAAATCCAGCCGCAGCTGATCCTGCTGCAAAAAACGCTGCTCAACATCGAAGGGTTGGGACGCGAACTGTACCCGGAACTCGATCTGTGGAAGACGGCGCAGCCGATTTTGCGGCAATGGATGCGCGAGCGCATGAGCCCGCGCGCCGCATTGAAGCGCATGCGCACGCACCTGCCGGACACGGTGGAAGCATTGAAGCAACTGCCGCAGATTTTGCAGACAGCGGTGCGTGAAGCTTCCGAGGGCCGGCTGCGCTTGCAGATTGAAGACCCCGGCGTGGCCGCACTGCGCAGCGAATTGCGGCGCGCCCATTTTCGCCGCGATATCGCCGTCGCAAGCGGCGTCCTGTGGCTGTCCGGCCTGCTTTGGCTGTCCTCGGTCGCCCTGTACCGCTGGCTCGGTTGGGCGCAGATGGGCGCCGCGATCGTGTTGTTCGTTTGGTACCGGTCGTTGGAGCTTAAAACCGAATGAAGATACGAATCGAGGCCTCGACCAGCTATCGCGGCCGCAATGCGCGGACGAATTGGCCGGTCTTGCTCGGGTTCATCGCCCTGGCCTTCGCGGCCGGTGCTCTCGGCGCGATCGTCTCGCCCGGCGGTTCGGCTGGAGCGACTGCGTGGTACGCGGCGCTGTCGAAGCCCGCTTGGGCGCCCCCGAACCGTTGGTTCGGGCCGGTATGGACGGCGCTGTACCTGCTGATGGGGATCGCCGCGTGGCTGGTCTGGCGCGAGCGATATCATCGCAAGCGTACGGCCGCGCTCGTGGCTTACGCGGTCCAGCTCTTGCTCAACGCGCTTTGGGCGCCGCTGTTCTTCGGCGCCAGGAATATCGGCGCCGGCCTGTTCATCGTGGTCGCGCTGTGGTTGGCCATCATTTGGACCATACGCGAGTTCCGCCCGGTGCGCCCGCTCGCCGCAGGTCTTTTGATCCCATACGTGTTGTGGGTCACTGTTGCGATGGCGCTGAATCTGCGCATCTGGCGCCTCAACCCATGAGGGCCGGGGGGATCGGCAGCGTGAGCACTGCGGCGTCGCGCCGCTTCAATTCTCCGCATCATGCGGCGCCGCGCACGCACTTGCTGTCCAATGACAATTACTGCGTGATGGTCACCGCCGCCGGCTCCGGCTACAGCCGCTGGCGCGACATCGCCGTGACCCGCTGGCGCGAGGATCCGAACTGCGATCCGTGGGGCTTCTTCCTGCTGCTGCGCGATGTCGCGGGCGGCCGGACATGGTCGGCCGGATACCAACCGGTCGGCTGCGAGCCCGACGCCTACGAGGCGGCGTTTTTCGAGGATCGCGCTGAAATCACCCGTACCGACGGTTCGATGCTCACCGCCACCGAAATACTGGTCTCGCCCGAGGACGACGCCGAGGCGCGCCGGGTATGCGTTACCAATCGCGGCGGCGGGGTGCGCGAAATCGAGGTGACGAGCTACGCCGAGGTGGTCTTGGCGAGCGCAGCCTCGGACTCGGCGCACCCGGCATTCTCCAAAATGTTCGTGCAAACGGACTTCGTCGCGGATGGGGGGACCCTGTTGGCGACGCGCCGCAGCCGCGAGCCGGGCGACCCGCCGCTTTGGATGTTTCACCATTGCGTAGTCGAAGGAGATACGACCGACGCCCTGCAATTCGAGACCGATCGGGCACGATTTTTGGGAAGGGGACGAGAACTTCGCGATGCCGCATGTATCGTGGATGCAGGGCCGCTGTCGAACACCATCGGCACCGTGCTCGATCCGGTGCTTGCGCTGCGGCGCCGAGTGCGCATCGCCCCCGGCGAATCAGCTCGCATCGCCTTTTGGAGCGGAATCGCCCCCAGCCGCTCCCAGGCGCTCGCGCTGAGCGCCAAGTATCGCCAGATCTCGGCGTTCGACCGGACCAAATCCCTGGCGGGGACATACGCTTCGGCGCAGTTGCGCCGTCTGGACATCGATATCGGCGAGGCGCTGCAATTCCAAAGCATCGCCAACCGGGTGCTGTATGCCGACTCGTCGCTGCGCGCTTCACGCGAGATCCTGAGCCGCAACGTATTCGGTCCGCCGGTGCTGCGGTGCGTCGGTATTTCGGGCGACCTGCCGATCGTGCTGGCGCAGATCGATGCAGAAGGCCAACTGGAAATCATCGAGCAGCTGTTGCGTGCGCACCGCTATTGGCAGGCGAAGCGATTGGCCGTCGACCTGGTCGTACTCAACGATTGCCCTGCGCCGATTGCAGCGGAATTGCAGCACAAATTGGCTGCCGCGATCGCAACCGCGGCGGCGCGCGGCGGCGATGACCCGCGCTGCGGCCGGGTGTTCCTGCTGTCCGGCGATGCGATGCCGCCGCCGAACCGCGAGCTGTTGCAGACCGCCGCTCGGGCGATTTTCATTGCGCGCGCGGGCTCGTTGGGCGACCAGTTGGCGCGATTGCGCGACGCGGATACCATACCGCCGCGCCAACGGCTGCACCACCAGGAGGGGGCGGCACGCACGCACGCGCCGTCAGGCATCCCGGACCTGGAATTCTTCAACGGCTTCGGCGGCTTCGCGGCTGCGGGGCGCGAGTACGTCACCGTTCTCGAGGCGGGACAATGGACCCCTGCTCCCTGGATCAACGTGATCGCGAATCCGCAATTTGGCACTCTGGTATCGACGGATGGCGCCGGCAGCACCTGGTCGATCAATGCGCATGAAAATCAGCTGACGCCCTGGTCGAACGACCCGGTGAGCAACACTCCGGCGGAAGCAATTTACATTCGCGACGAGGACAGCGGCGATCTATGGAGCGCAACGCCGCTGCCGATTCGCGAGCCGGCTCATCCGTACATCATCCGCCATGGCTTTGGGTACAGCCGGTTCGAGCATGCCTCGCACGGCATCGATTCGCAGCTGCTGCAATTCGTGCCTCTCGAAGACCCGCTCAAGATATCGCGCCTGAAAATCGTCAATCGCTCGCAGCAAACGCGCCGCCTGTCGATCACCCATTACGTCGAGTGGGTGCTCGGTAACCAGCGCAGCCGCAGCGCGCCGTTCATCGTCACGGAGCTCGATCCCGAAACATCCGCGCTGATGGCGAGGAACCCGTGGAGCACGGATTTTCAAGGCCGAATCGCCTTCATGGATATGGGCGGGCGGCAGCGGTGCTGCACCGGCGATCGCGGGGAGTTCATCGGCCGTCATGGTTCGCTCGCCGAACCCGCGGCGCTGCTGGGCCCATCGGGGCTCTCGAATCGGGTCGGCGGCGGCGCTGATCCCTGCGGCGCAACGCAATGCGGGTTCAGCCTGCGGCCCGGCGAGGAAACCGAAATCGTGCTGGTCCTCGGACAAGAGGCATCGATGGCCGGCGCTCTGGCCCTGATCAAGCGCTACCGCACTTTGAATCTTGACGAGGCCTTGCACGCCGTCGCTGATTTTTGGGAGCGAACGCTCGGCGCCATTCAGGTGCACACGCCCGATCGGTCGATGGATGTGCTGTTGAACGGCTGGTTGCTCTATCAAACTTTGGCGTGCCGATTGTGGGCGCGTACCGCGTTCTACCAGTCGAGCGGCGCTTATGGGTATCGCGATCAGCTGCAGGACGTGATGGCGCTTTGCCTCGCGCAGCCGGCGCTCGCGCGCGAGCACATTCTACGCGCGGCATCGCGCCAGTTTGCAGCCGGCGATGTCCAGCATTGGTGGCTGCCCGTTTCCGGTCAGGGCATCAAGACCCGCGTATCCGATGACCGCATCTGGCTGCCGTTTGTCGTCGCACATTATCTCGAGGTCACCGGGGATTTGGCCGTGCTCGATGAGCGCGTGCATTTTCTCGAGGGCGGCCCGCTCGCGGCGGAGCAGAGCGAGGCCTTTGCGGCTCCCGCAGCCACGGCCGATGCCGCATCGCTGTACGAGCATTGCGTCCGAGCGCTCGATTCGAGTCTTGCCGTGGGCTCGCACGGCCTGCCGCTATTCGGCGCGGGGGATTGGAACGACGGCATGAATCGAGTGGGAGCGGCGGGCCGGGGCGAAAGCGTCTGGCTCGGGTGGTTCCTGAACGCGACGCTGCGTCAATTCGCGCTGCTCGCCGACTCACGGGGCGACTCCGCCAAGTCGGCCCTGTGGCGCGAGCATGCCGCAGCCCTGCAGCAAGCGATCGAGCGCGAAGCTTGGGACGGGGCATGGTACCGGCGCGGCTATTTCGACGACGGCACTCCGCTGGGTTCGTTTTCGAACCAAGAGTGCCGCATAGACTCCATCTCGCAGTCCTGGGGCGTGATTTCCGGCGCTGCGCAACCGGAGCGTGCGCTGCGCGCAATGTCGGCGGTCGATGCCGAGCTCGTTAGCCGCGCCGACGGGCTGGTGCGGCTGCTCACCCCGCCGTTCGATCGCAGCGAACCCGATCCGGGCTACATCAGGGCCTACCCGCCCGGATTACGCGAAAACGGCGGGCAATACACTCACGCGGCGCTGTGGTCGACGCTGGCATTCGCTCATCTCGGAGACGGCGATCGCGCGGGCGAGCTCTGGTCGCTGCTCAACCCCATCAATCATGCGAGTACGCCCACGCACGCTCAACGCTACAAGGTCGAGCCCTATGTGGTCTGTGCGGATGTGTATTCGGCGCCCACCCACGTCGGCAGAGGAGGCTGGACCTGGTACACGGGATCGGCGGGCTGGATGTATCGCACGGCAATCGAAAGCATCCTGGGAATCCACGTGCGCGGAGCCGTGCTTCGGATCAATCCCTGCATACCCCGTACCTGGCCGGGCTTCGAGATCCGTTACCGATACGGCTCATCGAGCTACCGGATCGCGGTGCAGAATCCGCAGGGCGTGAACCGCGGCATCGCTCAGGCAACCCTGGATGGACAGACTCTGCCGGGCAGGCCCTGCGATATCGGACTACTGGACGACGGATTGCAGCACCAGGTGCGCATTACGCTGGGCTAAAGTCCGCTCGATACGCGAGAGGCCTTCGATTCTATTGGCGCCTTGTGTCTTGGCGCCTGGACCGCACTGCGGCAATCCCCCGCACCATGGCCGCTCGCGCCAGCGCGCCGGTGGGCAGCATCCGAATGAGCCGCCACGCGAGCGTCGGACGCGCAATGAACAGCCCGGCGAGAATCGCTGCGGCGGCGCCGAGCCCGCCGACCCCCATCAGCGTCCGCATTATACGGCTGCGCGGAAACGCTTCCGCCCCGCGCTCGCTCGGACTCTCTCCCGCAGACACATCGGGCGGCGGTTCGAGCAAACGGCGTATCTCCGCGCGCGACTGCGCAAGCCGCGCCAAGACTTCATCCCGCGCCTCGTCCTGCGCCTCGTCCCGCCGCATCAATTGAGCTCCTTGCGACCGCGCTGTCTCATCGGCTATGGATCCTTGTCCGCCAATATCCGTTCAAGAATCACGCGATCCTCCTGCCATTCCTTGCGCACCGACGCCAGGAACGGCGGCCGCTCGCGAGCGGCGCGGGACCGATAAATCATCGCCGCCGCGGCAAGGCCCAGGAAGAAGACGCCCATCCCGAGGATTGCCGCCAATCGATGCGGAGTGTCCCAGGTGATCGCCACGACGGCCGCACACCCCATGAGAGCGGTAAGTAACAAGCTGAGGGCGACCACCACCAGTGCGACGATATTCTCCGCCAATTCCCGCCGTGCTCTCGCCAGATCCTGCCCGGCGAGATCGACGTAGGCCGCCAGATGGTGCAGCAACGCTGGCAACGCCTTCGGAAGGGACCAGAACAAGCGCACGATAACGATCCTTAGGACCGGCGGGCCACTAAGATGCCGACCACCGCGCCGATTGCGGCGGCAATGCCCACCGCGACCCATGGGCTTTCGCGCACGTAATCGTCCGCACCGGTCATCGCCTGCTGCGCCTGGCCGCGGATCGTATCGGCGCTTCCCGCCAGACCTTCCTTGGCGGCGCCCACCGCCCGCATGATCTTGTTACACAGCCGCGCGACATCCTCATCCTTCAAATTCCCTATGCGGGCAACCAGATCCTCCACGTCCGCAATCAAATTTTTGATTTCGTGCACGGTGCGGTTTTCATCGTGGCTCGCACCGATCCCCGAACCGTTCGCCGGCTCGGCCGACTCGAATGGTGTTTCCATGCAATTCTCCTTTGGCGAACAAGAATCACGCTTGTCGCTGCGGCGTCCATTGCCCGCAGGTCGGGAATTCACGGGCGCCCCGGACATTCTTACACGAAAACTTGGGGGTGAGGAATCGGGTGATATAGGCGGGACGCATTCGCATTTGCGCCCGGTTCCCCAACCGTTCCGCGCTCGAGCGGGACGCTAAGAGGCGCTCGAATTGCGCTCGAATCCGCAACGCCAACAGCTGGTGAATTGCGGTTCGAGCTGTTCCTTGCATTCATCGCAAATCCACGTTGAACCCACCTGAGCGGACGACGCGCGCGCCAACACGCTCAACGCGTAGCGCTCGTCGGCATCATCGACGTAGAGCTGCGGCCAAGTCTCCATCATCGGCAGATCGCCCATCGCGCCGGCCAGATACTGGTTCCTGAGCTCACAATGGATTCCGGCGGTGATCAGCACATTTCGCGCATGGGCGACTTGTATCAACGATGCGGCCCGGTACACACGCTTCACGCGCCGACCCTTTACGATCGATCTACCGCAGCGAGCCCAGGAAAGCCCGAACGTCGTCGCCCCGCTCCAATGCCTCGACCAAAGCGGAGCCGACCACGACACCGTCGACGTGCGGCGCGAAGCGGGCGACTTGAGCGCGCGAACGGATGCCGAACCCGGCGCACACCGGAACCGTGGAGCAGCTCTTCACGCGGTCCATGTAGGCGAGCACCTCGTCGGGCACGTCGGCCGACCGCCCCATGGGCGTGCCGGTGGTGCCCGTCATCGTCACCGCATAGACGAAACCCTGCGCCGCCTTGCAGAGCATCGCGAGGCGCGGCGCGGGTGTAACCGGCGTCACCATCTGCACCAGCGCCAGACCCTCGCGGTCGAGTGCGAGTTTCAGGTCGCCGCTTTCCTCATAGGGCAGGTCCGGCACGATGAATCCGGCCACACCGGCCTCGCGCGCGGCGCGCGGCAGCGCCTCGAGCCCGTAAGCGAGCAAGGGATTCAAGTAACTCATCAACAGGATGGGAGTGTTGCGCGGCTGTGGCAGCGAGGCGACTTCCTGCAATATCCACGGCAGCGTGACGCCATCGGCAAGCGCAACGAAGCTGGCGCGTTGAATCGTGGAGCCATCGGCCATCGGATCGGAAAACGGCACGCCGATCTCCACCACATCGCAGGCCGCCGCGACCGCCGCCAGGTTCTCGTGGAACTGCCGGCGGCCGGGAAAGCCGGCGGTGAGAAAGCCCACCAACGCCGGTCGGCCTTGAGCGGTTGCGCTATGAATCGCTGCGGATATGGCGTCGCGCGGCTGCATGCTGGCCTCAGCTCTTGAGCACGGTGCGCTGCAAGATGCTCATGTCCTTGTCGCCGCGCCCCGAGCATCCGATGAGAATTCGCGAACCGGGATGCGATTTGGCGTAGCGGCGAGCCCCGAAGATCGCATGCGCCGTTTCAATGGCCGGCAGAATGCCCTCGCACTTGGCGCATTCGGAGAGCGCATCCAGCGCCTCCTCGTCGGTCGCCGATTCGTACGCGACCCGCCCGCTCTGCATGAGAAAAGCGTGTTCCGGACCGACACCCGAATAATCGAGTCCGGCGGATACCGAATGCGTTTCGCGTACCTGGCCAAAGGCGTCCTGCAGAATCAGCGTATAGCTCCCCTGCAGCACGCCCGGGGTACCGAACGTCAAGGAGGCCGCATTGTCGCCGAGACCGGGGCCGCGGCCGCCCGCTTCCACGCCGAGCATCTTCACCCCGCTGTCGTCGAGAAACGAATGAAACAGCCCGATCGCGTTGGATCCGCCGCCCACGCAGGCAACCGCCATATCCGGCAAGCCGCCGGCAAGCTCGAGCATCTGTGCCCGGGCCTCGCGGCCGATCACCGATTGCAGCTCACGCACCAGATACGGATAGGGATGCGGTCCCACGGCCGAGCCCAAAACATAATAAGTGCCGGTGGGGTCCGAGACCCAGTCGCGCAGCGCCTCGTCGATGGCGGCGCGCAAGGTTTGATCCCCGGTGGTCACCGGTACCACGGTGGCCCCCATCAGCTGCATGCGGCCCACGTTGGGAGCTTGGCGCTCGACGTCGACAGCCCCCATGTAGACGACGCAGGGCAATCCCAAACGCGCCGCGGCGGCAGCGCTCGCCACGCCGTGCTGTCCGGCGCCGGTTTCCGCAATGACTCGCTTGGCGCCAAGGCGTTTCGCGAGCAGCGTCTGCCCCAGCGCGTTGTTGATCTTGTGAGCGCCGGTATGCGCGAGGTCCTCGCGCTTCAGCCAAATTTCGGCTCCCCAGCGCTTGCTCAACGTCGGTGCAAAAGATAGCGCGGTCGGACGGCCGACCCAGGTCTTCAATTCATGGTTGAATTCGGCTTGAAAGTCCGCGCTGTGCAAGTAGCGGTCGACGCCTGCTTGCAGCCTATCGAGCGCCGGCACGAGTGTTTCGGGAACATAGCGGCCGCCGAAGGCGCCGTAGCGGCCTTTGACATCGGGGTAGGCGGCGAACCGCGAGGCGCCCCGGGTTGCGCCGCCCTCAGGCGCCGAACTCACGGCTCTTGCTCCAGCTGTGCGGCCGCCGCGCGCACCGCGCGCACGAATTCATGAATCTTGGCGGGGTCTTTTACGCCCGGCACCTCTTCCACGCCGCTGCTCACGTCGACCCCAAACGGCCGCACCACCTGCACGGCTTGCGCGACGTTCTCTGCCGTGAGACCGCCCGCCAGAATCAACTCGGTCTGCCGCGCAAGCTCAGCCGCCCGCCCCCAGTCCGCGACCTCGCCGATGCCGCTCGAAGGGCCCTCGAACATGATGCGAGGCGGCAACGGGTTCGGGGTCTTGCGGCCGAAACGCACGACGGGGAGCACCTTGATGTGCGAGGGGATCTTCAATTCACGCAGATCCGCGACATCGGTTTGGAAATAATCGGGCTTGAGAACGCGGCAGATCTCGTCCACCTTCATTTGCAGCGGATGCCTTGCGACCGCAATACGCAACATGCCCGGCGGCGCGAGTGCCGCGAGTTGCGCCGCCTGTCCGGGAGTCACCTGCCGCGGGCCGGGGGCGAACACGAAGCCGATAGCATCCACATTGGCCGCCGCGGCGGCGCTGATCGCATCGGCACTCGTGATGCCGCAAATCTTGATCCACATCGGTCTAAGTGTAGCCATTTAGGGCGGCAGTGTGCGCGTCTCGTCGAAGATTTCCTTGAGCAGAGCGGTCGGGTCCTCCCGGCTCATCAAGGCCGTGCCGATCAAGGCCAGCCGGTAGCCCAACCGGCACATGCGTCGCGCGTCCGCGCCGGTGGCCACTCCGCTCTCGGCAACCGCGGGCCAACCGTGCGGCAGCCGCGGCGCCAACTCCGCGAACCGGTTCGGCACCACCTCCAAAGTCTGCAGATCGCGGCAATTGACCCCGACGAGCAATATTTGCTCGAGCGACCGTTGCGCCTCGAGCAATTCGCCGGCAAATTCCAGGTCCGCGGCGTCGAAGGCTTCCAGCAATACGAACAAACCATGCTCGGCCGCCACCTCGAGCAGTTCGGCGATGCGCACGCGCGGCAGCATCCGCAATATGACCAGCACGCCCCCCGCACTCGCGGCACGAGCTTCCAGCACCTGGTAGGGATCCACGATGAAGTCCTTGCGCATGGCGGGTATGCCGAGGGGCTTGAGCACCGATGCCGCCTGCTCGAGATGCGCGAGAGATCCGTCGAAGCGCGAAGGTTCGGTCAGCACCGATACCGCGGCCGCACCGCCGCGCGCGTAGGCGGCGACGCGCGCCAGCCAGTCCTGGCCGGGATCGCCCAACATGCCCGCGGCGGGGGACCGCAATTTGAGTTCTGCGATGACATCGAAGCCTGCCGGTGACAAGCGCAGCGCCGGGCCGGCAGAAGCAGCTCGCGCCCGGCGCTCGAGCGCGCCGAGAGGCTCACGCTGCGCCGCCTGCGCCACGCGCTGCGCGCTCGATCGCGCCATCTCATTCAAAAAGCCGCTCATGAGGTTGCCGAGGCGGCCGCGAATCGCTGCAATCCCTGCAGCCACTGCCGCGCTCGCCCGCTGTCGATGCCGGCGCCGGCGATCTCGATGCCCGATGCGATCGAAGCGGCGCGGCCGGCGATGAACAACGCAAGACCGCACTGCAGGATCAGCGCCGCGCGGTGCGCGCCCCGATCACGCGCGTCAAAAACCGCATGCAGGGCGGCGAGGTTCGCCGCGGCGTCGCCGCCCTTCAAGTCGGCGGAGCTGCAGCGCGGCAAGCCAAAATCCCGCGGATCCAATTCCTGGCGGCGGATCGTGCCGCGGGTCACGTCGAAAGCGACAAACGGGCCAATCGGGGTCGCTTCATCCCAGCCGGCGGCGCCATGCACGACCCAGGCGCGCTCGATTTGCTCCCCGACCAAGCTGTTGGCGATCAGTTCGGCGGTGCTCTCGTCGTAGGCACCGATCAGGCGAAAGCGCGGAGCCGCGGGATTGGTGAGCGGCCCGAGCAAATTGAAAACCGTGCGCACCTTGAGCGCCGCGCGGATCGGCGCCAGGGTCTTCATCGCCGGATGAAAGTAGGGAGCAAACAAAAAGGTGAAGCCGGTGGCGGCAAAACACCGCGCCGCCAGATGTTCATCGAGCGGCAGGGTGAATCCGAGCTTTTCGATCAAATCCGCGCTGCCGCTGCGACTGGTGATCGAACGGTTGCCGTGTTTGACCACCGGCAGACCGCATGCGGCCGCCAGCAGCGCCGCGCCGGTGGACAAATTGAAACTGCCGGAGAAATCGCCGCCCGTACCGACGATATCGATGGCGTCGGGAACCGGGGGCAAATCAGGCTTGCGCGCGAGTGCGCGCATCGCGCCGGCGAAGCCGCGCAGTTCCCCCGCGCCGACCCCCTTGGCGATCAGCGCGGCCAGCAGCGCGCCGGCCATGGCGGGCGCGACATCGCCCGTCGCCAGAACCTCGAGCAGCGAGGCTGCCTCGAGCTCGGTGAGATCGCGGCGTTCCAGCAAGTCTTGAAGGGTTTTGCCGAGATCCTGCACGGGGCGCTACACCTTCAAGAAATTGCCCATCAAGACCGGCCCTTCCGGGGTGAGCACGCTTTCCGGGTGAAACTGCACTCCCTCGATCGGCAGCGACCGATGGCGCACGCCCATGATCTCGCCCTCGCGGGTGCGCGCCGTGACCTCGAGCACATCCGGAATGCTGTGCGGTTCGGCGATCAGCGAGTGGTAGCGGCCCGCCTGAAAATCCTGCGCCATGCCGCTGAATACGCCCTTGGCGTCGTGCTGCACCGGCGATACCTTGCCATGCATGAGGCGGGCGGCGCGCACCACCTTGCCGCCGAATACCTCGACTATCGCTTGATGGCCCAGGCAAACGCCGAAGATCGGTATGCGTCCGGCGAACCCCTGAATCATCGCCATCGACACGCCCGCACCGCGCGGTGTACCCGGCCCCGGCGAAATGACCAGGTGCGTATGACTCTGGCGTAGGGCCGCATCGACTGTTATCGCATCGTTGCGACGAACGTCGACTTCGGCTCCCAGGACCAGGAAGGCCTGCACCAGGTTGTACGTGAAGGAGTCGTAATTGTCGATCAGCAATATGTTCGGACGCACGCTTCTAAAGCCCCTCCGCGGCAATACCGAGTGCGCGGCGCAGTACCGCGCTCTTCGCCAGGAGCTCCTCATACTCGGCCTTTGGAGAGCTGTCGGCGACGATGCCGCCGCCGGCCTGGTAGCTGTAGACGTGGTCGCGAAATACCAGGGTGCGAATGGTGATCGCCTGATCCATGTCGCCGCGCCGGCCGAAATAGCCGACCGTGCCGCCGTACAGCTGCCGGCCGACCGGCTCGAGCTCGTCGATGATTTCCATCGCGCGCACCTTCGGCGCACCCACCAGCGTGCCGGCGGGAAACGTGGCGGCGAATAAATCGAACGAATCGTAGCCCGGCGCCAATGTGCCGTTGACGCCGCTGACCATGTGCATGACGTGGCTGTAGCGCTCGATGACGCGGTACGGTTGCACGCGCACCGAGCCGGCCGTGGCCACCCTGCCCAAATCGTTGCGCGCCAAATCCACCAACATGACGTGCTCGGAATTCTCCTTCGGATCCGCCAGCAGTTCGGCCTCCAGTGCCGCGTCGAGTGCCCCGTCGGCGCCGCGCGGCCGCGATCCGGCGATCGGCCGCAGCTGCGCCTGGCCGTCGTGCGACTTCACCAAGGCCTCCGGCGAGGAGCCCACCACGGTGATATTGCCCAGTTCGCAAAAATACATATAGGGCGAAGGATTCAAGAGCCGCAACGCACGATACACCTCGAACGGCGCAAGCTCATGGCGCCCCTCGAAGCGCGAGGACAAGACCAACTGATACACATCGCCGGAGGCGATGTATTCCTGGGCGCGCCGCACCCCCGCGGCGTGCGCGGCTTCGCCGAGCGAGGGCGTGGCGGGCGAGAAGCGGCCGGGAGCGAGAATGGCCGGCACCGCGCCACGCAGCGCCTGCATGACTTCGCGCCGCAGGGACTGCCGCTCCGCTTCGCTGCCGTCGTGCAGCAGCGCGGCGCTGCGCGTCAAGTGATCGAAAACCAGCAGGGAACACGGCGCAACGTAATGCGCATGCGGCGTAACGGTCTCATCGAGGCTCCGTCCGGGGAGGCGCTCGAAGTAGCGCACGGCATCATAGGCCGTATAGCCGACCAGACCGCCCGACAACGGCACACCCGGAATCTCAGGCTTTGGCTGCGGCGCACGCGCCAGCGCGCCGCGCAGCGCGTTCAAGAACTCCGCTCGGGTCTGCGGCCGCGGCGTATGCCGATCGCCGACGTACAGGCCCGATGCGTCCAGCCGCACTTCGAGGCAGCTGCCGAAACCGATGAACGAATAGCGTGCGAGGCGCTCCCCGCCCTCGACGCTCTCGAGCAAAAACCGCGGACGAAACGGTGCGAGCTTCAGATACGCCGACACCGGGGTATCCAGATCGGCGGCGATGTCAAAAGGTGTTTTCATGACTCCCGGAAGATTGTATGGATAAAAAAAACCCACCCCCGCAGGTAAGGCGGAGATGGGTTCTGGATATCACTGAATTAATTCTAAGACTTAAGCGCCCAGCGCCCACTCCTGCGGATAGGTGCGCCACCACCGGCGGGCCAGGGTTTTATTGCTTATGGCCGACATATCCGCTCAGTATCGCCGCCCCGAGCGGGCAGCGTCAAGCTTTGGCGGCAGGGCCGCTCGTGGCGCGTTTCTCTGCTTGGCTTGCATGCGCGGGTTGGGTTTCGAGGGTTTTCTTGAATCGTCGCGTCAGTGCGACGAAACGGGGCGTCAAACCGATGTCTTCGTATACCGGGTCGCCGTGATCGTCGCGTGAAATGACCTTGGGGCCGGGCTCATAAGGCATCGCGGCCGCGATTTCATCGAGGCCGGCGTGCAACAGATCCGTGACGATCTCCTCGATGCTGCGGCCCGGAAATAGTTCGGCGAGCGCGTGCAATCGAGCCGCGTCGTCCGTGGTCAGACGAACCGCATATTCCTTCGCCGTCCGCGCCGGGACCGCGTCTTTTCTCCAATGATCGAGCAGGGGCTTGAATTTCACGACTACTCCGCCATACCGGGGGCAACCGGGTGAGTATAAGGGGCGATCCAGGCATACATTATAGACTCGGCTCCCCGGCGTGCGTGCGGCGCCGGTATTATCTTGCAGCGAGGCAATCGTGGATATCGAACCCGGCAGTGAACAGCGAAACTGGGCGATGGCGGCGCATCTGTGCGGCCTATTGTGGGCCGCGGGCGGCACGGGATTCATTTTCATCCCGTTCGGCGGCATGGTCTTGTTCACGATGCTGGGACCCTTGATCATTTGGCGGACCAAGGGACAAGCGATGCCCTACGTGGCGGAGCAGGCCAAGGAGGCGCTCAATTTTCAAATCACGGTATTCCTGGCCGGCGTGCTCTGTGCCGTACTGATGTTCGTCTTGGTCGGCTTCGTCCTGCTGTGGGCTTTGGGTCTAGCGGACCTTATTCTGGTGATCATTGCGGCAATACAAGTGAGTGACGGCAAGGCCTACCGCTATCCCTACTGCCTGCGCTTGGTGAAGTAGCCGCCTTGGCGCACCCCTCTCCCGCATCGCCCGCGGTCAGCCGGGCGCCGGATGGCGGCGCATTCCAGCGCGGACTGTTGGGTCTGTTCGAATACAGCCGCCGCGCCTTGCTGCTGGTCTGGACCACCAACAAGGGGCTTTCCGTCGCGCTTGCGGGACTCACGGTGCTCGCCGGTGTCCTGCCCGCCGGCATCGCCTTTGTGGGCGCGTTGATCGTCGACGCCGTGATCCACGCTGCCGATCTGCACCGCAGTACCGGCGCAACGGCGTTCGGCGGCGTGGTGGTCTTGGTAGCGCTCGAAGCGCTGCTGGTGGCCGCCACATCCATGGCACAGCGCGGCATTTCGTTGGCGCAATCGCTGCTGCGCGCACAGCTCGGTCATCGCGTCAACGTCATGATCCTCGAGAAGGCGCTCACCCTCGATCTCGCGCAATTCGAAGACTCCGAGTTCTACGACAAGCTGACCCGTGCGAGGCGCGAAGCCTCCAGTCGCCCCTTGAGCCTGGTGATGCGCACCTTCGGCCTGCTGCAAAACGCCATTTCGCTGATTTCCTTCGGCGGCCTGCTCATCCGATTTTCGCCTTGGGCGGTGGTGCTGCTGGTGGCGGCCGGACTGCCCGCCTTCCTCGCCGAGGCGAAATTCTCGGGCGAGGCGTTCCGCCTGTTCGGCTGGCGCGCCCCCGAGTCGCGCATGCAGATCTATCTCGAGTCGGTGCTGGCTCGCGAGGACAGCGCCAAAGAGGTGAAGCTATTCCAGTTGGGGCCGCGCCTGCTGGATCGCTATCGAGACATATTCACGCGGCTGTACCGCGAAGATCGCGACCTCACCGTGCGCCGCGACGCGTGGGGCTTCGCCTTGGGGTTGCTCGCCACCGGCGCGCTGTACGGCGGCTACGTGTGGATCGCCGCGGAGACGGTATTGGGCGGCATGACGGTCGGACAGATGACCATGTACCTCATGCTGCTGCGGCAGGGGCAGTCGGCGGTGAGCGCGGCGCTCTCCGCCATCAGCGGTCTGTACGAGGACAATCTGTATTTGTCGAATCTCTTTGAATACCTGGAGCAGCCGGCCGGCAGCTCGAGCGGCCGGCTTAACGTGGGACCGCGGCCCGGTGATGGAATCCGCTTCGAGGGCGTGGAATTCGTCTATCCCGATGCGGCTGCCCCGGCCCTGTCGGACATCGATCTGCACGTGCGTCCGGGTGAAAGCCTCGCGCTCGTGGGGGAGAACGGCTCCGGCAAAACCACGCTGATCAAATTACTCACCCGCCTTTACCGGCCGACCCGCGGCCGGATCCTGCTCGATGGACTCCCCTTGGACGAGTGGGACGAAACCACTCTGCGGCAGCGCATCGGAGTGATATTTCAGGATTTTGCCCGCTATCAAATGCTGGTGGGCGAGAACATCGGTGCCGGCGACGTTCGCGCATTCGAGGATGAAGGCCGTTGGCGCAGCGCCGCCATGCAGGGTCTGGCGGCCGAATTCATCGAGCAGCTGCCGGCCGGCTACCGCACGCAGCTCGGCAAGTGGTTCAAGGACGGGCGCGAATTGTCGGGCGGACAATGGCAGAAAATAGCGTTGGCGCGCGCCTTCATGCGCAACGAAGCGGATATCCTGGTGCTCGATGAGCCCACCGCCTCGATCGATGCGGGCGCGGAAGCACAGGTATTCGAGCATTTTCGGGAACTGACGCGTAATCGCATCGCGATCGTCATATCGCATCGATTTTCCACCGTGCGCATGACCGATCAAATCCTGGTACTTGAAGAGGGCCGCATCGTCGAGCGCGGCAGCCATGCCTCATTGATGGCGGCGGACGGCCGTTACGCAAAGCTTTTCACGCTGCAGGCGCGCGGGTATCGTTGAGCCCGATTCGATCGACATGACTCCATAATTCACCGGTGAAATTCGTATGCCCTCATTCGACGTCGTCTCCGAAATAGACACTCACGAGCTCACCAACGCCGTCGACCAGGCAAGCCGCGAATTGTCGCAGCGCTTCGACTTCAAGGGCACCGACGCCGCGTTCGAGCTCGAGGAGACCACCGTGACATTAAGCGCTCCGGCGGACTTTCAGTTGAAGCAGATGGTGGAAATCCTCAAGCTCAAGATCGCCAAACGCGGCATCGACGTCGGCTGTCTGGAGGTGAAGGACCCTGTGGTCAATCTCGCGACCGCCAAGCAGCAGGTGATCCTCAGGCATGGCATCGATCAGGAAACCGGCAAGAAGGTATCGCGGCTGTTGAAGGACTCGAAACTCAAGGTGCAGGCGCAGATTCAAGGCGAAAAGGTTCGCGTGACCGGCAAGAAGCGCGACGATCTGCAGGAGGCGATCGCGTTGCTGCGCAAGACGACCTTCGAGGTCCCACTGCAATTCAATAATTTTCGCGATTGAGAGCTAACCGCGTCCCAACAAAGACCGCGGCGACCCGGCGCGAGGATCAAACGCGTTCGAAACCAGCGACTGTTTCGACGTGCCCGGTGAATGGGAAGAGATTGAATGCCGTGAGCGCGCCGAGGCGTAGCTTGCCGTATGAAATCAGGCGCGCGGTGTCATTGAGCAACGACTCGAGTTCACAGCTGATGTACAGGAAACGTTCGGGCGGATGCTCGGCCAGATACCGGCACAGTTCGATGTCGAGACCCTTGCGCGGCGGGTCGGCGATCACCACCTCGGCGCCCGAAGCCGCTGCGCGCGCTGCGCCCGCGGGTCCCGGGACTACGGCAATCCTGCCGCGATTCGCCGCGTCGAGCTCGGCGAGCCCGAGTTCGAGTCCGTGAAGCGAATGCGGGCTGAGTTCGTTCATTCGAATCTCGGCGGCTCGAGCCAACAGCGACAAGCCGATGGCGCCGACACCCGCGTAGAATTCGGCCGCTCGCGCACCCTCCGGGATTTGGGCGCGCACGTGCTCGACGATGCTCTGCGCCATCTCGAGATTGCTTTGCCCGAAGGCGCCCGGCGGGTAGTGAACCGCTGCCCCGCCAAAACGTTCGACCACGCTCACGGGCCCACACCAGTTCTGGAAGTCGGGACCGAGGATGGTATTGGAGCGCTCACAATTGGCGTTGAACCACAGGCTGTGCAACTCCCCACCGAGACGCTCACGGATCAAGTCGAAGCATGCCGCCAGAGGCTCGGCGGTTGGGCTGTTGGCGACGATCACCACCTGCGCGCTTTGCGAGCTGCGCTCCACCACCACTTGCAGGTAGCGCGCGACACCCAAATGGGCCTTGTCCGAGTAGCTGGTCACCCGAGCCTCAACCAGAGCGCGCCGCACCACTGCGGCGACACGGTTGATCAACGGGTGGTGCACACTGCAGTTGGGTATGTGAACCACGCGGTGGGTACCAAGCTCAAAGAGTCCCAACTTGGGCGAGCCCAGGCGGCCCCGGATGGCGAGCCGCGCGCGATGCCGAAACCCGGCGGTTTCTCCTGAAATCACCGAAACTTCGGGCAAACCATGGGTGCGCGCGAGTTCATCGAGCGTGCCCTGCGCAGCAGCGGCGATGCCGTGCTCCCCGAACCGCGGGCAACCCGGACACGGTGGACGGTGCGGGCACGATGTCAATGCGCCCGTCAGTCGCCTTTCAAGCGTCGCAGCAGCGGCGTGATCAGATCGATGGGCAAGGGGAATACGATGGTGGAGCTCTTTTCGCTGGAGATGTCGGCGAGCGTCTGCAGATAGCGCAGTTGCAGCGAGGCGGGCTCGCTCGATAGGAGCTTGGCGGCTTCCGCCAGTGTTTGCGCCGCTTGCTTCTCGCCTTCCGCGTGGATTACTTTTGCGCGCCTGCCGCGCTCGGCTTCGGCCTGACGAGCCATCGCCCGGATCATGGTCTCATCGAGATCGATATCCTTGATCTCGACATTGCTCACTTTCATGCCCCAGGCCGCCGTATTCGCGTCAAGGATCTGCTGAATGGCGGCATTGAGCTTGTCGCGCTGAGCCAGCATCTCGTCCATTTCGTGTTGCCCCGCCACCGAGCGCAGCGTCGTCTGCGCGAGCTGGCTGGTTGCTTCCCACGGGTTGGTGACCTGCAGAATGGCCTTTTCCGGATCGACGATACGAAAATAGACCACGGCGCTGACCTTCACCGAAACGTTGTCCCTGGATATCACGTCCTGCTTGGGTACATTCAGCACCACGATGCGCAGGTCCACCTTCTTCATTTGCTGAATCGCCGGCAGCACCAGCCGCACGCCAGGACCTTTGACGCCGGTGAATCGGCCGAGCGTGAACATCACACCGCGCTCGTATTCCTTCAAGATGCGTATCGAACTCGCGATCAGCAGCAGCAGTAAAACGACGATCACGGGCAATGAAAGGCTCATCGGTGACTCCTTTTAGTTCTGTTGTGGTTCCACCCAGAGTGTCAGGCCTACCACCTTGACGATACGGGCCTGTTGACCCGCACGCAATGGACTTGCGCTGCGGGCGTTCCACAATTCCCCGCCGTAGCGCACCACGCACCGATCCTGACAATCGCTGACCGCTTCAACGCTCGCGCCGATCATCGTCTCGACACCGGCGCTCAGAGGGCGGCGTCG
>Ga0207927_1000072_pt1 | contig 39912 bp, 37 predicted proteins | sample NGESurdeep072012_2_FD_184456 | JGI IMG/M metagenome (GOLD analysis project Ga0207927, IMG submission 184456) | Arctic peat soil microbial communities from Barrow, Alaska - NGEE Surface sample 210-2 deep-072012 (SPAdes) | ecosystem: Environmental > Terrestrial > Soil > Wetlands > Peat ... | reverse complement strand
TCGGTCGCCGTCGGTGAGAGCGAGACAATGCAGTGGGGCGTCGAGACGCTGGCGGCGCCAAGTGACGCGCTGAGTAGTGGAAACGCCAGCGCACTCACAAAGAGTGCGACGACGAACCGGAGTGGTTTGAACATGGATATCTCCTTTCCGTCGAAGTTGGTGTGGACGACGGATGGATATCCGAACGACCGCTCCTTACCTCGAGAGCTGTCTTTCACATCTCCTCGCCGCAGGCGACCTGGCTTATGGGCTTCTCACGAAGGCCACTTACAGTTGCGGGACAGCGTCGGAATTTCGCCGACTTCGCTGCCGCGAGGCACTCGTGACCTTATCTCATCTGTGGTTGCGTCGACGCCCAGGTAGTGGGTCAGTTTGAATCCACCGAGGGTACAACTTCGCCCGTCCCCGCCAAACGCTGACGAAGCAATACGGGGGCAAGACCGCTCCGGCAATGGCCGCCGGCGTCGCTGACCATATGTGGTCGGTGTGGGAGATCGCCGGGCTGCTTGACTGAATTACCTGGCCAGCGGGATATGACCCGGGGAACTACCATTGACCGATGCGGTGGCCTCGAATGCGAACACTCATCGGTATCTTCGCAGCGGGCGGCAGCCAGAACTTTCTAGGCGCTAGATGGGTCGCCCCAACAATCTGTCACACCCCGTCGCGGTGGCGGCAGAACATAGCTCTCAGGTTCCTTGCACTCTCGCCACACTACTTCTACGCCGAGGATCGGGGAGCTGAAGCTGACCGTAACCGAAGGTCGCGGGCCGAACTGGTCAACGATCTCCTAGTCCCATACCTGCAACCCGACATGCGAGTGATTGACTACGGATGTGGCCCTGGATTCTGCGCCAGCGAGGTTGCACCGAAAGTAAAGACAGTGGAGGCGGTCGATATTTCGAGCGGCGTGCTTGCCTGCGCTGAAACGTTGAACGGCGCTCCGAACATCGAATACGTAATCCCTTTCGAGTGCGCTCGCCGCACCGAACTCGTCGATCTCGTGTATTCCTTTGCTGTCGTACAACACATGTCAGACGCGGCGTTCGTCGATACGTTCGTGATGCTCCGGAGCCGTTTACGGCCTGGAGGCTCGCTGCTGGTTCACTTCGCGTTACCGGAAAACCTTTGGCGAACTGAACAGGAATGGCGGGGCGACACAACCTTAAGGGCACGCGTCAAATTGCGGATCGGGTTGAACTGCTTCGGGCGGTCCGCTGACACAATGACCAAACTGCTCAACCAGACCGGTTTTGATGAAGTTCGAATCGAGGCACTGGCCGGACGCACGAACGTCGACGACGACATCGCCACACAACATTGGGCTATCGCGCGCTGACAGCTGCCGCGACGGCTTTGGACCGTCCCCAACGGGCATCTGGCTTCAGAATTCCCAAACTGACCCACTACCGACGCCCGTGGCACGAGGGAGCGCGGCGCTCGATCTCTTGACGACCTTGAAGATGCGTACGTCCGGTTGACGGGGCGAACGGGTCCGGACGTACGTGAAATCAGTTCCGTCGAAACCTCGCGAGGAATCCGACAGTTGAGGACGCCCTCGCGGACGTGTTCGCGTCGCAATTGCAGCGCTGACCCTGCGGAACACCGGCTAACGCCGTTTCAATGTGCTGACCACATCCACGCCACGTTGGCTTGCTACATCGCTTGCAAGTCGTCCTGCTGCACATCGTGAAGTCCTTTCGTTGATCTCTTGGGGTTAGGCGACGAGGACTGACTCGACGAATGCGGGCGACGCACACCACGTCGCGTACCCGCCATCGAGGTTCTTCGCTGGAACGCCGAGTTCGTTGAGCAAGAGAGCCGCCGTGTGGCCGCGCTGGCCGACCTGACAGTTGACGATCGTCTCCACCGACTTCAGTTCACGTAATCGCTCGCGAAGCTCGTCGAGCGGGATGTTGACGGCTCCGGGCAACGACCCGGTGACGAACTCCTCACGACTACGAACGTCGACGAACTGCGCACCACGAGATCGATAGTCGCCGATCTCGCTCCATTGCACCGTGGCGCTCAGGCCCGAGAGTCGGTTCTCCGCAATGTACCCGAGCATGTTCACCGGGTCCTTCGCCGAGCCGAACTGTGGCGCGTACGCCAGTTCGAGGTCGGCAAGCTCGGGGGCGGTCAGACCACCGTGAATGGCGGTCGCGATCACGTCGATCCGTTTGTCCACGCCCTCGCCCCCGACGCCCTGAGCACCGAGGATCGAACCGGTCGTCGGATCGACGAGCAATTTGAGCGACATCGGACTCGCTCCCGGGTAGTACTCAGCATGCGATAAGGGGTGAGTATGAATGGCCAGCACGTCACGGCCGTCGGCGACGAGTCGCTTCTCATTCCAGCCCGTCGTCGCCACGGTCAGGTCAAAGACCTTCACGATCACGGTGCCGATCGCGGTCGAGGTTCGAACGCTGCGCCCGGCGATGTGATCGGCCACGACTCGGCCGTGTCGGTTCGCCAGATTCGCGAGCGGCACCAGCGTGGCTGTTCCGTCGAGGGAATCAGCTTTCTCCGCGGCGTCACCCACCGCGTAGATTGCGTCGTCACTGGTCCGATTGAACTCGTCGACCGCAATGCCGCCGCGATCGCCAATGCCGAGACCCGCGGCTCGCGCCAATGTCGTCTCCGGTCGCATACCAATGGCGACGACCACGAGTTCGGCGTCTAGTACCTCACCCGACGCGAGCGCCACGGTGTTCGCCGTCAGCGACGAGACGGAGTCGCCAAGGCGGACGCCAACACCGTGGCCGCGTACCTCTTCAACAACTCGCTGGGCCATCTCGGGATCGAGTGGCGCGAGGAGCTGCGGCGCCGCCTCCACGATCGTGGTGGCGATGCCACGACGCAGAAGATTCTCGGCGATCTCCACGCCGATGAATCCGCCACCGATGACGACAGCACTCGACGGTGTCCGCTCGACCGCCTCGACCATCCGCTCGACGTCCTCGACGGTGCGAAGCGGTAGCGCCCGCTCGATGCCAGAGACCGGCGGGATGATCGGTGACGCTCCGGGACTGAGCACGACGTAGTCGTACGAGAGTTGGTACGTCTCGCCCGCCGACAGGTTGCGCACCGTCACGGTCTTGAGGGTGGGGTCGATGGCGATCGCCTCGCTGTCGACGCGAACGTCGAGGCGATAGCGATCGTGCAGCGACGTCGGCGTTTGGAGCAGCAGCGACGACTCATCTTCGATGACGCCGCCCATGAAATAGGCAAGACCACAGTTGGCGTACGAGACGTGGCCACTTCTCTCGATGACCACGATGTCGGCGTTGTTGTCCAAGCGACGGAGTCGCGTCGCGGCCGACATGCCGCCGGCGACTCCTCCAATGATGACGACTTTCATGAATCTCCTTACGCCAGACTCAAAAAGAGCTTTTGGAGTTTCTCGGTGACGAGATCACTGTCGATCTCGGGGTCAGCGATGCATTCCTTCAGGCTCGCAGAGATCAACGTGAACGCGGCGGTGTTGATGGCTTTTCCGACGGCCGCCATCTGCGTGACGACGTCCTCGCACGATCGACCTTCTTCGAGCATGCGCACGACGGCACCCATCTGGCCGTGGGCTCGCTTCAACCGTTTCGTGATTGCCTGAATCTGTTCCTCGTCCTGGAGAACGTGTGCAACGTCTGTCGATGCCATCGCAAGCCTTTCGCAGCTCTTTGTATACCCCGTAGGGTATCACTTTGCGGCCTGAGCGGCAGCCGTTCTCGGCGAAATGACGCTTTCTCAGTGCGAGGTAGGAGTAATGGCGCGTCGGTCCCCTCGCGAAACGATCGGCGCGCTCCTTCGCGTACTTCACGCACGGCGTCGAAGCTGGACTCTCGGCCAGCCCGCACCCGCCCTCTCGTCAGTGCGAATTTCAACGGCTTCGTCAGTTCAACAACGCCTGGTCATTCGCGTGGAACGCTTCGAGCGGACGCTCGTAGCAACTTCGGTAACGTACTATTCGGCGGTTACCATTGCGGCAACTTCAGTCATAAGGAGACGAGATGAGTACTTCGAACCCGGGAAGGCCTACTCGTGAAGAACTGCTCGAACTGATCGACAGCGGTGAGATTGACACCATCATCATCGCGATCACCGACATGCAGGGGCGCCTTCAGGGCAAGCGACTGGACGCGCGGTTCTTTTCTGACGAGCTCCGATTTGGCGCCGTGGAGGGCTGTAGCTATATCTTGGCTTCCGACGTCGACATGCGAACCGTCGACGGCTTCGCCCTCACGTCGTGGGAGCGCGGCTACGGGGACCTCGCGTTCGTCGCGGACTTCTCCTCGGTGCGTCACGTCCCGTGGCACGAGAAGACCGTCATCATCTTCGCTGACGTCGAGACCGTTCATGGTGAACCGGTCGCTCCCTCACCGCGTCAGATCCTTCAGCGACAGGTCGACCGGCTCGCCGAGCGCGGATGGATCGGCCTCACGGGCACCGAGCTCGAGTTCATCGTCTTCAACGACACCTACGAAGAGGCGTGGTCGGCGGGCTATCGCGACATGTCACCCGCGAACCTTTACAACGTCGATTACTCGCTGCAGGGCACGTCGAGGATCGAGCCCCTGCTGGGCCACATCCGCCGTTCGATGCGCGGCTCCGGCATGATGGTCGAATCGGTCAAGGGAGAGTGCAACTTCGGCCAGCACGAAATCGCCTTCAAGTTCGCCGAATTGGTCGATAAGTGCGACGAGCACGGGCTCTTCAAGTTGGGGGCCAAGGAAATCGCGTCACAGGAGGGCTGCAGCCTCACCTTCATGGCGAAGTACAACGAGCGCGAAGGGAATTCGTGCCACATCCACCTCTCACTACGCGACAGTGACGGTGTGCCGATCTTCGCCGGCAACGAGGCGAACGGATTCTCGACGGTGTTCGAGCACTTCCTCGCGGGCCAGCTGGCGTACGCGCGCGAGCTGTCACTGTTCCTCGCGCCCAACATCAACAGCTACAAGCGCTTCGTCGCCGGGTCCTTCGCGCCGACGGCGCTGCTCTGGGGTCTCGACAACCGAACGTGCGCGTTTCGCGTCGTGGGTCACGGGTCGTCGATTCGATTCGAATGCCGCATCCCCGGTGGCGACGTGAACCCCTACCTCGCCGTCGCCGCACTCGTGGCCGCGGGACTACGCGGCGTCGAGGAGTCACTCCCCTTGCCGCCCGCCTTCGAGGGCAACGCCTACGAGGGAGCGTCGGCCCGAGTGCCGACGACCCTGCACGAGGCGCTCGAACTGATGGACCAGAGCGCGATGGCGCGCGCGGCCTTCTCCGACGAGGTCATCGACCATTACGTGCACGCCGCGCGCGTCGAGGTCGCGGCGTTCGACGCCGCGGTGACCGACTGGGAGCGCTACCGGGGGTTCGAACGACTATGACCACGCAGATCGGCATCATCAATCCGGCGACCGAACAGCAGGTCGCCTCGGTCGCCATGCACGACGTCGAAGAGGTCGACCGCGCGATCGAACGAGCGGCGAGCGCGACCACGTCGTGGCGTCGTGTCACGCCGGCTGACCGCGCACGGCTCCTGCGTCGATTCGCCGACGTCGTTGACGCGCACGTCGAGGAACTAGCCCAACTCGAGGTCGCCAACTCGGGTCACACGATCTCTAACGCGCGATGGGAAGCAGGCAACGTCCGCGACGTCCTGGCCTACTACTCGGGCGCGCCCGAACGTCACTCGGGGCGCCAGATCCCCGTCGCGGGCGGCGTCGACCTCACGTTCTACGAGCCGCTCGGCGTTGTGGGCATCATCGTGCCCTGGAACTTCCCGATGCCGATCGCCGGTTGGGGACTGGGCCCGGCACTCGCCGCGGGCAACACGGTTGTCTTGAAGCCCGCGTCGCTGACGCCGCTGACGGCGATCCGCCTGGCGGAGCTTGGTCTCGAGGCGGGACTTCCCGACGGGGTCTTCCAGGTGGTTCCCGGCGACGGCGCGACGATCGGCCAGCGTTTCGTCACCCACGAGGCGGTGCGCAAGGTCTGCTTCACCGGCTCGAACGCGGCGGGTCGAAAGATCATGGAGGGATGCGCCGCACAAGTGAAGCGCGTCACCTTGGAACTCGGTGGCAAGAGCGCCAACATCATCTTCGCCGACGCCGACCTCGAGAAGGCCGCCAAGAGCGCCCCCTACGCCGTCTTTGACAACGCCGGCCAGGACTGCTGCGCCCGGTCGCGTCTGCTCGTCCAAGAGTCGGCCTACGAGCGGTTCATGGAACTGTTCGAACCCGCGGTCAAGGCCGTGCAGGTGCTCGACCCCGCGAACGAGGCGAGCGAGATGGGACCATTGATCACCGCGGCCCAGCGCGAAAGCGTTCGTTCCTACGTCGATGAATCAGAAGTCGCCTTTCGCGGCAGCGCTCCCGAGGGGCCCGGCTACTGGATGGCTCCCACGGTGCTCGAGGCGCCGGACCGCATGGGCCGCGCGTACCACGAGGAGATCTTCGGGCCGGTGGTCTCGGTCGTTCGATTCAAGGATGAAGATGACGCCGTCGCGATCGCGAATGAGAGCCCCTACGGGCTCTCCGGATCGATCTGGTCGCGCGACGTCGGCCGCGCTCTTCGCGTCGCGCGGGGGGTCGAGACGGGGGCCCTCTCGGTCAACTCGAACTCCTCGGTCCGCTACTCGACGCCGTTCGGTGGATTCAAGCAGTCGGGTATTGGTCGAGAACTAGGTCCCGACGCCTTGTTGGGATTCAGTGAAGAGAAGAATGTATTCATTTCAACGGAGGAATAATGGGACGTCTAGACAATAAGGTCACGATCATCACCGGAGCCGCCAGCGGCATAGGTCTCGCGACCGCGCGTCGCTTTGCGCGTGAGGGAGCCAAAGTTGTGGTCGCCGACCTCGCCGAAACCGAAGGCAGTGCGCTCGCCGACGAGCTCGGCGGTACGTACGTCAACGTGAACGTCGCCGACGAGGCGAGCGTGCAGGCCATGTACGCGAAAGTCATCAGCGTCTACGGCGGCATCGACGTGCTCTTCAACAACGCCGGGATCTCGCCCGCCGACGACGACTCGATCCTCACGACCGGCCTCGACGCGTGGCGCCGCGTGCAGGACGTGAACCTCACCTCGGTCTACCTCTGCTGCAAGTACGGCATCCCGCACCTGCTCGAGCGCGGCGGCGGTTCGATCATCAACACCGCGTCCTTCGTCGCGGTGCTCGGTTCGGCGACGTCCCAGATCTCCTACACGGCGTCCAAGGGCGGCGTACTGGCCATGAGTCGCGAACTCGGCGTGCAGTTCGCTCGCCAGGGGATTCGCGTGAACGCCCTGTGCCCCGGACCGGTCAACACCCCGTTGCTGCGAGAGCTGTTCGCGAAGGATCCCGAGCGCGCCGCGCGACGCCTCGTGCACGTGCCGATGGGGCGATTCGCCGAACCCGACGAGATCGCCAAGGCCGTCGTCTTCCTCGCCAGCGACGACTCCTCGTTCATCACCGCGTCGACCTTCCTCGTCGACGGCGGGATTCACGGGGCGTACGTCACGCCGCTCTAGGCGGTGGACGCCAGTCACGACCGGACGCCGACGACCAGCCTTATTTGTTGGTCTTCACGCCTTCGGGCGATGGAATGAAGTAGTCACTCAGGTACTTCTCTCCCTCGTCGCAACAGATCGTCACGATGGTCGCCGACGCGGGCAGTTCCTCGCGCAGGCGCTCGGCCGCGATCATGTTCGCGCCCGAACTGGGTCCCACCAGCAGACCGTGCTCGCGGGCCAGCCGGCGCATCTCGGCGACCGCGTCGTCACTGTGCACCTCCACCACGCGGTCGACGATTGACTGGTTCCGCTCGTAGATAGCCGGCACGAAGCCGTCCGAGATGCCTTCGATGCGGTGCAGCCCCGTGTCACCGCACAGGATCGTGCACGACTCGCTCGGCTCCAGGGCCACGATGAGCACGTTCGGGTTCAGCGCGCGCATCGCTTGGCCGACACCAATGAGCGTGCCTCCGGTGCCGACGCCCATGACGAACGCGTCGGGAAGCGTGCCCGCCGGGAGTTGCGCCAGGATCTCTGGACCCAACCACGTACGGTTCTCCTCGACGTTCCACTCGGATTCGAACTGTTCGGGCGCGAAGTAGCCCGGCAGATCGCCCAACCGACTGGCCTCCTCGAGTGCTTCGTTCACGTGGAAATTACCGACGGAATACACCTCTGCGCCAAAGGCCACCGAGATGGCCGTTCGCTCCGGACTGAGTCCTTCGGGCATCACGACCAGCATCTTGTAGCCCTTCACTGCGGCCACCATGCTCATGGCGTTGCCCGTGTTACCGCTCGAGGCCTCGACGATGGTGTCGCCCGGTCGAAGCAGTCCCTCGCGCTCCGCGCGCTCGATGATGTAGCGCGCCATGCGCGCCTTGATCGATCCCGACGGATTCAGATACTCGAGTTTCAGCCAAACGCCGTCCACCTCGATGAGCGGGGTCGATCCAATGGCGTCGAGCACCGTGGCTCCCGTGTGTGGAGAGGGCTTCATTGACGTCTCCGATCAGTTTCACGTTCCTTTCGTCCAGATTAGGACGCGGCGCGAGGCGAAACGACGTGGCGCGGAGTCGGCGAACCCGTCTATGCGACGAGGAAATTCGAGAACTGCCAGGGATCCTCGACGTCCAACGTGCGCCCGGACCATTGGTCGAACCAGTCGACGTGGGTCGAGACCGGATCCCAGTCGAGGGGGCCCGACCAGGTGGTGCCGACGTAGGGCACGGCAACGTCCAACACGTCGCGCCACGGCAGCTCGTCGGGCACGTGCACGCCCGCCGTCGGCGCCTTCAGCATCCAGTCGACCGCGCCGAGAATCGACGCGGCAACTTGGATCGTCGTCGCGTTCTGGTTCGGCGCCACCCGTCGTGCTTCTTCGATCGTCGTCTGCATCCCGGTCCACCACGACTTGTAGGGATGGCCCATCAGCAGGACGCCCAGCTCGTCGCGCCCGGAGATGATCTCGTTGTTCATGATGCGCTGACGTTGCGGGTACGCGTACTCGTTGCCCTCGAGCTCGACGAAACTGGCCCACGCCGCGTCGCTCGGGCAGTAGGCGTAATGCACGGTCGGCCGGTAGAGCGCCACGTCACCATCCCAGACCGTCAGGTGGTCACAGATCGTGAAGGCCTCACCGTGACGGATCACCATGCCCACGATCGGACCGGAAGGGACGCGCGAACGCACGATCGTCTTGTGCGCCATCTGGGCGAAGCAGATCTGATTGAGGGGCCCTTCCCCCGTGTGGGTAAGGCCCAGGCGCGGCAGTGTCTTCTCGTGCGTGCCCCAACCGACCTCGGCCGGCGCGACGCCCTCTTCGTAGAAGCCGTCGATGCTCCAGGTGTTGACGAACTCGCCCACTTGCTTTGGTTGGTCGGAGATCTGCGTGTCGCGCTCAGCGATGTGGATCGACTTGACGTCGAGCAACTGGGCGAGCACGTTGTAGTGCGCGTTCGAGAGAGCGTCACGGATGGCGTCGTGTCGCTCAGCGAGGAGACCGTCGGCGAGGACCGCGGCGGCGATCTCGCTCAGCGCCTGCTTGGTGAAATGGCTGACGAGACCGGGATTGGCGCCGTGTTCGACCACGGCCGAGGGGCCGTCGTTCGATCCCCAGTTGGCGATCTGGCGTCGCAACGCCATGTGGCGAAAGTAGAGCGTCCGTTCTTGAGGTGTGAGCGAACCGGGGTCATCGTAGGGGTCCCACACTTCGACCGAGGTGTTGAGGTAGCGCACGTTCTTGCTGCGACACCAGTCGAGCAGCTCGGCCAGGCCGACGTTCCACGCCAGATCGATCAACAGGTCGCCGTCGCCGAGATGGGCCTCCAGCGTCTCGACGAGGTTCGCCGCGGTGATCTCGAACTGTTGGTAGTGAACCCCACGAGCCAGTGATGACGCGACGCGATCTCGATTGTCTCGACTCTCGAGGACAGTGACCGAGGAAGGCTCAAAGTCGAAGTGTTCGAGCAGGAGTGGTAGCAGGCACTGGGCCACCGAACCGCACCCGAGTATGAGAACACGACCTGGCATGTGGAATTCGCTCAATTAGGACCTCTGACTGTTGGAGTATCGGCAATTCGCCCTCATCGACCTTATCGCCAATCGCTCATCGCTCCGCTGGTCGCGTCGGTCCACCGTCACGCCGTCATCGACGGGTGAGCGAACTACGAGACGGTCATGCCGCCGTCGACGGCGATGTCGGCGCCCGTGATCGCGGACGACGCCGGCGAACAGAGCCACGTGATCGCGGCGGCGATCTCGATTGGGTCGATGAGCCTCCCGATCGGCTGCTGCGACGCGAACGCTTCGCCACTCTCGAGGCGGTACACCTTGGCCGACGCCTCGAGGATGGCCGTGCGCGTCGAGCCCGGGCTCACGACGTTCGCCGTCACGCCGTAATCGGCGAGGTCCATCGCCACGCCTCGAATGAGCCCCACGACGGCGTGCTTGGCCGCGGAGTACGCCGCGAGATGGCGCAGACCCATCGATCCGGCGGCCGACGCCACGGCGACGACGCGTCCGTTCGCCAGCGTCCCGTTCGCGATCAGCGTCGGCGCGGCGGCCTCGACCAGTCGTCGGGTTCCGAGCACGTTGACCGACCAGACCGCGTCCCAGGCTTCGTCACTGATCTCCCACAGAGGTCCACCGGCACCAATCACGCCCGCGCACGCGACGACCGCGTCGAGTCGTCCGAAATGGCGTGTCGCGGTCTCGACCGCCAGTTGCATATCCGTCGCGCTGCGCACGTCGCCCACGAGGCCGAGGACCGCGTCGCCGTGGCGATCGACGACGTCGTCCAAGTCGGCGGGTGTCGCCATGGCGTAGGGAATGTCGGGGATGTCGCGACAACGATCGACCGCGACGACGCGGTAACCGTCGTTCACGAGGGCGTCGGTCGTGGCGGCACCGATGCCGCGTGCGGCACCGGTCACGATGGCGACCCGGCTCACGATCCCATCGATCGATAGAAGTCCGCCGGCGCGACGACGTCGTCACGACGCAGTCCGCCGATGCTGCTGCGTCCGAGTCCCAACATCGTCGACTCCATGCCACTACGCAGCACGTCGAGCACGTTCTCGACCCCGGCCTGCCCGTTGGCGGCGAGGCCCCACAGGTAGGCCCGCCCGATCATCACGGCGCGCGCGCCGAGCGCCAGGGCCTTGACGACGTCGCTGCCCCGCCGAACGCCGCCGTCGAGCAGCACCTCGACCTGATCACCGACGGCGTCAACGATCGCGGGGAGCGATCGAATCGGTGCCGGGGTGCCGTCGAGGTTGTTGCCACCGTGATTGGAGACCGAGAGCGCGCTCGCGCCGAGGTCGACCACGCGACGCGCGTCGTCGACGCGACTGACCCCTTTGACCATGAACGGACCAGTCCACTGCGCTCGAAGCCACGCCACGTCGTCCCAACTGGGAAGGGTGCTCTGCATCCACTCGTAGTACGCGCCGAAGAACGTCGGCGGTTTCGATCCGACCGGTGCCATGTTGGGTGTCGTGAGATCGGGGAAGTGACCGGACTTGGCGAAGGTCCAGAGCCACTGGGGTCGCGCGAGGACCTCGGGTGCGAGTTTCACGACGGCTTTGAGATCGATCTTCTCCGGGATCCAGGGGCTGCCCCAGTCGCGGCCGTTGGAGAACGTCCAGTCGAGCGTGAGGATGATGCCCTTGGCCCCGGCCGCCTCCGCACGCTGGAGACGCCCGACCATGGTGTCGCGGTCGCCGGACCAGTACATCTGGAAGAAGACCTGTTGGTTGACGGCCGCCACGTCCTCGATCGAGCGGCTCGCGAACGAACTGAGGCCCATCGCGACACCGCGGTTCGCGGCCGCCCTGGCGACGGCGACCTCGCCGTCGGGGTGCACCGCCTGAACGCCGGTGGGCGACAGGATCACCGGCATCGAGACCGACTGGCCCATCACGGTGGTCGAGAGGTCGCGCTCTTTGGTCAGTCCCGCGATATGGGGCGCGAAGCCCAGCTGGTCGAAGGAGTCGAGGTTGTCCTTCGCGGAGAGGCCCTTCTCCGATCCGGCGATCAACGCGCCGTAGACGGACTTGGGCAGGCGCTGTTGGGCGCGACGCTGGGCAACGGCCACCGTCTCGAACCACTTGCTCGCCATCGATCCCCCTGAGTCTCATGAGGAGACTACCCGAGGGTTTCGCCGCTCCTCTCGTGACTCAGCGCGACGAGATCGCGACCGCCACGCGTCGCGAGTGATCCGGTGACGGTACGGGACGACGCGCCACACGCCTCTGGGCGAGCGCGGTCTCGCCGTGTCCAAAGACGCACTCGGGGTCAGGATCGGTGAGTTCGAGACCGGTGAAGAACTTGGCCGCCATGCACCCTCCGCGGCAGGCGTCAAAGGAGCCACACGACGAACAGGCGCCGGCACTGCCGGGCTCGCGTAACGACCGGAAGAGCTCGCTCTCGCGCCACACGACGCCGAATCCTTGGTCGCGCACGTTGCCCGCTCGGAACTCGTCGTGGATGACGAAGGGACAGGCGTAGACCTCGCCGACGGGATCGATGAGACAGACGACACGGCCGGCGCCGCAGAGATTGAGTCCGTCGAGCGGATCGCCCAGTGCCGAGAGGTGAAAGAACGAATCGCCGGTCAAGACGTTGGGCCGATCGAGCAGCCAGTGGTACAGCGCGCGGTTCTGCGCCGAGGTCGGATGCAATGTCTCCCACACGTCGACGCCGCGACCCGAAGGGCGTAGTCGAGTCAAGCGCAACTGCGCGCCGTAGTGAGCGGCCAGTTGCTCGAAGGCGCCGAGTTGGACCACGTTGTCACGGGTCATCACGACCGAGATCTTGAACGGGCCGAAGTTGGCGTCGGCGAGGTGATCCATGGCTCGTCGCGCTGCCTCGTAGCTTCCCGCACCACGAATGCGGTCGCTCGTGGTGGCGTCGGCGCCGTCGATGGACACCTGGATATCGAGATAGTCAATCGCGGCGAGGCGTCGCGCCGCCGCGGCGTCGATACGCGTGCCGTTGGTCGAGAACTTCACGCCCACGTGCTGGGTGACCGCGTGCTCGACCAGTTCGAAGAAGTCCCGACGCATCATCGGCTCGCCGCCACCGATGTTGACGTAGAAGATCTGCATCGCCGCGATCTCGTCGATCAGCACCTTGGCTTCGGTCGTCGTGAGTTCGTTGGGGTCGCGCCGTCCCGAAGAGGAGAGGCAGTGCGTGCACGCGAGGTTGCACGCGTAGGTCAACTCCCACGTCAGACAGATCGGTGCCGCCAGACCGCGTTCGAATCGATTGCGTAGCGAGGTGTCAGCGCCCACAGAGGATCCCCGACGTCGCGAGGGATTCGAGCGCTTTCACGTAGCGCTCGCGTTGGTCCGTAGGTACCAGCGCGTCGAGGGCGTCGCCGGCGCTCTCGTACTGTTCCAACTGGCGAACGAGGGCCACCAACTCCGTTGACTTCAAGAAGACCAGTCGGCGATTGTCGTGGTTGTACGCCAAAGCGCCGAACGACTCGTCGCGCAGTGAGACCTGGGGGCTGACGCGCCAGGGCGCGGACGCGTCAAAGACGCGAACCGTCGAGAGTGACACGGCTTAGTAGACGCCGCAGAGTCCGTCGATCGACACTTCCTCGACGAGCAGCTCTTCGACCTCTGCGACCTCTGCTTCCACTTCATCAACTGACAACGTCTCGATCGACACGGTTCCTCCTCGAACCTCTCTATTCTGGCGTGTTCGGCGCCCGCCGCAGTGAATCGTGACAAACTTCGTCCATGCGTGACCTGTCACCAATCGCGCCCTCAGCGGTGGAAGCACCGGTGGCCGAAGGCACCACGGTCTTCTTGGACCCCGGTGCCACCTTCTACGACCGTCAGTTCATCGCCGGGGGATCACCGTGGCGGCTGCTTCGTCTCTCGGACAGCTCGCGCCAGGTCGCCGAACGCTGGCAGGGCGGCGGTGTCGTGCGGGCGGGCGAAGAGCGATTCGCTCGCACCCTCGTCCAGCAAGGCCTTCTGCATCCATTGCACGAGTCGACCATCTCCGTCAACGACGTCGACGTCGTGATTCCGGTGCGCGACGACGTGGCGTTGCTCCGTTCGGTCCTCGAGCAGTTCGTCGGCTTTCACGTCACGGTGGTCGACGACGCGTCGCTCGACCCGATGACGTTGAACGAGTGTGTTGCCCACTTCAGCGTTGACCTTGTTCGTCTCGAGGAGAATCTGGGACCGGGCGGCGCCCGCAACGCCGGTGCCCACGCCACCGAGCGACCGCTCGTGTGGTTCGTCGACGTCGACGTGGTTGTGGACAGTGCCGTCGGCGTGTTGGATCGACTGGCGAGACAGTTCAATGATCCACTCGTGGGCGCGGTGGCACCACGAGTTCGAGGAGGAGTGGGAGAGTCCCTTCGTGACCGCTTCGAACGACAGTTCGGTCCGCTCGACATGGGACCGCTCAGCGGAATCGCGTTGCCCGGTGCCACGGTCGCGTACGTACCGAGCGCCTGCTTGCTCGTTCGTCGACGTGCCCTGGGAGACGGATTTGATCAGTCGCTGCGCTACGGCGAGGACGTCGACCTGGTCTGGCGACTCCACGACCAGGGCTGGCTCGTGCGCTACGTCGCCGAGGTCGTCGTCACCCACCGCGCGCGCGGCAACTGGCGCCAGTGGTGGAGCCAACGTGTCAAATACGGTGAGTCCTCGAGTGAGCTCGCGCTCCGTCACGGCGCTCGACTCGCGCCTCTTCGCAGCGACGCGTGGACGCTCGTCGCCTGGGCGAGCGCCCTCGCCGGCAAGCCCGCGATCGGGGGTCGCATCGTCCGGATCGCCCGCAACCATCTCCGTGATCGTCTGGCACCGTCGAGTGACGACCCGGGTCAGGTGGCGCGTGCGGTGGTGGGTCGTGGCATGTCGCGCTCCGGAGGACCATTGGCGCGGTCCGTCGTTCGCACCTACGGGCCGTTGGTGCTCATCGCCACGTTGCACCCGAAACTGCGCCGACGCGCCCTCGTACTGTTCGTGATTGGTACGGCGTGGCGTTGGCGGCGAAACCGCGTCCACGTCGCCGACGTCCCGCTCGCCATCGCCGACGACCTCGCGTACGGCGTCGGCGTGTGGCGCGGGGCGTGGCGCACGCGGTCGCTTCGCGCGTTGACACCCCACATCACCAAATCGTCAATCGGACTGCGTGACGTTCTCGGCCTCTCGTCGAGCAATGCGGTCGAGTCACGCCCTCGCGACTAGAAACGAACGACGCCGCGAACGTTCTTTCCGGCTTCGAGATCCAGGTACCCCTGATTGACCTCGTCAATCGAGTACTCCTGGGTGATGAGTTCGTCGATGATCAGATTGCCTTCGTGGTGCATCCTCAACAATCGTGGAATCTGCACCCGAGGCGCCACTGATCCGAAGATCGTGCCGCGCAGTTCTTGGTTCGTCAAAGTGAACATCGCGAGATTGATATCAACGCTGGTCTGGGAGAAGGGAGCAATCGCCGTCGCAACGATAACGCCACCCTTGGCCGTGATGGAACGAGCTTCTTCGATCATCTCGCCGGTCAGACGCCCGGGCGTCAGTATCACGACATCGCAGTTCTTGCCCGACGTCAACTCGCTCAGGAAACCGAACGCCGCCTCGAGCGTGTTCGTCGCGCCGTGGGTTGCACCGATCTTCATGGCCCGGTCGATCTTGGACTGGTTGGTGTCAATGGCGATGACTGCGCGCGCTCCGGCGTGCACGGCACCCTGAATCGCCCCGGAACCCACGCCACCACAACCGATCACTGCAACGACGTCGCCGGGCTTGATCCCACCACGGTTCGCCGCGGACCCGAATCCGGTCGCCAATCCGCAAGAGATGAGCGCGGCGGCTCGAAGGTCGTACCAGGGGTCTATCCGGATGAGCGAGGCCTCGTGGACCACTATGTACTCTGAAAACGTTCCCAGTTGCGCGTATCGATTGAGGTTCTTCTCCCCCAGATGGTGTCGCCACGTTCCGTCCGAAATCATCGGTCCCGCCAACGTGGTGGCTCCGAGGTCGCAAATGAACGGCCGACCGGAGGCGCAGTATTCGCACTTGCCGCATGAGGGGATGAACGAAACGCTGACGTGATCGCCGGGCGCGAGCGCCGTGACGTTCGCACCGACGGACTCGACGATACCCGAGCCCTCGTGTCCGCCGATAAACGGAAACATCGAGTCCACGCCGAAGAAACTCAAGACCTCCGGCGGCGCCGTCATGTCCCCGACACGGCTGTGCTCGTCCGAGTGGCACATTCCCGCGAACGCCATCTTGACCTTCACCTCGTGAGCATGCGGCTCGTCGATCTCGATGACTTCGGTGTGCCAAGGTCCATTGAGCTCGGTGACGACTGCGGCCTTTACTTGCATTTTCTCCCCCACACTCTGTTCGGGCGCCTCGCGCCTCGATTCGTACTCTATCCAGCGCGCGTAACCCGCGACGACGGCGTCACATCTGCTCTGGTGCCTCGATGCCCAAGAGCGACAGACCGAGCTCGAGGGTGCGCGCCGTCAACTCACAAAGGGCCAAGCGCTCGTCGCGCAGCGCCCCTTCGGACAACAGCACCGGGCAGGCCTCGTAGAACGAGGTGAAGCGCTGGGCCAGGTCGAACAGGTAGCCACAGAGCCGGTGCGGCTGGAGCGTGCGAAAGGCCGCCTCAAACGCCTCGGGCAAGGCCAACAGGCCCAGCGCGAGATGACGCTCGGCGTCACTCGCCAACGTGAAGGTAACCGCACCGTGGTCCCACGGCGTGCCGAGGCGCCGAAAAATCGAGCGCAACCGGGCGTGGGCGTACTGCAGGTACGGACCGGTGTCACCCTCGAACGCGACCATCCGGTCGAGGTCGAAGATGTAGTCGCGTTCTCGATCAGTCGACAGGTCGGCGTACTTCACGGCCGCGCGCGCGATCTGCACCGCCAGCGCCAGTCGAGCCGTCGGATCGAGGTCGCGGTTCCTCTCTTGGAGTATCTCGTCGGCGCGTTCGATCGCTTCCTCCAGCAACGTCACGAGCTTCACGGTCTCGCCGCTGCGGGTCTTGAACATCTTGCGATCGGGGCCCAGCACGTTGCCAAAGGCCACGTGCTCGCAGCGAACGCTGTCGGGCAACCAGCCGGCCATCCGCGCCACGGCGAAGACCATCTCGAAGTGCTGGGTCTGGGGGACACCGACGAAGTAGAGGATCTCGTCGGCGTGCAGGCGGCTCACGCGGTCGCGAACCGCCGCCAGGTCGGTCGCGGCGTAACCGAACCCCTCATCGCCCTTTTGGACGATCAACGGCAACGGTTCACCGTCACGGTTGGAGAACCCGGGGGGGAACACGCAGCGTGCACCCCCGCTCTCGACGAGCAGGCCCGCCGCGTCGAGATCACGAACCACGTCGTCGAGCATGTCGTTGTAGAACGACTCGCCTATGACGTCGCCCGGGGTCAACGTGATGTCGAGTTTCGCGTAGACCTCGTCGAAGTACGCGACCGATTGATCGACGAGAATTCGCCATAAACGGCTCGTCTCGGGATCGCCCGCCTGCAGCGCCACGACGCGGGCCCGGCTTCTCTCCTTGAACGCGTCGTCGGCGTCGAACTTCGTCCGCGCCGACCGGTAGAAGCCGTCGAGGTCACCAATGGAGAGCGACGCGATCGCCTCGTCTTCTCCCAGGTCCAAGAGGTGCTCGATCAGCATCCCGAACGGCGTCCCCCAGTCGCCGACGTGATTGCGCGCCACGACGCGATGGCCCGCGAACCGGTACATCCGCGCGAGCGCGTCGCCGATCACTGTCCCGCGGAGGTGACCGACGTGCATCTCCTTGGCGACGTTGGGTGCCGAGTAGTCGATGACGACCGTCCTCGCCCGTGATGTCACCGCGAGTCCCAAACGCGGGTCTTCGAGCAGGTCGGACAGTTGGCGAGTGAACAGTTCGGGACGCAACGTGAGATTGAGGAATCCCGGACCGGCGATCTGCACGTCGGCGAGCCCATCGAGGTTGACGCGGGCCACGACGTCGTCGGCGACCTCTCGAGGGGGCCGACCCAACGCCTTGGCGAGCGCCATGACGCCGTTCGCCTGGTAGTCACTTCGCTCGGACGCGCGCAACACCGGATCGGCGCCCGGCGCCAACGAATCAAAGGCTTCGGCCAGTCGTTGGTGCAACAAGTCGTACGTCGAGGTCATGCCCACAAGTCTCCCACCTGGGCCACACCGTGCGAACCACTCGCCCGACGCGGGGGGTCGCGCGACACGGCAGAATGGATGCATGACGACACCCTCCCTCAACAGCTTTGGTTCGCGCAGCACCCTCGGCGTCGCGGACCGTTCACTCACCTACTACTCGCTGCGCGCCGACACGCTGCGCGAACTCGGCGTCGACCGGTTGCCGTACTCGATCAAGGTGCTGCTGGAGAATCTGTTGCGCCACGAAGACGGCGTGAAGGTTCGCGCCGCCGATATCGAGGCACTCGCCCGTTGGGCCGAGACCCCGACCCGACACGGTGAGGCGGCGGGCGAGGACGCCCGGGAGATCGCCTTCACCCCGGAACGGGTCCTGATGCAGGACCTGACCGGTGTACCGGCGGTCGTGGACCTCGCGTCGATGCGCGACGCGATCATCGCCCTCGGCGGCGATCCCAAGAAGATAAATCCCCTAGTGCCGGTCGAGTTGGTCATCGACCACTCGGTAATTATCGAATACTCGGGCACGCCCGAGAGCTACGAGGAGAACGTCGCGATCGAGTACGAGCGCAACGTCGAGCGCTACACGTTCTTGAAGTGGGCCCAGAGTTCGTTTGAACAGTTCCGCGTCGTGCCCCCGGGCATGGGCATCTGCCACCAGGTCAACCTCGAGCACCTCGCGCGCGTCGTCTTTGAACTCGGCGGTGTTGCCTACCTCGACACCGTCGTCGGCACGGACTCGCACACCACCATGGTGAATGGACTCGGCGTGCTTGGCTGGGGTGTCGGTGGCATCGAAGCCGAGGCTGGCATGCTCGGCCAGCCCACGTCCATGCTCATTCCCCCCGTCGTTGGTCTGCGACTCCTCGGCGCGACGCGCGAAGGCGTCACCGCCACCGACGTCGTGCTCACCATCACCGAGTTACTGCGTCGACACGGGGTCGTCGGCAAGTTCGTCGAGGCCTTCGGCCCGGGCGTCGCGTCGCTCTCGCTCGAGACCCGCGCCACGATCGGCAACATGTCGCCCGAGTACGGCGCCACCTGTGCGATCTTTCCGATCGACCAGGTCACGGTCGACTACCTGGCGTTCACCGGCCGTCCCCTCGAACAGCTCCAACTCGTCGAGGCGTACGCCAGGGCCCAGGGCATCTGGCACGACAGTTCCGCCGTCGAGCCGATCTACTCCGAGTACGTCGAACTCGACCTCGCGACGGTCGAGCCGAGTCTCGCCGGCCCGAAGCGGCCCCAGGACCGTGTCTCCCTCTCGGGCGCACGTGGCGCCTTTCGTGACGCGCTCGGACGCGAGCCACTCGAGGTTCGCGGCGTCGACGCGGCCGACCATCTGCGCGACGGCGCGATCACGGTGGCGGCGATCACCTCGTGCACCAACACGTCGAATCCGGCGGTGCTCGTCGCCGCGGGACTCGTCGCGCGGCGCGCCGTCGCGCGCGGACTTCAAGTGAAGCCGTGGGTCAAGACGTCACTGGCCCCGGGCAGCCGGGTCGTCATGGACTACCTCGAGCGCGCCGACCTCGTCGTCTCGCTCGACAAGTTGGGCTTCTACCTCGCGGGCTTTGGCTGCACGACCTGCATTGGCAACACCGGTCCACTGCTCGCCGGGGTTTCCGACGCCGTCAATGAACACGACCTTTCGGTCGTGTCGGTGCTGTCGGGCAATCGCAACTTCGAAGGTCGCATCCACCCCGACGTGAAGCAGAACTTCCTCGCGAGTCCGCCGCTGGTCGTCGCGTACGCGCTCGCGGGCACCATCGACATCGACCTCACCAAGGAGCCGCTCGGTACCGGCAGCGACGGCGCGCCGGTCTACCTGAAAGACCTCTGGCCGAGCGACGCCGAAGTGGCCGACGCCGTTCGCGCCTCGCTCACGCCCGAGATGTTCGAGGAGCGCTACGCCAGCGCCTTCGGCGGCGACGCGCGTTGGCAGGCGGTGCCCGCGACCAACGCGGTCACCTACGCCTGGGACGACGCGTCGACGTACGTGAAGTTGCCGCCCTACTTCGAGGGCCTCACCATGGAACCCGACGTCGTGCACGACATCGACGGCATCCGCGTGCTCGCCAAGCTCGGCGACTCGGTGACGACCGATCACATCTCGCCCGCGGGCAACATCCGCCCGACGGTGCCGGCCGGTCTCTACCTGACCGACGGTGGCGTCGAGCGCCAGGACTTCAACAGCTACGGAACACGCCGCGGTAATCACGAGGTGATGGTGCGCGGGACGTTCGCCAACATCCGCCTGCGCAACCAGATGGCCCCGGGCACCGAAGGCGGCATCACCGTCAAGCTGCCCGAAGGCACGCAGATGCCGATCTTCGACGCCGCGATGGCCTATTCCCTCGAGGGGACGCCGCTGATGATCCTCGGTGGCAAAGAGTACGGCAGTGGGTCGAGCCGCGACTGGGCCGCGAAGGGCACGAAGTTGCTCGGTGTGAGGGCGGTGCTCGTCGAGAGCTTCGAACGCATCCACCGATCGAACCTCGTCGGGATGGGCGTGCTGCCGTTGCAGTTCGTCGCGGGCGAATCGGCAGCGACCTACGGACTCGACGGCACCGAGGTGTACGCCGTGCACGGTCTCGAACCACTCAACCAGGGCGAGACGGTTCCGATGGTCACGGTCGTGGTGACGAAGGCCAACGGTGAACAGTTCGACTTCGCGGTGCGTCTGCGGATCGATACACCCACCGAGGCCGAGTACTACCGCCACGGCGGCGTGCTCAACTTCATGCTGCGTCAGTTGGCGGTCAACTAGCCCTTGGAGTGGTCCAGCGCGTGGTTCGCCGCGGCGTCGACACTGTCGAACAGGTGGACGTGGCGTAACGCCTTATCGCTGAACGTGGAGAGTTGCGCGCGCACCTGGTCGTTCGCGCGCGCCACCGAGACGCTGACCCCGTCGGTCGTGAGGTCGCCGACCACCTGGCTCAGCGCCACGAGTCCGGTGTAGTCGATGTCCGACATCGCCACCGCGTCGACGATCAGGTGCGTCGTCCCCGGCACGTTCTTCATCAATGTGTGCAGGTCCCGACGAAACATGCCGGCGTTGGCGAAGTAGAGCGCACCGCCGAAGAAGATGACGACGACGTGCTCGATGCGCTCGACCCCCTTGGCGCTGAGGGACTCCCAGCTCGTCGTCCCCTTGCGTCGGCCGAGTTCGACCATCTGTGGGCGCGACGAGCGCCACGTGCGATCAAGGATCGCCAACGCCACCGCCAGTGCGACTCCGAGTTCGACCCCCAGCACCACGACGCCGAGACCGGTCACGATCGCGAGGACGAACTCCACGCGACTGGTCTTCAGGATCCGGCGCAGTTGGCCGAGCTTGATCAGCCGCCCCGCGACGAAGAGCAGCACGCCCGCGAGGGCCGCGAGTGGAATCGAGTGCGCGTACCGGGCCAGGGGCGAGAACAACAGTGCGCCCACGACGGCGACGAGCGCCACCATCTTGGTCCGTCCGCCGGCGAGTCGGGTGACGGTCGTGCGCGCGGGACTCGCGTTGACCGGCATCGATCCACAGAAGCCCGCCAGGACGTTCGCCATGCCGATGCCGACGAAGTCACGGTTCAGGTTGTCGTCGACCCCTATCTCGTCGGCCGCCGCCCGCGCCGTCGCGGCACTCTGGCTGATGATCACGACGACGAGCGTCAACGCGGTCGTGACGATGATCCCCCACTGGTGCAGGCTGAACCAGTGCAGGCGCCACGTCGGCGCGCCGGCGGTGACCGCACCCAACTCTTGCACGCCGTGGTGTGAAAGCGACAGGGCCGAGACGATGACGGTGGCACCCACGACGGCCACGAGGGCGGTCGGGAGCCGGGGATTGATCTTCTCGCCCGCGACCATCACCGCGAGTGTGCCGAGTGCCAGCACGATGGACCACGCGTTGGCGTGACCGAGTTGGTGCGCCAGTGACGAAAGGCGCGACGCCACTGACGAACCACCCGAACTGACGCCAAAGACCCTGGGCAATTGGTGCACCACGATGATGATCCCGATGCCGCTCATGAACCCCGCGACGATCGGCAGCGAGAGGAAGTCCGCCAGCCACGCGAGTTTCAAGACGCCGACGAGGGTGACGAACACTCCCGCGACGACGGCCGTCGTCGCCACCAATGACAGGTACTGCGGCGACTCCGGCAGGGCGAGGCGCAACAGCGCCACCGCGAACAGCGGGGCGATCGTGGAGTCGGCGCCGATCGACAGAATCGGATTGGAACCGATGAGCAGGAAGGCGGCCGTCGCCGCGATGAACGCGATCATCGCGGTGAAGGCCGGCACCGAGGCGAGTTGGGACGTCGCCAACTGTTCGGGGACGGCGATGGCGAGCAGGGTGACGCCGGCGAGGAGTTCGGTGGGGAGGTTCTCCCGACTGAGTCCGAGGAACGTCTGGTTCAGACCCCGGGCGACGACTCGGCGTTCAATCGGGGTTCTCTTCGCCGCCGGACGTTTCGAGTCATGACCCACGCGACAACCCTACGACGCACGGCCGAACGCGTGCGCCTAGCTGGTCGAGATGACCTTGAAGCCTTCGGCCAAGCGACCCTTGCCGAGACCCGCGTTCTTCGCGGTCAATCGAGCCCAGGCGCGCAACATCTTCTCCAGGCCCTCGCGGTCGCCGACTTGGCTCTCGTGACGCGTGAGCGCGGCGTGCTTGCGTTCGAACGTGTCAGTGATGTCAACGACCATCGTCGGCTGGAATCCCGACAGCCACACGACCGGCACCGAGTGCGGCTCGAAGCCTTCGCGCACGAGTTCTGGGAACGCGTGGGGATTACGCGCGTCAGGATAGACCGCTCGAAGGGTCGCCTCACCCGTGGCCAAGTGGTCGGGGTGACTCGCGAAGATGCGCTCAAAGTTGCGTTCCGGACTCTGCGTGATGACGAGGTCGGGGCGGTGCTGGCGGATGACGCGCGAGATCTCGCGGCGAAGCAACAACGTCGGCTCGACCTGTCCGTCGGGCCAGCGCAGGAACGTGAGCTCGCTGACCCCGACCTCGCCCGCCGCGGCACGCTGTTCGGCCTCACGAATCTCGGAGCGCTCTTCTTTGGAATGCGTCGATCCGTCGCCGCCAGCGTCACCCGAGGTCACGACGCAGTACGCCACGTTGACGCCGAGTGAGGTGAGCTTCGCGACGGTGCCCGCAGCACCAAAATCGACGTCATCGGGGTGGGCCACGACCACCAGTGCGCGTTTGACCGCGTCGTCGTACTGAAAGACCGGAAGAGCGGCCTTCTCCTTCTTGCTCACAGGACCGAATCCTCCATCGTTGGTTCCCAGTTCGCAAGGTCCTTCAGGCGCGGATCGTTCGAGAAGACCTCGACGATCGGACGCTTGAGGCCGAGGCGCTTCATCGTGACCTGTGCTTCCATTATCTGGTTCCACAGCAACAGCGACACGACGACGCCCGTCGAACCGGCGCGCGCCGTGCGACCCGAGCGGTGCAGGTAGGCCTTCTGATCTTCCGGCGGATCGAAGTGCATGACGCAGTCCACGGCGTCGATGTGCAACCCGCGCGCCGCGACGTCGGTCGCGACGAGCACCGGCAACTTCTCGGCCATGAAGTCCGCCAGCGCCTTCTCGCGCTGACTCTGGCGCAGGTCGCCGTGGATCGCCGCTGCGTTGACGCCCTCCTTCTGGAGTTGCTCGACCAACCGGTCGGCCCCTCGCTTGGTGCGACAAAAGATGATCGTTTTGTCAAAGGAACAACAGATCGTCGCGGCGACCTTGACGCGGTCCATCTGGTGGACGTTCAAGAAGTGGTGCACCATCAGCGACACGGTCTGGGTGTCGCTCGCGACCTCGTGGAAGACCGGGTCGGTCAGGTACCGCTTCACCAGTCGGTCAATGGCACCGTCGAGTGTCGCGGAGAAGAGCAGGGTCTGGTGCGGGTGCTCGGCGATACGGCGCAGCACCCATTCGACCTGGGGCATGAAGCCCATGTCGGCCATGCGGTCGGCTTCGTCGAGCACGAGCACGTCGAGCGCCTCGACGTTCAGCTCACCACGGTCGCCCAGGTCGATGAGTCGTCCGGGCGTGGCGATGATAACGTCGCATCCGCGCCGCAGCGACTTGACCTGGCGCTCGATGTCGGCGCCCCCGTACACGGCGTTGACGTGCAACCCGAGTGCGGCACCGAGCGTCTCGAGGACTTCGTGGACCTGCACGGCGAGTTCGCGCGTGGGCAGCAAGACCAGTCCGCGGGGCCGGGCGGGGCCGCCCTCTCGTCGCACGGGTGCTTCGCTCGCGGCGACGCGCTGGAGCATCGGTAGCCCGAAACCCAGAGTCTTGCCCGAGCCAGTCTTGGCCTTGCCGCAGACGTCGCGACCGGCCAGCGCGTCGGCGATGGTCATGGCCTGGATCGGGAAGGCGGTCGTGATGCCTTGGCTCTCGAGCACGGCGCAGAGGTCGGCGTGGACCCCCAAATCGGCGAAGGTCTTATTGGTGGCGTACGAGTCCGCTGACGACGTCAGGGACTCTTTGGTTTCACTACTCACGGAACTACGGTCTTTTCTCGGTTGGACCCGGAACCGGCGTTCGAAAGTGTGGGCCCAAGCTCATTTCCTAGAGCTTCTTTCCTAGTCTAGGTCGATAAAGCCCAATTCGGACAGTATTTTGAGGAGACCTATGACACGACTCGAAGTGGGCGCGAAGGCCCCGAGTTTCACGTTGATGAACCAGGACGGCGTGAAGGTCGCTCTTGGTGACTTTGCCGGACGGCGCCTGGTCGTGTACTTCTACCCCGCCGACGACACGCCGGGTTGCACGAGGGAAGCGTGCCAGTTCAACGACGAGCTCGCCAACTTCAAGGACCTCGACGTGGACGTGCTCGGCGTGTCGCCCGACGGCGCGAAGCAACACGTCGCCTTTCGAGCGAAGTACGCGCTGACGTTCGACCTGTTGAGCGACCCGGACAGGAAGGTGATGGCGCGGTACGGGGCCTACGGAGACAAGTTGCTCTACGGCAAGAAGGTCGTCGGCGTCATCCGCAGCACCTTCGTCATCGGACCCAGGGGGCGAATCGAGCACGCCTGGTACGGCGTGAAGACTGACGGCCACGCCGCGCGCGTGCTCGCGTCGTTGACCTAACTGGCGTTGTGGCGACGCACCGTACGGACGCGGTGCCAGAAGCCGACGATCAGGAGCAGCACGATCACGATGATGGTCGGAGTCTGCACGGCGTGAAAGTCCTTGCTGACGTGTTGCCAGTTCGAACCCGCGGCGTACCCGAGACTCGCGAGCAAGCTCACCCAGACGGCCGAACCTATGACGGTGAGGACGATGAAGCGCACGCGCGCCATCTCGGCGATCCCGGCGGGCACCGAGATGACACCGCGAACGACGGGCAGCACTCTTCCGATCAGCACCGAAATCGAACCGTACTTCGCGAACCATCGCTCCGCTGCATCGAGGTCCTTGTGCGTGAGAAGGATCCACTTGCCCCAACGTTCCACGATCGTGCGTCCCGCCGTCCTCCCAACCTCGTAGGCGATGATCGAGCCGACCAACGATCCGGCGGTACCCACGAGGATGACCGCCCACAGCGTGAACTGGGCGTGACCGGTGATCGCGGTCGTGCACAGCGCGCCCGCGAAGCCGAAGGTCACCTCTGAGGGGAGGGGCACGCAGGCCGACTCGACAATGGACAGCACGATGAGCGCGAAATAGCCGTACGACTGAACAAATGACTGCATACCCACAGTCTCGCCGACGCGTGAGAAGTCCGGCGCCAGTTATGACGAATTCTTATCGTTGGTGCTCGCTGCACCAGTACGTGGTGCGCCCCCCGATGGTGGCCATCAACATCGGCGCCCCATCGCGAGGGCAGAGTCCCCCTGGAAATCGTGCCTCCATGTGGTCACCCGTATGCGAGCCGCCCCGACGACCCAGCGTGCGCATGGTCTGGTTGAAGGCCCGAAAGAGACGGTCGCGTTCACTGGCGCTCAGCGTGCCCGTCGGGGTGCGCGGATCGATACCCGCGCGAAAGAGGATCTCGTCGCCGAGCAGGTTGCCCACGCCCGCGACGACCTTCTGGTCGAGCAGGCGGGCTTTGATCGGCGGACCTTCGCCACGGGTGATGCGCACGATCTGGTCGAACTGGCGGCGGGTCAACGTCAACGCGTCGGGTCCGAGTTCGTCGAGGTCCGGATCGATCTCGAAACGCGCCAGGCGTCGTGGATCGTGCAGTACGAGTCGCCGTCCGTCATTGAATTCGAGCCCACCGCGGATCCAGTCGTCGCGGTAGGTGTGCGGACCGTAGAAGAGACCGTTGATACCCGCCTCGTCATCGATGAGCAGCACACCGGTCATGCCAAAGCGCATGCCGAGCGTGACGCCGCTCGTCTCGAGCAGTAGGAGCTTTCCGCGCCGCAACGTTCCGGTCACCGTCAGGTCCTTCACGGCGCGTGACCACGCCGCGGGCGACGAGAGCTTCTTGGCGCTGAACGCGTCGGCCCAACCACGGGTGATCGTGGCGCCCACGACGCGAGTTGCGAGTTGACGATACGTTTCGATTTCGAGTACTTCGGGCACGCGCCGCAGCGTACAGCTCCGGACTCGCAGTCGCCCTCACTAAGGTTGAAACGTGGCGTTAGACAAACCCCAGTGGCGTGAACTCTTCAGTGAAGTGGTGACCTCGGGACTGTGCACTGGCTGTGCCGCGTGCGTGGTGGCCTGTCCCCACCCCGTGCTCGACTACGAGACCGCCAACGGCGTCTACAAGCCCTTCCACCTCGACATCGACGGCGGACCGGAAGACTGCACGCACGGCCAGAAGGGTTGCACGATGTGCACGCGCGCCTGTCCGCGTTTTCGCAACTGGGAGAGCGAAATCGACACGCATCGCTTCGCGCGTGAGCGCACCGACGACGAGGTCTACGGCATCGGCGACGTCCTGCTCGCGCGCGCCAGTGATGCCACACTCGTCGAAGCTGGCCAGGACGGCGGCTTCGTGTCGGCACTGCTGATCTACGCGCTCGAGAATGACGTCATCGACGCCGCCCTCGTCAGTGGACTCGAGGGCGACGGTTCGACCTGGCGCGCCGAGCCGCGCGTGGTGCGCACGCGTGAAGAGGTGATCGCGACCGCCGGGTCGCGCTACACCTACAGCGCCAACCTGCTCGCCTACCCCGAGGCGGCCGAGGGCGGCGCCGAGAGGATCGCGCTCGTCGGTATGGGCTGCATGGCCTCAGCGCCCGGAGCGATGCAGACGCGCAAGGCCGGCAAGATCGCGCGCCGACTCAGCCTGACGATCGGCCTCCTGTGCTCGAAGACCTTCGACGACGCCATCTTCGAAGGTCTGTTCGAGGCGAAGTACGGCATCAAGCGCGCGGACATCAAGAAGATGAACATCAAGGGCGTCTTTCAGATCTGGACCACCGACGGCGCCTTTCACGAGGTTCCCCTGAAGGAGGCGCACGCGTTCACGCGCGAGGGCTGTACGCGCTGTCCGGACTTCGCGGCCGAGCACGCCGACATCTCGACGGGCGGCATCGGCGCCTTCGGTGATTGGACGCTCGTCATCGTTCGCACCGACCAGGGTCGCCAACTCATGGACGCGCTGAAGACGGCAAACCTCATCGAGACCCGACCGGGCGACGACGATCCCGGCGCCGTCGCGCTGCTGCACAAACTCGCCCAGGTGTCGCGCAAACGTTGGCCCGCCGACGCGACGCCCGGCCCGCGTCGCATCCCGCTGACCTCCTCGTAGGCCGGCGTTAGAGTCGTTTTATGGCGTCTCGACCCACTTTCACGACGATTCTTCTCGTGCGTCACGGTGCCACGGCGACGACGGGCACGGTCCTGCCGGGTCGTGCGCCAGGATTACACCTCTCCGATCACGGACGGGCCCAGGCCGACGCGGTCGCTCTTCGCCTCGCCGAGCTCGCGAAGAGACCGGTCGCGCTGTACGTCTCGCCGCTCGAGCGCACGAGGGAGACCGCCGCGCCGATCGCCAAGGCCCTGGGTCTGCGAACCGTCGCCGATCGGGGACTGCTCGAGTGCGACTTTGGCACCTGGACCGGAAGGAAGTTGAGTCTGCTCTACAAGAAGGCCGAGTGGCGCGCCGTCCAGCACGCGCCGAGCACGTTTCGCTTCCCCGAGGGTGAATCGTTCGGCGAGATGCAACAAAGGATCTGGAAGGCGCTCGAGAAGCTCGCCGCACGACACCGCAATCGGACGATCGTCGTGGTCAGTCACGCCGATCCGATCAAGGCGGCCGTCACCTACGCGCTGGGCGTGCCACTGGACCTCTTTCAGCGCACGGTCATCTCCACCTGCTCGGTGAGTGCGATCGCCTTCACGAACGCGACGCCGATCGTCCTGAGCGTCAACAACACCGGCACACTGTCCGATCTGATTCCCTCGTGAACTACGTCTTCGACAACCCCGACAAAGTGATGGTCGGCGTGCGCGGCGAGGTCGGCAACCGGCTCTTCCTCCTCCAGGCTCGCCAGGGCCGTCGTCTCGTGATCGTCAAGTGTGAGAAGTTGCAGCTGAGCGCCCTCGCGCAGTGGCTGGCCCAGGTGATCGCCGACCTCGGCCGACCGGATCACCTGCCCGAGGACTTCGCGCTGGAACCCGAGTTCGAAGTGGACTTCGACGCGGGCGACATCGCCGTGGCACTCAATGAGGAGAACGCGACCATCGACGTCACCTTCGAGTCGGTCGACGACGATGACGTACTCGAGCTGACGCTCACCAAGGAGTGGGCCGGCGGCCTCGCCATCGCGATCGCTCGTCTCGTCGAAGCGGGACGTCCCCTCTGCCCGCTCTGTGGTGGACCCCTCGACGCCAAGGGCCACGACTGTCCGCGCACCAACGGACACCGTCCTCCGATCAGGTAGCCATGGACCGAACCGACCAACGCAACCTGCTGTTAAAGGGCGACCTCGAGATCGAGGGACGCGTGCAGGGCTCGTCCAACCAGGCCCTGCTCGTGACCGTGACGCTCGACGGCGTGTCGGGTCAGGCCTGTTACAAGGCCGAGGCCGGAGAGCGCCCCCTGTGGGACTTTCCCGACGGACTTTGGAAGCGGGAGATCGCCGCCTACGAACTCGACCGACAGCTCGACACCGACCTCGTGCCCACGACCGTCGCGCGTGACGACGCCCCCTTCGGCAGCGGGTCGCTGCAGTGGTGGGTCGAGGAGGATTTCGAGGAGCACTACTTCACGCTGCGCGAGCGGCCGGAGCTGCACGACTGGTTCGCGGCGCTCGCCGCCTTTGACGTCGTCGCCAACAACGCCGATCGCAAGGCCGGTCACGTCATCTACGACGGGACGCGCTGTTGGGCGATCGACAACGGCCTCTGTTTTCACGAAGAGGACAAACTGCGCACCGTCATCTGGGAGTACGCCGGACTACCGGTGGCGGCGCACTTGATCGATCGACTCGACGCCTTCGCCAAGGGCGACGGCGGCGAACTCGCGCAGTGGCTCAGCCCGCACGAGTTGGCCCTCGCCCAGATGCGCGCGCACGGTCTGGTCGAGAGCAGTTCGTACCCGACGCCCGACGAGAATCGTGACTGGCCACCCTATCCGTGGCCGTTGATCTAGAGGAGCGGCACGGCGTCGCCCTCGAGTTCGGGCACCCCGGACTCGAGGAGCGCGAACGTGAGAATCGCGCCGACACCGAAGAATCCCGCGGCCCACCAGAAGGCCACGGCGTACCCGTGCAGCGTCGCGTGCGCGCTCCACGACTTCGTCGCGACGCCGACGGGGACCTTTTCAAGGAGCACGCGCGTGGTGACGGTCACCGCGATCGTGTTGAGCAGCGCCGTGCCGACCGAGCCACCGATCTGTTGTGACGTGTTCACGAGCGCCGACGCCGCACCGGCGTCGCCACGCGCGACGCCCGCGGTGGCACTCGCCGTCGCCGGCGCGAAGATCAGTCCGAGTCCGAGTCCGGTCACGACCAGTCCGGGCATGACGTTGCCGAGGTAGTCCGCCTGCAACGTCAACTTCGTGAAGAGGACCATGCCCAGCATGCCGAGCACCATCCCGACGGGCACCAAGGGCCGGGGACCCACTTTGGCGAGGAGCCGCGCACTCGCGAGCGAGGCCGAGAACGCGAGCGCGCCGACCAGTGGCAGGAACGCGACGCCGGTTCGCAACGGCGAGTAGCCGAGCGTGTTCTGCAAGTAGTACGCGAGGAAGAGCGTGATGCCGAAGATCCCGATGCTCGTGATGAACAGCGCCACGAGCGATCCAGCGCGGGTTCGGTCGAGCACGATCCGAAGCGGCAGGAGCGGGTGCGTCGACAGCTGTTGCCAGTACACGAACAGAGCTATCAGCATCCCACCGGTGATGAGACTGCCCCAGGTCGCCTCAACGGACCAACTCGACGTGACGGCGTGGCCCAATCCGTAGACGACGAAGAAGAGCCCCCCGCTCGCGAGCACCGTCCCGAGCACGTCGAGCCGGGTTCGTCGTTCACCCTTGCCCGAAGTGACGAAGAGGGCGACGCCCGCGAGTGCCACGCCGGCGAGCGGGAGATTGACGTAGAGACACCATCGCCACGACGCCCACTGGGTGAGGGCCCCGCCGAGCAGCAGGCCGATCGCCGCGCCCGATCCCCCGATGGCGCCGTAGATGGCGAAGGCCTTCGCACGTTCCTTGGGATGTTCGAACGTCGTCGTCAGTGCCGCGAGCGCGGCGGGCGCCAGTAGGGCCCCAAAGACACCCTGCAGGGCCCGGGCGGTCACCAGCACTGAGAAGCTGTGCGCGTCGCCACCGAGCGCGCTGGCGAGCGCGAATCCGCAGAGACCGATGTAGAGCGTCACGCGCCGACCCCAGAGGTCGCTCAGCCGACCGCCGACCAACAACAGCGATCCGAAGGCGAGGGCGTAGGCCGTGATCAGCCACTGTCGGTTTCCCGACGAGAAGTGCAAGTCACGCTGGGCACGAGGAAGCGCGATGCTGATCACGGTCGCGTCGAGGGCCACCATCAACTGGGTGATGCTCAGCACCGCGAGCGTCCACCACCGTCGGCCGTGCGCCAACGCGAGGGAACTACTCATCATGGTCTCCACAGCCTAAAGAATCACCGTTTTGCGAGCGTATCGCCGCCCACTTCCCGACCACTCGGTCGGAACCTCGCCCCACGATCGTGGAACTAACCGCGAGACTTCAGGGCCTCGATCAAGGCCGGCAGGACCTTGTGCACGTCGCCCACAATGCCGAAGTCGGCGATCTGGAAGATCGGGGCGTCGGCGTCCTTGTTGATCGCGACGATGTTCTTCGATCCCTTCATGCCGACCATGTGCTGGGTTGCGCCCGAGATGCCGCACGCGATGTAGACGGTGGGTTTGACGGTCTTGCCGGTCTGGCCGACCTGGTGGGAGTAGGGAACCCAGCCGGCGTCGACGATGGCCCGACTGGCTCCGGCGGCGCCGCCCAACAACTTGGCGGTCTCTTCGATCATCGCGTACTTGTCCGCCTCACCGAGTCCGCGCCCGCCCGAAACGACGACCGCGGCCTCTTCGAGCTTGGGACCCGAACGCTCTTCGACGTGGCTCGTGACGATGGTGGCGCTCCCCGTGGCGCCGGCGTCACCGGCGGGGGCGTCGACGACGCTGGCGGCGAGTCCTTCGGTCGCCTCGACGACGAAGGACTTGGCGCGCACCACGATGATGCCGGGGCCGTCGCCCGTGAAGCGGGCCCGCACGGTCTGGGTGCCGCCGAAGACCGGGTGCTCGGTGACGAGTCCGCCTTCGTCGGAAAGGCCGGTCACGTTGGTGAGGACCGGACGGTCGAGTCGGGCCGAGAGTCGTCCCGCGATGTCGCGCCCGTCGTAACTGTTGGGCACGAGGACCGCGTCGGGCGCGCCGACGCTGGCGATCAGTGCCTCGATCGCCGAGGCGACCGGCGCACCCGGCAGCGCCCCGTGCAGGTCGCCGACGTTGTAGAGCGTCGTGGCGCCGAACTCACCGGCTTCGCCCGCGAGGGAGGCGCCGTCAGCACCCCAGGTGATAGCGGCGACCGTCGCGCGGAAGTTGCGCGCGTGGCTTAGGAGTTCGAGCGACGTGGTCGTGAGTGCGCCGCTCGACGGCTCGACGACGACCCAGAGGTTGGACAGTGACATTTCTACTCCTACAGAACTTTGATGGACTCGAGGAACGCGACGATCTTCGCGGCGCCGTCACCATCATCGACGTACTTCTCACCGGACTGGCGCGCCTCGGCGGCGACCACGTCGATGATCTCCTGGCGCGCGCCGGCGGGTCCGACCTGGCCCTCGAGACCGAGGTCGGCGACCGAGAGGATCTCGACGGGCTTTCCCTTGGCGGCCATGATGCCCTTGAAGGAGGCGTAGCGCGGCTCGACGACGCCGGCCGTGACGGTGACGAGCGCGGGCAGGGGGGCGCTGACCTCGTCGTAGCCGGACTCGGTCTGTCGCTCGACCTTGACGACCGATCCGTCGACCGCCACCGACTTGGCGAACGTGATCGAGGGCAGACCCAGCAGCTGGGCCAATTGCACGGGCGTCGTGCCGGTGTAGCCGTCGGACGACTCGGTGGCGCACAGGATCAGATCGGGCATGTCGCGGCGAATGACGGCGGCGAGCACCTTCGCGGTGCCCAACGCGTCGGTGCCGCGCAGCGTCTCGTCGCTGACGATGACGGCCTTCGCCGCGCCCATCGCGAGCGCGTTGCGCAGTCCGGCGACGTCACTGGCCGAACCCATCGACACCACGCTCACCTCGCCGCCGCCGCCCTTGTCGACCAGCTGCAGGGCCATCTCGACGCCGTAGGTATCGGCCTCATCGAGGATCAACTTGCCCGAGCGGTTCAAATTGTGCGAGGCGTCCAAGGCCTGCGGCGCCGCTGGGTCGGGAATCTGTTTTACACACACGACAACGTTCATGCCCGCCAATCTAGGGCATCCGAGAGAACCTGCAGGCGGGTCGGTCCCGGAGCCGCCTACCCCATCGCCGTGGCGGGGTCGTCGGTGATGATGCTGTTCACTCCCAGGGCGCGCATCGCCTCGATGTCGCCCGGATCGTTCACCGTCCACACGTTGATTTCGAGGCCCAACTCGTTCGCCCTCGCCACGACGTCTTCGTCCACCCTTTGGAATCGCGGGTGGACGCCGGTGAGACCGAGGTCCTTCGCGCGGTCCATCGCCCCCGTCATCTCGACACTCCAATTCAAGAGCCACCCGACGCCGATGGAGGGGTCCAACGAGCGGATCGTCGCGCACGTCGCCGCGTCAAAACACGAGATGAGCGACGACGTCGCCACTTCAAGGCGGTACAGGTCGTCCAGGACGTGCCGGGCGAAGTCCCCGCTCTCGTCGTAGCTGGGTTCGCTGGCGTGGCGCATGTTCTTGATCTCGACGTTGACGCTGATCCCCCGACAGGCCTCCATCGCCTCTTCGAACGTGGGCACGTAGTCCGGCAAATCGAAGTACGCCAGCTCGCTGACCGCCACGCCGTCGATGACCGCGTCGTGATGGACGACGAGGTGCCCGTCCGCGGTGCGACGCACGTCGAGTTCGACGCCGTCGACGCCGAGTTTGACGGCCCCGCGGAAGGCCTCGACCGTGTTTTCACGCTCGCTGACGTGCAGTCCCCGGTGGGCGTAGATGAGAGCCACGAATCAAGTTTGACAGGTTCGGCGACGCGATTCTTAGCGTTCTCTCACGATAAAACCCTCGGGGGCCCCTTGTAATTGGTCGGCGCGACCGTTAAAATTGGGTCCCCTCCAGCATGAGCCGTTTCGATTTCGACGTGGCAAATGCACCTAAAAGGATTGTCAATGTCGTTAATCTGGAACCGCACCCACGCCTGGGATGACGCTGACTGGCGTGCGCAGGCCGCCTGTCGGGACACTGAACCCGAGTTGTTCTTCCCCGTCGGCACCACCGGGATGGCCACCGATCAAATTGAGTCCGCCAAGCGGGTGTGCATCAACTGCGAAGCCCAAAAGAACTGCCTCGAATTCGCCCTGGCGACGAATCAGGAGTCGGGCGTTTGGGGTGGCACGACCGAGGACGAGCGTCGCAAACTGCGCAAGCAGTGGCTGGCCGCTCGGCGCCGCTCCGCCGCGAACTAGGGCCGCGGCGCCGTCGGCACGACGACGCGCACGTACGTCCCGCCACCCTCGGCGTAAGGCACGGACTTCATCTCTATCGAGCCGTGCAATTGCGCGCGTATGAGGTCGCGCACGATTGAGAGCCCGAGACTGGTCGGCACCTCGAGGGAGAAGTCATCACCGAGACCCCGACCGTTGTCGCGGATCTCGGCGACCGCGTCGCCGTCCTCCTGGTGGAGATTCAAGGTCACGACGCCGACGTGCTCGTCGTTCGGTCCCCCGAAGTCCGTGAAGGCGTGCTCGACGGCGTTGGTGAGCAGTTCGGCCAACGCCACCGCGAGCGGCGTCGCCAGGTCCGTCGACAGCGTGCCCAGCTCGCCGTTCACGACGATCTCGACCGGATGGATCGCCAGCACGGTGTCCTCGACCAACAGGACGAGCGAGCGCACGATGTCGTCAAAGACCACCTCCTCACCCGGCTCGCGCGAGAGCACTTCGTGCACGACCGCGATCGAGCGCACGCGGCGTTCGGCTTCGAGCAAGGCGGTTCGGGTCTCCAGTTCGTCGCTACGTCGCGCCTGCAATCGCAGGAGCGACGAAATCGTCTGCAGATTGTTCTTCACGCGGTGGTGCACCTCACGCACTGCGGCCTCCTTGTTCAGCACGAGGCGGTTCAGTTGTCGCAGGTCCGACACGTCGCGCAGCAACACCGCGACCCCGGTCGTCGCGCCGTAGGCGAGCAACGGGATGCAGTGGAAGACGATCGCCACGTCGTGGCCCTGGTCGATCTCCTCCATGGCCGGCAGTCCGTACTCGAGCGCACGCTCCACGACGCGCACGCGAAGACCGAGTTCAGTGAACGAACGGCCCTCAGCGGGCGCGTAGATGCCGAGCCGATGCAGGGCGTTGGCCGCGTTCGGCGTGGCGAATTCGACGTGGCCCGCACCGTCGATGAGGATGATGCCGTCGCCCACGCGCGGCATGCCCGGTCCGGCGACCTCGTCCTCACGGAAGGGGAACGTGGCGTCGGACACCATGTCGCAGAGTCGTTCGAAGATCGAGAGGTAGGCCTGCTCGTAGAGCGACGCGGGCCCGCGCAGGGGGCCCTGGAGGCGCACGAGCACCGCGACGATCTTCGTGTTGAATCGCACCGGTATGCACCAAACCGGTACCCGATTGTCGACGCCCTCGAGGCGTACCTCACCCACGACGCGCGTCCCACTGTCGAAGGTCAGGTCGACGAGCGGCCAAACGCCGGGCGACTGCGTCGTGCCGATGAGGTCGTTGTTGATCAGTGTCGAGCGGTTGTTCGGGCGCACTTGGCCGAGCACGATGAAGCCGCGCGCACCCGGGTTGGACTTCTCTTCCACCTTGGCCATCAGCACCATGTCGGAGAACGAGAGGTCCGCCAGCAACGACCACGAGGCCGTGAGGCGAAGCAGGTGATCGATCGCCGGTTCGTCGAGCGCGCTGTGCTGAGCCGCCAGTTCGGCCAGCGTCGCCACTAGTCGGCCCGAAGCGGCACGAGGAGGCGCTCTCGTTGCGAGTAGGCCGCGAGCTGGGTGACGCCGCGTGCTTCGAGCAGGTCGGCGAGGTCGCCGACGCGATCAGCGACGCGATTCAGCCGGTGCGCGTCGCTCGCGGTGGTGAACGTGACGCCCCGGGCGACCAGTCGATCGAGGAACCCTTGCGCGGGATACTGCTCGTTGATGGGTTTTGCCCACCCGGCCGACGAACACTCGACCGAGACGTCGGCCGTCGCTGCGGCGTGGGCCATGAGGTCCCAGTAGGTGCTCGGGTCAGAGGCGTAGTAGCCAGCGACCTTGATCAAATCCGGGTGGGCCAGTACGTCGACCGCGTTCGACGCGCAGAGTTCCTCGAGCGCGATCGTGTAATCGGCCCAGCACTGATCAACGTCGCGCACGGTCCATTCGTGCATGTGCGTTTCGTTGTCAACGTCGTCGAAGGTCCAGCTGCCGAGCCAGTGCACTGACCCGATCAACACGTCGAAGGGATACTGGGCGTAGAAGGTCGCCAGCTCGTCCATCTGGTCGCGCACGTAGTCCACTTCCAGGCCGATCTTGACGGGCAGGCCCTCATCCTTGGCGAGTTGGGCCAACGTCACGTAGTCGTCGAGCGAGTTGCGCGTCGTGAAGGCGAAGTAGTCGGCCAGTTCGCGACTCGTCGGCTCGTGCCCGGTCCGCTCCCAGAAGGGGCCGACGATCGACATCACCTCGACGAAGCGGTTCGAGTGCTCGGTCAACGCCAACTCGGTCACGCCATGCTTGGCCGCCTCGTCGCAGTACGCGGCGATCTGGTCGAGGCGGTACCACACGGACGACTCCTCGTGGGGCCACAGATGAAGGTGGTAGTCGATCACGCCGAAGGAACCCCGCGAACTACGCCGTGCCGAAGCCGACGATTCGTTCGCTCGCCGGCGTGGCGAACTCTACGTAGGCAATGCGCGAGGCGGGCACGCCGACGCGGCGTCCCTTGCGGTCCGTGAGCCACAGCACCTTGTCGCTGCCGAGCACCGCCTCGACCTCTTTCATGATCTTGTCGCGGTTCGCGTCCTCGGGTAGCTCGACATCGAGTTCTTTCATTGACTGCACTATGCCGATTCGTATGTCCATGACGACTCCTCTGCCCAGCGGGCGACTCACTCCATGTTACGGCCCTGAGGCAAGATGGAGACGTGGGTGAACTGATCTCGGAGAGAAGTCGGCGCTGGGCGGCGACGATGGAGGGTTACGAGGGTGGTGCCAACGACGTGACGGTCGCCCATCAGAACTCGAGCGCGGTCATCGGACTCGTCGACGCCACGGGACAACCCGTCGTGGGAACCCTCGCCCAACGAGAACGACAACTCGACACGATGCTCGCGAGCGGCGCGACGCGCGCGCAGGGCGCCGGTCACCGTGCACGTAACGAGCCTTCCGACGAGTACCGAACCTGCTTCGAACGCGACCGCGACCGGATCCTGCACTCGAGCGCCTTTCGCCGCCTCGCAGGAAAGACGCAGGTCTTCATCTTTCCCGACGATCACATGCGCACGCGCCTGACCCACGCGCTCGAGGTCGCCCAGGTGGCGACGGGCATCGCTCGTGCGGTGGGCCTCAACGTCGCTCTGACCGAAGCGATCGCCCTCGGACACGACTGCGGACACGGACCGGGCGGTCACGCGAGCGAAGAGGCATTCGACCCGTTCGTCACGGGCGGTTTCGACCACGCGACGTGGGGGGCGAACGTGTCGCTCGCGTCGCTCAACCTCTGTCGCGAAACCTTGGACGGCATCGCCAATCATTCGTGGTCGCGCCCCGCACCGTCGACACCCGAAGGCGAGGTCGTCAGTTGGGCCGACCGCATCGCCTACGTCTGTCACGACTTCGAAGACGCGGTCGCCGCGCGCATCGTCACGAGCGAAGAACTGCCCGCGCTTGTGCGCGAGCGCGGTGGCGAGCGCCGAGGTCCACAACTCGGCTCGTTCATCAACGCGATGATCCGCTCGATCACCACCTCGGGCGTCATCGGGATGGACGCGGCGCACGCCGAAGCGCTCGCGGCGTTTCGATCGTTCAACTACGAGACGATCTATCTTCGCGATCCCTCACGTCAGCAGGCCGAAGCAGTGGTGGGAATGCTGCGCGCACTGGTCAAGTACTTCGCCGTCAACCCCACGTTGATACCCGACGTCGCCGAACGCGGCCGCGAGCCCGAGAGCGCGGACCGGTCACTGCACGACGCGGTGCGTTACGTCGCGGGAATGACCGATCGCTTCGCCTGTCGCAGCGCAGTGACGTTGCTCGACTGGCCGATCGACCAACTGCCGAATGGGATCGACCGCTAGGGCTTCGTCGCGGCGCTCAGGTTGATCGTCGGCGGAGGTCCGCCGCGCATCCACTCGAGACGCTGTTCGGTCATGCGGATCGCCGCGTGCTCGTGCGGCAGGATCCAGAACTTGCTCTCGCGCACGGCGTTCTCGATGGCTTGGGCCACTTCGGACGCGTCGATGCCCGCGTTCACCGCGTCGCGAGCGAAGTCGGCGACCGCCTGCGCGGTCGGATCCTCGTTGTAGCTCTTCAGTTCGTTGGGCATGTTGCGATGGGACTCGTGGATCCGCGTGCGTACGAAACCGGGACAGAGGACCGACACGTGGACGTCCTTGCCCGTCGCGGCGAGTTCGTGAAACAGGGTCTCGGAGATCGCGACGACGGCAAACTTGCTCGCGCAGTACGCCCCCATGTACGGAACACCGCTCAGTCCGGCGAGTGAACCGGTGCTGATGACGTAGCCCTCGTTCTGCTCGAGGAAGAGCGGGACGAAGGCGTTGACCCCGTTGATCACGCCGTCGACGTTGACGCCCATGACCCAGTCCCAGATCGACTTGGGCGTGCCGATCGCCGGTCCAGCGGCAACGCCGGCGTTGTTGAAGACCAGGTGGGCCGTGCCGAACTCGGCGACCGCCGCGTCGCGCAGTGCCATGACGTCGCCCTCGACACTCACGTCGCCCAGAACGCCGATCACGTGCGCGCCGTTCGCGCGCAGACTCTCGAGCGCCGCCTCCAGCGGCGCCTCTTCGATGTCGCCGAGCACGAGGTTCGCACCCGATGAAGCGAACCGTCGCGCGGTCGCCAGTCCGATCCCACTCGCCCCGCCGGTGATGACGGCCGTCTTTCCTTGCAGTTCCATGTGCCCCCCGTTCGCGCTGTCCTACACCAGCCTGAGTTCTTGACGATAGACCCGCGCGGGACCCTGTCGGTTCACCGTGTCGGCCAGCGCGACGAAGGCGCGCGCGACCTCGCTGTTCGGATGTGACACGACGACGGGTTGTCCGCTGTCACCGCCTTCGCGAAGTCGGGTGTCGAGGGGAACTTGACCGAGGAGTGGAATGCCGAGTTCGCGGGCCAGTTGCTCGCCGCCACCGGAGCCGAAGATCTCGTAGCGGTGCTGGTCGTCGCCGGTGAACCAGCTCATGTTCTCGATGACGCCACGAACCGCAAGCTTGAGCTTGCGCGCGGCGTACGCCGAACGCTGGGCGACGCGTTGCGCGGCGGCCTGGGGCGTCGTCACCACGTACATCTCAATGCGCGGCAGCACCTCGGACAACGTCAAGGCCACGTCACCGGTTCCCGGTGGCATGTCGATGAGCAGGTAGTCGGGCTCGTCCCACCACGCTTCGGTCACGAGCTGCTCAATGGCCTTGTGCAGCATCGGACCACGCCAGATCACCGGCTGCTCGTCGGGTACGAAGTAGCCCATGGACACGCAGCGCACCCCGTGCACGAGCGTCGGGATCACCGTGTCGCCCAGCACGATCGGGTCGTTCGCGGCGCCGAGCATCTTGGGCAGCGAGAAGCCGTAGACGTCGGCGTCGAGCACGCCCACCTGGAAACCGGCGCGAACGAGCGAGATGGCGAGGTTGACCGTGACCGACGACTTGCCGACGCCACCCTTGCCCGACGAGATCCCAAGCACGCGCGTCTTGGAGAGCTTGTCAAGGAACTTGGGCTTCGCGTCGGCGTGCTCGTGCTGTCCCGGTCCCGGATCACCGGCCATGGCCCCGCGCAGGAAGTTGCGCAGCGCGAGTCGCTCGTCGTCGTCCATGGCGCGAACCACCACCTCGGCACCCGGGGCGCGTTCCTTGATGGCGGCCTCGATGGCGGCCAGATTCGGCCATTGGGTGACCGGCAGCACGACCTCAACACGCAGCGAGCCATCCACCTCCTCGACGGCG
>Ga0207927_1000071_pt1 | contig 40342 bp, 38 predicted proteins | sample NGESurdeep072012_2_FD_184456 | JGI IMG/M metagenome (GOLD analysis project Ga0207927, IMG submission 184456) | Arctic peat soil microbial communities from Barrow, Alaska - NGEE Surface sample 210-2 deep-072012 (SPAdes) | ecosystem: Environmental > Terrestrial > Soil > Wetlands > Peat ... | reverse complement strand
ATTCCGATGAGCATGAGAATCCACCCACCAGGACCTCCGCCGTGGTTGTTCCAACCATACGGCATTTCGGCCTCCTCTTGTCGCCCTCTAGTCGCACCTTATCGCCACGCGCGATGCACCCCGCAGCGTTCGCGACGGACGCGTTGGCGAGCGTTCGTTCGCCGAGAGGACGGTGACGATCAGTGGTCCGTCGACGCGAGACGAATGAGAGCGCCGAACCGGAGTCCGCGGAAGAGTCGCCACTTCGTGCGTCATTGAGCTGTCCGAAGAACTCGCGATCATCATCGAGCGAGACGTCACGAGTACGAAGATGAAGACGGCGGTCATTGCCGGCCAATTGAACTTCCTACACGGCCAAGGTAACGCGAAGGTGAAATCTAGGACAACAGAAGGGAAACTGGGGCACTTCTCGGGTGAGAGCCCTTTCGCAGTGGGCTAAGAGTGGAACGTGCACAACTCTTTCCTGCTCGCGCTGGTCATCCTCGTGGCCCTGGTGTTCGACTTCACGAACGGTTTCCATGACACAGCCAACGCCGTGGCGCCCACGGTCGCCACTGGTGCCCTCAAGCCCCGGATGGCCGTGATCCTGAGTAGTTGCTTGAACCTCGTCGGTGCCTTCCTCTCGCTCAAAGTTGCCGCCACCGTGGCGAGCGGCATCGTCCAGCAGGGACAGATAATTCTGCCCGTGGTGTTCGCCGGTTTGATCGGCGCCATCGCGTGGAACATCACGACGTGGTACTTCGGGATTCCTTCGAGTTCAAGTCACGCGCTCATCGGTGGCGTGGTCGGGGCGATGATGGCCCACGCTGGCGGCAGCGCCGTGATCTGGGGAGGCATCACCGGGAAGGTGCTCGCGCCGTCGATCGCCGCGCCCATCTTCGCCTTGCTCATTGCCGCACTGGCGACCACGATCTCGCGTCACCTCACGGCGAAGTCCGACAACACGACCAAGTCCTGGGGGATGCGCGTCGGCCAGATCGGTTCTTCGTCGCTGCTCTCGATCGCTCACGGTACGAACGACGCGCAAAAGACGATGGGCGTCATCACCCTGGCACTGGTCGCCAACGGAACACTCGGCGCGAACAGCGCCACCCCCAAGTGGGTCGTCCTGCTCTGCGGTATTGCCATCGCGCTCGGAACATTCATCGGAGGATGGCGGATCATACGAACGATGGGTCAGGGATTCACGAAATTGAGCCCGACACAGGGCTTCGCCTCTCAGGTGACCTCGTCGGTGGTCATCCTCTCGTCGAGCCACCTCGGTATGCCGCTTTCGACGACGTACGTGGCGACGGGTTCGATCCTCGGATCAGGTGTGGGGACGCGCAAGCGAAGTGTCCACTGGTCCCTCGCGGGTCGCGTCGGCGTTGCGTGGTTGCTGACGTTGCCGTGCGCGGCGGTCTTCGGCGCCGCCAGCTTCTACGGCGAGCGACTCTTCGGTTACACGGTCGGCGTACTCGTCATGGGGGCGCTCCTCGCGATCTACTGCGTCATCATCTTCGCCCGATCGCGGCGCGATCAGATCCACGCGGGCAACGTGAACGACCACTGGGGCGAGCACCTCGAGGCGTTCGAGAAGTCGGCCAAGACGGCCGAACTGGTGACGGCGGGTAAGTCGTGACGCCCCCCGCGGCCCCGACACCCCTCATCGACTGGCACGCCCTCGGACAGGTGCTGCTCACGAGCGTCGTTCTGGGGGTCGGCGTCGTGGTGCTGTTCTCGGTGTGCGTCTTCTCGCTGTCGCAGTTTCGCCGCGTTGGCGCCACCATCGCCGTACGGGCCACCAACGCCGTCGTGATGACGGCCACGCTCGCCGCGATCGCGGCGTCCGTGGTGTGGGGTCTCTACATCATCGTCCACAAGTAGTCTCGACCACGAGAGGGACCCGTCGACGCCGACGCGGAGGTCGCTCGATGAAATAGTCGCGACGGTGCCGCTGTGGCTCTAGTTTCTCTACCATGACCACTGACCACATCCACTTCCCCGACGCGTTCTTGTGGGGCACCGCTACCTCGGGCTACCAGATCGAAGGCGGCGACGCCAATACCGACTGGTATCGTTTCGAACGCGATCCCGAGAGCGGCACCGCTGAACCGTGCGGTGACGCGTGCGACTCGTGGAACCGCTACGAAGAGGACCTGGATATTATCCAGTCGTTGGGACTGAACGCCTATCGCTTCTCCATCGAGTGGTCACGCATCGAGCCCACCAAAGGTGAGATCTCCCAGTCCGCGCTCGAGCACTACCGCGACGTCATTGCCGGTTGCCGACGTCGTTCGATCCTTCCCGTGGTCACCTTGCACCACTTCACCCTGCCCCTGTGGGTGGCCGACGCGGGTGGTTTCGAGAGTCCCGAGATCGTCAAGTGGATTGGGAACTACGCGAAAGTGGTCGGCGAGGCGCTCGGCGACGGCATCGGGATTGCCTGCACCGTCAACGAGCCCAACATCGTCGCGCTCATGGGATACCTGATGGCCAGCTTCCCGCCGAAGGTGAGCAGCTGGGAACGGTTCGTCGACGTGAATCGGGTGATGCGGGCGTGCCACGTCGCGATGCGTGACGCGCTGCGCGCGGGTCCCGGCAACTACCCCATCGGGTTCGCGCTCTCCATGCAGGAATATGAGGCGGTGGACGGGGGTGACGACCTCGTGAACTCGTTGCGCCAGGAGATGGAGGACGAGTACCTGCGCTCGTGCAGTGGCGACGACTTCATCGGCGTGCAGTGCTACACCAAGATCATCATCGACGCGAACGGACTCGTCGAGAACTTCGACGGCGAACGGACCGAGATGGGCTACCTCTTCTGGCCACGGTGCGTCGAGTACACGGTTCGTCGCGCCGCGCAGTTCACGGACCTTCCCATCATCGTCACGGAGAACGGCATCGGAACCAACGACGACGACCAGCGGATTCGCTATCTCCTCGAAGCTCTAAAAGGTCTCAAAGAGGTTCAGGACGAGGGCGTGGACGTGCGCGGCTACTTTCAGTGGTCATTGCTGGACAACTTCGAATGGACGTTCGGCTACCGACCGAAGTTCGGCATCGTCGCGGTCGACCGAACGACGTTTGCACGATCCCCGAAGCCGTCGGCGCAGTGGTACGGCGAAGCGGCCCGCAACTACCCGCACAGCGTGGCGTCGATCCCATAATCGGCGAAGGACGTAGAAGCTCAACCCATTGAGACGCGTCGCGTCAGTAGTATCGGCCCCGTGATGAACCCACTCTTTCGCGTTGTGGCCCTCGATTGCCCCGAACCACTGACACTGGCTGACTTCTATTCGAAACTCTCGGGTCTCGCGGTCGAACCACTGGGCGACTTTCCACCCACGGACGTCACCTGGATTGAACTGGTGAACGAAGGGCAACCGACCATCGCGTTCCAAAAGGTCGACTCCTTCGTCGCGCCGCAATGGCCCGAGGGGCCGATCCCCCAACAACTGCACCTCGACTTCGACGTCGCCGATCTCGACGTCGGCGAGGAGTTCGTCCTGTCACTCGGCGCCACCAAGGCCGAGTTCCAGCCGGGCACCACGTTTCGCGTCTACCTCGATCCCGTGGGCCATCCGTTCTGTCTCGTGCTCGTCACGTAACGCAGACTTCAGCGTCGACGGAGGCAGCCTTCGGTCGAGAAGCCCTCTCGGCTCAACTCAGGCCGAGAACACCGATCCCGACGCTCACCAGTACCGCGGGCAACAGTATCCGGCGCAGTCGACCCTCGTGAAAGATCGTGGCGCCGATGAGTGCGGCCCAGAGCACGCCGGTCTCGCGTAGCGCACTCACGACGCCCAACGGTGCGCGCGTCTGCGCCCACAACACGATCACGTAGCCACCGATCGAGAGCACGCCGCTCGTCAGGCCGATAGTCATTTGGCGTCGTGAAGGCAACCAGTCGCGTCGTCGGACCGCGACGACGCCGATCAACCAGAGGGTCGACTGCAGCGCGAAGAGTGGGGCCGCGTACCGCAGGGCGTCGTGACTGGCGCGCACGCCAAAGCCGTCGACGACCGTGTAGGTCGCGATCGCCACACCCGTCGCCAACGCCCACCGAACCCCTCGCTGTCGGGTCGACGCGTCGCCACGACGAAGCGATAACGCCACGATGCCGATCACGATCGCGCCCACCCCACAAAGTCCCTTGGCGTTCAGATGCTCATTGGCGAACACCAGACCGGCGAACGAGACCAGTACGGGGGCGACCCCGCGTGCGATCGGGTACGACTGGGAGAAGTCCGCGCGTCGGTACGAGCCCATCAAGAACAGTTCGTACGAGACGTGGCAGAGGACCGAGACGCCCAGATAGGGCCACGCCGCCGACCGCGCCAGTCCAATGAAGGGCCACGCCAGCCAACTGAGCAGCGCGCTGGCGATGTTGAGCAGCGCGAAGCTGGCGAACTGGTCGTGGAGGCTCTTCGCGAGCGCGTTCCATACGGCGTGGATGAGTCCCGCCGCCAGTACCGCGAGCACCACCGACGTACTCACGAGGTGCGCGTCATCGAAGCGCCGATCAGCGGCACGAAAATCACGCCCTATCCTACGAGAGGGCGTGATTTGGGTCGCCCCGCGGCCGCCGAGCGACGTGGCGGCACCGTATAGACTTACGATTCGCGTCTCGGAGTCTTGACTTCGAGAACACCGAGGACCTGTGGTGCAGCTCGGAGTGCACGCCGCCCTGTCAAGGCGGAGGTCGCGGGTTCAAATCCCGTCAGGTCCGCTCGACACCCGAAAGGGTGACGAGGTTAGGTCGAGTAGCTCAGTTGGTAGAGCGCGCGCCTGAAAAGCGTGAGGTCACCGGATCGACGCCGGTCTCGACCACAATTGTGGATCAATCCGCGGACCCTACTGGCCTCGCGACGCGCCGACACCCTGCGTATCGATAGGCACCGCGCGAACACGTACCCGGGCGTGGTGACGACTCGTCGTGAGTGACCAGTTACCCGCGACGACGAGGTTGCGACGTAGTCCCACGATCGTGAGCTCTTGCTCGCAGAGCGCCATGGGCATGAGGCCCAATGGTTCGATACGCGCCACGACCGTGGAGTTGGCGATCCTCTCGACGAGGTACGTGCTCACGCTCCGGCGGTTGATCGCCGAGGCGTTGAACGATCGATAGAAGTACCGGTCACGTTCGGTCCCTCTCGAAGATTCCATGCGAGCACGGTACCCAGTGCGTGTGACAGGGTGGCTGGTGCCACACTGCATAGATCCAGAAGGGAAGAGAATGCCCGCTATTCCGAACATTGTCCCGAAGTACGCGCCCCAACCTGCGGGTGTGCCGTGGCCGACCGACGAATGGCCACGGGGCACTATCGCGCGACAGAGCGAACTCGAAGGGATCGTCGACGAACTCTTCACCCACGACGACCTCGCGGTCACCAATGGCGTCGTGGTGATTCAGGGAGGGCGAATCCTCGTCGAGCGCTACGGCGGCGACCAGATGTTCTTCGATCGTCCGGCCGAACCCTATTCGTCACAGAGTCAGTTCATCTCCCAGTCGATCGGCAAGTCAGTGCTCCACATGATCATCGGCACCCTCGTCGACGAAGGGCGACTCGACCCCGAGCAACTGGCACCGGTGCGCGAATGGAGTGACCCCACCGACCCTCGTCACGCCATTCGTGTTCGCGACCTGCTCGCGATGCGCGACGGCCTCGATTTTGTCGAGGTGTACGAGATCGGTCAGACCAGCAACGTGATTGAGATGCTGGTCGGCGAGGGCAGCGCCGACATGGCGGCCTACACCGCCCGTCTGCCCCTCGCGCACGAACCCGGCACGCACTTCAACTACTCGAGTGGCACGACCAACGTGCTGAGTCGGATGGTGGCCGACCAGGTCGGCTTCGCCGACGCGTACGTCGGGTATCTCCAAGAGAGGCTCTTCGATCCCCTCACCATGACCAGCGCCGATCCGAAGTTCGACGCCTCGGGCAACTGGATCGCCTCGAGCTCGCTGCACGCACGGGCACTCGACTTCGCCAAGTTCGGACTGCTGTATCTGCGAGGCGGCGAATGGAACGGGCGTCAACTCGTGGCGCGTTCGTGGACCGACACGGCCCAGGTTCCGCTCAGTCGCGAGGAGGAGAGCGGCGACCTCTACTCGTGGCAGTGGTGGGTGACGGGCGACGACTACGGCACCTACTGGGCGAGCGGCTTCGAGGGCCAGATGATCAGCGTGGTGCCATCGCTCGACGCGCTTATCCTTCGATTCGCCCGCACACCCGAAGAGCACTACCCCTCGCTCAAGTCGTGGCGTGAACGGGTGCTGGCCGTGCTCGCGGAGACTGTCTAGGCGCTCGCGTACTCGAATCCGAGGTCCGCGGCAGTGAAGAGTGCGTCAAAGGCCCAGCCGTGCGACGCCGCCATCTCGCCCACGGTGCCGCCGCGGTCAACCACCGCGAGCAATAGTACGACCGTGGCGCCGAACTCCTCGACCACCCGCGCCGCCTCGACCAGACTTGTTCCGCGGGTGACGGTGTCCTCAGTGATCACCACTCGATCACCTTCGAGCAACGAGCCGGCGATTCGTCCACCCGCGCCATGATCCTTCACTTCCTTGCGAACGCTGAACGCGCGTAGGGGTCGACCTCGCGTGGCGGCGACGCCTGCGGTGATGAACGTCGCGCCGTCGGCGCCCATCGTGAGGCCACCGATGGCGGTTATCTCGTCGGGAATCCTCTCGAGCAGCAACGTGGCCACGTCCAGCATGGCCTCGGGCGCACAGATCGTCTGCTTCGAGTCGATGAACCACGTCGACTTCGCACCAGACTTCAACGTGAAATCACCGCGACGCACCGAGTGATCGAGCAGATGCCGGCGGACTCGCTCGCGCGCGTCGCTCACGTCAGCACCACGGTGGCGCTGCCGGGTCGAATCTCGCCGACAATGGCTGCTTCGACACCGCTCGCACGTGCCACGTCGAGCGCAGCGTCGGCGGCGCTCGGTTCGATCGCGACGACCATCCCGATACCGCAGTTGAAGACCCGGACCATCTCGTCCGCGCTGACCTGACCCCGACGCTGAATCTCGAAGAAGATCTCCGGCGTCGAGAAGCTCGACATCTCGATGACGGCGTCAAGCGACGCGGGCAGGATTCGCACGACGTTGCCGAGGATCCCTCCGCCGGTGACGTGGGCGCAGGCGTGCACGGAACCGGCCAACTCGCCGATCATGGCGAGCACGGTTGGCGCGTAGATGACCGACTCCACGAGCAACTCATCGCCCAGCGAGCGCTCGGCGCCTTCGTACGCCGGCTCGTGCAGGGCCGTCTGGCTGGTAGCGAGGACATTGCGCGCGAGGGAGTACCCGTTCGAGCGAAGTCCGGGTGAGGCCAAGCCCACGAGCAGGTCACCGTCGTGCACCAGGTGCGGTCCCAGTTCACTGCCGCGCTCGACGATGCCCACGGCGAAACCGGCGACGTCGAGCTCGTCGGGCTTCATCACGCCACCGTGCTCCGCGGTCTCACCACCGAGCAGCGCGGTGTTGGCCAGTCGACAGCCACGCGCGATGCCCCCGACGAGCTCCTCGAGCAGCGCGGGATTCACGGCGCCGACGGCGACGTAGTCCAAGAGGAACAGCGGTTCGGCCCCGACGCAGACGAGGTCGTCGACGAGCATCGCCACGAGGTCGACGCCGACGGTGTCGTAGCGACCGACCTGGCGCGCGATCTCGAGCTTGGTGCCGACGCCGTCAGCTGACGCCACTAGCACCGGTTCGCGATATTTCTTGGCGTTCAGAGCGAACAGTCCTGCGAAGCCGCCAATGCCGCCGAGTACCTCGGGCCGGGCCGTCGAGGCGACGACGCCCTTTATCCGCTCGACCGTCTCGTCACCGGCCGCGATGGACACGCCGGCCTGCACGTACGTCATTCCGCCCGAGGGCTGGGCGAGCAGTCGACTCACCAGCGTCCGCCGGAGCGACCGAGAGCAACCGGGGTCGGTGCCGGATAGTCGCCCGTCAGGCAGGCGTCGCAGCATTCACCGTTGAGTTGGATCGCCAACCGCAGGTTCTCGAGCGAGATGAACTCGAGCGAGTCACAACCGATGTAGTCGCGCATCTCTTCGATTGAGTGGTTCGCCGCGAGCAGGTCATCGCGCGTGGGCGTGTCGATGCCGTAGTAGCAGGGCCACATGAACGGTGGCGACGAGATGCGCAGGTGCACCTCACGAGCACCCGCGTCGCGCAGCATGCCGACCAGCGCCTGTGTCGTCGTGCCGCGCACGATGGAGTCATCGACGACGACGAGCCGCTGGCCCTCGATATTCTCGCGCAGCGGATTGAGCTTTCGACGAACACTCGCGGCGCGCATGTTCTGGTCCGGCGCGATGAACGTCCGTCCGATGTAGCGGTTCTTCACGAGTCCGTACCCGAAGGGGATCCCCGACGCCTTGGCGTATCCCTCGGCGGCCGGTATCCCCGAGTCGGGGACGCCCATCACGATGTCCGCGTCGACGTTCGACTGGGCCGCCAGCAACTCGCCCATCCGACGACGCGTCGTGTGCACTTGATGGCCCATGAGATAGGTGTCGGGGCGCGCGAAGTACACAAACTCGAAGATGCAGAGTTTCTCCTTGCCTTCGGCCGGCTCGAGCAACTGGACCGACGTCACGCCCTCGTTGGTGATCGTGACCATCTCGCCCGGACTGATCTCTCGGATGAACGCGGCGCCGATCACGTCGAGGGCCGGCGACTCCGAAGCGACGATCCAACCTTCGGGGGCGTCGGCGGTGCCCAGTCGGCCCAGACAGAGAGGCCGAAATCCGTGCGGGTCGCGCACGGCGTGCACGGCGTTGGCTTCCAGGATGACCATCGAGAACGCACCCTCGGCACGCGAGAGCACGGTATGCAGCGCTTCGGGCAGCGTCGCGCCAGCCTCCACCTCACGCGCGAGCAGTTCCGCAGTGAGGTCAGAATCGGACAACATCGACGTCACCAGGATGCCCGCGGTCTCGGCGAGCGCGGCCGTGTTCGTGAGATTGCCGTTGTGGCCCAGGGCGAAGCCCGACGAGCCGGCGGAACGATAGACCGGCTGTGCCGCGGTCCAGTTCGCCGATCCCGACGTGGAGTAGCGCGTGTGGCCGATCACGATCGAACCGGCCAGTGCGCGCAGCGTGGTGTCGGCGAACACGTGACTCACGAGTCCGTTGTCCTTGACGACCGTGATCTGGTGATTGTTGAAGGTGGCCATACCCGCCGACTCTTGTCCGCGGTGCTGGAGGGCGTAGAGGGCGTCGTAACAGAGATATGCCACGTCGCGTCCAGGCGCCACGATCCCTACAACGCCACAGGCTTCCTTCATCCGCCTACCACTGTAGGGGTCGGCGGGCGAGGAGGCACTGCGACATTCTCGCACACGCGACCGAGGATGTCGTACTCCCTCGGTACGCTGCTGGGGTGATAGATCTTCATACCCACTCCACCTTCTCCGACGGATCGGACAGTCCGACGGTACTGGCCAAAAAGGCTCACGATTTGGGTATTTCGGCGATCGCCTTGACCGATCACGACACGACCGCGAGTCATGACGAAATGGCCGCGGCCTGTGCCGACCTGGGCATCGAACACGTCACCGGACTCGAGGTCTCGCTGCGAGAGAACGCGTTTCCCAAGCACCACGACGGTGGAACGAGCCCTCGCAACGTCCACGTACTCGCCTACTTCGTGCCGCTCGACCCCGCCCACCCGCTGCAAGCGAAACTGGCTTCGCTTCGCCACGACCGCGACGTTCGCAACCACGAGCTGGTGACCAAGCTCCAAGAACTGGGATTCACGGACCTCACCTTGGACTACCTGGTCACCCTGGCCCACAACATCGACTCGATCGGACGTCCCCACTTCGCCCAGGCGATGTTCGATCTACACCCCGAGATCGTCGGCGAGAAGACCGACGTCACGTGGAACCAGATCTTCGTCGAATGGCTCGGCAGCGAGGGTCGGGCCTACATTCCCAAGACTTCCATGCCCGTCGAGGAGTTCGTCGACGCCGCGAAGGGTTCGGGCACGGTCTTCTCGATCGCCCACCCGCTCGTGAACTATCTCGACACCATTACCTCGGCCAACATCGAGTCGACGATGCCGCGCGTGATGGCGTCCCTGCGTGAGCGGGGATTCGCCGGCATCGAGGCGTACTACGGCAGCACCAACGCCGACGTACGAGCATTGATGGTCAAGTTGACGCGCGACGCCGGCATGATCCCCACTGGTGGATCGGACTACCACGGCAATTACAAGCAGGACGTGAGCCTCGGCTTCGGTCGCTCGGGCGACCTGCGGGTGCCCAACGAGATCCTGGACGAAATGAAGGCGGCTCGCTAGTCGAGCGACGCCAGGGCTTCTTCCAGCGCGCCCGATCGACGTGTCGCAATCTCGCCGACCAAGAGATCGATCGTGGACCCGATCGTCAGTGACGCCCCTCCCGCGACGCCAAGGGCCACAACGGCAACTCGCGCCTCTTCGGCGCGCGCGGTGAAGGCACCGACGTCCGACGTCGCCATGACGAATCGCCCCGGGAATTCGCTGAACAGCTCCCCGTGGGTTTCGAGCTCCGCGAGTGTGGCGCCCACACCGCTCACGGCCACCATCTCGGCGAGTGACGTCGCGAGACCGCCGCCACCGACGTCGTGCACGGCCGTCACGTCACTCGTCCTGCCGGCGCAGATGGCCGAGATCTCGTTCGCGACGAAGTCCGTCGCGAGCCGGAACGACGTTGCGTCAAAGGCGGGGATCCGACCACCGCGACGGCCGCGTCGCGTCGCCCATTTCGTTCCGCCGAGGGGGAACCTCTGGTCTCCCGACGCGCGTCGGGCGCCCACGAGGACGATCGAGTCACCCTCACGCCACGACCAACCAGGTGGCGGCGCGACGAGTGACTCGACGACACCGAGCAGTCCGACCACCGGTGTCGGGTCGATGTCATTGCCCCCGCTCTCGTTGTAGAGCGACACGTTGCCACCTATGACGGGCAGATCCAAGTCGCGACAAACCGCCGCCATCCCGTCGATCGTCTCGGAGAGCTGCCACATCACCTCGGGATGCTCGGGATTGCCGAAGTTGAGACAGTTCACGACGGCTTTGGCGCTCGCCCCCACGCACGCGAGGTTCGCGACGCTCTCGGCGACCGTGAGCTCGATGCCCCTGCGGGGGTCGAGCGCGCACCATCGTGGATTCGAATCCGTCGACAGCGCGATACCGCGCTCGGAGGCAGGAAGTCCTGGCCCGGCCAATCGCAACAGCGCCGCGTCGCGACCGGGGCCCACGACGGTGTTGAGAAAGAGCTGCGAGTCGTACTGGCGGTAGACCCACGCCGGGTCGATCAACAGTCCCAGGAGGTCGTCGTTCGGCGAACCCACGGGCTCGTCGTCGGTCGGGTCGTCCGCGTGGATCGCGTCGAGGTCGAGGGGGCGGCGCATCGGACGGTCGTAGAGCGGCGCCTCGTCGGCGAGCGACGCGGCGGGCACCTCGGCCAGTATTTCACCGTCGAATCCGCGACGGATTCTCAGGAATCCGACCTTGTTCCCCTGCTCGTCGAGGTCCGGTTCGACGACAAGCCCCACGACGCTGGCGCGCACCTCCCACTTGGTGCAGAGCTCGGCGACGGCTGGCCAGTTCTCGGGCGTCACGATGGCGAGCATGCGTTCTTGACTCTCCGAGGTCATTATCTCGAAGGGCTGCATGCCGGGCTCGCGCAGCGGCACGGCAGTGACGTCAACGTCCATGCCGACCCCACCGCGCGCCGCGGTCTCGCTCGTGGCGCAGACCAATCCGGCTCCGCCGAGGTCCTGGATGCCGACCAGCAAACGGTCGTCGAGGAGCGCGAGACACGCCTCGATCAGTCGCTTCTCCTCGTAGGGGTCGCCTACCTGGACGCTCGGCCGCTTGGCGTCGTCGAGCGACGCGGCGCCGTCGTCACCCGAGAATCCGGCGGACGCCAGAACCGAAACGCCGCCGATGCCGTCGCGGCCCGTCGACGAACCGAGCAGCACGGCCAGATTGCCAACACCCGAAGCGACACCGAGCACCAACCGCTCGGTCGGCAGCGCGCCGGCGCACAGTACGTTCACCAACGGATTCGAGGCGTAGCACTCGTCGAAGGTCAACTCACCGCCGACCGTCGGCACGCCGACCGAATTACCGTAACCCGAGATCCCCGACACCACTCCCTCGACCAGCCAGCGCTGACGCGCGTCGGTCAACTCTCCAAAGAACAACGGATCCATGACGACCAGCGGCCGCGCGCCCATCGTGAAGACGTCGCGCAAGATCCCCCCAACCCCGGTGGCGGCGCCCTGGTAGGGCTCTATGGCGGAGGGATGATTGTGGCTCTCGATGCGGATCGCGACCGCGATACCGTCCCCGGCGTCAATGACGCCGGCGTTCTCGCCGGGACCGACAAGCACGTGCGGTGCTTCGGTGGGAAGGCGGCGAAGGTGCAGGCGCGAGGACTTGTAGGAGCAGTGCTCGCTCCACATCACCCCGTAAAGCGCCAGTTCCAGCGGATTCGGGTCCCGGAGAAGAACGTGGCGAATATCGTCCAGCTCCGAATCGGTGAGACCCAGCGCTCGGTGCAACTGATCGGGGACGCTACTCACCCCACCAAACTACCGGCCAACGACGTCGCGTCGCGTCGCCCGCAGAGCGGTGGAGATGTTGTACCATCGGCGCCAACGCTGCGCTCGCGACATCCGGCGCGAAGTTGCGCGACCACGTCCGTGCTGATTGTCGAGAGCAATGGTGTAGGAACAATTGGGAGATCAGCGATTACATAAGCTCCACAGCAGATTCCAGAAATAATTGTTATAGCGCCTCTATTACTTCCGTAATTTCACATTTGGAAGTGACCGTTGGGTGAAATAGATCAAAGAGATGGAAATCACTAGTTCAGAACCTATATCGCTCATAAATTGGAAAATCGCGTTAAAGTATGATATGAAATTGATGTGGAATCAAAACTATTAATGGAGCGATTATCAAGGTGAATGTCACGAGGTTTTGATGTCTCACTCACTTAATGGATCCCCCTAGACCCCGGAGAACCATGGCTACAGCAGTGAAGAAAGCAGCAGCGAGGAAGCCCGCAAAACGTTCGATGAGCGCCGACCACAAAGCCAAGTTGGCCCAAGGTCGAAAGGAATCGCGCGTCGTCAGCAAGTACCTTGAGGCCATCACGGCCGGCAAGGGAAAACGTGGACGCAAGCGAACGCCTGAATCGATCAATATTCAGATCGCCCACATCGATAGGGAGATCGGTGGTGCCTCGCCGATCCGCAAGTTGGAACTCACCCAGAGGCGTTTTGACCTGGTTGCCGAGCGCGAACGTCTGACTTCGAGGATCGATCTCACCGGTCTCGAGAAGGAATTCGTGAAGATCGCCAAGTCCTATTCGACGCGCAACGGCATTGGCTACAGCGCGTTTCGCGAACTCGGCGTGAGTGCCGAAGTCTTGAAACGTGCGGGTATCACGCGGGCCCGAAACTAGGAGACGGCGACGGGCACGGAGAGGAAACTCTCGAGCAATACGCGTCCGTCAACGCTTCCGAGCAACGTCGACATTGCGCGTTCGGGGTGCGGCATGAGTCCTACGACATTGCCTTGCGGGTTCGCGACGCCCGCGATGTCGCCACGTGATCCGTTCGGATTGTCTTTGTAGCGCAACACGATCTGATCGTTTTCCTCGAGCGACGCGTAGGTCGCGTCGTCACAGGTGTACGCACCCGAGAAATGATTGATGGGAATTCGTAGTTCCTGACCCTTCGTCGCGTTACGCGTCAATACCGACGCCGTGGACGCGACAATCAACGTCGTGGGCTGGCAAAGGAACGTCAGACCACGATTCTTTTGCAGTGCGCCGGGCAGCATGCCGGCTTCGGTGAGGACTTGGAATCCATTGCAGATGCCGAGCACCGAGCCGCCTTCGGCCGCGAAGCGCGCCACCGCGTCCATCACCGGAGAGAACCGGGCGAGTGCGCCAGGGCGAAGGTAGTCACCGTGAGCGAAGCCTCCGGGCAGGATCACGCCGTCGAAACCGGAGAGATCGGTTGCCGAGTGCCACACGAACTCGGCCGTCGCGCCGAGTTGGTTCATCGCCGCCTCGGCGTCGTACTCGCAGTTCGATCCGGGAAAGATGACGATACCGACGCGTTGCACGGCTCAGTCCTTCGCCGCGCTGCGCGCGGTGGCGTTCTCAATGACCGGATTCGACAGCAGACGCTCGGCCATTGCCGTCGCCTTCTCGAGTGCCGAATCCTCGTCAGCAGCCTCCACGTCGAAGCGAAACGCCTTGCCGGCACGGACGTTCGTCACCCCGGTGAATCCCAGTGCGGGAAGGGCGCGCTCGATGGTGGCTCCTTCGGGATCGGCGATACCCTCTCGCAGGGCCACCTCGACGATCACGGAGAAGTTCACGACTACGCACCGTACCAGTCAGCGAGCGAACGCCCGGTCACCCGCTCGTACGCCGCGACGTAGCGGCGTGACGTGACGTCGATGACGTCGTCGGGAACCGTCGGCGGTGGCGGCGTGCGATCCCACTGTTGACTCGTGAGCCAGTCGCGGAACGGTTGCTTGTCGAACGAGGGTGGTGTCTCGCCCGAACGAACAAGGTCGGCGGGCCATATCCTCGACGAGTCCGGGGTGAGCACCTCGTCACAGACGACGAGCTCGCCATCGACGTAGCCCAGCTCGAACTTCGTGTCGGCGAGCACCAGGCCGACCGACGCCATGACGCCGACCGCCCGGGAGAAGAGGTCGAGACATAGCCGTTGCGCCTCGGCGAGTGCCGCGGTGCCGACGATGGCCTCGGCGGCGTGCAGGTCGATATTGACGTCGTGACCGGTCGCGGCCTTGGTGGACGGCGTGAACATCGGCTGAGGGAACGGATCGGTCAGGCGTAGTCCCGACGGGACTGCCATCTGGTGCACCGTCCCCTGGGCGGCGTACTCGTCGAAGGCCTGTCCGGCGAGGCGCCCACGGACAATGCATTCGAGCGCCAGCATCTCGGCCCGGCGCACCAGCATGGTTCGTCCGTGCCATCCGTGGTGCGCGAGGAATCCTGGGACGAAGGACTCGATCTCGCTGGGGTTGCACGTGACGAGCGACGAGGGCACACCGTCGGCGAACTCGTGCACCCAGAAATTCGTCAGTCCGGTGAGCACCCGGCCCTTTTCGGGTATTGACTCGCTCATCACGACGTCAAAGGCGCTCATTCGATCCGACGCCACCATCAACAGGTGGTCGCCGTCGACCTCGTAGAGGTCGCGGACCTTGCCCGAGTAGAGGTGGCGAAGGTCGAGCACGCTCACGAGCGCCACGTCAGCGCATCGAGAAATCGCCCGCGGTGGACAAGGAGGCGTTGCGGATCAAAAATCGTCGCTATCGCGGCATTACTGAGCGTGACCGCGTCGTCACTCTCGATGACGTCACGAAAGTTCCGACGTTCGTCGATTGCAAGGCGCGCGGCGTTCTGCACGACGCGGTAGGCGTCGTCGCGCGACATGCCCGACGCAACGAGCGCCAGCAGCACCGACTGGGAGAACACCAAACCGAGTGACCCTTCGGTCAGGTTCTCGAGTGCCCGCTCGCGGTGCAGCACGAGTCCGTCGGCCAGTCCCGTGGCCTTGCGCAACATGTAGACAGTGAGTTGCAGTGCGTCGGGCAGGATGACGCGCTCCACGCTCGAGTGCGAGATGTCGCGCTCGTGCCAGAGTGCCACGTCCTCGAGACCGGCCTGGAGGTAACCGCGCAGCACGCGCGCGAGTCCGCACAGTCGTTCAGAGAGGACGGGATTTCGCTTGTGCGGCATCGCCGACGATCCCTTCTGACCCTTGGCGAAGGGCTCTTCGACCTCACCGACCTCGCTGCGAGCGAGGTGGCGCACCTCGAGCGCGAACTGCTCCATCGACGTGCCGAGTGACGCGCAGGCGTAGAGCACTTCGGCGTGGCGGTCCCGGGCGATGACCTGGGTCGCGGGGACTGGCGTGAGACCCATGCGGCGACAAACGTACTCCTCGACTTTCGGGTCGATATTCGAGAACGTGCCCACGGCACCCGAGAGTTTGCCCACCGCAATCGACGTTCGCGCGCGCTGGGCGCGTTCAAGGTCGCGCTGAACCTGCAGGGCGAAGAGGGAGAACTTCGCGCCAAAGGTCGTCGGCTCGGCGTGCATCCCGTGCGTGCGCCCAATGATGGGCCAGTCGATCGTCTCCACCGCGCGCCGCGTCAACGCGTCGCGCAGCGCCGTCGCCTCGACAATGACGATGTCCATCGCGAGGGTGAGCGTGTGACAGAGCGCCGTGTCCACGACGTCCGACGACGTCAAGCCATAGTGGATCCACGCCCCCTCGGGCATGCCGATCCTCGCTTGGACCACGTCGACGAAGGCGGCGGTGTCGTGGTTCGTGACGAGTTCGCGCTCTTCGACCTCGGCCACGAAGGAGGCGTCGACGACGGGCCGGCGGACACGGAGCGTCCGCACGTCGCTCGACGGCAGCACGCCCTGCTCAGCGAGGGCTTCGGCGGCCAACAGTTCGACCTCCAGCATCGTGTCGAAACGGTGCTCATCGCTGAAGAGCGCCGCGACGTCGTTCGGGGAGTACCTGGGGATCATCCTTCTCCTTTAGACCGCTTCGCGGGCGATGTCGGTGCGCATAACCATGCCCTCAAAGGTTATGAGTGATGCCGCCTCGTACGCGCGACGGCGGGCCTCTCGAATCGTGGGGGCCATCCCGGTCACCGCTAACACCCGACCGCCCGCGGTCTCGAAGACACCGGGGGCGCTACTTTTCGTGCCGGCGTGGAACACGACCACCCCGTCGACGTACTGCGCCAACTGTCCGTCACGACCAAGACCGTCGATGACGTCACCGCGCCGAGGGTTCTCGGGATAGCCGTGCGACGCCAGTACGACCGTCACGGCGGCACCCGACGCGGCGACGGACGCCTCGCCAAGCCTGCCCTCGCCCACCGCCAAGAGTTGATCGAAGAGATCCCCGCCGAACACGGGGACGAGCACCTCGGCCTCGGGATCGCCGAATCGGACGTTGTACTCGAGCAGCTTCGGACCGTTCTGGGTAAGCATGAGCCCGGCGTAGAGCACGCCGCGAAAGTCGATGCCGCGCCGGCGCAACTCATCGAGCGTCGGCACCACGACGCGCGCGTGGACGTCCTTCACCTGCTCGTCACTCATCGACGCCATGGGCGCGTACGCCCCCATGCCGCCCGTGTTGGCGCCAGCGTCACCGTCGCCGACACGCTTGTAGTCCTTCGCCGGCGCCAGTGCCAGCGCGCCTGATCCGTCACAGAGAAAGAGCAGAGAACACTCCTCACCGCGCAGTCCCTCTTCGATGACGACGGTCGTACCGGCGTCGCCGAAGGCGGCGCCGCTCAGTTTCTCACGCACGTCCTCGCGGGCCAGATCGAAATCGTCGGTGACGAGGACCCCTTTGCCCGCGGCAAGTCCGTCGGTCTTTATGACGTAGGGCGGGTCCATGGTGCCCAAGAACGCCAACGCGCTCTTCTCGTCACTGAACGATCCAAATGCCGCCGTGGGCACGCCGGCCGCGGCGAGGAACTCCTTCATGAACACCTTCGAACCCTCCAACATCGCGCCGTCGACGCCGGGTCCGACGACGGTCTTTCCCTGAGCGCGCAGGAGGTCGGCGAGGCCCTCGACGAGAGGCTGTTCGGGGCCGATGACAAAGAGTTCGGCGTCGAGCTGTGTCGCCGGGGTCGCCACACAGTTGATACCGTGGGCCGCGATGCCCTCACTGCCCGGCGTCACCACCACGTCGGCACTCTTGGCCAGTCCCCACGCCAGCGCGTGCTCTCGGGCGCCTGATCCGACGACGACGACACGCCTCACGACGGTCGAACGAACTGCTCTCGGCCCGGGCCCACACCGACGACCGAAATCCGCACGCCGATGGTGTCCTCCAGGAACGTCACGTAGTCCTTCGCCGCCGAGGGCAACTGCTCGTACTCGGTGAACGCCGTGAGATCGCTCCGCCAGCCCTTCAGAACCTCGTAGATCGGCGTCACCTCGTGCAGAACCGACTGGTGGTACGGGGGATGCTCGTAGCGCACGCCACCGGCCTCGTAACCCACGCACACCATGATCTCATCGAGCGTGTCGAGGACGTCGAGTTTGGTGAGCGCGATCTCGGTCAGCGAGTTGAGCCGCACCGCCTGGCGAGCCATCACCGCGTCGAACCAGCCGACCCGGCGACGGCGCCCGGTATTGGTTCCGAACTCGTGGCCACGTTCGACGAGCAGTTCGGCCAGCTCTCCGTCGAGTTCGGTGGGAAACGGTCCGGCACCGACACGGGTGACGTAGGCCTTGGCGATGCCGACGATCGAACTCAGGTCGCGCGGACCGAGTCCCGATCCCGTGCACGCTCCCCCGGCGACGGGGTTGGACGAGGTCACGAAGGGGTAGGTGCCGTGGTCGAGGTCGAGGAAGGTGGCCTGGGCGCCTTCGAGGAGGAGACGTTGGCCCTTGGCGAGCGCGTCGTGGACAATGGTGACCGTGTCGGCGATCATTGGCGCCAGCCGTGGCGCGAGTTCGTCGAGATACTTCTCGCCGATGTCCTTGGCGCTCATCGGGAGACGGTTGTAGATCTTGGTGAGGATCAGGTTCTTCTCGTGCAACACGACGTCGAGCTTCTGACGAAAGATCTTGGCGTCGAGCAGGTCCTGGACGCGTAGACCGACCCGCGACGACTTGTCCGCGTAGGCGGGACCGATGCCCCGCTTGGTCGTGCCCAGGGCGTTCTTGCCCAGGAACCGCTCGGTCAACCGATCGAGTTCTTGGTGGTAGGGCATGATCAAGTGCGCGTTACCCGAGACGACGAGCCGTGACACGTCGACGTTCTTGGCACTGAGGCTGTCGAGCTCAGCCAACAGGACGGCCGGGTCCACCACGACACCGTTGCCGATCACCGGGGTGATGTGCGGATAGAGAACGCCCGAGGGCACGAGCTGGAGGGCGAAGGCCTCGCCGTTGACGACGATCCGGTGGCCGGCGTTGTGGCCCCCCTGGTATCGAATGACCATGTCCATCTCGCGCGCGAGGAGGTCGGTCAACTTTCCCTTGCCCTCGTCACCCCACTGGGTTCCGACTACGACGGTTGCGGGCACTGAACTCCCTCGAGAATGGCCTCGTTGCCACTAAAGTCTACCGCACCCGATTTCTCACTCTGACCAGATGGCGGATCGTGACGGGACCGTCGGCGCGGTCCTCGGCGACGACCATTTACCCTCACCACGCTGCTCACCTGCTGCTCGACGAAGTCGTGGGTCGCCCCGTCGGTCATCCACCCGCGCTTTGGAACCGCTGCGTTGCGCCGCGGCGCCCTCAAGATCACGGTCGCGTCGACGCCGGTCCACTTCACTTCGCCGATCAGCGAACTCGCGCTGGGCCGTACGGATCTCGTTAGTCGCTCCTGCGCCGTCCGGGACTCCATCGCAGAACGCACTCTCCACCGACTGACGTACGCGTCGGTTCCGACCTGATCTGGAGCTCAGACCACCGAGATCCAGCGTGCGTGCACGCTGGCCCAATCGACGGTGCACCGACGCAGGGTCACCTATTTCGAGAGGGCTTGAATCACGAGTTCCCCGATGTTGGCGGGCCACGCGTGTTGTCCGCCGATGATCGTCTGCAACGTGACAGTTACTCCGTTTCGGCATCGCGAGTAGGTCGTCAAAGTGATCGACGACGAGGGAGCCGAGGTAACCGGTCCCGACGTGCAACCGTCGAGGTGGGCCCATCGCGCCACTGATCCTTTTGCCGACAGTACCGTCGTGCCTCCCGCCACCGCGACGAATGGACCTCCGCCGTAGGGTATGACCGCGTCCGCGTCGCCGTGAATCTCGAACACCGAGAGCGGGTGGGGTGTGACGCACGACTTGGCGACGGCCAGGGGGATCTGTCCCTCGACGGGAATGATCACCGCCAACTCCTTGCTCAGCGTACAGCCGAGGTCCTCCACCATCAAGGCGCCGTTGGAGAAGCCAACGGCCGCAACCCGTGCGTGGTCGTACGATTCGAGGCGTTGCATTCGAGTTATTGTCGCCAGCGTGAACGCAACGTCGTTGATGCGTGCCAAAGCGGCCGCGGAGTTGCCTACCCCTTCGTTCCACGTGTTCCGGAAACCTTGGAGAAAGACAACGACGTCGCCATTCTCGTCGGCGAGTTGCTCGATGTCCGTCTCGTTGATGGTGTTCGCCGCGGTGTCGGTAGCGCCATGGAAGACGAGAATGAGTGCGCGGTGCGCGACGATCGGATTTGGCGGAATGTGGACAATGAAGGTCCGCACACGTCTATCGACCGTGACCGAGAGCGTGTGATCACCGGGAGCCATCCGATTGAGCGGCGCCACCGTCGCGTGAGAGACCGTACTGCTCTTGCTCGCTGTCCACCTCGAAGCGCTGGCCGACGCGTTGATCGGAGTCGACGCCACGGCCGTCGACGTTCCCGCCGACGTTGGATTGACCTCGACGCCGGCAGTGAAGAGCGCAACCGCCAGCGCCGTCGCCACCGCGAAGGATGAAAATCGCCGGGTGTTCCCTCTACTCGCCATCAATGTGCACCAAGTTTGTGATGAGATCATTGACCTTACGTAGTTCGTCGTGATCTGCGGCCGTTCCAAAGACCGAGAACACGTGCCCGTGATTGCCTTCTCGCCAGTCAACCGCTTGTCCCGGTCCACGATTGAGGACTATCGCGTCCACGCCGGGAACGTCCCGCAGTTCGTCCAAACCTTCGACGGCGACCACCCGTCGCATCGCTGCCGGGGCTTGCACGTAGAACAGATACGCCAGGCAGTTGCAGTGTGGCAATTCGTCCACGGCAATCGACTCACCCAAACTCAATCGCATGGCCCAAGAGAGCAGTCGAATACCCGTCGCGGCCTCGAGCATCTCCGGCACCCCGCCCCCGATGCGACCGTTCACCTCAATGACGACTGGACCGGACGGCGTGAGTTTGATCTCGGTGTGTAGACAACCCAGCCGCACGCCAATCGCGGCGGCAGCCTGGCTGGCGACTTCTAAGACAGCGGCCTGCTGGGTTGCGTCGAGAGCACTCGGAATGAAGAAGCCGGTCTCGCGAAACGGAAAGGCCGGAGGCATGCGGCCGTTGATCGCCAGATGGCTGATTCGACCATCGCTCACAATGGACTCGACCGACACGTAGCCGGCGAACCCCGCACCGGCGACCGCCGCGGGCGAGTCGGGAATGTACTCTTCGAGCACGAACTCTCGCACGGGACCCTCGCCGGAACAAAACTGCTTCACCAGAGCTCGTAGTTCGCTCAGAGAACCCACGGGAAGCGTGTCGCGGCTCGCTTCTCCGCGGCGCGGTTTGAACACTGCGGGAAAGGAAACCTCCTCTTCCATTTTCGCACGGGTGGCGTCACTGTCGGCCTCGGAGATGATCCAACTCTTCGGCACGACGAGTCCGCCGTTCGCCAGCGCCGCGCGCTGGGCAAACTTGTCGGTAAGACGCAGGGCGGTTTCTGGCGTCGAATAGGCAAGCCCGAGGCGAGCAGCGATTTCGGCGGTGAAGCGAAGCACGTCGTCGGCCAAGCCCAGAATTCCTTGAGGGTTACGTTGTGCCACGGTCGACGCAATCTCGTCGTACGACAGTCCCGCGACGTCGATCGTGGGTCCGAATCTGTTCAACAATCTGGACATTGAGGTTACCTCGGGCTGAGAACTATCGACGATCCAAAGGAGTTCACACACGTCCTGGGCCGCGTCAACCAGCGACAGCGTGGCGAAGGAGCGCGGATGGTACACGTACGCAAGTGTTGGTAGTTGGGCGTTCGCTCGGGCTTTGGTCGCGCGCACCATGGAACCTAAATCTGTTTACGGGCTAGGAGCAACAGCGCGTTGTCATTCAGGTACCGATCGTTGCTCACCATTATCAGGCCGCCCTGTGAATCTCGAATGATTCGATCGAGCGAATACGGGCTATCGCGCTTGTAGCCCATGATCCCGCAGATACCGAGGGCGGCTGTCGAAGTTCTGGCTGCCAGTTCGGACGTCGACACCTTCAGACTGCGAAGCGCGATGGTGAGACCCGCGTCCTCAATACCCGAGGTCGCGTCGAGGGCGCCAAAGCGTAGAGCTGATGCCACGAGCAGACTGCGACCCTCCTGGAGGTCAGCGGCAATCTCGGCAAGTCGAATCGCCGAAGGGGGTACCGTGCCGATCGTTCGTCGGGCGGCTGCGTGAACGAAGGAATGTGCTTTCGCGGCGGCGGCCTCGGTCAGACCGACCCACGCAGCGCTCAGAAGAAGTTGCCGCGCCTGACCGGCGCCATCATTGACGATCGTCGCGAAGGGAACCGGAAATATCATCTCCGGTCGAACCTCGCACTGCAGTCGAAATCCCTTGCTGCACGTGCCGCGCAGCCCGAGGGTGTCCCAGTCCGACGTCGGCTCGATGTCGAAATCCAACCGTCGACACGCAATGAGTACCTGGTCCGTCTCCGTCGCGTCGGCTGATCGGCGAGCCTGTGTCAGAACGACGTCGGCGTGCTCACCGTACGAGATGGCGAGAGCCTGTTTGTCTAACGTCCATGGAATTTTGGCGGTCTCGATTGCACAAAGACTCCGAGAAACGTCTCCGCCCACACCGACTTCGCTGTACGCGTTCGCGAGAAGAAGATTCTCCGAGACGACGTCCTGCGCCAGGGCAAGCAGCGCCGGCGTTGATCCGTGACGATTCAGACTGAACACCTCAATCGTATGCATGGCTAAGACCACGGCGCTCGACGCGCAGTGCGTCGCGAGTGCTCTCACCGCGCCCATCATCTCCAATATGGTCGCTCCGCCGCCGCCAATTTCCGTGGGGAGGAGCGCGGAGAGGAAGCCACCGGCCCTCAGTGCCTCGACGGCTTCGTGGGGGAATCGTGCGAGTCGATCAACGTCATCGGCGACTGGTCCGGCGACGTCGACGCCGAGGCGCCACGCCGCACTTTCCCACTCACCTTGAGCCTCGGACGGTGCTATCAGTCCTTCGTAAAGTTCGTTACTCATTACTCCTCCGTAGTTGGTGTTCCCAGGTCGTCTCGGGGCGAGACACCCGCAAAGTCCTCGAGGACGTGACGATCAAGCAACGCGACGGCACGATTTCGACCCTCGACGACGTGCATGCTGTGATCGAGTTCTGGAACAAACTTGGCAACGTAGTTCTTCGGTGCGACGACGCGGCTTCGATCAATCGAACGCAGTAACGGAACTCGTGGAAATGGGTAAAGATCCTGAAGGCTTGCCAGCACCATCAAGTCAGTGCCATTCTTGACAACGGTGGCCATGAGGTCGACCTTGTACGCCGACGGCAGCACCTTTCGACACGCGTCAAACAGGCCAGCGGTTATCCACCGAAGCCTCAGCGCAGGCACCTTCAACTGAACCGCCAGGGCTCGAACCGACTTGCGACGTGAGGTTTCCATTACCGATATGGCGTGGAGCACGTCGTTGCCCACCGGCGGATTGATGGCGCACGCGCCTCGCGCCTTCAAGATCAGCGCACCTTCTGCCGCCAGGTAGGCCCCCGAACAGAGACCGATCAAAATCACGTTCGAGGGGTCCTCGGGACTCACTGCCTTCACGGCGTCGGGGATGTCAGTGAGCCAATCCTGGTCGTACAACGGATGAGCGGGTTGGCCTGGAAGCCAGGGACTATCGCCGAGTCCACTCAGATCAAATCGCAAGCAGCGCAGCCCGTGGCTCGCCCACCGGCGCGCCAGCTCGACCCAGAGACGCGCGGGCCCCGTGTGCTCTTCGTTGGACACGTTGAGAAATACAATGAGCGGGCCCTTCACCTCGTTCGTTGGCTCACTCACCACGCCGAACAATTGTCGAGGACCGAGTTGTACAAAATACTCGCGAACGGCGGACCTCTCCTGGTCGTTGGACACGATTGCCCTCGTTGCCTGATCGGTTACCGCGAACGGTTGCGTTGCGCCGTTCGGCTCTAACAACCACGAAGTGATCTGACCCATTGTCTTCTCGGGCATAGCGGCATCCAACGGATCGATGTCGAGCAACGACACCTGCTCCGAGGTCGTCTCCCACTCAATACTTTCTTGGTCCAGTCGTTCAAAGAGTTTCTTGGAGATCGTCCGGTCGTCACGGGACACGACGAGGACTCGATCGGCAAGTGGTCCCGGTCCGAGGTTGGCAAGGTTCAACCGCCGTAGATCATCGGCTGCTTGGTGCGTAAAGACGAACTCCGACGTTTCTATCGGCGCGTTGGTATCGAACTGGACGTCGTTCCGGCGCAATGCCTCGAGCGCCCCCAATTCGCGTAGATAACTTCGCCCGGACTCACACGGATCCCACAGGACTAACGACGACAGTGCGAGATCATGATCGGCGCTCGCTTGACCGAGCAACGTGGCACCGAGCCTCATACCGACCGCCGCAATCGACGTCACGCCGAGCGACCGCAGTAGTTTGACCGCCTCGACCACACTTTGCGTCCACGCGCGATCTCGTAGCGGACCTTCAAAGGCGCCGCTCGAATCGCCCGTGCCCTGATAGTCGAAGCGGAGCGTGACGAAGCCGTGTTGGGCGAGTGAAATCGCCAGATAACGAATTGCGCGTCGTGCCGCGCGGGCCTCGCGTCCAATCGGCGGAGCCAAAACGACGCCGCCTCGTACTAACGCGTCAGCGGGTCTGGTTAGCCAACCAACGAGTGGGCCCTCCGAAGGGCCGAACCACAGCGGTTCTTCGACCGTGTGCACGTCACGCGGCGACGACGTCAGTGGAACTCCGAGGACCGAATGTCGTGGGTGAGCGTTAGTCGTTCGCGAACATCGTGCGGCCAGTCGCTCACTTTGACGCCGTGTTTGAGCAGCAACGCGAGAGTGATTCGTTCGAGGCCGAAGGCGAAGCACGCCGAGTGCGCACGGCTCCCGTCGGGCGCGATGATGCCGTAGGCTTCGCCGAAGTGATCCTCGTGATAGTTCGCTGAACCGATGGCGCCGGGCACCTCGGAAGAGATCGGGGCCACCAGCTCAAACTTAAGCTCCTTCTCACGTTGGCCAGCTCCCAACAGCCTTCCCGCTCGGCCGAAGAACGGATCATTGGCGGGCACGACGTCGATGGAGAGACCGAGGCTCTCCAACAGCGCACGTCCCCGAACGAGCCACTGCTCGCGATGCTCGAGCGCCCCCTCCCTTGAGCCCACGTAGACAAATTCGTGCATTTTGAAAGATTGCATACGAGCGGGATCATCGCTCGGCTCGTGGCGAAAACAGTAGGCCTGAACCTCGTACAAACGTCCATCTTGCGGTAAGGACGTGCCGACGAGTAGCGGATACACGCTGTGACACGTCGCCGAGCACAACGCGACCTCGTCGGTAGATAACAACCCGGCCCAATCGCCTCCCGCGTCGACGCTTTGCAGGAACGCAGCGAGCTCGGCTTCGCTCCCTCGGAAACTCGTTACGATGCCCATTAAGTCAGGAAAGGACGAGATGTAACCCGCCCTCTCGAGCGTGGAGAGAGCGATTACCGGGGGGAAATAGAGTTGCTCAAGCCTCTCGTCACGGCCCGCCGCTGAAACGTAGGCTTCGAGACCGCGAAGAATTCTTTCGAATCCGAATGATCGGTGATAGACCCCGGCCGTTCCGCCGTCCACGAGTACACCGGCATCCAGGAGACATCGACGGAAATCTTCAGCGCTCACAGGGACTCCCCTTCGAACCGCGGAGGACCGACCATCGTCCAAAGGCGACCCGTGCCGGTCGACCAACACTGCCGAGGGGCATAAGGGCTCCTAGAATCGACGTGGCACATTGAAATCGACCACTGTTCCATCGTGCCTTTCGATACCCGACATTGAACGCATCCCCGTATGGCCGCGTCGGGCCAACGCTAGCATGAGGGCCAATTTCTCGAGGTCTGTCATGCGCTCTCTTGGGCAAAGTGATCGTCACCTCCGCCGATGGATTAACCATCGTCCCTCCGGATCTGGCCGTCGTGCTCGTTCATCGCAGGCGCGAACCGACGCCGTGGGGACAGCAACATCGAAGCGGCTCAGCGCGCCGAAAAAACCCGATCACGAACTACCGCGGGCCAGAGATCCACGTCAAGTCCGTGCTGGTGAAGTAACGCCAGTGTGATTCGCTCAAGACCGAAACCGACGCACGCGGTATGGGCAACGCTCGCGTCGGACTGGGAAATATTGTAGACCCGACCAAAGTGATCCTCGTGATAGTTCGCGGACCCAATGGCGCCAGGCGACTCGGACGTTATCGAGGTCACCATCTCGAACTTGCGCTCCTTCTCTCGCTGACCCGCCCCGATCAAAAGCCCGCCGCGACCGAAGAAGGGATCATTCGCCACCACAACGTCAACGGAAAGACCGAGTCGCCGCATGAGTTCCGTGCCCCGGTGAAGCCATTGCTCACGGTGCGCCAATGCGCCGCTCTCCGAACCAACATAGACAAATTCGCGCATGCGGAACGATTGCATTCTCGAGGGGTCATTGCTGGGTTCGTGGCGAAAACAGACGGCCTGCACTTCGTACAAGAGCGAGTCAGCAGCGAGTGCGGCGTCAGCAAGTAGTGGATAAAGGTTATGGCACGCCGCTCCGCACAACGCGAGGTCGGTGGGTGACAACAATTCGGACCACTCCTCTCCAGCGGCGACCTTCGCCAGTAGTGAGGGGAGATCCGCTTCGCGGCCCGCGTAACTCGAAATCATTCCGATCAAATCGGGGTGCAGCGCCAGATAGTCGCTTCTCACGAGAGCCGAACTGGCGATGAGAGGAGAGAATTGAAATTGGCGACGCTCCTCATCGGCGGCGACACTCGAGATGTAGACCTCGAGACCACTCACGATCGACTCAAACGAGAACGAACGGTGGTAGACACCCGGACTTCCGCCGTCGATCAGAAGTCCCGCAGCGAGAAGACTCTGACGGAAGCCCTCAACGCTCATTACTGCTCCCTCTCATCATTTCAATCACGCGACCTCTGTGGTGGCGCACTACTGCGAATCGACCGTCACGCCTAACGACACCAAGGCTTCGCGGATCGACGCGACAGATTGAAACGTGTCTCGTCGGAGCAAGGAATCCGGAAACTCAATATCGAATGCGTCTTCCAACCCGAGCATCACGTTCACGCTGGCGTGCGAGGAAAGACCGTTCTGGTACAAGTCGTCGTGATCCTTCAAGCGCAATGCAGTGCCTGGTAGGCGACCAAGGGCCTCGAGAACACCCCGGATCGTGGCGTCGGTGTCGGTCATGGATTTGCTCTGATCAACTGCTCGTTGATTTGTGCCACGACCGCCGCCGTGGCGATACCGCCGCCGTGGCTGAGACTGACTGAAAGGTGTTCCACACCTTGTCGTTGAGCTATCTCGGCGGCCACGCCGTGTAGAACGATCTCCGGACGACCTTTCGTCGAACGGCGCACTTCAATCTCTCGCCACGACGGTACCACGTCTCCACCGTCGAGAATCTTCAACACCGCCTCCTTCGCGGCGAATCGACCAGCGAGACTTGCGGCGGCGATACGGGAACTTCCACCACAACTCTCGACTTCTTGTGCGGTGAAGAGGCGCTCGACGTAGCGCAAACCAAACTTCTCGATCGAGTCCTGTACCTCGTCAATTGGTTGTACGTCTATCCCGATCAGAATCGTCATTCGTTACCCGTTGACCTTCTCGACAGTCCCTCAATCGGTTGGTGAGGAACGAGACATTGCGCGTGTTCCGGTTGTCGTGCTCTGTCCTTCATCACGGCACCTTGCCCTCGCGGTATTTGCTTGCTCGGATACTAGTTGTTGACGCGTTCTGCGTTTGAGATGTTCGCTCCTGCGGTGGGAATGTTTCGTGCAGGTTTCGTTGAGAGCGACGACAACGAGAAAAGCTCTCAACTCGCTACGCAATCGTAATCGCACCGTCGGGGGCGTCGACGGTAATGGTGTCGCCGTCGTGGAAGTCACCCTTCAAGAAGGCGAGCGCCAGGGGATCCTCCAGTTTGCGCTGAATGACCCTCTTGAGTGGTCGGGCCCCAAAGGCGGGATCGAATCCCTCGTGCGCCAACACCGCCGACGCGGCCGGTGTCACGTCCAGGACCAGACGACGTTCGGCGAGGCGCCGGCGTAGTCGACCCAATTGGATCCCGACAATGACCGCGAGATCGTCCTCGTCGAGGGAGCGGAACCGGATGATGTCGTCAATACGGTTCACGAATTCAGGGCGGAAGAACTCCTGAGGGTCGCCGACAAGGTTGCTCGTCATGATGAAAACAACGTTGGTGAAGTTCACCGTGCGGCCCTGACCGTCCGTGAGACGTCCGTCGTCGAGCACCTGCAGCAGGATATTGAACACGTCCGGATGGGCCTTCTCGATCTCGTCGAGCAGCACCACCGCGTAGGGCCGACGGCGCACGGCTTCGGTCAACTGGCCACCCTCTTCGTAGCCGACGTACCCCGGAGGGGCTCCGATCAGACGACTGACCGAGAACTTCTCCATGTACTCACTCATATCCAATCGCACGACGGCGCGCTCGTCATCAAAGAGAAATTCTGCGAGCGCCCGGGCGAGTTCGGTCTTGCCCACCCCGGTCGGACCCATGAAGAGAAACGAGCCAATCGGACGGTTCGGATCCGACAGCCCGGCGCGTGAACGGCGGATCGCGTTGGCGACCGCCCCGACCGCCTCGTCCTGACCTACGACACGAGAGTGCAACAGGTCTTCCATGCGCACGAGCTTGTCGATCTCGCCTTCGAGCAATTTGGACACCGGTACGCCCGTCCAACGACTTATGACATCGGCGATGTCCTCGGCGTCGACCTCTTCCTTTAGGAACGCACCACTGGCCTGCAGGTCGGCGAGTTCGTGGGTCGCGTGATCGATCGTCCTTTCGAGTTCGGGAATCGTCCCGTAGCGCAGCGCGGCGGCTCCATTGAGGTCACCGTTTCGCTCGAGGCGGTCCGCTTCGAATCGTCGATCCTCGAACTCCTGTTTCGCCGTACGGATCTTCTCGATGGCCTGCTTCTCGGCTTGCCAGCGCGCCGCCAAGCCGTCGGACTTCTCCTGAAGTTCAGCCAACTCCTCGTTCAACTTCTCTCGGCGTTCACTCGACGCCTCATCGGTTTCGATCTCCAGTGCGACCCGTTCGATCTCGAGCTGTCGGATGCGTCGGATCACGACGTCGAGTTCGGTCGGCATCGAGTCGATCTCGATGCGCAGCTTCGACGCCGCCTCGTCCATCAGGTCGATCGCCTTGTCGGGCAGGAACCGGTTCGGTACGTAGCGCTGGGAGAGGGTGGCGGCGGCCACCAGTGCGGCGTCCTGGATGCGCACGCCGTGGTGGACCTCGTAACGTTCCTTCAAGCCCCGAAGGATCGCCACCGTGTCCTCGAGAGACGGCTCGCCCACGAACACCTGCTGAAAACGCCGCTCGAGCGCGGCGTCCTTCTCGATGTACTGGCGATACTCGTCCAGCGTCGTCGCGCCGATGAGTCGCAGTTCACCGCGCGCGAGCAGCGGTTTGATCATGTTGCTCGCGTCCATGGCGCCTTCACTCGCGCCCGCGCCGACGATCGTGTGCAGCTCGTCGATGAACGTGATGACCTGACCTTCAGCGTCCTCGATCTCCTTTAAGACCGCCTTCAGACGTTCCTCGAATTCGCCGCGGTACTTCGCGCCCGCGACCATCGACGCGAGGTCGAGTCCGATGACGCGTCGATCGCGCAACGATTCGGGCACGTCGCCTTCGACGATGCGCAGCGCGAGTCCCTCGACGATCGCCGTCTTGCCGACGCCCGGTTCGCCGATCAACACCGGGTTGTTCTTGGTTCGTCGCGAGAGGACCTGGATAACGCGGCGGATCTCGTCGTCGCGCCCGATCACTGGATCGAGCTTGCCGCTGCGCGCGAGCGCCGTGAGGTCGCGACCGTACTTCTCGAGCGACTGGAAGGTCTCTTCGGGATTCTCCGACGTGATGCGTGCCGAACCGCGAATCCCGCGCAGCGCCTGCAGGAGGGTCTCGCGCGTCGTGCCGAGCAGGCCCGCCCACGCGACGATTACGTGATCGACCGAGAGGAAGTCGTCGCCGAGGTCGGCGCGAAGTTCATCGGCCTCTTCGAGTCCCTTGCGCGCTTCGGGCGAGAGGCCCGGTTGGGTGCCGCCTACGGCGCGCGGCTCGTTGGCGACCCTCTCGTTGAGAGCGGCCACCATCGCAACCGGGTCGACGCCAGCGGCGCCGAGCAGGGGACGCGCGACGCCGTCGGACTGGTTCAACAGGGCGAGCAGGAGGTGGGCCGGCGTCACGTAGGGATTACCGGCGGCGGCGGCCTGCGTCGTCGCGGACTGGAAGGCCTCACGGGTCTTCACGGTCCAGCGTTGGGGATCGAGGGTCATGGGTTACCTCCTTCGCGCGCGTTGGGCGTCGATGAAGAGCGCGATGGTGTTCTGGACCGGCACGAGGTCGCGGCGGTACAGGCGCCGCGTCGCTTCGAGGTCCGAACGCGCCTCTAGGGCAAGTTCGGCGAGTTGCTCGCGGGCCTCGGCGAGTTCGTGCTCGAGTTGCATGATCCGCTTGACGCCTTCGAGGTTCACGCCCTCGTTGGTCAGGTCCTGGATCCGTCGGATCGCCGCGAGGTCGGCGTCGGAGAACCGGCGCGAGCCGCCACTCGTGCGCTGGGGGCTCAGCAGGCCGTTGCGTTCGTAGTTGCGAAGCGTCTGGGGGTGGACGCCGGCGAGTTCGGCGAATACCGAGATGACGTAGACAGCGTGGTGAGGGTGTCGCTCAGACACTGGGCACCTCTTCGTGCAGCGCGGTCGCCAACTTCTCAACCAAGGCGCGCTGCTCCTTGTTGAGCTTCTTCGGAACGACGACGTTGACGCTCACGAGGAGGTCGCCCGCCGCGTGCTTGCCGCCGGCCGGCACGCCGCGACCGCGAACGCGCATCGTGGTCCCCGGCTGGGTTCCCGCCGGAATCTTCAGGGTGACCGGATCGTCCAGGGTCGCCACGACGACGGTCGTGCCGAGGATGGCCGACGTGAGCGGAACGTCGACGCTGGTCGTCACGTGTCGACCCTTCATCGCGAAGTGAGCGTCACTCGCCACGTGCACGTCGACGAACAGGTCGCCGGCGGGCCCGCCGTGCGTCCCGGGGTTGCCCTTTGACTTCAGTCGAATGCGTTGTCCGTCGACGACGCCCGCGGGGATGCGCACGTTGACGCGACGCGACGACGGCTCACGTCCGGTGCCGTGACAGGTCGGGCACGGCGTCACGATTCGTCCACCGCGGCCCTGACAGACCGGACAGACACTCGACATCGCGAACGGTCCCTGGTCGTCGTTCAACACGCCGCGTCCCTGGCAGCGCTCGCAGGTCGCGAAGCCGCTCCCGGGCGCCGCGCCGCGTCCGCCACAGGTGTGACAGGCGTCGTTGCTCGGTAGCGAGACCGTGGTGGTGACGCCCACGACCGCGTCACGAAAACCCAGATGCAGGGCGGTCTCGAGATCCGCGCCGCGCTGGGCGCGTTGACGGCGCGAGCCGCCAAAGAGCCCACCGAAGATGTCCCCCAGGTCGCCGAGGTCGCCCGAGCCGAAGTTGAAACCACCCGCGCCGGGCCCGTGTCCTCCGAAGCCCGCGGCGGTGGGACCGAGACGACGAACCTCGTCGTACTCCTTGCGCTTCTCGGCGTCACCGAGGACGTCGTAGGCACCCGAGACCTCTTTGAACTTCTCCTCCGAACCGGGATTCGTGTCGGGGTGCAGCTCCTTGGCCAACTTGCGATAGGCGCGCGTGATCTCCTTGGCGGTCGCGCTCGAAGTGAGACCCAGAACCTTGTAGTAGTCCTTTTCGAACCACTCACGTTCGGCCATTTAGCCCTTCACTTTCACCATGGCGGGGCGAAGAACGCCGCCCTTCCATCGATATCCGGCGCGCAGCACTTCGTCGACGACCTGTTCGCCGTCGTCGCCCTCCACGTGCGCCACCGCGTCGTGAACCTGCGGATCGAAGGGCACGCCGACGTCGCCAATTCGCTCGAGGCCATCCTTGGCGAGCGTGTCGAGCAGCAGACCGCGCGCCTGGGAGAGCGCGAGCGCTTCGTCGCTCAACGCGTTGGCGAAGTGGGCCTGCGCGAGGTCGAACGCGTCAAGAACCGGCAGCAATTTCACCACGAGATCGCCCGTCGCGCGTGAGACCGCGTCGTCGGAGGTGCGCGCCACCCGCTTGCGGTAGTTCTCGAACTCGGCCTGCAGACGTTGCAAGGCGTCGAGGTAGTCGTCGCGCTGGCGCTCGATGTCGCTGCGCTCGTCAACGACGTCGGTGACGGTGTCCTCGGACACCGTCACCGCGTCGTCTTGAACCACGTCGTCGCTCACGGCTCGTCAACAATCTCGGCGTCGACGATGTCGTCATCATTGCCCTGAGACACTGACGCTTCGCCGGCGTTGGACTTGGCCGCCTCTTCGTAGAGCCGCTGGCTGAAACCCTGACTCGTCGAGAGCAGCTTCTCGGTCGCGCTCTTGATGGCCTCGACGTCGGTCCCGTTGAGGGACTCCTTCAAGACGCTCAACGCGCCCTCGACGTCGTCACGCTCGGTGCCCTGGAACGACTCGGCCTGATCCTTCAGCAGCTTCTCGGTCTGGTACACCAGTCCGTCGGCGTTGTTGCGCACCTCGGCCTCGTCACGACGCTTGCGGTCGTCCTCGGCGTGGGCTTCCGCGTCACGGACCATGCGGTCGATCTCCTCCTTCGAGAGCGAGGATCCGCCCGTGATGGTCATCGACTGCGTCGCGCCGGTGGCGGTGTCCTTCGCGGACACGTGCACGATGCCGTTGGCGTCGATGTCGAAGGTCACTTCAATCTGGGGCACACCCCTCGGCGCCGGCGGTATGCCGACCAACTGGAACTTGCCGAGCGTCTGGTTGTACGAAGCCATCTCTCGCTCGCCCTGAAGGACGTGCACCTCGACCGACGGCTGATTCTCGTCGGCGGTCGTGAAGATCTGGGACTTCTTGGTCGGGATCGTGGTGTTGCGCTCGATGATCTTGGTCATCACGCCACCCTTGGTCTCGATGCCGAGTGACAGCGGGGTCACGTCGAGCAACAGGATGTCCTTGACGTCGCCCTTCAACACACCGGCCTGCACGGCGGCGCCAACGGCTACCACTTCGTCAGGGTTGACACTCTTGTTGGGCTCCTTGCCCGTCACCTTGTTCACCAGTTCCTGCACCGCGGGGATGCGGGTGGAACCACCCACCATGATCACGTGGTCGATCTTGTCGAGCGTCAGACCGGCGTCCTTGATGGCCTGGTCGAACGGCTTGCGACAACGCTCGACGAGGCTCGCGGTCAACTCGTTGAACTTCGCACGGGTCAACTTGAGGTCGAGGTGCTTGGGACCGTCGGCCGTCGCGGTGATGAAGGGGAGGTTGATCTGGGTCTCTTGAACCGACGAAAGCTCGATCTTGGCCTTTTCCGAGGCCTCCTTCAGGCGTTGGACGGCCATCTTGTCGGCCGACAGGTCGACGCCTTCGGTGTCCTTGAACGTCTTCACGAGCCATTCCATGATCTTGTCGTCCCAGTCGTCGCCACCGAGGTGGGTGTCACCGTGCGTGGACTTCACCTCGAAGACGCCGTCGGCGATCTCGAGCACGGACACGTCGAACGTGCCACCACCGAGGTCGAAGACGAGCACCGTCTGCTCGGCGCTCCCTTTGTCGAGCCCGTACGCCAACGCGGCGGCGGTCGGCTCGTTCACGATGCGCAGCACCTCGAGCCCGGCGATCTGGCCGGCCTCTTTGGTCGCGGTGCGCTGGGCGTCGTTGAAGTACGCGGGCACGGTGATGACGGCCTGGGTGACGGTGTCGCCCAGGTACGCCTCGGCGTCACGCTTCAACTTCTGCAGGATGCGCGCCGAGATCTCCTGCGCGTTGTACTTGGTGCCGTCGATGTCGACGGACCAGTTCTCGCCCATGTGACGCTTCACCGACCGAATCGTGCGGTCGGGGTTGGTGATCGCTTGACGCTTCGCGACCTCTCCGACCAAAACCTCCCCGGTCTTGGAGAAGCCGACGACCGAAGGGGTCGTGCGACCACCCTCGGCGTTGGGGATAACAACGGGCTCGCCCGCCTCGAGGACACTGACCACCGAGTTGGTGGTTCCCAGGTCGATTCCGACTGCCTTTGCCATGAACTGCTCCTTAACTCTGTTCCCGCCCCGACGGACCATCCGTGAAAACGGGACTCGTGATATCAAGTGTACAGAGTTGAGTCCCTTCTTGTCAAGAAATCGGATACCTCATCTCATAGCATGGGCAAAGCCCAGAGAATGACTGCCATTATGTCCGTCAACTGGGCGCTCTGGCTCTCGGTGAGGGTGTTGGGTACGCTTGGCGAGTGCCGGACCTGATACTGCTGCGCCACGGGCGCTCCGAATGGAACGAACTGAACCTGTTCACGGGTTGGCAGGACGTGGATCTCACCCCCGAGGGCGAGGACGAAGCCCGGGCCGCCGGTCGTCTCCTCGCCGCCGAGGACGACCTGGACCTTCGAATCGTGCACACCTCCGTGCTGACCCGGGCGATCCGCACGGCCGAAATCACCCTCTACACGGCCAAGCGCTCCTGGATCCCGGTCCAGCGCAGCTGGCGGCTCAACGAGCGCCACTACGGCGACCTGACCGGCAAGAACAAGAAGGAGACCGCCGAGCAGTTCGGCGCGCAGCAGGTGAAGCTCTGGCGGCGCAGTTACGACGTGCCGCCGCCCCCGCTGCCCGAGGGCGACGCGCGATCGAGCACGCTCGACCCGCGCTATCGCGACGTGCCGCACGAGTTCATCCCGGCGACCGAATGTCTGAAGGACGTCGTGGCGAGGGTGACGCCGTATTTCGCCGACGTGATCGTCGAGGACCTGCGCAAGGAGTCCGTGCGCGGCGGCGGGGTCATCGTGGTCGCCCACGGCAACTCGATTCGCGCGCTGCGCATGGTCCTCCAGCACATCGCCGAGGACGAGATCACCGCGCTCGAGATCCCGACCGGCATCCCCTACCGCGTGCGGCTCGACGACGAGCTGAACGTCCTCGAGGCTAACTATCTCGGCGACCCCGCGGCCGCGGCGGCGGCGGCCGAAGCCGTCGCACGCCAGGCCGGCTGAGTTACAGCGCTTCGGGACCTCGTTCGTTGGTGCGCACGCGCACCACGCGCTCGATGTCGGTGACCCACACCTTGCCGTCACCAACGGTGTCGGTGCGCGCCGCGGTGACGATCGCGTCGAGCACGCTCTCGACCTGCTCGTCGGTGCACGCGATCTCGATGCGAATCTTGTCCACGAAGTCGAACTCGTACTCGCGTCCGCGGTAGATCTCGATGTGTCCGCCCTGGCGCCCGAACCCTCGAACCTGGCTCACGGTCATACCCGTCACGCCAACCGCCTGGACCGCAACTTTGACCTCGTCAAGTTTGAATGGCTTCACTACTGCTGTCACTAATTTCATCATCTACTCCTTAGACGTTGTCACTGTGCGTGTGGCTGGGGGTCCCCACGGGCTCACCAAAGGTCGGCTCCGGGAAGGCTTCTTCCTCGTGAATGGCGAGGTCACCGATGGCCAAGACTTCTTCGGTTTCACGGAGACCACCTAACACGAACTTCACGATATAGAAGACCACGGCGGTGCCCACCGCGGTGTAGCCGATGATCCACAGAGCGGCGAGGAACTGTTCCCACAGCTGATGGAACGAATGGGTGAAGAACCATCCACCGACCGAGAACCCTCCCGCTCCCTTGTAGTGCGCTCCCGGCACACCGTACTGGGTCATGCTCGGATCGGCCAATATACCCACCAGCAGACCACCGATGAGTCCGGCGAAACCGTGGGTGTACACGACGCCCATCGCGTCGTCGACCTTGGAGAAGGGGCGAACCTTCGAGAGGTAGTTCCACGCGATCCAGACGAGCGTCGAGGAGATGAGGCCGACGCAGATGGCGCCGACGCCGTTCACCCAGCCCGCACTGGGTGTGATCGCGACCAGTCCGCAGAGCATTCCGTTGATCGCGCCGAGGAACGTCGCCTTCTTCTGTCTCGAGAAGAACATGTCCATCACCAGCCAGGTGAGGACACCGACCGCCGTGGCGACGTTGGTGTTGAGCACGGCGCTCGCCGCGTCGGCGCCCGCGTAGAACGGGTCACCACCGTTGAAGCCGTTCCAGCCGAGCCAGAGGATGCCGGCGCCGACCGCCACCATCATTAGGTTGCTCGGGAACGCGTTCTCCCGGTCCTGCCAGCGCCGCGGTCCGAGGATGGCCGCGCCGACGAAGGCGGCGACGCCGGCGCTCAGGTGGATGACGTAACCACCCGAGTAGTCAACGGCACCCTTCTGGGAGAAGAACCCGCCGCCCCAGAGCAGCGCCGCGTTGACGCAGTAGATCATCGTGATCCACAGCGGCACGATGAGGAGCCACGCCTTGAACTTGAGTCGTCCGACGAGGCCACCGAGGAAGAGCAGCGGCGTGATCGCGGCGAACACGAACTGGAAGTAGGCGAGCGTGGCGGTCGAGAAGTGGAAGGGGATCAGCGTGTTCGCTCCCGACACCGCCTGTCCTTGCTCTGAGCCCGAGGTCGCCAGCGGAGTGAAGTGGCCAATGAACCCGCTCCAGAACGATCCCGTGGGACCGAAGTGCGAGAGCGGACCGAATGCCAGGTTGTAGCCCCAGAGCATCCACACGACGAGCGTCGCGGAGAAGCCCGCGAAGACCATGAGCATCGTGTTGACGATCCATTTCTTGCGCACGAGCCCGCCGTAGAGCACGGCGAGACCGGGCAGACTCATGAGCCCCACCAGTGTGGCCGCCGTGAGCTGCCACGTGTTGTCCGCTGGATTCAACCAACTCGGATAGGGGATGTTCGCTGCAAAGTGCACGTCCACTCCTTTGATTACTAGGAGAGGGCGCCGTTGACCTCAGTCTGATGGCACCAGTGTTTCAACCGAGGATTTCGTCATCGTTAGCGACGTGTTTCCGGAATATGAACTACGACGCTGCTTCGTCGTTGCCCGCACCGGCCGGACCAACCGGGGCGAGCAGCGAACGCTCGACCACTTGAGAGATGTCGAGCACCGACACGTCATCGCCGCGACCGTTGGCCTTGACGGCGTCGTCGAGCATGATCATGCAGAAAGGACAGGCCGTCGAAACGACGTCGGCACCGGTGCCGAGCGCCTCGTCGGCGCGCTCCATGTTCACGCGCTTGCCGATGTTCTCTTCCATCCACATACGCGCGCCGCCGGCGCCGCAGCAGAAGCCCTTCTCGCGACAGCGTCCCATCTCGATCTGCGTGACGCCGGGAATCGCGTCGAGCACGCTACGCGGCTCGTCGAAGATACGGTTGTGGCGACCGAGGTAGCACGGATCGTGGTAGGTTACCGTGCCGTTGTAGGCGACACCCGGCACCAGTCGGCCCGAAGCGACGAGGTGACTGAGCAGCTGGGCGTGATGGATCATCTCGTAGTTGCCGCCCAGGTCCGGGTACTCGTTCTTCATCGTGTTAAAGCAGTGCGGGCAACTGGCGACGATCTTCTTCGCGCCCACCTCGTTCAACGTCGCGATGTTGGCCTTGGCCATCTCCTGGAAGAGGTACTCGTTGCCCATGCGCCGCGCGGGGTCACCGGTGCACGATTCGCGCGGTCCGAGGATGGCGAAGCTCACGCCGGCGCGGTGCAGCATCCGCGCCGTCGACTCGACCTGCTTGCGGCCACGCTCGTCGAGCGAACCGGCACAGCCCACCCAGTACAGGTACTCGACGTCGTCGGGGATCGGTCCGTCGACGATTGGTACTTCGAAGTCGAGCGCCGAGAGCCACTCGGTGCGCTTGGAGGAACCGAGACCCCACGGGTCGCCTTGATTCTCCAGATTCCTCAACAACAGACCCGCCTCGGAGGGAAAGCGCGACTCCATCAGCACTTCGAAGCGGCGCATGTCGATGATCGCGTCGACGTGTTCGATGTCGACGGGGCACTGTTCCACGCAGCTGCCGCACGTGGTGCAGGACCACAGGACGTCGGGGTCGATCGTCGTGGGCACCAGCGTCGCGACGTCGCCACCGCCCTCGCCGGAAAGGAGCCGATCGGCCGAGGCGAACATGTTGTCGCGAAGCCCCATGATGAGGAGCTTCGGGCTGAGCGGCTTGCCGGTCGTCCACGCCGGACAGACCGACTGGCAGCGCCCACACTCAGTGCACGTGGAGAAGTCCAACATCTGCTTCCAGGTGAAGTCCTCCATCTTGCCGACGCCGAAGACCGTGTCCTCGGTGACGTTCTCCATGTCCATGTCGGGGGTCTTGTCGAGCCCCCCGAGGGCGCGCGGGCGACGTGAGAAGGCAATGTTGACCGGTGCGAGGAAGATATGGAGGTGCTTTGAATACGAGACGAAGACGAGAAACCCGGCGATGACGCCGACGTTCGCCAACACGAAGACCGCCTCGAGCACGCTGTTGACACCGGCGCCGAGTGGGTGCAGCCAACTGGCGACGATCTTGCTCGCGAAGGCCCACGACGAATGGCCGAAGGGGAAGTGCCCAGTATTCACCTGGGCCCCTCGGTACACGAGCAGCGTGATGATGACCATTGAGATCATGAAGAGCACCAGCCACGCGGCGCCCAGGTGGCTGCCGTAGAAACGGCTGGATCGGTCCCTTCGTGACGGTGCGTTCTTCACACGGATGATCGTGAACACGACGAGCGAAACGAGCACCGCGGTCGCGAAGAAGTCCTCGACGAAGGCGAGCCAGTTGTCCGTGCCGATGAGCGGGATGTGGAAGTTCCGCGAGAACAGCGATCCGTAGGCCTCCAGAATCGTCGTCATGAGGACGGTGAAGCCCCACATGGTGAAGAAGTGGGCGAGTCCCGGGACGGTCCATCGCAAGAGCTTGCTCTGGCCCATCACCTCGACCGCCTCGACTTCACTGACCTTGCGGACCCCTTGCCAACGGCGCGGTGCAGTCTGGCCACTACGCACCAGACGCGACAACCAGAAGAACCGTCGCCCGGCGACGACAAAACAAAGGACCGTGATCGCCAGACCGACGATGATTCGAGCTAACACCGCTCACTCCCCTTCTGCGTTTGGCCGCGCGGCGTCGTAACTACTTCTTCTTGAAATTCTCGGAGTACCGACTCGGGGTCGGCCCGCGCTGGCCGCGATACTTGGACCCGAGGCCCGAAGAACCGTACGGTCGGTCCGCAGGTGTCGTCATCTCGAAGAAGCTGATCTGGCCGATCTTCATTCCCGGGTACAAGGTGATGGGAAGGTTCGCGACGTTCGACAACTCCAGTGTGAGGTGACCGTCCCAGCCCGCGTCAACGAAGCCAGCCGTCGAATGGATGAGGAGTCCCAGGCGGCCCAAGGAACTCTTGCCCTCGAGACGCGCGACGAGGTCGTCGGGGATGGCGACGCGCTCGACGGTCGAACCGAGCAAGAACTCGCCAGGGTGCAGAATCATGGGATCGGAGGGCCCCACGTCGATGAGTTCGGTGAGGTCTTCTTGCGCTTCGCGCACGTCGATGACCCGCTGGGAGTGATTGCGAAAGACCCGGAAGAGTTGGTCGATATGGAGATCGACCGATGACGGCTGAATGCAGTCGGCACCCAACGGTTCGATGATGATCCGACCCGCGTCGAGAGCCTCTTTAATGGAACGATCCGAGAGCACCATAACCATGGCAACGATACTCGGAAGCAACTGGGGCGTTCGCGCTTTACCTCCTACGCCTGCCGTCACCTGCCTCGCGCTCTTGACGGTACGATTGAATCCGCGCGGGCGTAGTTCAGCGGCAGAACATCAGCTTCCCAAGCTGAGAACGCGGGTTCGATTCCCGTCGCCCGCTCCAGTCTTGAAACGTAGGGAACAACTGGTGAATCGCCGGTTGTTCATTGATGTTCGTTCTTCTTGTTTTTTCTTGTTTTTTCTTGTTTTTTCTTGTTTTTTCTTGTTTTTTCTTGATTTTTCCGTGGTCTTCTTTTGTTTAGTGTCGCGGAGGTGTCACGCACTAGACACCCATGTTCTCACTCGGCGACCTCGCCGTGCAACCCGGCACATAGTGCGCAATCTCGCGAAAGCCAGCTGCGGCAAGGTTGAGTAGGTTTGACGGCCGTTAGCGAAGTCAAAGCTCCTCACGACAGTCAGCTCACTCACTTGCAGAACCTGACTCGGTCTCTCCCCGAAGCACGAAACAAACATCACACGGGTCCTCCTCGTCGCGAAACTCCGCGTGGAGATATGCGCCTTCAGTGGGGTCTCTCGTTGGGTCGCCTGTATTGCCCATAATCGGGAGCTGCTCCATTGGCGTGGATTGCCAATGGGACAGATGA
>Ga0207927_1000069_pt1 | contig 40939 bp, 30 predicted proteins | sample NGESurdeep072012_2_FD_184456 | JGI IMG/M metagenome (GOLD analysis project Ga0207927, IMG submission 184456) | Arctic peat soil microbial communities from Barrow, Alaska - NGEE Surface sample 210-2 deep-072012 (SPAdes) | ecosystem: Environmental > Terrestrial > Soil > Wetlands > Peat ... | reverse complement strand
GGTTCCGACCGCCGGCGTGCGCTGCGACCTCGTCATCCCGGTCTACAACGCGCTGCGCTCGACACGCGACTGCCTCGAGAGCGTGCGCCGCTTCGCCCCGGTCTGGTCCCGCATCGTCGTCGTCAACGACGGGAGCGACGCCAGGACGACGGAATTCCTGAGGGCGCAGGAAGGAATCGTCCTCCTCGAAAACGAGGTGAATCTCGGTTTCGTGAAGACCGCAAACCGCGGGCTTCTCTTCTCCGACGCGCCGTGGGTCTGCCTCCTCAACTCCGACACGCTCCTCACGGAGGGAGCCCTCGAACGCATGGTGGCGGGCTGCGAGAAGGATCCAACGATCGGCCTCTGCTGCCCGCTCTCGAACGGCGCCGTGAACCTTTCCGTGAACCTTCCCCCCGGTGCCGACGTCTTTTCCTTCGCGCGCCGCGTCGCGCGGACGAGTCCCGCGCGGTACCCAGACGCGACGACGATCGTCGGCTTTTGCCTGCTCGTGAGGCGCGAGGTCATTCGGACGCTCGGCGTCTTCGACGAGGTCTTCGGACGCGGCTACTGCGAGGAGACCGACCTCCATTACCGGGCGCGCGCGGCGGGCTGGCGGTGCGTCGTCGCGGACGACACGTGGATCCACCACCGCCAGCGCGCGAGCTTTTCGGACTCCGACACGCGCATCGCGGCGAACCTCAGGATCCTGATGTCCCGCTGGCGCGAGAGGCACGAGAAGGAGCTCGAAGGTTTCAACGCCCGGAACGAGCTCGGCGCGGTGCGCGACGCCGCGACGTTCGAGTGGACGCTGAGAGACCCCGAGCCCGAGGCTCCTTACGACGTCCTCTTCGTCCTGCCGCTCCTTGGGATCTACGGAGGCGTCGCGACTGTCCTCGAGCTCGCGAACGCGCTCGTCCTCCAGGGCGTCCGCGCCGGCGTCGTCGTCTTCGAAACCGTGCCGCCGGAAATCGAGATGGAGCTTTTCTTCCGGCCGCTGCGCCTCTCGGCGGCCGAATTCCTCGAACGCTGTCCGCCCGCGAAGCTGCTTGTCGCCACCGGATACCAGACCGCCGCCCACGTGGCGGCGGCCGCGGCGTCCCGCGGGATCCAGACGGCCTACTTCGTCCAGGATTACGAAGGCTGGTTCGGGTCCGACTCGCCCGAGTACGTCGCGCGAACGTACGACCTCATTCCCCGCATCGTCACGATCTCGACCTGGATCGCGCGCGAGATCGAGACGCGCCACGGACACGTGGCGACCCCGATCCCGATCAGCGCGGATCCCGACGTGTACTACCCGCGTGGGGACCGGCCGGCGGCTCCGCCCGTGCGCATCACGGCGATGCTGAGGCAGGACGAACGCCGCGGCATGAAGTTCCTTCTTCCCGCGCTCGCCGAGGTCGCGAACCGGCCCGACGTCGAGATCGTCCTCTTCGGCCACGCAGCAGTGTCGGCCGACGCGCCCCGCTTCCGGCACGCGCATCTCGGGACGCTGCAGCGCGACGCGGTGCCGAAGCTCCTCTCGACGGTGCACGTCGTGATCGACCCCTCTCTCTTCCAGGGCTTCGGCCTCATCGGGCTCGAGGGCATGGCGAGCGGGGCCGCATGCGTCCTGACGGACTCCGGCGGCGCGTCCGAGTACGCGGTCCACGACGTCAACGCGCTCCTCGTGCCCCCGCGGGATTCGGTCGCGCTCGCGGCGGGCATCCGGCGCCTGCTCGACGACCCGGCGCTCCGCGAGCGCCTCGCGGCGAAGGGCGTCGAGACGGCGCGCCGCTTCACGTGGAAGCTCACGGCGACGCGCTTCCGCGCGTTCATGAGCGGGCTCCCGACGGCGCGGGCGGTGCCGCCCGGCGAGCGCGCGGCGCTCGAGCTCCTCGCCTTCGAGCACCGGACGCGCACGAGCCTCGTGGCCGAGCGCCACGAGCTCGGGAAGACGCTGAGCGCGATCGCCGGTTCGCGCGTCTGGAAGGCCGCGCAGCGCTGGCGCGGCCTCCGCGATCGCGTCCGGGGCCTAGCCCGCTGACCGCTGCGCGGTCCAAACCGGGGATAGGCGGGCTAGCATCTTCGAGTGATGGGGGAAACACGGTCGTGTTTCCCCCCTGCCCCCTTCACCGCTCGAGAAACGCCGGTGCGTCAGGTAAGAGCGCCTTCCGCAAGAACGCGGCCCGTGGCCGGGTCCACCGCCCGCGCGTACCACGTTGCGCTCCCGAAGCCGGCGCGCACGTCGTCCGGCGGGCGCCACTCGCCGGCTTCCGCGCGCGGGACGAAGGCGAAAGAGCCGAAGTCGGCGAGTGGCGAGAGCGCGATCGCGGCCACCGGAGCCGTGAAACGGAGGACTCCGTCCGCGAGCGGCGCGGGAGGTGCCGTCGCTGTCGCCTCCGACGCCAGCGCGTCGAGGGCCGCAACGCCGCGCGCGCCGAAGTGCGTCGTGAAGTACCGGCGTTCGGACGCCGCGAACCACGCTGCGGCCCGCGGCTCGACCCCCGCGCTCTGGTTGTACGCGTGGACGACGCGCGCCGCGCCGACGCAGAGGAGCGCGCCGCCGAGCGTCCTCAGGCGGCGCTGCCAGTCGTTCTCTTCGTAGTAGAGCGCGTAGCCCTCGTCGAAGGGGCCGGCGCGCTCGAGTGTCGCGCGCGACACTGCCAGGAGCGCGCCCGACAGGGCCCGGACGGCGCGCGTCCCGCCGCCCGCGACCTCGTCCGCCGCCGCAAAGGCCCGGCGCAGCGCGCGGCGGAACGCGGCCGGCGTTCCCGCCAGCCGCCGCCGCGCGAGCGCGAGCGGGTGCGGCTCCTCGGCGGGTGGCATGTGGATCGTCTCGCCCTCGTCGAGGAAAAACGCGGGGCCGGCGGCGACCGGGCCCGAGCGCGCCGCTCCAGCAAGGGCGAGGAGCACGCCGGGGCGGACGAGGACGTCGGGGTTCGAGAGGACGAGGACCTCGCCCGACGCGGCCACGAGGCCCGCGTTCAGCCCGCCCGCGTACCCGAGGTTGCGGCCCGGGACGAGGACGCGGTCGGCGGTGCCCTCGAGGGCGCGCGCCTCCCCCGCGTCGTCCGAGTTCACGACGACGATCGTCTCGAGCGAGAGCCCCGACACCGCGGCGTCGCGCCGGATGGTCTCGAGCGCCCGCGCGGCCAGCGCGCCGGACCGGTAGCTCACGACAACGGCGGAGATCACGGGCATGAGGTATTTTCAGCCCTATGGCCGTGGAAATCCGCACCGCCGAAGCGTCCGACCGGCCGCTCCTCCTCGCGCTGTCCGAGGCCGCGTTCGGCTCGCCGGCCAGCCCCGCCGAGTGGGCGTGGAAGTACGACCGCGCGCCCCACCGGGTGGTTTCCCTCGGCGCATTCGACGGGGAACGGGCGCTGGGGTTCTTCGGCGGCCTCGGGACGCGGTTCCGCGGCGCCTCCGGCGACCTCCCGGGCCTCGCAGCCGTGGATGTCATGACGGCCCCCTCCGCGCGGGCCCTCGGCCGGAGGACGCTGTTCCAGGAGCTCGCGGAGGCCTTCTTCCGGGTCAACGGGGAAGCCGGCGCCCCGTTCGTCCTCGGCTTTCCGAACGACCGGCACCGCCTCGCGGGCGAGCGCACGCTCGCCTACCGCTCGGTCGAGCCCGCGGCGCAGTGGGCGCGCCCCGTCGCCCGGCCCGGCCTCGTCTCGCGGCTCAGGCGGCGCTTCCGCCGCGTCGCGCGCGGCGCGTCCCTCTCGGCGGGGCACGACGCCCTCGCCGAGATCCTCCACGCCCGGCCCGGCTGGCGGACCGACCGCTCGCGTGCCACGCTCGCCTGGCGCCTCGCGCGCCCCGGGGCCGCGTACGACCTCTTCGAGCTTCTCGACGGGCGCGGGCGCTCGCGCGCCTACGCGGCGGTGCGCGTCCTGGGCGACCGCGCGCTGCTCGCGGATCTCCAGGCCGCCGACGAGGAGGCCGGAGACGCGGCGGACCTCCTCGACACCGTCGCGGAGGCGTACGCCGGCTCTCCGGCGCGCACGCTCGTGCTCCGCGCGGGCTCGGCGTCGCGGCTCGCGGCGCGCGCGGCCGAGCTGGGCTTCTCCCCGATCCCGACGGACACGCACTTCACCGTACGCGCGCTGGATCCCGCGTTCGCAGTGGATGCGGCCGCCCGGGCCTTCGACTACCGCTTCCTCGATCACGAGATCTTCTGACCGAAGATCTCCTCGAGCCGGTCGAGGACGCGGTCGAGCGAGAAGCCCCGCGCGGCCTCGATCCCCTTCGCCCGCCGTGTCGCCCACAGCCGGGGCTCGTCGAGGAGGCGCGCGGTCTCGCGGGCCATCCCCGAGGCGTCGCCGGGCGGGACCCGCGACACGACGTCGTCCGCGAGGGGCCGGAAGGATGGGATGTCCGTGAGGACGACGGGAACCCCGGCCGCCATCGCCTCCAGCGGCGGAAGCGGGAAACCTTCGGCGTCGAAGGACGGGTGCAGGAGAACGTCGCACGCGTGGTACCAGATCGGCATGACGCCGGCCGGGAGCGCGTGACCGTAAACGTCCGCGAGGAGGATTCGGCGCTCGACCTCTCCCGGGGGCAGCGCGCTCGCCCGGTAGAGGCGCACGTCGCGCCCGGCCTCGCGCAGCCGCGCGACGGCCCGGAGCGCGACGCCGACGCCCTTGAGCGGAGCCTCGAACGGCCCCACGACGCCAACCGTCGCGGGCCGGCGGGGCGCGTTGCGCTGCGGGTCGGGCGGCGCGAAGTCGGCCGCGGGGATCGCCTGCGGGAGCACGTGGTACGTCCCGGGGTACCGCGGGGTCAGGATCGGCTCGAGGTGGGCCGACACGAGAAGCTTCGGGACCGGCTGGCGGTAGGCCTCGTCGATCTCGTCCAGACGGTGGAGCGTGTGCGGATGCGGCGCCTCGTAGCCCTGGCAGAAATGGAAGATCTTCGGGGCGCGGTGGGCGCGCACGGTGGGCGCGACCGTCGGGAACCACGTCGCGACGTGGACGTCCGCCTCCGGAAGCGTCGTGGCGTCGAAGACGGGGACCTCGAGGACGGGGACGCCGATGGGGAGCCAGCCGTGCCGCGCGTCGCGGGTCACGAGCATCACGTCGTGGCCGCGGGCGCGGAGCCCCTCGGCGTGCTCGACGATGACCTTCACGCCGCCCGACAGCTCGAGGGACTCGAGGACGTACGCGATTCTCATCGAGGAGCGTCGCGGCGCGCGGGAAGGGACGTCCAGGCCGCGCGCAGGCTCATGAGCCCGCTCCGCCACACGTCGGATTCGACGTGGAACGTGCGGTCGCTGCGCGCGTCGAAGAGCGCCAGCGACTTCTCGTCGGCGAGGTAGGCGTAGACGACGAACTCCCCTTTCCCGAGCGGAAGCGCGTCGACGCCGACGCGCACCCGGTAGACGCTCTGCCCGACGAACGGGCCCGTGCCGTCGAGCCGCGAGTCGGCCGAAAAGCACACGACGTTGTCGCGCGTGGAGACCGCGAGGTGGATCTGAAGAGGCCGCGCGGGATCGTCGGCGGCGAACTCCATCTCCACGCCCCACGGCTCTCCCGGCCGGAACTCGTCTTTCGGCACGCCGTCGCCTCCGGTGACGACGACCTCGAGGAAGCGCCCGTGCGTTCCCTCGGGCACGGCCGCCCCCGCTCCGTGCGGCGCCACCTTGCCATCCTTGGCGGCAAGAAATTTCTCATATTCGAGGACGACGCTCTGCGAGTCGCCCTCCGCCGCCACGCGCCCCGCGTTCAACCACAGCGCGCGATCGCAGAGCGTCGACACGTAGTACATGGCGTGGCTGCAGAAGAAGATCGTCTTGCCCGACGCCTTCAGCTCGAAGATCCGGTCCACGCACTTCTTCTGAAAGCGGCCGTCGCCGACGGCGAGCGCCTCGTCGAGGAGGATCACGTCGGGCAGGACCGCCGTCGCGACCGAGAACGCGAGTCGCATCTGCATGCCCGACGAGTACGTCTTGACCGGCCGGTCGAAGAAGTCGCCGAGCTCGGCGAACGCCTCGATCTCGGGCAGCGCATCGGCCACTTCCTCGCGCGACAGCCCCGCGAGAGCGGCCTGCAGGATCACGTTGCGCCGGCCCGTGTCGTCCGGATGAAAGGCCGAGCCGAGCTCGAGGATCGAGGCGACCCGCCCCGACAGGCTCACGGTGCCCGAGGTCGCGGCCGTCGTGCCCGCGAGGATCTTGAAAAGCGTGCTCTTGCCCGACCCGTTCTCGCCGATGACGCCGAGGACCGAGCCCTTGGCGATCCCGCCCGAGACGCCGTCCAGCGCCCGCACCTCGGCGTGCCGCGGGCGGCCCGTCAGCGCCTCGAAGAAACGGTCGCGAGGGGCCGCGTACAGCCGGTAGACCTTGCTCAGGTTGGAGAACGAGTACGGAAGGAGGGAGTCGGACAAGAGGTCAGGGGGCCGGCTGGGCCTTCACGAACGTCGCGTCGCCCGACGTGTTGTCGATGATCGTCGCATAGGCCGCCACCGGCGACGAGCCGTCGAAGGAATCCACGATGATCGACATCCGGTCGGACTTGTTGACGCCCCCGAAGAGATCCGAGTCGCTGAACTGCTTGAACGGGCTCGAATCCGTCAGGTCCCACCCGAAGGACTTGAGCGTCACACCCGTGTCCGAGAGCACGCGCACGTTGAAGTAGCCCGCCGTCCCGCTCGTGAGGAAGAAGGCCACGTTCGTCCGGAAACCGGCGTTCGAGGCGAGGCCGGTCAGGAGAAGCCGCTTGCCCGCGCCCGTCTTCGAGCTGCCGTCGAGGTCGGTGAAGCCCGAGAGCTGCAGTCCCACGGGGCCCGTCGGCTGGGAGTTGTACGTCTCCCCGAGGACGAGGAGCGGATCGCCGTTTGCATCGCCGGGTGAGACGTCGAGGAACGAGTCCTGGTAGCTCTTCGCGTCGTCGACGGTGATGTCCCCCTTGGCGGTCAGCCACACCTTGACGAAATCGTCCCAGGACTGGGTCTGCCCCGGATTCATCGTGACGTCGCCCGTGATGCTGACGCGGTTCCCGCAGCCGTTCGTGCCGCAGGAAGCGTACGAGAAGACCATATGGACCTTGCGGGCCCCGCCCCCCGAAGGGTTCGAGATCGTGAACCGGCTCCGCCACACAGTGTTGTTCGCGCCGGCGAGGCGCACGAGTCCGGGGACCCGGTAGGTGTTCAGGGGCTGTTCCGTCGGCGTGACGACGATGGGATCCGTCGACGCCTGGTCGATCACCGTCGCGTACGGATAGACGGCTCCGCCCGGATCTACCGTGACCTGCACCCGGTAAAGGGCCAGAGGCGGATTCGCGAGCCCGCCTCCGCTCGTGAGCGGCTTCGTGAGCTGCACGACGCCGTACGGCGGCACGTCCACGGGGATGACGCCGAGATTCGCTCCGGCCGCGTCGAAGAACGTGAGGTGCGCGTGGCTCCAGTCGGTCGAGATGAGGTTCACGAGGCCGATGTTCGTGTACGCGCCGGTGTTCGTGTCCGCCGAGGCGTCGTCGCGCAGCCCGATCAGGAGCTGCTGCGCGGCGGACGACTGCTGCGACACGCCACTCGTCGCCTGCGTTGCCGGCACGGACAGGCCGAACGTGCCCTTTCCCGGATCCCCGTTGTTATACGTCCGGGACGTGATCGAGGGGGCTACCGGCGCCACATCGCCGCGCACGATTACCGCGCCATAGCTGCCGAGGGGTTTCCCGAAGAACGTGCTGACGACGTTCGACGCGGAGGCGATCTGCTGCGCCCCGAGGGTGATCGTCTTCCAGACGAGATCCTTCGGAGCGACGGGGTTCTTGCCGTCGAGGAACGCCAGGGAATAGGTTGCCGAAAGAGTTGGATCCGGATTGAGGATAGTCAGGTCGCTCTGCCAGACCGTGCCCGAAGCGGCGCCCGGCGTGTAGGCGAGGCCCGCCACGAACCACTTCGGCGGCTCGGGCGGCGGAATGACCGTGAAGGTCTGGGTCGTCACCCAGTTCAGCGAGCCGATCGTCACCGTGAGGGTCGTCGTGAACGTGACGTTCGTCGAGGCGTTGACCCTGAACGCGTGCGTCGGGTTCTTCCCGGCCGCCGTGAAGCCGTCGCCGAAGTTCCACGCGTAGCTGTCGGCGATGTCCGTGGCCAGGAAGCTCAGGTCCTTTCCGGACTCCACGTGCGTCGACGAGAACACTGAGTTATCCGCATAGCGCGCCGTGAAGAGGCCCGACGGGCCCGCAACGATAAATCGGTATGACTTCGTGCAGGCAGCGTTCGAGTTCGCGGTGACCGTCGCGGTGAACGTACCGGCCGTCGTATAGGTGTACCACTTCGGATTGCCGCTCCCGGTGCCGTTGGCGGGGTCTCCGAACGTCCAGTCCACGCCGTTGATGGCGGTGCCGGTAGCCTGGAAGACGAGATTCTGTCCGGTGGCCACGGCGAAATACTGACCGAAGATCCCCGAGGAAAGCGGGATCGAGATATAGCCGTTGTCGCGGTCGAGGATCGAGTAGTTCACGTCCGTGCACGTCGCGGGCGGAGCAGCGGGGGCGTTGATCGTGAGCGTGGCAGTGTTGCCGCTCGACGCGCCGGCGCTGTCGGTGGCGGTGCATCCCGCCTGAATGCTCGTCGGGGTAGGCGACGAGGTCTGGAACGTCTGCGACGTCCCCGCGATGAAAGTACTCGTGCTCGGCGACCGCCACACGTAGGAGTACGAGGGGGAACCGCCCGACACGTTGCACGAGAACGTCGCGGTCTGGTTGACGGTGGCGGGGTTCGGATTCACCGAGACGCTGACCGAGAGTCCTGACGGCGGCGGTGGCGGTGGCGGTGGGGGGGGACCGGTGAACGTCGCAATGGCACTCGCACTGCTCGAAGCGGGACTCGGCTGGCTGTCCCTGACGGTGCACAAGGCCTGGATGTTTCCCGCGACGGAGGACGTCGTCTGCCAGGTCCGCTGGGTTCCGACGATGAAGGAGATGGGCGATCGCCACTCGTAAGAGTAGGGCGCGAGGCCGCCGCTGACATTGCAAGAGAACGTCACCTGCTGGTTGGTGGCCGCGCTCGTAGGATTCACCGACGCAGTCACGACGAGCGGAACCACGGAAACCACGTGCAACCCGAAGTAGGCGACGTTGGCCGGATCCGGCCAGTACGCCGGCCCGCCCGTGTAGTTCACCTTGATCTTGAGGGCGTAGTCCCCCGCCGTGGCCGGGATCGGAATCGTCGCCGAGTAGGGAGGCGTACCGCTCGTCGGCGCATCGCCCATCGTGGGCCAGAGAATGTAGTTGTCCGCGCAGGGGGCAGGAGAGCAGAGGCTGTACCAGTAGCCGCCCGATGCGGTCACGGTCTGGCCGCGCTGTGAGCTGTTCAACACGGTTAGGTTCTGGTTCGTGACGACCGTGATCGGGCCGCTCGTGGCGCCGTTCACGGTGAAGGCCGGCGCGAAATCGGTGATGGTGTACGGTTGCCCTACGTTCGTCGTGCCGTCGTAGTCCGGCGTCACGTAGCCGTTCGCGTAGGACGCCGTGAGCCAGTAGTAGTACGTCCCCTTCGTGTCGAGCGTCGGCAAGCACGTCGGGCCAGTGCAGCCGGAGGCCTGCGTCAGCGTCGTCGGCGTCGCCCCGAAATACCACTTGAAGCCCGTGGCCGTCGGATGGCCGTCGGAGCCGCTCACGAGAAGCTGGGCGGACAGGACCTGCGTCGTCTGGAGCCTCGCCGCCGGAACCTTCCAGTTCAGCGTGAACAGGCTCGCGCCCGCGCTGCCGAGAGCGTTGTTCGCCTCGAACGCGAACGTGAGGGCCTTCGAGGAGCCCGGGCTCGGAGGGGGGGTGAAGTCCGGTCCCCCGAATGCGCCGTTCGTCGTGACCGAGGTCCAGCAACCTGCGCCGGTGTTCCAGTTCGGGTTGCCGTTGCCGCTGGCGGGGTCGCAGGGACCGACGACCGTGATCGGCAGCGGGGTCGCAGGGCTCCCGAGCGCCGCGTTGTCCGGAGCCTTGATGCGTGGAGACTGGCCCGCACCGTTGTCCTCGGACGCGTGGAAATCGAAGTCGAAATTCCAGCCGAATCCCGTCAGGGGCTGAAGGGCCGGCGACGGGTTGATGGACGGCGTGATCGTGACCTGGTCGCCGAGGAAGGGGGGGTTCACGGTGTCGTTGTTATTGAGCGGCGCGCCCGCCTGGTTGACGACCGTCATCGATGCAACCGCGGGCGCGTTTTGAGAGACGCAGGACATCGGGATCACGTAGGCCGACACCGTCGTGGACACGTACGCGTAGACGGCGCTGCTGCTGGCGTCCGCGAAGCCCGCTGTCGGCGTCGGGAGAGCGAATCCCGGGCCGCTCACGGGGAACGAGCCCGGAGGCACGCTCGCCCACGCGGCCGCCGTCGTCGAATAGAGGCGGAACTCGGTCGTCGGCAGCAGGCGCTTCGCCCACATGAGGACAAAGAGGCCGCCGTTACTCGGAATGAGCGCGGAGGCGTATCCAACGTTCACAAAAGTATCGCCGGGGAACCATGGAATCTGGATGGCGGAACCAGCGGAGAGGGGGGGCGCCGCGAAGCCCTTCGTGAGGGAGACGAGGCCGTAACTCGGCGCGCGCTGCCCCGGCGCAGCCTCCAGCTCCACGAGCACCCAGAGCTTCGTCGCGTCAGCGGGATCGACGGCCGCGGAGTAGTACGCGATCGTGCGGCCGCCGAAATCGGCGCTCGTGATCGTCGTCTGCTGATAATTAGCCGTGATGCTTCCGATCGGCCCCGGAACCGAGGCGTCGATGACCCGAATGGCGTCGCCGGACTGGTAGAGGAGGTAGTTTCCCGCTATCGACGCGAGATATCCCCCGGGCCAGCTCGTGGTCTCGCTGGCCATGTTGAGCACCGCGAGAGGCGACGTCGGCAGCGTCGTAATATCGGAGGCCGTCGCGGAGTTCGGGAGGATGTCATATGCGATGTAGCGGCTGCCGACGTGCTGGATGAGCGTGCCGCTCGCCCGCTGGCCCTTGAAGTCGCCCCACAGGGTGAAGCCGCTGCCGCCGTCGGGACTTCCGACGACCGTGTTGAACGGCGCCGCCGGGCCCGTCGTCGAGAAGGCCGCGCGCCGCCCGTCCGGAGACACGGCGATCGTCTGAATGTTGTTCTGCCCGTCGCCGTGGTGCGTGACGCTATTGCGTCCGCCAATCGGGAACCGCACGTCGTGGTAGTAGAGCGCGGTCGGATTGACCGGGTTCGAGAGATCGAGGACCGAGTAGCCGTACGACTCCTGCATGAGGAGCCGGTACGGGCCGCTGCCGCCGTTCTGGTAGAGCGCGAGATTGTTGTTGAATCCCGAACCCAGGTAGGGCGTCCCTTCCCGCGAGACGCCGGGCGGATTCGGTTCGAACGAGACCGGCGAGCCCGACAGCGTGCACTGGGCCTCGAGGCGCGCCGGAAGCGCGAGCAGAAGCCCGAGGAAGGCAAGGGCTACCGCAATACGGGACGCTCGGAAATGATCGCGGGGGTGAGCGGGAATCATAAGGGTCATCAGGGTCCTCATATGGGGGCGCGAAACAACCCTTCCAAGGTGAAGGGGCGATCCGGACCTAATGCTATCTCCGGCTGTTCGCTATGTCCAGCCGGTACCGTCGTTTACGGGCGGGAACGAGACGCCGGATCGAAGTGTCCCGGGTGAGGGGCATCTTTCATTAAAGAAGAGGGCGGGCAGCAAAAGAAAAAGGCGGGCGGCCAAAGCCGCCCGCCCAGGGATACCGGGAAAAGAGACCTTATTGGATGTTGGTGACCACCGTTCCAGTCCCCTGGAAGTTCGGCGAGCACTGGAACTGGTTGTCCAGGTTGGCCGCCGCGTAGCCGACGCTGATGAATTGGCCGGGAGCCGTGTGCTGCACGCCGACCCAACCCATGTTGTAGAGGCCGTGGCTAGCATCGGCGCCCGTGTAACCGGGGCCGCGGAGCGTGAGGTCGACCCAGCCGCCCTTGAAGTTGGCCGGGTTCCAGTCCGTGGCCGTCAGCAGGTTAATGCGCTGGGACTCGAGGAAGATGTAGTTCGGGGACGAGGTGCCGGGAAGCTGACCGGACGGGCCGGGGGGAACGCCGACGCCGCCGAACAGGTTCTCGTCGTTGTCGTACGTGAGGACCTGGACCTGGTGCACCGAGTCATAGAGACCAGTGTCCGGGTCGCCGTTGTTGCCGGTCTTCGCGGTGGGGTCCGCCCAGGCGCAAAGGTTGACATCGACGCCCTGGTAGTAGTCGCTGCGCCACACGATGATCCAGGACTGGAGGCCGTTGGCCTGGTCGGCGAGGTAGCGGAAGCCGTAACGGTCGCCGAGGGGCTCGCGGCCGTCGCCGCCGAAGTAGTACGCAGCGGGGACGTTCGGGTTCTGGCAGCCAAAAGGCGTGATTTCACCGGCACAAGCGGGTCCGGCGATGGCCGCGACGAACTTGCCGAAGAAGGTCTTCGTCAGGCCCGTGCGCTGGTAGGCGAGGCGCGCGTCGAACTCGATGGCGACAGCCGGGTCGCCCGAGATGTTGCCACCCTGCGAAGCGCTGTCAACGTAGAACACGTCGCCGATGAGGACGTTCGGCGTGTAGGTCGGGCCCCAGCCCAGGGTCGCGATCGCGTCCTTGTTGTAGAAGTCGGCCTGGTCGGGGAAGAAGTTCGTGCAGTAGTTCACGACGTCGATCGTGAGGTAGCCGGAGAGGGCGTCCTTCAACGGGGCGGAGGCGGCCCAGCCGCAAGCCGGGTTGTCCTTGTCGAGGATGTTCCCAGCAGCGGGATTCGTGAACGCCGTGATGTCGCCGGACTCGTCGAGCGAGTTCCAGACGGAGGGACGGAAGCCCGGCCCGATCGCGTCGACGACGCCGTTGATGTTGTACTGCGAGATCGACGTGACGACGTCGATGCCCATGGGGGTGCTAGCCGCATCGGGGTGCGAGAAGCGGATGAACGAGGTCTGGCCGAAGCCGACTTTCGGCGCATAGCCGACGTTCGGGAGGCCGGGGTTCGTGATGCCGCAGGGATCTTTCGGGTACTTGACCGTGTCGTACTGCGGAAGGTTCGGGCTCAGCTTGCCGTTCAAGATGTCGCGCATCGAGAACGAGACGACGTCCTTCCCGGTCAGGGGAAGGTTGAAGTCGATGACGGCCTTGGAATACTTGTTCCAGACCGTGACGTGCGCGATGACGCCGGGGCTCGACACGTTGACGACGGACACGAGGGTGTCCGTGCCGCCGCTGCCGATCGGATACCCCGTGGCACCGTTCAGCGAGACCTTCCAGTACGGAACGAGCAGCGTGGCCGCCGGCACGTTGTCATACGCGCAGGTGACCGCATAGCCCGTGCCCGCAACCGCGAGCAGCACCAAGGCGATGAGGATGGAAAACTTTTTCATTTTTACTCCTACCGAGAATTGCGATGATTCAGTGAGGTCCGAGTGAGTGCTCTTACAGAGGTTTTTCGAAAGGGACATTCGGCTCCTGCCGCGCGCGATATTAAATCACCTCCCGAAAGAAATTTAGAAAGTCGCCGTTTCGGCGAAAAAAGCAGATTGAGAGACGGAAGTCTCTTGGACATTAAGCAGACGATAGGAACAAAATTCTGCCATGTCAAGATCTTTCCTCGGAAATATGGTGGAGGGGCATATCTGCAAGGAGAGTGTCCCGGGAGGCTCGGATCTCACTTCGAGAGGCCGCGAAAGACCCGAAAGCCCCCTGCCCGCGTCTCGTCCCCCGTGAGGTACTGGTACATGAAGGCGACGTCCATGTGCCCGTCTCCGTCGAAGTCGGCGATCCGGAGCGCCGTCGGGTGGTTGACGAAAGTCGGCTCCCGGTCGGACGCCAGCTCCTCGAACTCGCCGTCGGGCGTCTGGAAGAAGACCCTCATGCGGTGCGTGCTTTCGTCGCACCACACGACATCGTCGAGGCCGTCTCCGTTCAAGTCCCCGGCGGCGATGGCGGGTGACCCGGCGTCGAACTGGAGCGTCTTCACGATGCGCTTGCCCGCCATTTTCCCGTCGGCGCCGCGGTAATAGACTGTGATGCCCTGCCCGTCGATCTTCGGCGAGGCGCCGGAGGGCGAACGCTTGAACCAGGCCGCGAACGCCGCGGGCCGGCCGCGGTAGGTGCCCGCCGCCGATCCCATGTGCTGGGCCCAGGTTTCCACCGCGCCGACGCCCGCGAAGCGAAACTCTTCGAGCTTCGGGTCGAACTCGTAGAGATGCGACGCACCCGATTGGTACCGGCAGGCCGACGAATAGAACGGCAGCCCATCCTTCGCATCCTTCGGCACGACGAGCGCGATCGCGTACCCGAAACAGGCTCCCTCGAGGCCCTTGTGCACCTCGCGGAAGTACGTGCCTTCGTTCAGGAACCCCCGGACGTCGTAGCCCCTCACGTAGTCGCTGCCCTTGTCGGCCTGCGGCTTCCCGCCGGTCAGCATCCACTCGGGGTCGTCGGAGATGATGAGAAGGTCCTGCCGGCCGTCACCGTTCAGGTCTCCCGCGGCGATCGCACGCGTCGACATCTGCCGGGGCAGACCCCGGGTCTCGACCTTGAAGCTGCCCCCACCCTTGTTAAACGCGATGGCCGGTCCCGCGCCGTGTCCCCCGAAGACGATGTCGAGCTTGCCGTCGCCGTCCATGTCCGCGAGCGTGGCGGCCCCGTAGGCCGCATCAATTTTGTCGGGGTTGTCGAACGTGAGGTCGGCCAGGCGCCAGCGCCACTTGCTGTCCTCGGCGTCGCCCTTGTCGAGGCGGTACACGCGGATGAAGTTGGCCGTGAGCCGGGCCGGCGGCGCGACGATCTGGGGACGGCCCTGCCCCAGGAGGTCGCCCACGTCGAAGTTCTCGCGCCACATGCCCGCCCGCGGCAGGCCCTCGGAGATCTCTTCGAAATGAAACGTGCCCTTCCATGTCTTCGGCGTCACGACGGCGGCTTCGCTGGCCGGAAGCTCGACGATCGGATTGAGGTCGTCGGGCTCCGCCGCGCCGGCCTTCTTCGGGTCGGGCTTCGGCGCGTCCGGGGGAGCAAGGACGAAGTACGCCTTCTCGTCCTGGCGGAAAATGGGGAGTCCCGGCCCGCTCACGACAGAGTGAAAGAGACGTCCATCTTTCTCGTGGTACATGATCTGCTTCGGGATCCGGAGGAGCTTCTTTCCGGTCTCCTTGTCCACGACCGACGTGGTCTGAAATTCGTCGGTGTCTTCTCCGGGCACCTCCGCCGGAGCCTGGAGGCCGAGGAGTGATTTCACCCGGTCGTTCCGTTTCGCGTCCTCGGCAGCCTTTTCAGTCTTCAATTCCGTCGCGGTTTTAGTGGCGGGAGCGGACGGCCCCGTGGACGAGCAGCCGAGTGCTCCAACGAGAACGGCCGCCGAGAGGGCGGTGAGGGACACTTTCACGGAAAACTCCTAACAGCGCACGGAACCCTCGGGCCTTCGGCCTTCGGGCGATGAAGAATCTGTCAGAAAAAACTCTCAGAGGAGGTCGGCAAACGACGGGCGGCACCGCCGGAAGAGCCGCACCCCCATAAAGCCTACCACGACGAGGACGGCGGACCACGCCGCGACGCGGCCGATCGGGGGCGGCGGCGCGTTGAAGAGCGCCGCGCGGAAGAGCGCCATGAGATCGCGCAGCGGGTTCAGCACGAGGAAGCGCGCCGCGAAGTGAGGAACCTTCTCTTCCGGATAGAGAATCGGCGTCAGGTAGAAACCGATCATGAAGAACGGCGGCAGGATCTGGGAGAGATCGCGAAAAAAGACGTTCAGCGCCGCCAGGACGAGCGCCGGCCCCGCAAGAAGCAGGATCTGGAACGCGAACGCCGCGAGAAGGACCCCGGGCCGCACCGCTCCACGCCCCGAGACGACGAGGTATAGCGTGAAGAGCGCGAGGCCCGCCGCTTCGACGAGGAGCGCCGCTCCGACGCTCGACGCCACGAGCAATTCGATCGGGAAGCGCAGCTTCTTCACGAGGTGGGCCTGGTCGCTGACGACAGTGGTCGCCCGCGTGATCGCTTCCTGCAATCCCATCCAGGGGAGGACACCCGCGAGGAGAAACTCCACGTAGGTCCCTCGAAAGCCGTCCGGGGGCGGGAGTTTGAAGACGGCCACGAAGACAAAGGCGTAAAGCCCGCAGATGACGGCCGGATTGAGGACCGCCCACAGGGGACCCGCGAAGCTTCCGGCGTACCGGGCCGCGAGGTCCCTGCGGAGCAGCTCCGAGAGCAGGAAGAGCTTGTTCTTCAACGAGGTAGCCGTTCTCCAAACCAGCCCGAAACCGCTTGACACCCGGGCGGGAGGGTCTATCTTAGACGACGAACGGTCATGAGCGCTGTGCCGCGTGCGTCCCAGATCCTCCTCGTGGGGCAGAAGATCCGTCAGATCCGGAAGAGTCGGCATCTGACTCAGGCGGATCTCGCCTCGCGCATCGGGGTGACGCAATCCGACCTGTCGCGCATGGAAAACGGTGAGTACAAGGTCGGTCTCGACACTCTCTTCCGGATACTTCAAGTGTTCGAGCTGTCCATGAGCAACTTCTTCGAAGAACCAGCGGCAGAGTCGGAAGCATCCGCGGGTGCGGTCCCGGCCGAAGCCGAGGACGTCAAACCCGGCACGGTTCCGTTCGAAGACTGGGCCTCTCTCTCCGACGAGTCGCGCCGCGAAGTGCGCGAATTCATCGCCTTCAAGAAGATGCAGGCCGACAAGACGAGGAGCAACGAAGACCCCGGAGACGACACGAATGGCTGAGACGGCCCGCGCCGCCGCCGAGGCCTCGCGCCGCAACGCCCTCACCCACCTCGAGCGGGGCGAGTTCGCGGCCGCGCTCGCCTGCTACGACGCGGCGCTCGCCTCCGCGCGCGAGGCGGCCGACCCGGCGTTCGTCGACTGGATCTACGTCTGCCGGGCCGCCGCCGCCGCGGAAACCGGGCCCGCCTCCGACGAGCTCGTCGAGCTCAAGCGAATCCTTCTCAGGACGCGCGACGAGCAGACGGCGTTCCGCGCGGCGTACTCGACGGCTTGGGTCTACGAGCAAAAGAAGGACCGCGCGAAGGCGATGTTCTACGCGCGCCTCGCGCAGCGGCACGCGGCGGCGATCGGCGACGTGCGCCTCGTCTCGTCCTGCGAAAACCAGCTCGGAGACATTCTCGCCGCCGACAGCCGCTTCGAGGAGGCCGCCGAGGCCTACCGGGGTGCGCTGGGCCGCACCGAGGCCGAAGCCCCGCTCTTCTCGATCGCGCGCGCGCAGTGGACGGACAACCTTGGCTACTGTCTCCTCTCGCTGGACCGCGTCCCCGAGGGCCTCGCGCTCGTCCACGACGCGCTCGACACCCTCGAGCGCGAGGATGCACGTGGATTCACCGTCTATCCGCTCATGGACCTCTGCTTCGGGTACCTAAAGTCGAACCGCTTCGCCGAGGCGCGCTGGTTCGGCGAGGAGGGTCTCGGACGCGTGGCCGCCGCGAGCGACCTCCCGGCCGAGAAAAATCTGCTCTACCTCCTCGGTGAGACGTGCCACCTCGCCGGCGACGACGACGACGCGCGCGGCTACTTCGACCGCCTCGCGAGCCTTTATCCGGCGTTCAAGAACCTCCGCTCGTACCTCGAGGTCTTCGACTTCCGCAACGTCATCAATCTTCGGAGCTGACCGTGAAAAGCCTCGCCTCGCGCTGCATCGCCCGCATGGCCCGCATAGCCTCCGCGCTCGTCGGCCTCGTCGCCTTCGTGTGCCTGGGGGCGTTCGCGAACCGGGCGGAGGGGGCGTCCGCCGTGCTCGCGAAGAACGGAACGCTCTACGAGGTGTTCCCGACGTCCTACGGCGACGTCATTCCCGGCGCGAATGCGTCCGACGCGGCGCTGCGCGTCCTCGCGCTGCGCACGACGCCTCCCGGAGGCAAGCCGACGGTCGAGGTCGTGGGCGGGACCGTGAGCGACTTCTTCAAGCTCGAGTCGTCGATCGAATTCGACGAGGCGACGCAGAGTGTCTTCATCGTCTACTCCCGCGTCCGGGGCTTCTTCTCCGACGTCCAGGTCACGATCCGCCGCGACGGCGCCTGGGTCGACGGCAGCTTCCTGCCAAACCCCGGCCTCTACATTTCGTTGAGCCCGCAGCTTCTCGTGACGCGGCAGACGTATACGGACGCAGACGCCGACGGCCAAGCGATCACGAAGAGCCGCTCGATCCTCTCGATCGCATGGTGGGAAGAGAGCGGCTCCTCGCAGGCCCGCTACGCCGCCGTCTTCATCGAGGACGGCAGCCTCCGGCTCGACGACGTCACAGCGTGGAACCTCAACGAGCTGAACGGCAAGTCCGGCCCGACCGACAACTCGGGGCTGCCTCTCTCGTCGTACGCGCATCCCGGCCTGCAGCGCGACGCCGGGACGAATGGCGGCGTTCTCGTGTCCTTCGCGAACCTCGCGACGCGCACGCAGCAGGTGATCCGCATCGGCTTCCCCGACGACTACACGAAGCCGGCCGCCCCCACCGGCACAACGACCACACCGACGACGGCACCCGGCCGCACGTCGAACGCGCGCCACACGCCCATCGGCCGGTCGTTCACCGAGACTCAGCTCCCGACTCAGATCGACCTGCCGTTCCAGGTGGTGGTGGGCCAGTTCATCTCGTCGGCGGGCGTCCCGACGTTCTACTGGCGCACGGACACCAGCCTCGTCTATCTCCGCGGCGACTCGAGCACGCTCTTCGCGATCCCGTTCCGCCCGGACTTCTCCGCCGATCGCGCGCTCGCGGTCGTCCGGGACATGTCCGAAAAGGAATAGCGGGCCGCTTAGACGCTTTGGCGCTCCGGCCTCAGATCCCGCGCGGAAGATTCGCGCGCGGATCGCTCTCGTAGAGCGCGGCGAACTTCCCGGCGAGCGCGCGCCCCTCGTCCGTGACCCGCGCCGGCATGGCGATCGTGACGCGGTAGTAGTGGTCGCCGTCGGCTGCGCGTCCGCTCCTGACCCCGTAACCCTTGAGGCGGAAGCGCTGGCCTCCCGGCGTACCCGAGGGAATCCGCGCGCGCACGTGCCCATGGATCGTCGGCACGTCGATCTCGGCGCCGAGGTAGGCCTCGGACACCGTGACGGGAACCTCCGCGACGATATCGTCCCCCTCGCGCGAGAAATACGGATGCGGCACGACGGTGAGGGCGACGTAGAGGTCGCCCTTTTCGGTGCGGCCCTTGCCGGGCACGCGCACCTTGGAACCGGTCGCGACCCCCGCCGGGATGCGCACGCTGAGCCGCTCCTTCGAGACCACCTCACCGGCGCCGTGGCAGACGGGGCACGCCGCGTGACCCATGCGGCCGGACCCGCCGCAGCGTGAACAGCGTTTCGGAGCGCGCACGTGGAGCGTGATCGTGCCGCCGAGGACGGCATCCCGAAACGGAATCGTGAGCTCGGCCGCCGCGTCATCGTCCTCGTCCTCGAATCCGCGCGCGCCGCCGGCTCGAGCGCCGGAGCCGGCGCCCGAGAAGAGATCGGAGAAGAGATCTCCAAAGTCGCCCGACCAGCGGAAGTTCGCCGGCCCCGCTCCAGGCGTTGGTCCGCGTCCCGATCCGCCGAACGGGTTTCCTCCGCCGAACGGGCCGCTCCCCTGAGGCCGAGGCGCGCCGGGCTCGGGCGGACCTCCGGTGTCGCCGGTCTGGTCGAAGTGCTTCCGGCGCTTCGGGTCCTTGACGACCTCGTAGGCCGCGGCGATCTCCTGGAACTTCTTCTTCGCGGCGCTGTCGCCGGCGTTCACATCGGGGTGAAACTTGCGCGCAAGGCGCCGGTAGGCCTTTTTGATGTCGGCCTCGCTCGCTTTTCGCTCGACTCCCAGAACCTCGTAGGGATCCCTTGCCGCCATGGCGCCCTACGATACCCGACCGGCGCCTCGTCCCGAACCCCGCGTGGAACCGAGGTACGATCCTCGGGCATCTCATGGCGGCGACACCGTGAAAATCCTTCAGCATCGTGACGTCCTTTCGATCATCCTCGCCGGCGGGATGGGCGAGCGCCTGTTCCCGCTCACGCGGGATCGCGCGAAACCCGCGGTCCCCTTCGGCGGCCGGTACCGCATCATCGACTTCGCGCTCAACAACTGCGTCAACTCCGGCCTCACGAAGATCAAGGTCATGACGCAGTTCAAGTCGAATTCGCTCATCGAGCACATCATCCGAACATGGCGCCTGAGCTTCGACATCGACCAGTTCGTGGACCCCGTGCCCGCGCAGATGCGCCGCGGGCCCCACTGGTTCCGCGGCACGGCGGACGCCGTTTACCAGAACCTCGACCTCATCTTCGACGAGGAACCCGAGCACGTCTGCGTTTTCGGGGGCGACCACATCTACATGATGGACGTCAACCCGATGCTCCTCTTCCACGAGGAAGGCGGCCATGACCTCACGATCGCCGCGATCCCGGTGCCGATTGCCGAGGCCTCGCGGTTCGGCGTCCTCGAGGTCGCGGCGGACGGACGCATCGTCGGCTTCGAGGAGAAACCCGCCGCGCCCCGCTGCATCCCGGGGCAGCCGGAGCTGGCGCTCGCGTCGATGGGAAACTACATCTTCCGGGCCGGCGTCCTCATCGAGGCCCTCGAGCACGACGCCCTGCAGGACACCTCCCACGACTTCGGCCGGGAGATCATTCCGGCGCTCCTCGCGGGAGGCGGGCGCCTTTTTGCCTACGACTTCTCGACGAACCGCGTGCCGGGCGCCGAGGACCTGCCACCGTACTGGCGGGACGTGGGCACGATCGATTCCTACTGGGATGCTTCGATGGACCTAATTTCCGTCACGCCGCCGCTCAACCTCTACAACCCCAAGTGGCCGCTCAAGAGCCACGCGTCGCAGCTGCCGCCGGCAAAGTTCGTGTTCGCGGACGCCGTCTCCCAGCGCATCGGCATCGCGACGGACTCGACTGTCGCGTCCGGATGCATCATCTCGGGCGGCACGATTCACCGGTCGATCCTCTTCCCACGCGTGCGGATCAACTCGTTCTCGAACGTCGAGGAATGCGTCCTCATGGACGGCGTCGACGTGGGGCGCTACGCGCGCCTCCGGCGGGTCATCGTCGATCGCGGTGTGAAGATCCCGCCCCGGACCGAGATCGGTTTCGACGTCGAGGAAGACCGGAAGCGCTTCCACGTCTCGGAGGGCGGAGTCGTCGTGATCCCCAAGGGGGCCGAGGTGCCGGGACCCGCCGACTGACCCCGAGGCCGGTCAAGCCGGTTGCTTCGGGCCTCGCGACCGTATAAAGTTCGGGTTTCGAACCTCTAGGCCGAATTTTATATGGACGACATCGATCGCCGGATCCTCGACATTCTCCAGCGGGACGCCAAGATCTCGCAGGCGAGAATCGCGGAAACGGTGGGCCTCACCACGCCGTCGGTGAACGAGCGGATCAAGAAGCTCGAGACGCGCGGTTTCATCCGGCGTTTCACGGCGCTCCTCGACCCTCGTCTCGTCGGAATGCCCCTCGTGGCGCATGTGGATGTCCTCCTGGAACACCCCCGATTCGAACGCCCGTTTCTCGAGGAGATCGAGGCGCTGCTCGACGTCCAGGAGTGCTACGCGATCTCGGGCGATTTCGGCTACCGGCTGAAAATCCGGGCCCGCGACGTGGAGCATCTGGAAGCGATCCTGCGCGAGAAGATCCAGACGATCCGGGGCGTGGTCAGAACCCACGTCGAACTGTCGCTCTCCATCAAGAAGGATTCCACGCTGCTCCCGCTCCTCGAGGGGATCTGAGCCGACGAACTGTCGTTTTTGCATCGCGAGTGTCCGTTTTCGATCTCTCGGCCCATCCCGCCCGGACCCGCAAGAAAAGCCGAAACCTGGCGTAAGTCATTAATGCCGACTAATTTGTAGCTTGACTCGCGAGCCTGTGAAACTCGAGGCACCGGACTTGCGTATAAGGAGGCAGGAGATCGAAACGGGCATTTCGACTAAACATCAAATGAATACGACGATCTTCACTCCCTCCCTCCAGTCCCGCCGGCCTCCCGGCCGTCGGGCCCTCCAAACTTTTCCCTCCATCAAGAACCTCAGTTAGTCAATCCCACCGCCGCAATCCCCGCCCGACCGAAAGGTCGGGTGGGAGCCCACCGTTTGGGCCTCGCGAACGTGATCGGGATTATCTAAAAATGGTAGGCGAGGGAAGCGCCGACGAGGATCGGCTTGTGTGAGGCATCGGTCCTGAGGAGGTATCCCGTGGCGTCGATCCGGAAGTCCCAGCGTCTCCCAAGCTGAAAGATCGTCAGCAGTCCGGCGTGCCAGCCGATCACGGTCTCGCTGATGTCCGCGGGCAGTTGACCGGCCTCGGGGTCGCGCGGCGACAGGCCGAAGACGCCGACGCCGGCGACGAACCCGGCCTGCCACCAGGCTTCCCGGAACATGTATCCGACCGACAGGCTACCTCCGTTCACCTTCACCCGCGGAGAGTCGCCCGCGGGCGGCTGAAACGGGGGCGCGGTCACCACCGAACCGGGCAGAAGGAAGTTCTCGTAGCGCGCCTCTAGGATTATGCCCGTCTCGAGCTCGACGTCCGCGAAGACGCGGAAACCCCCGGTCGAAAACGCCTTCACGTCCGCGGGCCGCCCGGTGTCGGTCACGGCGAATCCGCCGGCGCCGACGGCGAAGGGAAATTCCGACTGCCGGTTCGTCTGGGCGGCCGCGGAAAAAGAGAGCCCGGCGACAAAAGCGGCGAGAAGGGCGGCCCGAGCGAGCGAGCGGAGGAATCGCAGTTTCATCGGTGTCATTGGCGAAGAGGATACGCCGAGGCCGGTCGGTCGGAAGATATGCATATTGCGGATACGGAGGCCGGCACGCCCTCGTCTAGAATCCAAAGCCGTGCCGCGTGAGGAGCCTTCTCTGACCGCAACTCTTGGGCGAGGGTTTTTCGCGCCTCTCTTTGAGCCTCTCCTTGCCCTCCTCGTTCCGTCGCGTTGCGCCGTCTGCGAGGCGCCGCGCGCCGACCTCGGCGGCGGCGGCGTGTGCCGCTCCTGCTGGGCCTCGCTTCCCGTTCTCGACGCGGCCGCGGCGTGCCCGCATTGCGCGCTCCCGTCCGGCGGTTCTCCGTGCGCCGCCTGCCGCCTTCATCCGCCGGCGGTGACGCGCACCGCGGCATTCGGGCTCTATGCGGGCGGGCTGCGCACCCTCCATCACGCCTTCAAGTTCGCCGGCTGGGATCTCCTCGCCGCGCCCCTCGGCGAGCGCCTCGCCGCTCTCGCGCGGGCGACCGCGATCGCCTCGGGTGCCGACGCGCTCGTGCCCGTGCCCTCTACCCGCCGGCGCAATCGTGAACGCGGGTACGATCCGGCCATGCTTCTTGCCGACGAGACCGGGCGCCTCCTCGCCACGCCGCGGCGCGCGCTCCTCTCCCGCACGCGCGAGACGCCCCCTCAATCCACGCTGCCCGCAGCGCAGCGCCGCGGAAACGTGGAAGGGGCCTTCGCGTCCTCCCCCCGCGCCCGGGGACGCGTCCTCGTCCTCGTGGACGATGTCGTCACGACGGGCGCGACGCTCTTCGCGGCGGCGCGCGCCCTGCGCGAGGCAGGAGCACGCGACGTGCGGGCGCTCGTGCTGGCCCGCACCCCGGAGCCCACATGACCGCACTCTTCGACCGGCTCGTCGTAACCGCGCTTCCGCTCGTCCCCCGCTCGCTCGTGAGACGCGTCGCCTCGCGCTACGTGGCGGGAGACACGCTCGACGACGCCCTCGCCACGGTGCGCGCGCTCTCGGCCGAAGGCGCAATGGCAACGCTCGACATCCTCGGAGAGAGCGTGACCCGTCCGGAACAGACGGAGGCGACGCGCGATCAATACCTGCGCATGATCGACGCGATCGCAGCGAGCGGCCTCAACGCAAACATCTCGGTGAAGCCGACGGCGGTGGGCCTCGCCATCGACCCGGCGCTCGCCCTCCGCAACTGCACCGAAATCTGCACGCGCGCTTCGGCCCACGGGATGTTCGTGCGCTTCGACATGGAGGACAGCCCGTACACCGAGCCGACACTTCGGCTCGTGCTCGAGCTGAAGGCGAAGTTTCCGGCTGTGGGGGCGGTGATCCAGGCCTACCTCAAACGCAGCCTTCGCGATCTCGACCGCCTCATCGCCGCCTCGATCAACGTGAGGATCTGCAAGGGCATCTACGTCGAGCCCCGCACGATCGCCTGGAAGGACCGCGCGACGGTCATCGCGAGTTTCGCGGCCCTCGTCGAGAAGCACCTGTCCGCGGGCTGCTTCGTCGGCATCGCGACGCACGACGAGGCCTGCGTGGAGCGCGCGCTCGAGACCATCGACCGGCTCAAGCTCGGGCCGGACCGCTACGAGTTCCAGATGCTCCTCGGGGTGGACCCCGTTCTCCGGCGCAGCCTTCTCGACGCCGGCCACAGGCTGCGGGTCTACGTGCCCTACGGCCGGGACTGGTATGCCTACTCGACGCGGCGCCTGAAGGAGAACCCCTCGATCGCCCGGCACGTGGTCCGCGCCACCCTCGGCTTCGGGCCGGCCGTCTGAAGCTCAGTCTCAAAGCCGGTTGACGCGGCGCGGAATCCGGGCGGATGATAAGGGCATAGGGGGGTCTGTGACCCTTTCGAAGCGCCCGACACAACGCCTCGGCGTTGCGGCGTTCGCCGCTGCCGCTCTGGCCGTGCTCCTCGCCTGGCCCGCCGCTGCGGGCGAGGCTGGAGCCCGTCGCGCGCCCCTGGCGGGCATCGTGCGCGCCGGCGGCGTCCCCGTCCCGGGCGCGTCACTCATCGTGCGCGGCGTGACGGCCGGCGGAGCCACCGTCGTGAAGTTCCTGAAGAGCGACCGCGACGGGACGTTCGTGCTCGGGGACGCGGCCGAGGGCCTCTACACGGTTCTCTCGGTGGTGCCGGGCTTCCGACCCGCGCTCGCCCGCCTCATGCACCGCGCGGTTCCGGACGGCGCGCTGTCGTTCGTGAGGCTCGACCTCGAGTTGCCCGCGGGCATCCTGCCCGAAACGACAGGGGGGCCGCTCGACGTCTGGATCGCGCGCGCCGTGGCGCCGGGCGACGTCCTGCGCGACGTGCCCGCGATTCTCGCGGCCCTCGAAGAGGGGCCGGAGTCGGCGGCTCTCCCCCTCACGATCGCCAGGGGGAACACGCGCGCGGCCACGATTCCGATCCGCGCGTCCGTGGCGTCCACGGCGGGATTCGGCGCCGCCGGCGAGTCGTCGCTGTCGCGCGCGTCCCTCGACGTGAGCGGCTCGACCGGGGACAAGTTGCGGTGGGGGGCCTCCGGGGCTTACGCGCGCCTCGCGGCGCTCTCGGGCGAGAAGACGGGGGACGCATCACGCGTCGCGCTCGACCTGGCTTCAGGGTCCGCGGGGACGTCGGGAGGGATCGGACCCGGCCAGTCGGTTCACATCGCGACCCGCCAGCAGAACATGACCGACGACGCGGAGGGCGCCCGTTTCGCGACCCACTCGCTCGACTGGAACGGGAGTCTCTCCGAGCGCACCCAAGCCTCGGTCTCGGCCCAACTCGTTTCGCAGTCCCGGCTCCTCTCCGCCGGGCCGGTGGCGGACTTGTTCGCCCGCGAGTCGAACGCCGTGGACGTCGCGGCCCGCTACCAGACCGAGCTCTCCACCTCCACGTTCGCCCGCATGTCGGTGTCCTATCGGAGCGCGACGAACGCGTACGTGGGCCAGGCGACACCCTTCGACCGCGAGACCCGCGCCGGCGCGGTCGCAGGCGTCCGCTTCTTCGACCTGTTCGTGCTCGAGGGCGGCGCGACCGGGGACGTTTCGGCCCGCTCGCGCGGCGTCACGCCGGAGCTCACGCTCGCGATCGCGACACGCGACGGCTGGAAGATCTACGGCTTCGCGGCTCGCCGTTTCGAGCGGAGTCTCGACGGAGAAATGCCGCTTCTGGGCGAAGCAGGCACGGACGAGGCGGATCTCACGCGGCGCTCGCGTGCCCTCTACAAGGGCGGCCTCATGTGGAAGAACGCCGACGGAGAGAACGTCTCGCTCGAGGCCTCGCGGCGCGAGCTGACGGGCACGTACCGCCTGCTTTTCGATCCCGATTTCCTCGACCGGCTCGATTCGCTCTATTTCTTCCCGAACGACATCGCGACCGACATTTCGTTCGGGGCCACCGTGCGTCTCGGGAAGGCGCTCGACGGGCGCGTCATGATGCGGGCGGGCAAGCTCTCGGGAGAGCGTGACGGCCTGATCCGCGCCGACGAGGCCGCCTGGGGCGTCGCGCAGACCGCTGTCCGCATCCGCGCCACAGATACGTCCCTTGGGATCGGTTACCGCGTGGTGACGCAGTCGCTCACGCGCGGATCGATCGTCCTCCACAACGATGTCGAGGCCGTGGATGTCACGCTCGCCCAGTCCATTCCGATGCCGGCGCTCAGGTCCCTGGGCTCCGACCTCCGCGCGCTCTTCTCCATGGAACTGGGAAAACGCCGGGAAGGCGAAGACGAGGAGAAACAGAACCGCAGGCTCGCGGGCGGCTTCTCAATGTCGTTCTAGGTCGTTCTAGTCCCGCCTCGTCTTCCCAAATTGCCCGATCTCCAAATACCCGGGCCACCCTTCAATATTCCGTGGCGGGGGCAGGTCACGAGTTCGTTCGCGCCTATCAAAGGCCATTTTCTCAATACTTTAGGCTGATCCAAGCAATCGGATTGCTGGCATCTTACTTGCTGTAGAGATCGACATGGAGACACCTTCGCCTCGACTGCGCTCCGTGGCGCGGTGGCTCCTCATCTGCTGCTTCGCGGCGGCACTCGTCCCCTCCGTGTTCTGCCTCGCGCGCAAGGTCTCGGCGTTCGGCCGCGCCGACGTGCTCGTCTCTCCCGAACCCGAAGGCCTTCGCGTGCGCCGCGTCGGCGACTCCGCCGCCGCTTCCGGTCTTAGGGCCGGCGATCTCCTGCTGCTCGTGGATGGGGCCGAGGCGCGGCAGGTGGGTGATCCCTCGCGCTGGCTCGCCGAGCGCTCCGCCGAGCTGACCGTCCTCCGGGGCGACGCGCTTCGGACCTTTCGAAACGTTCCGGTTTCCTCGTGGGACTGGCTGTACCTCTTCCTCTTCGCGGTGGGCGTCGCGTTTCTCGCGGCGGGCTTCGCGGCGGTGCGGCCCTCGCCGCCGACGCGCGAGTCGCTTCTCTTCGCGGGCTTCGCGCTGTCCGTCGGGCTCGTCCTCACCCTCACGCCGGTGCCGCCCCTCGACGGCCTCTTCCGCGCCGCCGTGCTCCTCGAAGACGCCGCGCGTGCCCTGTTCCCGGCTCTCCTGCTCTCCCTCGTTTTCACGTTTCCGAGGCGGATGCGAAGGACGCCGGCATGGCTCCCCTTCGTTCCGGCCGCCCTGCTGCTGGCCGCGACGGCGGCCGTGTACTTCGGCGGGACGGGCCGCGGCGCGTCCGAGGCGGTGAACGCGCTCGACCGCGCGCAGATCGTCTGGATGGCGCTCGGCGCCGCGCTCGCCGCCGTGCGGCTCGTGGTCCTCGCGCGGCGCCCCACGGACCTTCTGACCGAGAAGCAGGTCCGATTTCTCCTCCTGGGCGTCACGGTGGGTTTCCTCCCCCTCGTCCTCCTGAATCTCGTGCCGCGCCTTCTCGGAGGCTCGATTCCGATTCTCTCGTCTCTCGCGGTCCTGCCCCTCGCGCTCGTTCCGGCCGCCTTCCTCGCCTCACTCACGCGGTATCGGCTCTGGGACGTGGAGGTGCTCGGCCGGCAGACCGCGTCCCTGCTCGGCGCTCTTCTCGTCGGAGCCAGCTTCTTTGCGCTCGCCCAAATCCTCCTCGCGCATCCGGTGGCCGTCGGGATTCCGCACGCGAAGGGCGCTCTCGAGGCGTCCGCGGGCCTTCTCATGGCGCTCAGCTTCGCGCCCGTAAGGCGCGGCCTCTCCAGCGCGTTCGCGCGGCTCCAGTATCGCGAAGCCTGGCGCGACCGCGAGAGACTGCTCGCGCTCGTGCGCGACCTCCCGACGCCGCGCCCGCTCGGAGAGCTCCAGGAGCTCCTCGCGGAACGCATCACGCGTGGCCTCGGCGTCTCGCGCGCGGCCCTCCTGCCCGTGGCGGGGGACGCGCTCGTCGCGCGCGACGTGGACGGGGGCCCGCCGCTTCCGCTCGCGGAGCTCCCCACCGCGGCCCGCCTCGGACCGACGCGCCTGTCGCGCCAGGACTTCACGGCGCGGCCGACGGCGGCGGTCTCGCGGCTCCGGCGAGCCGGATTCCGCACGCTGGCTCCATTGACCGTCTCGGGACGCCTTCTCGCGCTCTTCGCCGTGGGCGACCGCGCGGGACGCGTGCCGCTGTCGCTCGACGATACGGAGCTTCTGGAAACGGTCCTCGCTCCGGCGGCGCTGGCGCTCGACCACGCGCGGCTTTTCGACGAGCTGCGCGTCGAGGCCGATCGCTACCGTACCCTCCAGCAGTTTCACGAGAACGTCGTCGCGGGCTCGGCCGCGGCGATCGCCGCCACGGACGACGCGGGGCGGCTCACCTCGGTCAACCCCGCGTTCGCCGCTCTCCTGGGGCGCGACGCGGCGTCTCTCGTAGGGATCCCCGCGGAGGACGTGCTGCCCGCCGCGCTCGTGGGAGGCGCGCCGCCCCCGCAACTCGAGGCGGACCTCGGCTCGGGGCCGCGCGTTCTGCACGTCGCGGTTTCGCCTTTTCCGGGCGCGGGGCCGGATTCGCGCGCCCGGGTCCTCGTCCTCTATGACGCGACCGAGACCGCGCGGCTCGAACGCGCGCTCGCCGATCAGGAACGCCTCGCCGCTCTCGGCACTCTCTCGGCGGGCGTCGCGCACGAGGTGAACACGCCGCTCGCCGGAGTCGCGGGCTTCGCGCGACTCCTCCTCGACGAGACGCCGGCGGACGACCCCCGCCGGACGCTCGTCGAGAAAATCGAACGGCAGGCGTTTCGCGCCTCGCGCCTCGTCAGCAGCCTGCTCGATCTCGCCCGCGGCCGGCCGCGGGAGTTCGCGCGCCTCGAGCCGGCCGCGCTCGCGGAAGAAGCCGCCTGGGCGCTCGCGGACGAGGCCGCGGCACGGCGCGCCCCCCTCGAGGTCGTGGCCGCGCACCCTCTTCCGGCCGTGTCGGGCCATCGGGACGCCCTCGTCCAGGTGCTCGTGAACCTCGCGAAGAACGCGCTCGAAGCGGTCACGCTCCCCCGCGCCGCGGCCGACCCGCCACCCGCCGTCACGCTGCGCGTCGGCGCCGCCGACGGCTGCGTGCTGTTCTCCGTGGAGGACAACGGACCTGGCCTGACAGATGCACAGGCGGCCCGTGTGTTCGATCCGTTCTACTCCACGAAGACCGCTCAGGGCGGAACGGGGCTGGGCCTTGCCATCGCGCGGGATATCATTCACGCGCACGGCGGCACGCTGACCGTGACGTCCGCGGGAGAGCGCGGGGCCCGATTCACCGTCTCCCTGCCCGCCGCGGCCTGAAAACAATGCCGACCGTTTTGATCCTCGACGACGAGCCTGTCATCCGCGACGTACTGGGATCCGTCCTCGCGAAGGCCGGATTCGTGACGCGCGAAGCCGCGACCGCGGCCGAGGGACTCGAGCGTCTCGCGAAGGAGCCAATCGACCTCCTGCTCCTCGATCTCATGCTCCCGGACCGGCCCGGCCTCGAGGTCCTCTCGGAGGTGAAGTCGCGGCATCCCGAGGTGCCCGTCGTCGTCGTGACCGCGTACTCCTCCGTGGAGAGCGCGATCACCGCGATGCGCGAGGGCGCGTTCCACTACCTGCCCAAGCCCTTCCGGAACGAAGAGGTCGTGCACGTCGTCAAGCAGGCGCTCGAGAAAAAGCGGCTCGTGGCCGAGAACCGCGCCCTCAAGGCGCGGCTCAACGCTCCGCCCGGCCTCAAGGAGATCATCGGCCGCTCCCCATCGATGGAACGCGTTTTCGAGACGATCCGCCAGGCGGCTCCCGCGCGTTCGACGATCCTCATCACCGGCGAGAGCGGCACCGGCAAGGAGCTCGTCGCGAAGGCCCTCCACCGGCTCTCACCGCGCGCTTCCGGTCCGTTCGTGACGGTACACTCCGGCGCGCTCCCCCCCGACCTCCTGGAGTCGAACCTCTTCGGCCACGTGCGCGGCTCGTTCACCGGCGCGATCGCCGACAAGAAGGGCCTGTTCAAGGCCGCCGACCAGGGCACGATCTTCTTCGACGAGATCGGCACGGTGCCGATCGAGACCCAGGCGAAGCTCCTGCGCGTCCTGCAGGAGCGGGAGTTCCTGCCCGTGGGCGCCGTCGAGCCGCAGCACGCCGACGTGCGCGTCATCGCGGCCACGAATGCCGACCTGCCGCGGCTCGTCGCGGACGGACGCTTCCGCGAGGACCTCTTCTACCGGCTCTGCGTCATCACGATCCCGCTCCCGCCCCTCCGCGAACGCCGCGAGGACGTGCCCCTCCTCGTGGAGACGCTGCTCGCCCGGGCCGCGTTCGAGAACGGCAAGGCGGTCCCGTCCGTCACACCCGGCGTGATGAAGGCGCTCCTCGACCACGACTGGCCGGGCAACGTCCGCGAGCTGGAAAACGTCCTCGAGCGGGCGCTCGTCCTCGGCCACGGCGTGATCGACCTCGATCAGCTTCCGGACACCGTCCGGCGCTCGGTGCCGCGCGCGGCCGCGCTGCCCGCCGAAGGGCTCTCCTTCAAGGACGCCGTCGCCGCCTACGAGCGCGCGCTCCTCTCGGCCGCGCTTCAGCGCGCGTCGGGCGTCCAGAAGCGCGCCGCCGAGCTTCTCGGCCTCAAGCCGACGACGCTGAACGAAATGCTCAAGCGCCACGGCATGCTGCCGCGCGACGCGAGAGAGGCGAACGAGCCCGAGCCCGCCTCGCCGTCCCGCGCTTCGGGGCTTTAGGCTCCTCTAGCTTCTCTTCAGGAGGACGAACGTCCGGTCATCTCCGAACGGAGTCCCGGAGGTGAACGCCACGAGCGCCGCGCCAAGCTCGGCCTCGATCTCGGCGACGGAGCCCGCCCGCGCCCGGACCAGCGTCTCGACGAGCCGCGGCGTTCCGAATTCCTCGTCTTCCGGATTCGCGGCCTCGGTCACTCCGTCCGTGTAGAGGGCGAGGAGATCGCCCTCGGCCATCGTGAACGTTCCCGAGCCGTACGTCTTTCCCGCGAACATTCCGAGCGGCGGTCCGTGGGCCCCGAGCAACTCCGACGCCCCGTTCTTGCGCACGAGGATGCCGGGGTTGTGGCCCGCGTTTGTGTAGACGACCGAGCCCGACTCCGGATCGTAGAGCGCGAGGAAGAACGTGATGAACTTCTCGGGACTCGTGCGCCGGAACACCATGTCGTTGAGGCGCGTGCAGAGCAGGCCCGGCGGGAAGTGCTCGCCGGCCCACACCTGGAACGCCGCCTGCACCGAGGCCGCGAGAATCGACGCGCCCATTCCCTTTCCGCTCACGTCCGCGATGACCACGTCGAGCGAATTGTCTCCGCGCTCGAAGAAGTCGTAGTAATCGCCCGAGACCGTACGCGACGGCACGGTCCGTCCGAGAAGCTCTGTGTGGGGCAGCGTCGGCTCGGCCTCGGGCAAGAGGCGGCGCTGGATCTCCCACGCGAGCGCCAACTCGCTCTCGATGCGCTGGCGAGCCGCGGCGCCCTCCTGAAGACGCAGGTTCTGGATCTTGATGGCGGCCGTGTTCGCGAGGGACGTGAGGAGGCGGAGATCCTCTTCGCTGAAGCTCTTTCGGCCGAGGCGCACCTCGAGGTAGATGAGGCCGATGACCTTGTCCTCGACGAAGAGCGGCGCCGCCATGCACGACGTGATGCCCTGAATCCGGATGGATTCGGCGGCCCCGAGGCCGGCGTCCGTGGCGGCGTCGATGAGGAGGACGCCATTTTTCTTGTCGACGACGGACTGGATGAGCGTCTTGCTGAGCCGGATGTCCGAGGGATCCACACCGGCCGCGTACTTCACCCTCTCGGGTTTCAGCTTGCCCTGCTCGTCCGCCAGCATCAGGAGGCCCCGGTCGGGCTTCAGGAACGTGAACGTCTTCTCGAGGACGAGCTCGACGAGGCGGGGGAGGGGAATGTCTCCGAGCAGGTCCACCGAGATCTCGTTGAGCATCCGGAGCGACGCGTTCAGGCGCGCGAGCTCCTCGGCCCCGAGCTTCGAATCCCAGGCTTGTTTGTGCGGGCGCAGGAGGTCCTTGGAGGACTGCAGGAACGTCGTCCGCTTCGAGCTTTCGTCACCGATGCCGTCGATGACGACGCGCGTGGTGGATTCCTCGATGACTTCCACCAGCGTCTCGCCGAGCTGGATACGGTCTCCGGCCGCGAGCGGCATTGGCACGGTGATACGCGCCCCGTTCAGGGACGTGCCGTTGCGCGAGCCGAGGTCGACGAGCCGGATGGGGCCCGCGCCCTGGACGCCCTCGATCCGCGCGTGAACGCGCGAGAGCGTGCGGTCGCCGAGAGGCACGTCGTTCGTCGAGGAGCGACCCAGCGTCAGGACCGGGCGATCGAGCTGAATTCGACGCGCCGGCTCCCCCGGCACCCGCACGTTGAGGACGAGCACGAGGGGAAGTCTAGCAACAACAATCGGTTCGGCGTGTTCCCGAAGAGGCCACCCGTGTTATTCTTCGCGGTTCCGGCGTCGCTCACCATGCGGCGAAGCCGTGAAGGAGAGGTCCATGAAGGAAAAGATCCACCCCGAGTACCACGAGGTCGACGTCCACTGCGCGTGCGGAACCACGTGGAAGACGAAGAGCACGAAAAACGAGCTCCGCCTCGAAATCTGCTCCAACTGCCACCCGTTCTTCACGGGCAAGTCCAAGCTCGTCGACACAGCCGGCCGCGTCGAGCGCTTCCAGAAGCGCTACGCGAACACGCCGAAGCCCACGACAACCCCGGTCAAGCCCAAGCCCGAGCCCGCCACGACCGCCTGAGGCGCAGGCGGTCCTTTCGGGCCGCCCGCGTCCGCATCCCATGTTTCAGAAGCTCGACGAGATCGAACGCAGGTACGCCGATCTCGAGGCGCGCGCGGCCTCGCCCGACGTGCTGTCGGATCACGCCCTCGCGACGAAGACGATGCGCGCCATGCGCGAGATCCTGCCGATCGTCGAGAAGAATCGCGAGCGCAAGCGGATCGACACGGAGCTCGCCGGCGCACAGGAGCTGCTCGACACGCTTCCGCCCGCGGACGAGCTTCGGCCGATCGCGCAGCAGGAGTTCGAGAGCCTGCGGGCCCGGCGGGACGCCGTCGAGGAAGACATCCGCCTTCTCCTCCTCCCGAAGGACCCAAACGACGGTAAGAACGTGGTCCTCGAGATTCGGGCCGGGACCGGCGGTGACGAAGCCGCCCTGTTCGCGGAGGAGCTCCTCCGGATGTACGTGCGCTATGCCGAAGGACGCGGCTGGAGAGTCGAGATCATCGATCGGAGCGACTCCGGCGGCGCCGGGGGCCTCAAGGAGGTCCAGGCGATCGTCGAGGGCGAGGGCGCCTTTTCGCGCCTGAAATACGAGGGCGGCGTCCACCGCGTGCAGCGCGTCCCCGCCACCGAGGCCGCCGGGAGAATCCACACGTCGGCCGCCACGGTCGCGATCCTGCCGGAGGCGGAGGACGTCGACGTCGAGATCCTCGACAAGGACGTCCGCGTGGACCTCTTCTGCGCCTCAGGACCGGGCGGTCAGGGCGTCAACACGACGTATTCGGCGGTGCGCCTCACGCACCTCCCAACCGGGGTCGTCGTCCAGTGCCAGGACGAGCGCTCGCAGGTCAAGAACAAGGCGAAGGCGATGCGGGTCCTCAAGGCGCGCATCTACGAGGCCGAGCGCGAGAAGAAGGAAGCCGCGTACGCTGCCAACCGCAAGAAGATGGTCGGCTCCGGGGACCGGTCCGAGAAAATCAGGACCTATAACTTTCCGCAGAGCCGCGTGACGGACCACCGCATCGGGTTCACGTCCCACCGGCTGAGCGACGTTCTCGACGGGCGCCTCGACGAGCTGATCGACCCGCTCGTCGCGCACTTCCAGGCCGAGAAGCTGAAAGAAGAGCTCGCGAAGGCCTGAGAGTTCACCCGATCCGGTCGAGGACGTACGCGGGCGTCCCGTCCGCGTCGACGACCACGTCCGTGACCTCGTAGCCCCGGGCTAAGAGCGGCTTCACGAGCGCCGCGAAGCGGTGGCGCTCCTTCAACGTTCCGTCGTGGTCGGTCCGGTAGATGCGCGGCGCACCCGCCGGGAACGGCAGGAGGAGGCGCGGCCCCGACGGGAGCGACCGCGGGCTCCGTGCCACGGGCAGCCCTGAGGCGTCCGGCCGCGGACGGGGCTCGCCCGCGGCCGCGCGCATGACGGCCGGGTCGTCCAGCCGCCACGCGACCTCGAAACGGTCCGACGGGAGGCCGGCGTAGATACCGCCCATGAGCCCGTAGAAGTTCGGGTGGAACGTGCGCACGGTCGCCCTCAGGTGCCCGATGTTCAGCTTCGCGTTCTTGAGGAGGAAAGGGTCGTACGTCCACGTCATGAGGCGGATGCCCCGCGCGAGGCACCACGCCCGTTGGAAGAGCTTGAGCTTCACCGCGAGCCCGCGCCCCTGCGCGTCGGGCCGGACGGCGAGGAGGTGCGAGTGCTGGCAGGGCTCGCCCAGGTTCGTGCGCGGGATGCCGTGCACGAAGCCAAGCATCTTCTTTCCCTCGAAAGCGGCGGCCGTGAGACCGCCCGCGTGCGTGGCCGCGACGAGGTCGCTCGCGGGCGAGAGAGAACGTTCGGCGAAGCCCCACGCGGCTTTCGAGACGTGCGCCGTCTCGATGAACTCGTCCGGGGTCCGGAGCTCGCGGACCACGAGGCGTCCGCTCACGCCGCGTCCTCGAGGAGGCCCGCGAGAAGCGCCGCCCGGCGCGGGAGGTCGTCCACGAGGAGATGCTCCGTGCGCGCGTGAGCGCCGGCGCCGGAAGGCCCGAGGCCGTCGAGCGTGGGAACCCCGGCCGAGGCCGTGAGGTTCCCGTCGGAAGCGCCGCCCACGCGCACGCCGGGAAGCGAAAAGCCGAGTGTCTGAGCGAGCGCCGCTGCGCGCCGGTAGAGCGCGAGCGAGGCCTCGGTCGCCTCCATGGGCGGCCGGTTGACGCCCCCTTCGAGGGCTACTTTCACGCGCGTGTTCGAGGGCCGGTATGCGTTGAGGCCCGCGAGGACGCGCTCGCCCTCGGCCTGGGACCAGAGCCGAAAGTCCACGGAGAGCGTCGCGTGCTCGGGGACGACGTTCGTCGTCGTGCCGGACGCCGCAACGGTCGGGACGACCGAGGTACCCGAGGGAAGGTCCGCGAGCGCGTCGGCGAAAAGCGCGAAGCGCGACATCTCGAGAAGGGCGGAAGCCCCTTTCTCCGGCTCGAGGCCCGCGTGGGCGGCCACGCCCGTGAAGCGCGCCGTCACGAGACCGGTTCCTTTCCGCGCGATTTTCGCGGCTCCGCCATCGCCCGACGGCTCGAGGACAAACACGCGGTCCCGGTTCAGGGCCTCGCCGACGAGGAGATCCCGGGACGCGCGGCTCCCGACCTCTTCGTCCGGCGTCAGGAAGAGGGTCACGCCCTCCGCGGCCTTCAGGTCGCCGCGCACGATGGCTTCGAGGACGGCGATTGCCACCGTCACGCCGCCCTTCATGTCGAAGACGCCTGGCCCCCGGGCGACGCCCTCCTCGACACGGAACGGGATTTCCGCCAACGTGCCGGTGGGCCAGACGGTGTCGATGTGGCCGAGCAGGAGCGCGCCCCCGCGCTCGGGGCCGAGCCGTACGCGGAGGGCGTCGCCCCGGCCCGCGCAGGGCACGCAGGAGGCCGTGATCCCCGATTTCTCGAGCCGCGCCGCGACCCAGCGCGCGAGCTCGCTGACGAGAGAAGACTCGCTCGACGGGCTCTCGCGGACCACGAGAGCCTCGAGATCCTGGAGCATCGAACCCCGCCGCGCGTCGAAGTGCGCGGCCAGCTCGCGGGCGCGCGTGCTCACGCGCGAAGCTCCTGGATTGAGGTGGTGACGCGGCCGAGGACGTCGGGGCGGATCGCGACTCCGGTGCCGGGTCCCGTCGGCACGGGCATGATCCCATCTTTCGCCTCGAGGGCGGGCTCGACGATGTCCTCCTCGAAGTAGCGCGACGAGGACGACGTGTCGCCCGGCTTCGAGAAGCCCGGCAAGCTCGCGATCGCGACGTTGTGCGCGCGCCCGATGCCCGCCTCGAGCATGCCTCCGCACCACACAGGGACGCCCGCGGCGCGCGCGGCGTCGTGGATCCGCACGGCCTCGGCGTGGCCGCCGACGCGGCCGATCTTGATGTTGATGACCTTGCAGGCCCCAAGCGCAATCGCCGCGGATGCGTCCGCCGCCGAGCGGATCGACTCGTCGAGGCAGATAGGCGTCTTCAGCGTCTTCGCGAGCTCCGCGTGGGCGACGATGTCCTCGTGGTGCAACGGCTGCTCCATATAGTCGAGCCGGAATGCGTCGAGAGAGCGCAATGTGTCGGCGTCGGCCAGCGTGTAGGCCGCATTCGCGTCGACGGTGAGCGTGATGTCCGGGAAGGCCTCCCTCACGGCCGCGAGGCGATCCGCGTCGCGGCCCGGCTCGATCTTCAGCTTGATGCGGCGGTAGCCCTGCGCCACGTGCTTGCGCACGTTCTCGACGGTGTCCTTCGCGGTCGGCGAGATTCCGAGCGAGACGCCGACCTCGATCTTCTCGCGCGTTCCCCCGAGAGTTCTGCCGAGGGGAACGCCCGCGGCGCGCGCGAACATGTCCTGGAGCGCGCACTCGACGGCGGCCTTCGCCATCCGGTTCCCGCGCACGCGCCGCGCGGCCTCGTCGAACGCGGCCGGAGATGCGACGGTCTTCCCGAGGACGAGCGGGAGGAGGTACGCCGAGAGGATCGGCATTGCCGTCGAGAGCGTTTCCGGCGAATAGAACGGACCCTCTTCGGCGACGCACTCGCCCCATCCGGAAAGGCCCTCGCCGCGGAGCTCGAGGAGGAGGAACTTCTTGACGCCGGTCTCGCCGAACGACGTGCGGAACCGGAACTTGAGCGGCATCTCCACCTGGCGAAGCACCGCACATTCGACGCGCATTGGGCGATTGTCTATCATCACGCTCCCCTCGTTTCGGGGGACATGATAAGGAAATCGCCCCCGAGGAGTCCCGCATGACCGGTCCCGCCATCCGCTTTCGTCTCACCGCCCTTTGCGCCGCCGCTCTCATGGGCGCCGCGCTCCTGACCGGGTGCGGAGGCAAGGACGACGACGACGCGGACCGGCCCAAGTCGGCCCGCGCCGCGGGCGCCGCGAAGGACGGCGCCGCCGGGGCGACGGGCGCGGCCTCGATCACGGGCAAGATCGTCTTCGAGGGCGCCGCGCCGGCCGCCGAAGAGTTCAAGATGTCGGCCGACGCCTTCTGCGCCAAGTCGCATCCGGGAGACGTGAGCCGCGAGGACATTGTCATCGGAAAGGACAAGGGCCTCGCGAACGTCTTCGTCTATGTGAAATCGGGGATCAACGGCACCTATCCCCCGCCCACTGCGGCCGCGACCCTCGACCAGAAGGGCTGCAGGTACCACCCACACGTTTTCGGCGTCGTGGCCGGGCAGAGCATCGAGCTCCTGAACAGCGACGACACGCTCCACAACATCCACTCGCTGCCCGAGAAGAACGAGGCGTTCAATCTCGGGATGCCGGTCAAGGGCATGAAGTACACGAAGAAGTTCGACAAGCCCGAGGTCATGATTCGGATCAAGTGCGACGTGCACAGCTGGATGTCGGCCTACTGCGGCGTCCTCTCCCATCCCTTCTTTGCCGTCACAGCGGCGGACGGCACATACACGATCAAGGACCTCCCCGCCGGGACTTACACGATCGAGGCGTGGCACGAGAAGTTCGGCACACAGACCCAGCAGGTCACGGTGGGCGCGCAGGAGTCGAAGCCGGCTGCCTTCACGTTCAAGGCCGGTGCGTGAAGCCTTCCTGAGGGTCGGAACGCGGACGGTCGCCGTCTGCGTCTTCCTGCTTCTCGTCGCGGGCGCCCTCGTCACGTCCACGGAGTCGGGACTCGCCGTCCCCGACTGGCCCCTCTCCTATGGGAAGGTCATGCCTCCCATGGTGGGGGGCATCCTGTACGAGCACGGCCACCGGCTCATCGCCGCCGCCGTCTCCACATTGGTAGGCCTCGAGATGGCAATGCTGTTTTTCTTCGAAAGGAGGAAAACGGTCAAGCTGCTCGGCATCGTAGCGTTCGTGGCCATCCTGCTGCAGGCGGTTCTGGGCGGCCTGACAGTGCTCTTGCTTCTACCGCCCGCGATCTCCTCCGCGCACGCCGCCCTCGCCGAGATCGTCTTCGCGCTCACGGCGGTCGTCGCGCTCACGTGCTCGCGGACCTGGACGGACCTGACGACTGGTCCTCTTCCTCTTCCACTCGAAGAAAATCTCTTTTCGAACGGTGCCAACGTGAGCAGCGCGTTTCGATGGACGCTCGCCGCGACCGCGGCAATCTACGTCCAGATCGTGCTCGGCGCCGTCATGCGGCACACGGGCGCCGGTCTCGCGATTCCCGACTTCCCGACGGCGTTCGGCGGCCTCCTGCCGTCCGCCGCGGATCTCGCCCGCCGCGGGGTGCCAATCCACCTCGCGCACCGCCTCGGCGCGCTCGTGGTCCTCGTCCTCGTCGCCGGCGCCGTTCGCGCCCTCGCCCGAGCGTCCGCAAAGGCTCCCCTCTTCGCCAGCCTCGCGGCGGCCTGGGCCGGCCTCGTCACGATTCAGATGCTGCTGGGCGCGCTCTCCGTCTGGTCGAGGAAGGATCCGGTCCTCACGACCGCCCACCTCGCCACCGGGGCCCTGTGCTGGGTGACGGGCGTGCTCGCCCTCGTGTGCCTCGGGGCCTGCCGGAATCCTGGCGAACGCGCTAAGCTCCCCAGTCGCGCATGAGCCTCCGTCGCAACTCGTCCGCCTTCTCCTCCTACGTCGCGCTCACGAAGCCGCGCATCACCCTGTTCGTCGTCATGACGGCCTTCGTGGGTTTCGTGGCGGGCACGAAGGGGCCGCTCTCGGGGATGGACCTCGGCCTGCTCTTCCACACGCTCCTCGGGACGGCGCTCGTCGCGTCCGGCACGAGCGCCTTCAACCAGGTCTGGGAGAAGGAACTGGACGGCCGGATGCAGCGGACCGCCGCGCGCCCGCTCCCCTCGGGCCGCCTGCCGCTGGCCGGAGCGGCGCTCTTCGCCGGCGCGCTGTCGGTCGTCGGCCTCGTCGAGCTCCTCCTCTTCACGAACGGGATCACGACCGCGCTCGCGGCTTTCACGCTCGTCTCTTACGTCTGCGTGTACACGCCGATGAAGACGCGCTCGCCGGCCTCCACGATCGTCGGCGCGATCCCCGGCGCGCTGCCGCCGCTCGGCGGGTACGTGGCCGCGGCGGGCGCCCTCGGCCTGCCCGGACTCGCGCTCTTCGCGATCCTCTTCGTCTGGCAGCTGCCGCACTTTTTCGCGATCGGCTGGCGCCACCGCGTCGACTATGCGAAGGCGGGCGTCGTCATTCTGCCCGTCATCGACCCGACGGGGCGTAGCACCGCCCGCCAGACTCTCCTCTGGACGGCCGTCCTCCTGCCGGTCAGCCTCCTGCCCTCTCTCGTGGGCACGGCGGGGTTTGCGTACGCCTTCGGGGCGTTCGCGATGACCCTCCTGTTCCTGGCGTCGTCGCTCCGGTTCGCGCGAGATATCTCGGACGGCCGCGCGCGCTCTCTCTTCCTCGCATCGATCGGATGGTTGCCGGCAATCCTCGTCCTCCTCGTCCTCGACCGCGTCTGACGCGTTCCGAAGCCCGCAGCCACACATGACGCCTCCCGCCGTCGAAGCCCGCTCCCTCTCCCGTTCCTTTGGGGCGCGCGCCGCGCTTTCCGACGTCACGTTCTCCGTGACACGCGGCGAAATCTTCGCGCTCCTCGGCCCGAACGGCGGTGGCAAGACGACGCTGTTCCGGATCCTCGCGACGCTGCTGCCGCCCGGCGCCGGGAGCTTTTCGATCGACGGGCTCGATCCTGCCGCGGCCGGCCGCGACGTGCGCCGGCGCCTCGGCGTCGTCTTTCAGGCGCCCAGTCTCGACAAGAAGCTCACGGTGACCGAAAACCTCGTTCTCCAGGGGGCGCTCTATTCTCTTTCGGGCCCGTCTTTCTCCGTGCGTATCCGGGAGCTTCTCGCGACTTTCCGCCTCGAAGACCGCGCTGGCGACCTCGTCGAAACCCTCTCGGGCGGCCTCGCGCGTCGCGTCGAGATCGTCAAGGCGCTCCTCCACGCTCCGCCCGTCCTCCTCCTCGACGAGCCGTCGACGGGCCTCGATCCGGGCGCGCGGCGGGATCTCGTCGGGCTCTTCGGCTCTCTGGCCCGCGCGGGCACGGCGGTGCTCCTGACGACGCACCTCTTCGAGGAGGCCGAGGCCGCGCACCGCGTCGGCATCCTCGACCGCGGGCGGCTCCTCGCGCTGGACACGCCCGCCGCGCTGAAGGCGACCTTGGGCGGCGACGTCGTGGCCGTGGAGGCGAAGGACGAGACCGGCGCGCCGGCCCTCGCGGCCGCGATCGGGAGCCACTTCGGCGCCGAGGCCGGGCGGATCACGGTGGTCGGGCCCACGGTGAGAGTCGAGCGCCCGGCCGCGCATACGTTCGTCCCGCGCCTCGTCGAGGCGTTTCCGGGCGCGTTCAAGTCCGTGACGCTCGGCGCGCCTTCGCTCGAGGACGTCTTCATCGCCAGGACCGGCCGCCGCTTCCGCGAGGCGGACGCGGCCGAGTCCGGAAACAGCGCCCCATGAGCGCGGCCTGAACGCAGCATGAGCTCCGCTCTCGCCCTCGCGCGACGCGAGATCGTCCGGTTCCTGAGGCAGAAGAGCCGCGTCGTCGGAGCCGTGGCCCCGCCGCTCGTCATGTGGATTCTGGTGGGAGCCGGCTTTCGGGGCTCCTTCCGCGAGGACTCGTTCGGCTACTTCTTTCCGGGGACGGTCGTCCTCGTCGTTCTCTTCGCGGCGATTTTCGCCACGATCTCCGTCATCGAGGATCGGCGCGAAGGGTTTCTCCAGGGCGTCCTCGTGTCCCCCGTCGCTCCGTCCGCGATCGCGCTCGGAAAGATC
>Ga0207927_1000064_pt1 | contig 41470 bp, 32 predicted proteins | sample NGESurdeep072012_2_FD_184456 | JGI IMG/M metagenome (GOLD analysis project Ga0207927, IMG submission 184456) | Arctic peat soil microbial communities from Barrow, Alaska - NGEE Surface sample 210-2 deep-072012 (SPAdes) | ecosystem: Environmental > Terrestrial > Soil > Wetlands > Peat ... | reverse complement strand
TGGACCGCCGCCCGCCGAAATTGCGAGGTTGGCCGGATCGCACTGCGGAATGGTCAGATAATTGAAGTTCATCTGATCCTTGATCTTGAACTCTTCCCAGAAACCGCCGACGAGGCCGCGCAGGCGATTATCCTCAGACGTGCTGAGGCGAATCTCGTGGCTCAGGTGGGTATTGTTGACGGTATCGTTCCAGTTGCCGACCGGCGCGTAGCAAGTGTGCGGCGTGGTCTTGCCGCCAAGGCCGCCGGGGGGGCCGCTGCAGGCGTAGTACTGGCCACCGCCGCTGCGCAGGTAGTTGGAATAGTCGGCCTGTTGCTCGATGTTGCGGTCCAAATAGCTGCCGGTGTAGACGAATCTCAGGTCGCCATATTGGCCCAGGTTGCCGAATCTGCCGTTGAGCGTCCAGGCGGTGCTTTCGTATTTATCGTGATCGTAGTTCGGGGTGAAGGCGCTGAGCTGGTAAGCACCCAGAACATTTCCATTCGGGTCTTTTGGATAATCGTAGAAATAGCCGTCCGCATGCATATTCTGATAGTTCTGCTGGATGAGCACGTTCCAGTCGTCGTTGATCTTGTAAAGTCCCGAGAGCCTCATGCCGGTGTAGGTGACCGGATTGCTGTCCGATGCCACCAAATTCGCGTTGTTCGCAATGGGACTGCCGGGAAAGGAGATCGTCCCCGGCACGTTCGAGATGTAGCCGCCGCGAACGTCGTTGAACACCGTCAAGCGCACCGCCAACGTGTCCGCGATCAGCGGCAGATTGATCGTTGCGTTGACATTGGAGTTCGGGTTGCCTCCGGAGGTATAGCCGTAGCCCGCATTCACGTTGCCGCTCGTGACATCGAGCTGCGGCTTGTTGGTGATGTAACGGATCGCACCGGCCTGCGCACCGCCGCCGAACAGGGTGCCTTGCGGGCCCTCGAGTACCTCGACGCGCTCCATGTCGACCATGTAGACGTCATTGTTGCGGGCCGGGAACTGCATCGACTGGTCATCCAGATACAGGGCCACGTTCGGAAACGGGGCCGTGGTCGACTGCGACTGGTTGCCGGAGCCGCCGGAACTGAGGCCACGCATGAAAATATTGCCCTGGCCCGGGCCGTTTCCGCTGAAGGTCACGTTCGGCGTGTACCTCAGCAGGTCGTCCAGGGTGGTGATGTTGAGCTGGGTCAGCTGCGCGCCAGTGATCGCCTGAATCGTGATGGGGACGTCCTGGATCGATTCGTTGCGGCGCTGGGCGGTCACGACAATTTCTTGGATCGAATCGGCGTCGCTCGCCGCAGTCGTGGTTGCCGCGTGCGAGACTCCCACACCCATCCCGGAGCCGCTCAAGATTGCGGCAATTGCATAGGACAGTCTTGGATTCGAATTCATGCTTTCATCCCCTTACGTAAATTCATTGCCGAGCTTGGGATTGCCCCGATGGGCTCTCCACGCGAACTTGTAATTGCCGCAAAGAATAGCATTGCCGCTGCAGAACGGAAACCCTATTTTGTTGTGAACAAGCATCGCTGCATGCTGAATTTAGATTCGGCCATGCGAAAATTCGATGTGCTGCGCGGCTCAAGGCGCCACTAACTATGCTCCGGCCCGAGCCGGGCGGGGAATCCGGGGGCGCGCAGCGGCGTCCCGACGGCATCCTCCAGCAGCTTCACGATCATCGACGACCAGGCCCCGCCGCCGTATCGGGCTCTCCCCTCGATGAAGATCTGCTCCATGACTCCCGCGAGCCTCAAGGGTACGCCAAACCGACGCCCGAACTCGAGGGCGAATCCCGCATCCTTGCAGGCCAAATCCATCGTAAAACCAATGTCATAGCTGCCGTTGAGAATGACCCGGCTTTCGGTTTCATGGACGAAGCTGTTGCCGGAGCTGGCCGCGATCGCCTCGTAGGCCGCGCGCAGATCGACGCCGGCCTTGGCACAGAGCATCAGGGCTTCCCCGGCAGCGATCAAATGAATGAAAGCCAGCATGTTGGTGACCACCTTGGTGACCGCGGCCTGCTCGATGCCCCCCAAATGGATGACGCGGCCGCCCATGGCCTTCAAGGCGGGTTCGTGCAACTGGTACACCTGTTGCGCGCCGCCAACTAATACCGTGATGTCGCCCGCTGCGGCGCGATGCACGCCGCCGGTGACCGGGCAAACGAGGGTCCCTATGCCTAGGCGCTCGGCCCGTGCCGCGAGCGCTTCGACCTCGGCGAAATCATTGGTGCTCATCTCCATCCAGGTGCTGCCGGCGCGCATGACCGGCAGGGCCTCGTCCAGCACCGCGGCGGTCGCCTTGGGCGAGGGCAGACAGGTGATCAGGCAATCGCAGGATGCCGCCAGTGCGGCGACGGACGGCGCCCACGTCGCACCCGCCGAAAGCACCGGAACGGCCGCGCGGCGGTCCAAATCGTAGACCGCGACCTCGAATCCCCCGCGCGCGAGATTCGCGGCGAGGTGTTTGCCCAAATGCCCCAATCCGATGAAACCATAACGCATCGACGGTCCGTCCCCTAACAAAGTGACTTTATGTGTCCCTGCGATTCAATTTGTCTTTGCGATTCACCCAAGCGGGCGATCCGCCATCTCGAGATGCAATGGGCCACCGGCGTACGGGTGGGCGAGCGCCACCGCTTCATCGAGTTCCACGCCCAACCCCGGCGCGGTCGGCGGAATCACGTAGCCCGCCTCCCAACGAATCGGGGTCTTCAAGATCCGGGCATGAAATCCGCCCCATTGCTGAATGCTCTCCAGGATCAGGAAATTCGGCGTGCAGGCGGCGATCTGAATGTTCGCGGCGCCGACCACCGGACCGCAATAGAGGTGGGGTGCAATTTGCGCGTAGTGCACCTCGGCGAGCGCCGCCACTTTCTTCGCCTCGAGCAAGCCGCCGACTCTGCCTAAATTCATTTGCAGGATATTGGCGGCGCCCATCGCCAATACGCGCGCGAATTCATATTTGGTATTGAGGCGCTCCCCGGTGGCGATCGGGATGCTGGTGCCGCGCGCCACGAGCGCCATCTGTTCCGGCATCTCCGGCGGCACCGGCTCTTCGAACCACAGGGGATCGTATTTTTCCAGCTGCTTGGCGAGGCGGATCGCGCCCGAGGTGGTGAACTGGCCATGGGTGCCCACCAACAGGTCCGCTTGATGCCCCACGGCTTCACGCACCAGGCGCACCAGGCGCACGGTGCGTTCCAGTGCTTCTTGGGTCGGCTGCCGTGGATCGTAGGCCGAGTAGCCGCCGGTGGGATCGAACTTGAGGCCGGTAAAGCCCTGCTTCACGTATTGCGCCGCGCGTTCGGCTGACGCGTCCGCATCGTGATAGAACTCATCGCCCTCGCCGTCGGCCGGGTAAAGATAAGTGTAGCTGCGCAGGCGCTCGTGCACCTTGCCGCCCAAGAGGTTGTAGATCGGCTGCCCGACCGCCTTGCCGACGATGTCCCAGCACGCCATCTCCAAACCGCTGATCACGCTCATGAGCGATAGGTCGGGGCGCAGGCTGAAGCCAGAGCCATACGCCTCGCGCCACATCGCCTCGATCCGGAAGGGATCGCGGCCTAAGAACCGGCGCGCAAAGACGTCCTCGATCATCGCGGCGATGACCTGCGGACCGAAGGTCGCGGCATAGACCTCGCCAACCCCCTCGATACCGCAGGCGGTCCTGAGCTTCAAGAAGACGAAGTAGCGGCCGCCGTAGGCGGGCGGCGGATTACCCACCACGAATACTTTGACGCTGTCGAGTTTCATGATCGCTCCCTTTCTTCTTCTTTACGGTTCATGCCGCCAGGATCAAATCGGCGGCTCTTTGCGCGACCATGAGCGTCGGCGCATGGGTATTCGCCGAGGTCACGGTGGGAAACACCGATGCGTCCACCACCCGCAAGCGTTCGATTCCATGCACCTTGAGCGCGGCATCGACCACCGACTCACCCGGGTTCTTGCCCATGCGGCAGGTACCGACCGGGTGATACACCGTGGCCGCGCGTGCGCGAAAATCGGCAATGAGTTCCGTATCTCCCATCCGGCAAAGATCCGGTTCGAGCGGCTCACGGATCAGGGCGCGTATCGAGCGGGTGCGGGCCAGCGCTTGCATCAGCCGCCCGCCGCGCAACACATCCTCGACGTCCTTGTCGGTGGCCAGGTAGTTCGGTGCAATGTCGGGCGCGCGGCGAAAGTCGCCGCTCGCGATGTCGATGCGGCCGGTGCTGGTCGGCCGGGTGGGCTGGAAACACAGGTAAAATCCTGGAAATGCGTCGAGCTTGATGCGCGTGCGCACCGCATCGCCGGGCGCATAAGTCACCGGATTGAAGTACAACTGCATGTCGGGGCGCGAAGCGCTCGCGTCCGCGCGCACGAAGCCGCCGCAGTGATTCACGCTCAACGCCAGCGGACCCTTGCGAGTGATAAGGTAACGGACCCCGGCGATGAACTGCCCGAACAGCGAATTCAGCTCATCGTTCAACGTCGGCCGCGATGCCTTGAAGGAATAGACGACGGCGAGATGATCCTGAAGATGGCCGCCCACCGCCGGATTGTCGAGCAACGGAGCGATGCCGTGCGCGGCCAACGCCTGTGCCGGCCCGATTCCCGACAGCTGCAGCAGCTGCGGCGAATTGACCGTGCCGCCGCAGATAATCACTTCGCGGGCGGCCGCGGCATGGCGCCGCTCATTGCCCTTGACATAGTCCACGCCCAGCGCGCGGCGCCCGTCGAAGCGCAGCTTGCTCACCCAGGCTTGGGTCTCGAGCTTCAAGTTGCGGCGTCGCAGGGCGGGACGCAGGAATGCGTCGGCGGCCGACCAGCGCCTGCCGTCGCGGATCGACACTTGGTAGCAGCCGATCCCTTCCGGCTGCGTACCGTTGAAATCGTCGGTCACCGGCAAGCCCAGTTCCGCGGCGGCGTCGAGCCAGTTGGTGCGCATCGGATGCAAAAAGGGCGTGACGTCCTTGACGTCGAGCGGGCCCTGCGTCGACGCATGTCCATCCGGCGCCACGCGCCGCTCCGATTTCTCGAAATAAGGCCGCACGTCCTCCCAGCCCCAGCCGTCATTGCCGAGATCCCGCCAGTCGTCGAAATCCGCCGGCATGCCGCGGCAGTACACCATCGCATTGATCGAGCTCGAGCCGCCGACGACGCGCCCGCGCGGCCAGTACATGCTGCGGCCATTGAGACCGGGACTTGGCAGTGCCTGGTATTTCCAGTTGACTGAAGGGTCGGCGAACGTAAAGCCGTAGCCGATCGGCGTCTTGATCCAAAAGCGCGAGTCCGAGCCGCCGGCCTCCAGCACCAGCACGCGATCCCGCCCGCTCGCGGACAAGCGATCGGCGAGGACGCAGCCCGCGGTACCGGCCCCGATGATGACGTAGTCGAAATTATCCACTGGGCAAGAGCTTAATCCTATCCCCCATCGGCGCTATGCCATTTCCCGATTCGCCCATCACATTTTGAGGCCGCCGCGCCGGCCGTCGCATTCAGTATTCGAAACCTGTATGGTGCCAACGATCGAACCTAACGGGGTAGGCCCGACCTTGAGCAGCACCGCGATAGACCTCCCTCGAGCCCAAGCGCCCTCGTCGATCCTGCGCTGGTACGTACTGATCCTGACCTGCCTGATCTACGCGATCAATATCGCCGACCGTTATGTCGTGTCCACCGTGCTCGAACCGATTCGCCTCGAATTGCACCTGGACGATGCCGGCGTGGCGTTTCTCACCGGCGCTCCGCTCGCCCTCTTTTATGTCACGTTCGGGATCCCGATATCGTGGCTCGCGGATCGAGCGAATCGCCGCAATATCCTGGCGATCGCCCTGATCGTCTGGTCCGGATTCACGACACTGTGCGGACTGTCGCGCAACTATGCGGAGTTCCTCCTGGGGCGCATCGGCGTCGGCGTCGGAGAGGCGGGCGGCACGCCGCCCTCCACCGCGATCGTCTCGGATTACTTTCCGGCCGACCGCCGCCCGATGGCGATGACGGTACTGGCATTGGGCGCGCCGATCGGCGCGTGGTTGGGCGCCAATATGGCGGGCGCCGTTGCGCATGCCTATACCTGGCGCGCCGCATTCATCGCGCTCGGTATTCCCGGGCTCCTCGTCGGAATAATTGTCTATGTGACGGTGCGCGAACCGGCGCGCGGACGACTCGATGCGATCGTCGATGAGATCAAACCCTCGCTGTGGGAATCGCTCAAATTTCTTTGGCGTCAAAAGGCGGCCTTTCACGTGGTGATGGGCGGCGGCCTGGGCGCACTGTGGGGATGGGGCCTGATCTACTGGACGCCCACCTTTCTGCAGCGGGCTTATAGTCTCGACGTCGGTCAAGCGGGCGCCGTCACCGGGGACATTCACCTGTGGGGCGGCTCGCTCGCGACGGTCGGCACGGCGTGGCTCCTGTCCCGGCCCACCATGGCGGATCCGCGGCGCGTGGTGTGGCTGCTTGCTGCCGGCATCGGCCTCACCACCGTCCCCTCCATGATCGCCTATTGGACGCATGATCTTTGGGTCTGCAAACTGATGTTCTGCATTTTCATTCCCGCCATTTATTTTTACATCGGACCCTGCTTCGGTTTGCTCAACAATCTTGCGCCCTGCCACATGCGCAACATGTTCATCGCCATATCGCTGCTGGTCGCCAACATTTTGAACTTGATCGTTGCGCCGTGGGTGGTGGGATTCTTGAGCGACCGGTTCGCCGGAGCGCACGCCACCGATGCCGCATCCCTGCGCTTGGCGCTCCTGGTCCTGGCTCCCAGCGGCTTTTGGGCCGCCTACCATTTGTATCTGGCGTCCCGAACCATCCTCGAGGATCAAAAGCGCGCCATCGGCTACACCAAATCCTGGGCGCCTTAAGAAGTCATGGGTAAGACCACCATCGATCGCCGTTGGCTGCCGTTGAACGCGCTGCGCGCTTTCGAAGGAGTGGCCAAGCACTCGAGCTTCACCGCCGCCGCCAATGCGCTCCTGATCTCACAGAGCGCGCTGTCGCGGCACGTGATCGCGCTCGAAAAATTGATCGGCGCGCAGCTCTTCGAACGCCGGCCGCATACCCTGGTGCTCACCAAGGCCGGACAGCATCTGCTGCCCGCGGTCCAAAAATCCTTCGATCGTCTGGAGTATGCGCTCGACGATACGGCAATCGCGTTGTTCCGCTCGTGGTGGATCGAGAGATTCGGCAGCGGGTCGTCGTCGGCCTCCAGCATCCATTTGGCGGTATCCAATGAGTGATCGCACGGCGATGAAATCGCAAATCCCATGAAGAGTCATGCCAAAGTGGTGGTGATCGGCGGCGGCGTGGTCGGCGCCAGCGTCCTGTACCACTTGACCAAAATCGGTTGGAAGGACGTGCTGCTGATCGAGCGCGCGGAGCTGACGTCGGGCTCGACCTGGCATGCTGCGGGCGGCATGCACACCGTCAACGGCGATCCGAATGTCGCCAAATTGCAGCAATACACCATCGAGCTTTACCAGGAGATCGAGCGCATCTCGGGGCAGTCCTGCGGCGTGCACATCACCGGCGGCATCATGCTCGCCGGCACGCGCGAGCGGCTCGACTGGCTGAAGATGGCGAAGGCGCGCGGCCGATACCTCAAGATGGACCTCGAGATCATATCGGTCGACGAGGCGGCGAAGATGTTTCCGCTCATGGACAAGAAGCATTTCGCGGGCGCGATGTACGATCCGATCGAAGGCCATGTGGACCCGTATGGGGTGACCCACGCCTATGCCAAATCGGCGCAGATCGGCGGTGCGGAAATCGTCAAAAAAACCCGTGTGACGGATCTTAAGGCGAGGCCTGACGGTACCTGGGATGTGATCACCGATCACGGCAACGTCCACGCCGAGCACGTGGTGAATGCGGCGGGCCTGTGGGCGCGCGAGCTCGGGCGCATGGTCGGACTCGAGCTGCCGATTCTCGCCATGGAACATCAATATCTGATCACCGGCGACATGCCGGAGCTCGCCGGCATGAGAGAACAGCTGCATTGCATCGACTTCGAAGGCGAAATCTATATTCGCCAGGAACGGGGCGGCATGCTCATGGGCACCTACGAGCGTGCCGGCGTGCCCTGGTCTGCGGTCACGACGCCGTGGGATTTCGGCCAGGACCTCCTGCCGAACGATCTCGATCGCATCGCCCCGAGTCTCGCCGTGGGATTCGAGCATTTTCCCGCGCTCGGGCAAGCCGGCATCAAGAAGATGGTGAACGGACCTTTCACCTTCGCACCGGACGGCAATCCGCTGGTGGGTCCGATCAAGGGATTGAAGAATTTCTGGGTCGCCTGCGGCGTCATGGCCGGCTTCAGCCAGGGCGGCGGAGTCGGACTGGCGCTGTCGCGCTGGATGGCGGAGGGCGATCCGGGCGCCGACATCTGGGGCATGGATGTCGCACGCTATGGCGATTGGACCACCCTGGCCTACACCAATGCCAAGGTGCGCGAGAACTACTCGCGCCGCTTCAGCATCCGCTTTCCAAACGAAGAACTCCCCGCCGCCCGCCCGCTGCGCACCACGCCGATCTACGAGAGGCTCGCGGCGCAGCACGCGGTGTTCGGCGATTACTGCGCGTTGGAGCATCCCTTGTGGTTTGCGCCCACCGCCGAGGAAGCCAGGGACGAAGTGAGCTTCCGGCGCTCGAACTCGCATCCGCACGTGGCGGCCGAGTGCCGCGCAGTGCGCGACGGCGTGGGTCTTTTGGAGATTTCCAACTACGGCAAGTTCGACGTGCGCGGCCCGGGCGCGGCCGAATGGCTGTCGCACGTCATGGCGAACCGTGTACCCGCGGTGGGCCGGATCGCCTTGACGCCGATGCTGAACGAGCGCGGCAAGCTGATCGGCGATTTCACGATGTGCCGCGTCTCGCAGGAGCACATTTTCCTGGTCGGCACCTATGCGGCGGAAACCTATTACATGCGCTGGTTCGAGCGGCACTTGCCGCCGCTCGGCGTTTCGGTGCGGCCGTGCGCAATGGAATACACCGGGCTGTCGGTGGCGGGACCGAAGTCGCGGGCGCTGCTGCAAAGCCTGGTGCGCGATGATTTGGCGAGCGCGGCGTTCCCCTTCATGTCGTTTCGGCGCATGGAAATCGGCATGGTGCCGGGCTACGTCGGCCGGGTCTCCTTTACCGGGGACTTGGGCTATGAAATCTGGGTGACCACGGATTATCAGCGAGCGCTCCACGATTCATTGGTCAAGGCCGGCCGCGACTTCGGACTCAAGCTGTTCGGCGGCCGGGCGCTGAATGCCATGCGGATCGAAAAGAGCTTCGGCACGTGGGCGCGGGAATATCGGCCCATCTACGGCCCTTTCGAAGCGGGCCTCGGACGCTTCGTCGATTTCAAGAAAGACGACTTCATCGGCCGCGCGGCCGCCGCCCTGGAAAAGGAGAGCGGCGGGGCATTGCGGCTTCGAAGCTTCCGGGTGGCGGCCACCGATGCCGATGCGATCGGCGATGAGCCCATCTGGCACGACGGCAAAACCGTCGGATGGGTCACTTCGGGCGCCTTCGGACACCGCGTCGGGGAGTCCCTGGCATTGGGCTATGTGCCCGCATCGCTCGCAGCGGCCGACAGCGGATTCGAGATTGAAATCATCGGCGAGCGCCGCGAGGCGACTCCGCTGTCCGCCGCCGCGTTTGATCCCAGCGGGGCATTGATGCGAGCATGAGCGCTACGCTCGCGCCGAGCGGCGCGATTTCGCAGGCGAAGGAGGGCTGAATTTCATGGGAAACAACAGTCATTGAATTCTATCGAGTGTCACTATAGTATCACATCATGCGTACTGAACTCGTCACCACCCTCAAGCGGCAAGCAACAGAATTGTTGGCAGATGTGCAGAAAAGCAAACGGCCCATCCTGATTACTCAGCACGGATTGCCGGCGGCTTACCTCGTTGACGTACGTAGCTACGAGGTGCTGCAGGAGCACCTCGCAGTCCTCGAAGGCATTGCGCGAGGTGAACGTGCGGTAGCGGACGGCCGCGTCGTGTCCCATCAAGAAGCCAAGGCTCGCATGGCGCGATGGCTGAAGTAGTCTGGACCGAACCCGCGTTAAGCGATCTCGATGCAATTGCAGACTACATAGCGCTGCGCAATCAGACGGCGGCACTGAATCTGGTGCGAGCCGTGTTTAAGCACGTCGAGCAGCTCACACATCACCCCAAGAGCGGCTCCCACCCGCCTGAATTGAAGGGAAAGCGATACCGGCAAATCATCGAACCACCGTGTCGCGTGTTCTACCGGCAAGATAAAAAAAGCATCTATGTGTTGTACGTTATGCGAGCCGAACGACGGCTCCGCCCGAGCCGTTTGACCGCGCGCGCGAAAAAATCCCGCGGCTGACTAAGCGCCAGGGGCGCACGGGTTGCCTCCCGAAGCCCTTGCGCACACGTCGATAGATCAACGGCAGCGCCAAGGCGGCGAGAGCCAAGGGCCATATTCTAGAGTATTCCTCCGGCAGATCCTGCGATACTACACGAGGGATGCATCGTGAGAGCGCACAGGCAATACCGCGGCCCGAGCTGACCCGGGGCGTCGGCGCGTGGGCGGCGATTGCCGTCAACGTCACCAATATGATCGGCGCCGGAGTCTTCTTGAAGACCCGCGTCATGACCTGCAACGTGGGCGGCGCCAAAACGGTCATGCTGGTGTGGGTCGCCGCGGGTCTTCTGTCGCTGGCCGGCAGCTTTTCGTATTCCGAGATCGCCGCGATGATGCCGGAGGCGGGCGGCGACTACGTGTATTTGCGCCGTGCCTACAGCCGGGTGGTGGGATTTCTCTTCGGCTGGATGGCGTTCACGGTTTTTCGCACCGGTGCGCAAGCCGCGCTCGCCGTCGGGCTCGCGATTTTCATGAATGTGGCATTGGGCGGTGCCTTGCGGCAGTGGCACATCGACGGTCAATTACTCGGTCTACACCTGCAAGTCGGCGGTTTGACCATCGTTGCGCTCGCGACCATCTGGACCGTGGCGCTCATCAATTGCGCCTCGGTGTCGACCGGAGGCCGCACCGCGCTCCTGGCGACGATCGCCAAGGTCGCACTGGTGCTCGGCATCGCTATCGGCGCCTTCATATTTGCGCCCGGCGATTGGGCGCATCTCGAGGGCTCCGGCGTGCTCGGCAGCTGCGAGGGTGTCGCCGCCTCGGCGCGAGGCGGTATTGCGGGCTTCGGTGCCGCCATGCTCGGGGCTCTGTGGGCGTACGACGGCTGGAACAACGTCGCGCCGCTCGCAGGCGAAATTCGCGATCCGCAGCGTAACCTGCCGCGCGCCTTCATCGGCGGCATGCTGGTGGTCGGCGCGCTGTATCTGTTCGTCAACATCGCGTACTACTACGCGCTGACGCCTCTCGAGATTGCCGACATTCCGATCAGTTCGTCGGTGGCCACCGAGGTTCTCAAGCGCTTCTTGGGACCGGTCGCCGTGTCCTTGACCGCGGTGGCGCTCATGATCTCCTCCTTCGGGTCCTTGCATGCGAGCGTGCTCGCCAATTCACGCATTCCGTTTGCCATGGCCCGCGACGGTCTATTTTTTTGCGGTCTTGCCAAGCTGTCGCCGCGCTCCAATGTTCCGGTGAGAGCCATATTGGCGCAGGCAATCTGGGGCAGCGTGCTCGCGGCATCCGGAACCTACGACACGCTCACCGATTCGGTCATTTTCGCCTCCTGGCTGTTTTATGGATTATCCACGGCATCGTTGTTCGTATTCCGGCGCACGATGCCCGATGCGCCGCGTCCCTATCGCGCCTTCGGCTATCCGGTCGTTCCCGGCCTGTTCTTACTGGTGACCGCCGCGTTGCTGGTCAATACCTTCGTCGCGGCCCCGCGCCAGGCGCTGCAGGGCGTGGCATTGCTGCTGATAGGCCTGCCGTTTTATTGGTATTGGTCGCGCCGCGCCTGACCCTGGAACTCAAGGCGGCGGGCAGGCGGGATTCAAGGCAAGCATCGACAGCTGGCGCTCGTCCCAGATCACGAACAGGCCGCTGGCGATCACGATGCCGGCACCGACGACCAAGCCGATCGAGGGGGTTGCAGACCAGAACAGCCAATCGATCCCGAACGCCCAGAGAATGGCGGTGTATTCAAAGGGACCGACCACGGACGGCGGAGCACGGCGAAAGGCATCCGTCAGCCAGAATTGCCCGAGTGCTCCGGATATTCCGATGCCGGCAAGCCACAGCCAATCGCCGGGTAGCACGGAGCGCCAATCACCGGCCGCGAGAATCCCCGATCCGAGGCTGACCAGCACCAGATACCAGAACACCATGGACATGCTCGAATTGCTGCGCCCGAGCGATCGCACGGTCAAACCGCTCAGCGAATAGCAGATGGTCGCGACCGCGGCCGCGGATGCGGCCGCAAGGGGAATGAATCCTTTGCTCCAAGGTTGTAGGATCCATAGCACACCGCTCATGCCGGCGACGATGGCGAGCCAGCGCCGGCCGGAGACCTGCTCGCCGAGCAGCGGCACTGAGAGCGCGGTCATCAACAGCGGCGCCGCGAGGAACAGCGAATAGGTCTGTGCCAAAGTCAAGCGATGCACGGCATACACGAAGCTGGCGAGCATCGCGACGCCGAGCACCCCGCGCCACAGATGCAACAGAGGAGCGGTCGCCCGCAGGCTCGCCCATGAGCGCTGCCAGGCGATCATCAAGAACAGGCACAGCAGGGAGGACAGGCAGCGCATGCACGACATCTGCAGCGGCGCGTAATGGGCCGACAGCCGCTTCATCAAGGCATCCATGATTGCAAACACGAATACCGCCGCGATCATGGCGGCGATTCCGCGCAAGCGTTCCAGATGCGCCGCGTGCGGGATCGCCGAAAGCGACGGCCCAGGGACACCCATATCCTGCCGCTTCAATGCGCCTGCGGGCGCTTGAAATGATCGGCTCGATCGATCGAATGGACCGTCACATTCAAGCGGGTGCCGCTACGCAAGAGGGTGAGCGGCACATCGGTTCCCGCCGGACCCAATGCCCAAAGCCGGCGGTAGAACTCGGCCACGCTGCCCACCGCGTGATCCGCAACGTGGGTGATCAAATCTTCCTCCCGCATGTCCGCAAGGCGGGCCGGACTGCTCTCCGCCGTACCGGTCACGTAGACCTTACCGCTCACCTCCACGGCGTAGGCACCCAGCCAGGGCCGCGATTGCCGTGTTGCGCGACCGCGCGTGCGCAGGTCCTCGAGGATCGGTTGCAGCAAGTCGATCGGCACGAACATGTTGGCGTTCAATTGCTCGCCCGACACCACTTCGCGCACCAGCAACGAGCCCACACCGACCAGGCCGCCGCGCTGGTCGATGAGCGCGGCGCCCGACCAATGAGGGTGCGCGGGTGTGGTGAATATCGCCTGGTCCAGCAGAAACTCCCACGCGCCGGCAAATTCACGTCGTGCCAAGATCTGCACGCTCTGCGGCTTGGCGAATTCAGGAGAACTCAACACATAGCCTTTGCTGCCCGCATCCAAGAGCGCGGGAGCACCAAACGGCAGAGGCGGGACCGATAATTCTTCGAGCGGCAGGACCAATCCGAAACCGGTTACCGGGTCATAGGCCAACGGGTGGCCGGCCACCTCGCGGCCCCGGTGAGCGGTCAGCCACACATCGCTGGCTTCGGCGATGAGGTAGCCGATGGTAAGGGTCAATCCGTCGGAACCGATGACGATTCCGTTGCCGATGCGCTCCTGACCCAAGATGCCGGCGGTGGAGGCGTCCTCGGGGACCACGGCGCGCAGCTTGAGCACCGATCGACCGAGTGCCTCCAGATCAATGTCACTCGATTCGACTGAAGATGTCATGACCGGACGGTAACGTGAACCTGCGCCCCTGTCACCACTCGCTTTCGCCCATCCCGGTGATCAATTAAGATCACTTCATCTACTATGAGATATCCACGTATCGCTACAGAGATATCCGCGTATCACAAAGACTCCGCAAATCGCGGAAAATTACGGCTTACTTCCCACCGATAGGATCTCGAAAGATGCAAAACACAATCTCGCGTCGCGCAGTCATCAAAGGCGGGCTCATCGCAGGGGCCTTGGTTCCGGCAATGGGGCTGCTCGGCAACACGGCCGGCGCCGCCGCCTTGACGCCTCTTGACCCCAACGATCCGATGGCCAAGGCGGTGAAATACGCCCCCGATGGCAGCAAAGTCAATGCCAGCGCAAGTCCCAACTACAAGCCGACACAGAAATGCGCCAATTGTGTGCAATTTCAAGGGAAAGCCGGCGATGCCTCGGCGGGCTGCAATATTTTCGCCGGCAAGAGCGTTCCCGCGGGCGGCTGGTGCAATGCGTGGGCCCAAAAGCCGGGGGCCTGAACCGAAGACGCTCCAGCGTTAAGGCGCGCCGTTCTTACGGCGCGCCGTTTTTGAAGGTGCCGCAGCCCCAACGCGCCGCGATCAGGGCGCCGTATAGACGATTTTGCCGCCCACCAGCGTCATGGTGACGCGGGTTTTGGCGATTCTCGAGGGGTTCACGGCGAAGATGTCCTGGGATAGTACCGCCAGGCGCGTCCATTCCGCAGGCGAAATAGCGGCACTTCCAAGTCATCAGCCGATGCTTGGCGATCCTACGCCGACTGCCGTTCGCTTGATCGCTCTATTGCCCCGCCGTGCCGCTTCGGTTAACCGGCGCAGCAACCCGGCGGATATGCCGTCGCCCGCCCACTCGCAATCGCTGCCGAAGGCGCTGTGGATTGCCGCCTACATAGCTCTCTTGCTGCTCAATCTCTGGGTGTTCAAGTGAGACGGGACATCCCAAAGGCGAGAGTTTCTGCGCGCGATCGAATGCGGCTTTCACGATTTGATAGCATGAGCAAGCGGAGCGCTTAAGCCCCTTCGCGTCAAGGATCTGCATTTTTCCCCGATGATAGTCGATCAATCCGCGACTCTTGAGTGCGCTGGCGGCCTCCGTAACGCCTCCGCGGCGCACACCCAGCATATGCGCGAGAAATTCGTGCGTCATCGGAAACTCGTTCGACCCGACGCGCTCGCGGGTCATCAGCAGCCAGCGCGCCAAGCGCTGTTCCGCCTCGTGGAAACGGTTGCAGGCGGCGGTTTGCGAAATCTGCGCCATCAATGCGTAGGTATAGCGAAAAAGCGCTTGGCGCAATGGCTGATTGCGGTCGAACTCGATACTAAAAGACGCCGCGGGCATGCTCAATGCGTTGCCGGCGCCCTGCACCAAAGCGCGGACGCCTGACTCACCGATGCCCAGCACAAAGGGCATCCCAGTCATGCCTTCGTTGCCGACCATGCCCACCTCTAGCGAGCGGCGTTTATCGACCGCCGTCAGCAACGAAATGAGGGAGTTGAGAGGGAAGTATACGTGGCGGATTTTGGCGCCGGCTTCGTAGAGTATCTGCCCGAATTTGAGAGAAACAGGTTCAAGTTGCGCCGCTAGGCGCCGACGGTCTTTTGCCGGGATGCTTGCCAATACCCAATTGCCAGCCAGTTCGTTTGTCATTCGCTACCCTTGGTCCACTGGTTCGTCGCAGCACAATTGCTCGTCAGCCCAAAAGAGCGCCGATGGCGCACACTTGCGTTTAATGTTCGATCTTCAGGGTTCCGAGATTGGGCGCAAGCACCGGCGCTGTCTGTACGGCACCGTACCCACGAGATGATCGGCTTCTCGCCCGGTCGGTTTACATTCGAGATCTGCGCATCAACACCACGACAAGCGCAACGAGGAGGAGAGTTCCGAGAAGGCCGCCACCGTAGTAACCGTAGTACATGTGAAATCTCCGTTAACTGGGTATCGTGTTATTGAACCGCGAATCCGCTGGCTGTGTCGGTACGTCAACGCACCGAGCGCGGCCGCCGGCATTTCGCACTGAATCCCATGCTGCGGGAACTGACTCTCGTGCCCGTCAATTGAGGTAAAATGAGTCTTTACGCTTGAGGCATCCCAGTCATGAGCGCCACTGCCGAACCCGCCGTTCCGAGTGCCGCCGCGCGCACCATGGTCGAGCGCCTGATCGAGTTTCCCACCGTGTCGCGGGACTCCAACTTGGCGCTCATCGAGTGGGTTCGGGACTATTTGATCAAGGCCGGGGCGAGCACCCGACTCACTTATGATGCCAGCGGCAAGAAAGCCAACTTGTTCGCCACGCTGGGCGATTCCAAGAAGCCCGGGCTGATCCTTTCCGGCCACACCGACGTGGTTCCGGTGGACGGCCAGAATTGGGATACCGATCCGTTCGTGGCGGTCGAACGCGAGCGCAAGCTCTATGCGCGCGGCTCGGCCGACATGAAGGGATTCATCGGCGTCGCGTTGGCGCAGGCGCCAAAATTCGTGGCCGCCCTCAACGCCAATCGGCTCGATGCGCCGCTGCACTACGCCCTGAGCTACGACGAGGAGGTGGGCTGCCTCGGGGTTCGCGAATTGATTCGCGACCTGGAGGAGAACGGCATTCGGCCTGCCGGCTGTGTGGTGGGCGAGCCGACATCGATGCAGCCCATAATCGCTCACAAGGGCATGAATCGATTCCGCTGCGCCGTGCACGGGCGCGAGGCGCATTCGAGCTACGTGACGTACGGGGTCAACGCCATCGAGTATGCCGCAAGGCTGATCGTGTTCATTCGCCAGATCGCCGACCGGCTCGCGCAATTCGAGCAGCGCGACTACGGCTTCACCGTGCCCTATACGACCCTGTCGACGGGGGTGATCCGCGGCGGAATCGCGGCCAATGTCATCCCCAAGGATTGTGAATTTCAGTTCGACATGCGCACCCTGCCACAGGCATCCTCCGATGCGCTCTACCAGGAAATTCGCGCCTATGCCGAGCTCTTGACGCAGGAAATGCGGGCGATCGATCCCGAATCGGGCATCGATTTGGTGTGGGCCAGCCAGACCACCGGCCTTGCGGCCTCTGAAACCGATGCGATCGTGCAGTGGGCGATGCGGCTCGCGAGATGCACCCAGGTGGGCAAGGTGTCGTACGGAACCGAAGCGGGGTTGTTCCAGAAAATGGGCGTGCCGAGCGTGATTTGCGGACCCGGCGACATCACCGAAGCTCATCGTCCCAATGAATTCGTCGCGCTGGCGCAGCTGGCGCAATGCGAAAAGTTCATAGAGCGCATTCTTGAAACGGGCTACGCGGCATGACGTCTGCGCCGCCGTCCTCCACGGTATCGATCGTCAAGGGCGCATGCCCGCACGATTGTCCCGACACCTGCGCGCTCGAGGTGCACGTCAAGGACGGCGTGGCCCTCAAAGTGACCGGATCGGCCGAACATGGACCCACCGCCGGCGTGCTCTGTACCAAGGTGGCGCGCTATACGGAAAGGACCTATCACCCGGATCGATTGCAGCATCCGCTGCGCCGGATCGGCAAGAAGGGGGAAGGGCGCTTCGAGCAAATCACCTGGGACGAAGCCATCGCGGCGATCGCGACGCGGCTTGCCGCCGTCGCGGCCGACGATCCGCAACAGATCCTGCCCTATAGCTACGCCGGAACCATGGGATTGGTGCAGGGCGAGTCGATGTCCCAGCGCTTCTTTCATCGGCTGGGCGCAAGTCTTTTGGATCGTACGATCTGCGCATCGGCCGGCTCCGCCGGCCATGCGATCACCTTGGGCTCGCGAATCGGAATCGACGTGGAGTTGGCCGGCCAGGCCCAGCTCATCATATTCTGGGGCTGCAACGCGATCACCTCGAGCGTACATTTTTGGGCGCGCGCGCAGCAGGCCAAGCGCCTCGGGGCGAAACTCATCGCCATCGATCCCTACCGCTCTCTCACGGCCGAAAAGTGCCACACCCACATCGCCTTGCTGCCGGGAACCGACGCGGCGCTCGCGCTTGGCCTCATGCACGTGCTGATTCGCGACGACCTCATCGATCACGACTACGTGAGCCGGCACACGCTGGGATTCGATGGGCTGTGTGAACGGGCGAGCCTGTACGGTCCGGAGCGGGTTGCATCGATCTGCGGGATCACGACGGCCGAGATCGAGTCGCTCGCGCATCTGTATGCGACCACGCGGCCCGCCCTGATCCGCGCCAATTACGGGCTGCAGCGCGCACGCGGCGGCGGCATGGCGATGCGCAACATCGCCTGTCTGCCGGCGCTCATCGGCGCATTTCGCGAGGCGGCCGGCGGCATCATGCTCTCGACATCCGGCAATTTCACGATCGACACTCAAGCACTGTCGCGCCCGGACTTGTTGGCCGGGCGCACGCCGCGCACCATCAACATGTCGACCATCGGCCGGGCACTCAACGACGCGACCCCAGCAATCCGTGCAGTGGTCGTTTACAACTCCAATCCGGTGGCGGTGGCGCCGGATTCGGCACGTGTGGCCGCGGGTTTCGCGCGCGAGGATTTGTTCACCGTGGTGCTCGAGCACTTCCAGACCGACACGGCCGACTATGCGGATATCGTGCTGCCGGCGACCACTCAGCTCGAGCATCTCGATGTGGTGAAGCCCTACGGGCACTACGACCTGGTCGCGAACAATCCGGCGATCCGGCCTTTGGGCGAGGCCAAGCCGAATACGGAGATCTTTCGGCTGCTGGCCAGGGCCATGGGATTCAGCGATCCGTGTTTCGACGATTCGGACGAGGTGATTGCCCAATCGGCCGTCGCCGACGATTGGGATTTCAACGCGGTGCGCGCGCAAGGTTGGAAACGCGTGGGCGCGGCAAAGGGCATCGCACGGTTTGCCGAGGGCGGCTTCGATACCCCGTCGGGCAAGGTCGAATTCTTTTCCAGTGCGGCGCGATCGCTCGGGCTCGATCCCCTGCCCGACTATATCGAACCGCTGGAGGATACCCGCAGCGAGCTGGCGCGCCGACTGCCGCTCGCGATGATCTCGCCGCCGGCGCGAAATTTTCTCAACAGCAGTTTCGTCAACGTCACCAGCCTGCGGGCCTCCGAAGGCGAGCCGTGGCTCGACATCCATCCCGACGACGCCCGCGCCCGGGGAATCGCCGAGGGCAGCTACGTGCGAGTCTTCAACGATCGCGGCAGCATCGAATTGCGCGCGCGAGTCACTGAACGGGCACGACGTGGCGTCGTGGTGGCGCTGTCGGTTTGGTGGAAGAAACTCACTCGTGACGGCAAGAACGCCAACGAGCTGACGAACGGCGATGTCCTCACCGATTTGGGACGAGCGCCGCTTTTCTACGATTGTCTGGTCGAGGTGCAGCCGGTGTGAGAGGAGTCGCAGGGAATTCGCTGTAGCGAGATGCTTACCCATTGCCAGTAGCAGCGCCATGAACGGATCCGGCTTGAGTTTGCTCGCCGCATCGGTCCTGAGTGCGGTCGCAGCGGCCGCCCATGGCGAAAGCGCGCTTTGCCCCACGGATGATACCGGCGCTCTCTAATCAGGGGCTTTCGGACTGGCGCTCCTAGGTGAGCGCCAATCCGAACTGCGCCGCGATCAAGCCGGATTGAGCTGCCGCTCTCGATGGTCCGATCGAAGTCGATTGATTCAACATTTGATTCTCTCGTTCTTTGGGTCGTACAACGGACGCAGGGACGCGGTGGCGGGGTAGCGGACCCCCGCCACCTCGATCTCGTAATCGTCGGCACCGATCGCGTCGCCCGCAGTGCCCTTGGCAGCGCCGGCGGCAGGCGCGGGCAGGGCCACATACCCGAGACCCACGGCCGCACCGAGCGTGTGGCCGTACATGCCCGAGCGAACGAACCCGACGATCGAGTCGCCCCGCCAAATCGGTTCATTGTGATAAAGCAGCGGTTCGGGCGACTTGAGTTTGAATTGCACCAGACGCTTGCGCACTGCGGATTCCCGCTGCCGCAGCAGCGCCTCGCGCCCGATGAATCCACCGGGCTTGTCGAGCTTCACCGCAAAGCCCAAACCGGCTTCCCACGGCGTGTCCTCATCGGTGATGTCGTGCCCCCAGTGCCGATAGGCCTTCTCCATCCGCAGCGAATTCAGCGCGTGATAGCCGGCATGCACCAAGCCATGGCGCACGCCCTCGGTCACCAAATCGTCGTACACGCCCTGCATGAATTCGGTCGGCACGTACAATTCCCAGCCGAGTTCGCCGACGAAGGTGATGCGCGAGGCGCGCACCAACGCATAACCCAACTCGATCACCCGGCTGGTCGCGAACGGAAAGGCCCGATCCGATACATCGTCCGGCGTCAGCGACTGCAGGAATTCGCGCGCCCGCGGACCCATCAGCGACAGCACGCCCATGCCCGAGGTCACATTGGTCAGCACGCAATGCGCTTGCGGGTCGATGTGCCGCTTCAGCCAGTTGAAATCCTTGCTTTCAGTCTCCGCGCCCGACACGATCAAGTACGCGGTCTCGGTGAGCCTGGTCACGGTGAGATCCGCCTCGATCCCGCCTCGCTCGTTCAGCCATTGGGTATAGACCATCTTCCCCGGGGCCACGGCCACGTCGTTCGCGCAGACGCGACTGAGCACACGGGTCGCATCGGCCCCTTCGAGCCGAAACTTGGCGAACGAGGACTGGTCGAACAGGCCCACCGCATTGCGTACCGCGCGATGTTCGTGGGCGCTGTGCTCGAACCAGTTTTGCCGGCCGTAACTGTAGGCGTAGGACGGTTCGACGCCCGCCGGAGCGTACCAGTTGGGCCGCTCCCAGCCGAATGCTTCGCCGAAGCAGGCGCCCGCCCGCGCCAGGCGATCATGCAATGTCGATTTACGAACGCCCCGGGCGGTTTCGTATTGGCGAAACGGCCAATGCGTCGCATACAGCAGACCGAGGCTCTCCGACACACGCGCCCGCAGGTATTTGCGGTTGATCTGGAACGGCATATTGCGCCGCACGTCGACTTCCCACAGATCGAGAGGCGGGTGCCCGTCGCGGATCCATTCGGCGACGACCTTGCCGACGCCGCCGGCCGATTGCAGACCGATGGAGTTGAGTCCGGCCGCGACAAAACAATTCTTCAGTTCGGCCGACTCGCCGAGGTGGTAGCGCACATCCGGCGTAAAGCTTTCCGGGCCGCAAAAGAATTTTTGAATGCCGGCGTGCTCGAGCGCCGGTATGCGGCGCATCGCATCCATCAGCACCGGTTCGAAGTGGCTGAAGTCGCCGGCGATCTCGCCGAAGGCGAAATCCTCGGGAATCCCATCCGCGCCCCACGGGCGCGCATGCGGCTCGAAGGCGCCGACCAGCAGTTTGCCGGCGTCGTATTTGAAATAGCTGCAGTGGTCATAGTCGCGCAGTACCGGCATATCCGAATGCAATCCCGGCACATCCTGGAACAGCACGTAGTAGTGTTCGCAGGCATGGAGCGGTGCGGTGACGCCGATACTCGCGGCGAGATCCCGGGTCCACATGCCCCCGCACAGAACCACGTAGTCCGCTTCGATGCGGCCGTGCCCGGTATCCACGCCCTTCACCCGCTCGCCGTCATGGCGGACGGATGTGACCTTGACGTCTTGGAAAATTCGCACGCCCCCGGTGCGCGCGCCCTTGGCGAGCGCCTGAGTGATGTCGACGGCATTCGCGTAACCGTCGCTCGGTATGTGAATGCCGCCGATCACATCCTCGAGGTTGGCGAGCGGATAAAGCGAACCAATTTCGCCGGGGGATACGACATTGACGGGCAGGCCGAATACCTTGGCCATGGAGGCGTTGCGCTTCAACTCCTCCATGCGCCCCGCGGTGGTCGCCAGCGACAATGAGCCGCATTGTCGATAGCCCGTCGCCTGACCGGTTTCGGCTTCGAGGCCCCGGTACAGCTCGCCCGTGTAGCGCGCGAGCTGGGTCATGTTGATGCTCTGGCGCAGCTGGCCGACCAGCCCCGCCGCGTGCCAGGTCGTGCCGCTCGTCAGCTGTTTGCGCTCGAGCAGCACCACATCGTTCCAGCCCAGTTTGGCCAGGTGATAGGCGACCGAGCAGCCGATGACGCCGCCGCCCACGATGACGACCCGTGCCCGGGTTGGCAGATCGATCGTCACGCTCTAAACCCTCATCCGTGAATTGTCGGCATCGAATGCCGGGGCCGCGAGCACGCGCGCCTGGCGGCGCTCCCCCTGGATGAGCACCTCAAAAACGCTGCCCGGTGCCGAGTGACTCGACTCGACGCAGGCGAATGCGAGACTCTTGTTGACGCGATGCCCGTAGCTCCCGGAGGTGGTGATGCCGATGCAGGCCTGCGCGGCGAGCACCGGTTCGGCGCCGCGCGCGTCGGTGTCGGTCGAGTCGATTTCGACGTAGACGATCTTCAAAGGCCGCGGCGGCTGCGTGAGCGTCGCCGCCTTGCCCACGAAGTCGCCTTTGTTCATGTTGAAGAACCGCGCCATATCCGCTTCGAGCATGGTCAATTCGTTGGTCAGCTCGGTCGACCACGCCTTATAGCCTTTCTCGATGCGCATGCTGTTGACCGCGTACAACCCATAATTCGCAATGCCGAATGCGCGACCGTGTTCCCAGATCGCAGCGTAAAGCGCGGCCATCGAGCCGATCGGCGCATGCAGCTCCCAGCCCAGTTCGCCGACGTAACTCACTCGCAACGCCCGCACCGGGTGACCTGCGACGCTGATTTCGCGCGCGGTGAGCCACGGGAATTCCTCGTTTCCCAGCGGCGCATCGGTCAACTGGCGCAGCAGCTCGCGCGAACGCGGCCCGCTCAACACCAGAACGCCGCGCTCCTCGGTGACGTTGTCGATCCGCACGGCTTCGTTCGGCCGCAGGCTCTGCCTCAGCCAATCCTGATCACGCAGTTCCGCGGCGGCGGCGGACAGCGCATAGAAGCGATCCTCGCCCAGGCGACTCACCGTCATCTCGCCGTAAATTCGGCCGGCCGGAGAGAGCAGGTGCACCAGCGCGATGCCGCCGACCTTGCGCGGTATCCGAGCCGCACAGACCCGATTCAAGAACGACTCGGCGTGAGGCCCGCTGATGTGGTACTTGGCGAATCCGGTCAGATCGAGGACGCCCACACGCTCATGGACGGCGGCAACCTCATCGCGGACCACCTCGAACACGTTGTTGCGCCGGTAACTGCAGTCTTCCTCGCGTCCGTCCGGAGAAAACCATTTCGGGCGCTCCCAGCCGAAGGTCTCGGAGTGTACGCCGCCGCGCGCGCGCAGCGTCTCGTACAAGGGGCTCGTCTTGCGCGGCCGGCCGGCCATCTCTTCTTCACCGGGGCGCCGGGTGGTGAAGGTGAGGCGATAATCCAGAAACACCTTGTCGCGCACATACGACGTGTCCGCAAACGGACCGAAGCGGCGCGGATCGAACTCGGTCATGTTGATTTCCGAATCGCCGTGCAGCATCCACTGCGCCAGGTATTTGCCGCAACCACCGCCCTGCGCAATACCGAACGATGTGCCGCAGCACATCCAGAAGTTTTGCAACCCCGGCGCGGGCCCCAGTAGCGGCGCGCCGTCCGGGGTGTGCGGAATCGCGCCGTTGATGACGCGGCGAATCCCGGCTTCGCCGAATATGGGCATGCGTTCCATCGCCCGTTCCAGCCACGGCGCGATGCGATCGAGTTCATCGGGGAACAGCTCATTGGAGGATTCCCACTCCGGATATCCCCGAGGCGCCCACGCCTCGTGCAATCCGGTGCTCTCGTAAACGCCGATCAATCCGGATTTTTGCTCCTGTCGAAAATAGCCGGAGGTATACGAATCGCGCATCACCGGAATCTCGCCGTCGCGCTCGACGAAAGCCGGAATCGGATGGGTCACGATGTAATGGTGCTGCATGTTGGTGATGGGAGCATCGCTGCCGACCATGGCGGCGACCTCGCGGGCATAGCAACCGGCCGCATTGACGACCATCTCGGCGATGATCGTGCCTTTCTCGGTGATTACTTGCCACTCGCCGCTGTCGCGCCGGCGGATGTCGGTGACGCGGTTGTGGCGCACCACGGTCGCTCCCAAATCCCGCGCCGCTTTCGCAAGCGCATTGCACAGGCCGGACGGATCGCCGTGTCCGTCGTCCCGGGTCCAAGCAGCGGCGAGCACTCGGTCCGTGGTCAGAAACGGATTCAGGCGGCGGATCTCATCCGGACCCACGATATCCATGCTGAAACCGATGATCTTCGAGAAGCCGTAGATGTACTTCAGCCAGGCGAGCTCGTGCGCATCGTTCGCCAACCGCAACCCGCCGCACGGGTGCCAGCTGACGTACTGTCCGGTGAGGGCCTCCAGACGCGGGTACAACTGGTTGCTGTACGCATGGATCTTCGCGAGGTTGTAGCTGCCGGTGATGCTGGGACATTGCCCCGCGGCGTGCCAGGTGGACCCCGAGGTGAGCTCGCTCTTCTCCACCAGAATCGTGTCCATACAGCCTTCCAGGGCCAGGTGGTACAGCAGGCTTGCGCCCATCATCCCGCCGCCGACGACGACGACGCGTGCGTGTGTTTTCATTGAAGACCGATGAGTTGTTTAAAGGAGGGCATTGGCCACAATAAATTGGTCCTCATCGGCAGGCAACCGAGTATTTTGGTACCTTCCAACCAATGATGATCGCCACTGCGAAGGTGGCAACGGCCGGAAGCAGCAACGCGATAATCCCCAAAATGACGAGAACGATTCCCTCGCTCAGGAAAAGTCCCCACTGCTCGTTCAGCGAGCTGGCCACTGCCGCCTGAATTTTCTTCAAGTTCTCTGGATTGATCGCCATGGTCGACACTCCTCGATGTGGCCGCGTCGGGAAACTTGACCTTTGCGCAACACAATTGGTAATTAGACCAAGTTACTAATATAATAATAATTATGCACTTATAATATTTATTTAATGTATTACTTTAGTACATACGGCCTTCGCGGCACTCGCTTGCACCGCGCTTAAGGCGGTGCGGCCCGCGGATTAAGTACACTGCGGAATCATTTGACGCGGATTCATTCAACAGCGAACGGAAGGTTGGCACCCACATGGCGAGAGGCGGAGGCAGCGGATTTGGACTTGAGGATTTGCCGAGGATATCCCACGGCAAGGGATCGTATCTCTACGATGAGGCGGGCAAGCGTTACATCGACGGTTCCGGAGGCCCGGCCGTGTTCAGCGTCGGGCACAGTCATCCGGAGGTCAATGCGGCGGTCGCACGCCAGATGGATGCGGTAGCCTACGGCTACCGGTATCTATTCACGAGCTCGGCCCTCGAAGACCTGAGCGAAATGATGCTGCGAGTTTCCGGAAACTGCTTCACCGATATTGTGTACGGAGGAGACGGTTCCGAAGCGGTCGAGTCCGCGCTCAAGGTGGCTTTGCAGCATTTCGCCGCGCGCGGCCTGATGAAGAAGCGCCGCTTCATCGCCCGCGACAGATCGTGGCACGGCGACACGCTCGGTGCGCTGTCGATCTCGGGTTTCGCCGCGCGCCGCCGTGCGTTCGAGGGCAGCCTGCTCGACGTCGCATTCGTTTCCGCCGCGAACTCCTACCGGCTGCCCGACGGATGTTCAGCGGCTTCCCTTGCCGGCTTTCTGGCGGCCGAGCTGGAACGAACCATTCTCGACCTGGGACCGGATACGGTGGCGGCATTCGTGTTCGAACCCATCGTGGGGGCCGCCGGCGGCGTGATGCCGGCGCCCGCGGGATATGCGGCCGCCATCCGGGCCGTGTGCGGCAAATACGATGTATTGCTGATTGCCGACGAAGTGATGTGCGGCGCCGGCCGCAGCGGCACGTGGCGGGCCTTGGAGCATGACGGCGTGGTGCCCGATATCATGTGCGTCGCCAAGGGATTGGCGGGCGGCTACATTCCGCTGGGAGCGACTCTGGTTACCGCGGGCGTGTCGGCTCCCATTTTCAGCGAACATGGCGCGTTCATGACCGGTCACACATTCTCCGGTCATACGGCCGCTTGCGCGGCAGGACTTGCCGTACAGCGCATCATCGAGCGCGACCAATTGCTCGAACGGGTTCGCACGGCGGGTGCTGCATTCCAAGAAGCCGTGCGCGACTCGCTCTCCAAATTCGATGAGGTCGGCGACGTGCGCGGACGCGGTTTCTTCATCGGAATCGAGTTCGTGCAGAACCGCAAGACGCGTGCGCCGTTTGCGCAGTCCAGGGGATTTAGCTACGACGTCGGCCGACGCGCATTCGCCGACGGTCTCATATGCTATCCGTGTTCGGGCAATGTCGATGGCGCGGCCGGCGACACCATCATTCTGGCGCCGCCCTACAATGCGAGCGACGGGGAACTCGAGGAGATCGCATCGAAGTTGGCCCGCGCGGTCGGCGCGGCGCTCGGCGCCGGATGATGCGCACCATGCGCGAAGCGGCCTGCATCGCGCCGCTGTTGCTGTCGTTGCATGCGGCGGTGTGCGTCGCGGCGCCCGCGAGCGTTGCCCCGGCAACCCCGTTTGATGAGGCCGCGGCCGCGCGCTTTGCCGCTCTGGCGCTGAAATGCCTGCACGATGAGTACCCGAATCATCTCTCGCTCACGATCGACGGTGATGCCGACCTGCGTCCCCCGCATGAACTGACTCCGGCCTTCTACGGTTGCTACGACTGGCATTCGGACGTGCACGGACATTGGCTGCTGGTGCGTCTCCTGCATTTGTTTCCGGACGCACCGTTCGCGCCCGCGGCGCGGGCCGCTGTCGCCCGCAGCTTGACCGCGCAGAACATTGCCGGAAAGATCGCCTATCTGAAGCCCGCCGATCGAGCCTGGATGCTCGAAGGCATCGCCCATGGTCTCGCGCCGGGCGATCGCCGGATTGGCGCGCTGCTCTCGGCCGCCGAACTGCACCGGAATGCGGCGCTTCCCGCCGTGACCGGGGAACACTACGAGGGCGGTCACTGGCTCGGCACGTTTGCCGTGTATTTGACGAGCGGGGCGGGAATGCGCTGATGCCCGGGGGCGGCGCGTACGACTCAAGCCAGTGCGAGTTCGGCCGCGACCAGATCCTCGAGCGCGGTGCCGACGCTCTTGAATATGGTGATCGCTTGCGAACTCGTGCGCTTGAACGATCCCGAGGCGAGATCGGATAATTCCCCGCGAACGGCGCTTTGATCGATGACGCCGCGTGCGATGGCGCCCATGATTTCACCGGATTCGCCGAGCGCGCCGCCGCGAGTGTCGACATACAGCTCGGCGCGCGCGAGCGCCTCATCGTCGGTCTCGCACATCTGCGCGGTATAGGCGCCGACCAAATCCAGGTGCTGTCCGGCTTTCAGCCAGGCGCCATGAACGAGCGGCTGGCGCGAGAGGGTGGCGCAACTGACCACGTCGGCCCAGCCTACGGCCGCCTCGAGATCCTCCGTGCATTCGATGGCGACGTCGGGTCGCGCCAGGGACTGCGCCAGTGCACGGGCGCGATCCGCATGCCGCCCCCATAGGCGCACCTCGCGAATGGGCCGCACCAGCAGGTGACTTTCGATGAGGTGCGGAGCGAGCCTGCCGGTGCCCACCATCAGCAGCCGCGACGCACCGGGCGACGACAGGTGCCGGGATGCGAGCGCGGACGCGGCGCCGGTACGCCGCAGAGTCAATTCTTCGCCGTCGAGTATGGCGCGGGGTTGACCGGTCGCGGCATCGAGCAGCAAGTAGATGGCGCACACGGCCGGCACACCCTTGCGCGGGTTATCGGGATAGACGCTGGCGATCTTGATCCCGAGCGCGCCGCCCGGATTCCACGCCGGCATCATCAGCAATGTCCCGCCGCTTTCGCCCGGGACCGCGGACTCCACATGATGCCGCCAGCGAGTCGGCACCGAGCACGGCTTGCGAAACGCGGCGTCGAGCGCATCTATGAGAGCCCGCCGATCCAGGCGGCGGGCAAGTTCGGCGGCATCGAGCTGTAGCATCTGAAAATCCCGAGAATTCACCGCAGTCGGTGCATTAGATCACATTGACTTCGCGCAGCGGCGCATTCGCCGGCAAGCGCGCATAGGACAGGGGAGCGAGATCGAGCGAGCGGTAGCGGCCGAAACAGATGTATTCGGCGAGCCCTCGGCCGATGCCGGGCGCTTGCTGCAAGCCATGGCCGCTGAATCCGCTCGCCAACAGCAGATTCGCAATGCCGGGGACCGGCCCGACGAACGCATTTTGGTCGAAGGTGTTGTAGTCATAGTGTCCGGCCCAGGCGGAGGTCATGCGCACCGCCTCGAACGCCGGCACGCGGTGCGCCAACACCGGCCACGCATGGCTTTCGAATAACGCAAGATCCACCTCGAAATCGTCCGGCGCCACATCGGGATCGGGATTCGTGGGCGCCCCGCACAGGAATCGATCGCGATCGGAGCGAAACCAAAGTCCCGAGGGGTCGATGACCAGCGGGCAGTTTGGGATCGGTACGGGGCAGGTGAATACGAACACGCTGCGCTTGCGCGCGAACACCGGCAGATCGACTCCCGCGCTCGCAGCCAGTTCGCGGGAGCGCGTGCCCGTGGTGTTCACGGCGTAACGGCAGGCGATGCGGCCGGCTGCTTGTAAATTCGCGGCGAGGATTCGTCGATCGGCAGACTGCTCGAATCCGACCACGCGGTCCCGCACATAGCGCACGCCGCCGCGCTCATTCGCACCGCGCAGCGCGGCGAGCAGCGCATGACCGTCGAACCAGCCCTCCACGCCGGCGGTATCGGATCCGGCCGCGAGATCCGCGGTGTTGAGCCACGGGTAGCGCCGCGCAAGCGCCGGTTGCTCGTGCAGGGTTACCGGGACCGAGGCCGACCGTTGAATCGCCACCCGATCCGCGAGCGCGGCTCGGCCTTGCGCAGTGGCGAGGAACAGGTAGCTCGATTCGACCAGCCCCAAGTCTTGGGCCAACCCGGAGTGCGCCCAGCGCCGCGGCGCATCGCGCAGGAATTGCATGCCGAATGACGAAAGGGCGATGTTGAGCGGCGTGGAGAACTGCTGACGGATGGAACTCGCGGAGCGCGTGCTCGCGGCCTCGCGGTAGCTCGGATCGGGTTCCACCACCAAAATGGAGCCGCGAAATTCGGGAGTGGAGTGCAAAAAGTAGGCGCACGCCGAACCCATCACGCCGCCCCCCGCGATCACCACGTCGAACTCGGTGCGCAACCCGCTTGACTCCTTAAGGTTTAAGCGCGAATGCGCAGATTCTTCGGATCGTAGAGCGGCGTGAGCGACGCGCGCGCGCTCACTCGCCCATTCGCAAGTTCGATTTGATAGCGACCGGCGTTGACGTATTCATCGCTGCAGCCGTCCGGGTTCACGACATAGCCGAGCGCAACGGCCGCGCCCAGGGTATGACCGTACATGGCCGAGGTAACGAAACCGACCCGTTCGCCGTCGCGATAAATGGGTTCATTGTGATAAACCATGGGCTGCGGGTCCTGCAACAGGAACTGGACCAGCCGCCGTCGCGGCAAACCCACATCGCGTTGCGCCGCGAGCGCCTCGCGCCCGATGAACCCACCCGGCTTGTTCCAATCGCAGGTGAATCCCAAGCCCGCCTCGAGCGGCGTGTCCGCGGACCCCATGTCATGCGACCAATCGCGATAAGCCTTCTCGATCCGCAGGGAGTTCAGCGTGTGATAGCCGCAGTGGCGCAGCCCGTGCGCCTTGCCGGCTTCGATCAACGCGTCGTACACCGGCAGTGCGAAAGGAGTCGGTATGTAAAGCTCCCAGCCAAGTTCGCCGACGTAGGTGAGCCGTATGGCGAGCGCGGTCTGATAGCCGATGCGAACCTCCCGGCAGGTCGCGAAGGGAAAACCGGCGGGCGAAAAATCGTCCGTCGATACGGCGCCGAGCAGCACCCGCGCGGCGGGTCCTTGGACGTTGAGCATCGCGTACGCGTCCGACAAATCGCTCACGGTGCAAAACGAGCCGTCGGGAATATGGTTGCGAATCCACCCCTCCACATGCGTTTGCGTGAACGCCGCCGTGACCACCAGGAACCGATCGGCGGCGAGGCGGGTGACCGTCAGGTCCGCTTCGATGCCGCCCGCGTCGTTGAGAAACTGCGTGTATACGCAGCGGCCGATGGCCACATCGACATTGGCCGTTGCGATGCGATTGAGCACCCCGGACGCATCGCGACCCTGCACCCACAACTTGGCGAACGAGGATTGCTCGAACAGACCGACGCGCTCGCGCACCGCCGCGTGTTCCTCGGCATTGTTTGAAAACCAGTTCTGGCGGCCCCAACCGTAGGCGTAGGAAGGCGCTTGCCCGGGCCGCGCGTACCAATTCGGACGCTCCCAGCCCGCCGACTCGCCGAAGCACGCGCCGGCGGCCGCGAGCCGGTCGTGAAGGATGCTCTTTTTGACGGCCCGCGCGCTCGTCCACTGGCGAAACGGCCAGTGGTCTTGATAGCCGATGCCGAGCGACTCGACGATCCGGTCCCGCAAATACCGGTCGTTATCCTGCCAGGGATGCATGCGCCGCAGATTCACCGACCACACATCCATGGGCGCCTGCCCCTCGAGGATCCATTGCGCCATCACGAATCCGGCTCCGCCGCCCGAAAGGATGCCGAGCGAATTGAATCCCGCGGCCACAAAGAAGTTCTTGAGGTTCGGCGCCTCACCCATCAGATAATTGTGGTCGGCGGTGAACGACTCGGGTCCGCAAAACAAGAGTTTGATCCCGGTCTCGAGCAGGCAGGGCACACGCCGCATCGCCTTTTCGATGTAGGGGTACATGCGCTCCCAGTCGGGCGGTATCTCGCCGAAGCGAAAATCCGGCGGCACACCGCCCGTGGCCCAGGGTCGCGCCTCGGCTTCGAACAGGCCCACCATGATTTTGCCGGCTTCTTCGCGAATATAGGCCGAGTTGCCCGGATCCCTCAGAATCGGCAGCATCGGATGCACGCCCGGCACCGGTTCCGAGATGAGGTAATAATGCTCGGCCGCCTGCAGCGGCACGTTGACTCCGGCCATGCGACCGACCGCCCGAGCCCACATGCCGGCGCAGTTGACCACGATCTCGGCCCTGATGTTGCCGGCCGCGGTCCTTACCCCGGTGGCGCGGCCCTGATCGGTGAGGATCCCGGTAACCCGCGTGTTCTCGAAAAATCGAGCGCCGCCGAGTCGGGCACCCTTGGCGAGCGCCTGCGTCACGTCCGTCGGATTGACGCGGGCGTCATTCGGAAAATAAAACGCCGCCTCGAGGTCGCCGACATCGGCCAGCGGCCACATGTTTTTGACCTCGGCGGCGGTGATTTCATGCGCTTCGACGCCGAAACAATTGGCCATGTGAATGCCGCGGCGCATCTCTTGGGCCTTGTCCGCCGTCATCGCCAGCTGAATGGAGCCGCAGCCGATGAGCCCGGTTGCCTGCCCGGTCTCCGATTCGAGCTTGCGATAAAGGTCCTGGGAATATTTGGCGAGCCGAGTCTGCGTTTCGGTGTCGCGAAGGGAAGTCAGAAGTCCCGCCGCATGCCAGGTGGTGCCCGCCGTGAGCTGCGCCTGCTCGAGCAAAATGACGTCACGGCATCCGCGCTTGGTGAGGTGATACGCAATCGAACAGCCGATGACTCCGCCGCCGATGATGACGATGCGCGCTTGTTGCGGCAGATTTTTGTCGCTCATGTGATGCCCGCTAACCTTGGTTGTACCCGCCGCGATCCGCACGAATGACCCAAAGACTCGCGAGGTAATAGACCATTGCCGCGACCCCGGCCGCCGGCAACGAAGCGGTCAGGTACGCGTAAGGACCTCGCGACAGGTAAGTCAGGGGATTGAGCAAGCTCACGTAAGTGCAGCAGCCTGCGGCGAGCGCGAGCATCGCGGCCGGATTGATGCCGCGCCAGAAATAATAAGGCCGCGCGGCCTGCACCTGGTAGATCGCGCGAATATCGATGCGGCGGCGCCGTAGAACGAAGTAGTCGGTGATTTGGATGCCGCACAGCGGAGCGAACGCGACGCCGATCAGCGCCAGAAAATTGCCGAATTTGGCAAAGAAGAGCTCCGGAATGAATATCCCCACCAGTGCCACCGGCGTGATCGTGATCAACAACAAGGTCGTCCACGAGCGCCGCTGCAAGCCCGAGAAGTTACGCAACCCGATGGCCGACGCGTAGATGCCGGCGGTCGTCGTGCCGAAATTCGCCGCCGTGACGAATGCGAGCGAGACAATGGCGTAGGCGGGCCCGCCCACGGTTCGCAGCCACTCGGCCGGGTCGGATGATTTCAGCACCAACACGCCGGCGAGCCCGATGAGGCTGAGCAGCGGCACCGGCGCGCCCATGCCGAGCAGCACCGGCAACACGATCGTACGGCCGTTGGGCGCCATGCGAATCATGGCGCCAAGATAGGGCCACCAGGACAAGGTCGCGCTTATGCCGAGCTCGACGCCGGTGGTGTAGTTCCACAGCCGGTTACGGCTCGCCAGTGCGGGATGAGCGTCGATGAGCTCGGGCCAACGGTGCGACACCAACAAGTACAGCATCCAGAGTCCCACGAACACGTGCGCGAACAGGATGTTCGACACCATCGATACGCCACTTGCCCCGCGGCGCAACGCGGCGAATATCACGCCGCAGGCAAACAGCGTCAGCAGGGGCACCAGGATCGCGCTGCGGGGTCCCGACCCCAACAGGCCGAGCGCCACGCCGAGCTGCACCGCGGACTTGGCGAAGAAAATGATCAGCAGCGAATTCCAGCCGATGACGGAGATGCCCTGCAGCACCGCCGGCAGCATCCACCCGAGGGATCCGAACTGCGGCTTGGTCGAGGCGATCGAATCGATGCCGAAACGCACGCAGGTCGGTCCGGCCGCGAGCAGCACCAAGAGCATGCCGATCAGACAACCCGCGGTGAGCGCCACTCCGCCTTTGACAAAGCCCAGGTAGCCGCCCACCGACTCGCCGATCAAATAGCACCAGGTTGCCGCCGCGGTCGTCGCGAGCGTCAGGGTGAGTCGTGCGCCGCCCCAGGTCCGTTCGCCGGGAAGAAGGGGCCATGCGCTTTCATCGGCGAGCAAGTTCTCGCGGACGCTCATGCCCACCAACCGATTACGAGCAACAGTATCGGAATGGCGATTCCGATGAGAATCATCCAAAACCAGCTCAAGCCGTCGAAGTCCGAGCGCGCCGCGCCCGCCTCCAGCGCCGCAATGCGCGCCTCGAGTTCGGCGGGCAGCGCCTGCCCCGGGAGAGAATTGCGCGCCGGTTCAGGCAAGGGTTTTACCGGGGAATGCCTCTGCGTCGGCGTAGGGAAACCACCAGAAATCGTGCGCCTTGGCCGCATGGTCGATCATCGAGAGTTTGGTGTGCCGGAAGGTGTCCAAACCTTCGGAGCCGAGCTGCCGGCCCATCCCCGACTGCTTGCGGCCGCCGAATGGCCCCGCATCGTTATCGAGCAGCGGTGCATTGACCCACACCATCCCCGCCTCCAGCTCGTTCACCGCACGCATCGATTCGTCGAGATTGGTGGTGTACACGGTCGCACCGAGCCCGTATCGGGAGCGGTTGGCGAGCATCAACGCCTCATCGAAATTTTTGACCTTGCATACCGGCGCGACGGGTCCAAAGGTCTCATCGTTCATGATGGGAGCGTCCGGCGCCACATCGCCCAGCACCGTCGGCTCGACGAACCATCCCTTCTTGAGATGCGCGGGCCGCCCGCCGCCGGTGAGCACCTTGGCGCCTCCGGTGTGCGCACGGCCGAGTATCCGCAGATAACGCGCCAATTCGCGCTCCGAGGCGAGCGGTCCCATGTCCACGCGCTCCAGGCCGTTGCCGACCCGCACCCGCGAGGTGTAATGCACCAGCCGATCGACGAATTCGGCGTACACCTGTTCGTGCACGTAGAAGCGCTCGGCCGCCGCACACACTTGGCCGCAATTGAGGTAGGCGCCAAAGGCGGCGCCCCGTGCGGCGATGTCCACCGGCGCGGAGGGCATCACGATGAACGGATCGTTGCCGGACGTTTCGATCAGGGTTCGTTTATACAGACCTCCGCAAGTCTGCGCGACGCGCCGGCCGGTCTCGATTCCGCCCGTGAATGCGATCATGTGGGTGTCGGGATGCTCGACCAGCTGCTTGCCGGGAGCCGCGCCGCCGGTGACGACCTGCACCAGCCCGGCCGGCAGCGCATCGAACGCGGCGACGAATTGCAGCGTAGTGAGCGTCGTCAAATCGGACGGCTTGATGATCACGGCATTGCCGCTCGCGAGCGCGGCGGCTGCCTGCCAGCAAAGCAGGCACAGCGGATAATTGAATGGCAATATGATCACTACCACGCCGAGCGGATCCTTGGTGGTGAAGTGAAACTGACCGTCCACCGCGGCCCCCAGCACCTTGCCGTTTTCGTGGCGTGCAACCTCGGCGTAATAGTCGATTGCGCTCGCCGACCAACCGACCTCATCGAAGGACTCCTTGTACGGCTTGCCCATCTCGCGGGTCAGCATCTCGGCCACCAGCGGCCGGTCCGCCATCACCCGTCTCGACACTTCGTGCAGCAGCTCTGCGCGCCGGTGATGGTTGACCGTGCGCCAGGCACGCTGCGCCGCATTGGCCGCCGCAACCGCCTGGTCGATATCGGCGGCAGTCGCGTCGGCAATCTCGCCGATGCGCTGCTCGGTAGCCGGATCGATGACGCCGATCGAAGTCCCGCCGCTCGATCGCACCAGTCCTCCGGCAATTCTTTGATGGCCACTCAGGCGCGTAAATGCCGCGATCGCGCTCATGCAATGCTCCTCAGGTCAATACGCCACTCGGAACTGTAACGTACAAAATGGCATTCGAGATAGATTTCAAGGGACGAGGGTGGGGGAGACGAGCTTGAGCGAGCGGCTTGTCGCGGGATGGAGTTTGACGCGATCACGACGCCTCCCGCACGGTGCGCTGTTTGCATTCATGTTGAGCCTTGCGGCCATGATGCGCCCTCAAAATCACCTGGGCGACCCAGTTCGCCAACGTCTACTACGATCCCGGCGCGGATCAACTCGTGGTCACGATGATGTACAGCGGCACGAATCCCAATCACACCTTCTCATTGAAATGGGGACGATGTAAAACCGCGGCGGATGGCTCGCCGCAGATTTCCGCCAATGTGATCGACAGCCAATGGCAGGATGCGGAACAAAACGATTACCAAACAACCACGCGTTTCAACCTGGGAAAATTGAAATGCTGGCCGGTAAACGTCACCTTGAGATCGGCTCCAAGATACATTTACCAGCTGCAGATTCCGGCGCCTCCCGCCTCCATGCAGCAATAGCCCCGCGACGGATCATCGGCCGCGAGTGGACTACGTACATATCCGAATCCTCCATCCGCGGGGCGCAGCGCATACTCCAAGCGACTGCGCGAGGAACGGAGAATGTGCCGATCAGGCGCCGAGAGAGCAATCGATGGGTAAGCGAGCGGACCGCGAAGCGGTGGCCTCGCGGGCTGCGGCGGCAGATGCGCCGGTGCGCATACCCGTGGCCATCTCGGCCCGCCACGTGCATCTCACCGAATCGGTCATTGAGACCCTGTTCTGCGACAAATACCGGCTGCATACCCATGCGGACCTGGTGCAGCCCGGACAGTATGCCGCCGAAGAATCGGTGACCTTGGTCGGTCCCCACGGGCGGATACCGCATGTACGCATCGTCGGGCCGCCCCGCTCGGTCAATCAGGTGGAACTATCCCGAACGGATGCCATCACGCTCGGGATCAACGCGCCGGTGCGCGAGTCCGGAGATCTTGCGGGAACGCCCGGTATCGTGCTCGAGGGTCCCCGAGGATCCGTGAAGCTCGAATCCGGCGTCATCTGCGCGCTGCGCCACGTCCATATGTGTCCCGAGGAGGCCGCCCGCCTGGGTTTCAAGGATCAGGATCGGATTCAAGTGGCCGCGCAAAGCGAAGATCGGCAAATGCTTTTTCAGAATGTGGTGGTACGCGTATCCCCGACCTATCGGCTGGAAATGCACTTGGACACCGATGAGGGAAACGCGGCGGGCCTGCGCTCGGGACACCACGTCCTACTGCAGCAATCGACCGACGCTGCGGCGAAGCCCGGACCGAGTTCGGCAGTCGATCGAAACAAGCGAACGTAGAGGCGTGAGAAGATCATATTATAGCGTTAGATATCAGAACGTTGTTACTATTACTTTACCTTATTTATAATCTATTAACCGCGCGGCGCGTCGTTACGGCGCATCCACATCGTATCCTTTGGCGCGCAGCTCATCGAGCAGCCCACCCCGCCGCAGCAGTATATCCATGTTGACCACCGCCAAGGTTGTCCCTCCACTCTGCAAGCGCCGCTCCATGGACTCGAGCCAGGTCCGATGCAAGCGAGCGATGAGGTCGCCTGACGCCGAGCCCGCGTCAAGCGCCGCCAGACAGGCGTCTACTTCCGCCGGCTCCGGCAAGTTCTCGATGCGCTCCACGTTGCCCGTCGCCCATGCCTGGGCGCGGTCAATCAATCGCGGTAAGCCGCTTTCAATTGTCACCAAGGACGCTTCGACACAGGTATTTTCAGTGGCGGGCTGCATGACCTTGAGCGCGTCCAGCAGATCGCCGACGCCGGCAATCTTCACTTCCTCGACGCGAACGCCATGTTTTCTTGCGAGCGTGCGTACGGCGGCGCCTAAATCCAAACGCGCCGATAAACCGACCTGATGAAATGCGGCCTGCTGCAGGAACGCCGTGGCGACGATCGGTCGGTATCGTTCCCACTTCGTCGAGTCCTCCGTGAACTTGGTTCGTTGCAGCGCGAACCTTGCATGCAGGTTCGCCGGCATCACATCCTTGAGCCGCTTACCGCCACCGACCATCAGCACGTCGCGTTCGGTGAGCAGCAGCCACAGAATTCTGACGATGCCAATTTCGAGGGGTTTGGGCACCAGCACCATGCTTGTCGTGCCGAGCACTTGCTCCACCTGCTTCGAGCGCCAAGTGATGCCTTTGGGCAAGGGGGAAATGCTGCCCAAAATCCACAAGTTCGCGCTGCCGCGATGCACATGCCACATTCCAGGCCCGGTGCGTTCGCCGGTCACGACGAGTTCATCCAACTGGGTCGATGCCTGATCCGCTCCACGCGCGCTCGAGGCCCAATTGCCGGAGAGCAGCAGGGCTGCGATGAATAATAGTGCTCTTGCGGGTGTCGGCGTTCGCATCGATTCAATTCTACCCGCGACCACGGTGCGCACCACTGCCAGCCGTTGCGCGAGCCGCGGCGGACATCGATGCGTGATCCGCGGCCAGGGGCCGCGCGCCCTTGACCGGCGTCCCCTCAATCGCTCTGCGCCAGGATCGCCGAGACCGTTTCGGCGGTTACACCCTCGATCTCCAGCATTTTCCGGCGGCTTGCGGCTCCCGAAACGACGCGCACATCACGTTTCGCAATGCCGAGGCGTCGGGCAATGAAATCGATCAAGGCGAGATTGGCGGCATTTTCGACCGGTGGCGCCGCGATGCGGATCTTGACCAGACCGTCATGCGTTCCGGCAAGCTCCGTCGCGGAGGCGCGCGGTTGTATGTAGACCTCGATGCGAATTCGCAATTCACCTCATCCTTGATTTCAAGGTGATTGACTCGCCGTCCACCACAAACCGCCCGAAACCTTGATGGTGGATGGTCTTGGAGTTGCGCCTCGCCGGATCAATCCAGGCTTTGAGCGCTTCCAAGACGAAAAGATTATAGGTGCCGACGAGACGCGTGTTGACCACTGTGCATTCGAAATTCGCAAAGCATTCGGCTATCAAGGGTGGGGCAACGCGTTCCGCGGGAATCGGGGTCAACGCAAACCTCTCGAACTTCGCGACGTCGCGGCCCGAGCAATTGCCGACCTTGACCACCGTGTCGGCAAGGTCAACCCCTGGAATGGCGATTACGCATTGTTTCGTGCCCTTCAACGCCTTAAAACTGTAATCGCCGTTGCTGACGACACAGCCGATCAGAGGGGGCTCAAATTCGACCATCATGTGCCACGACATCGCCATGACATTGACGCGTCCATGATGGGCGGTGGTCAGCAGCACCACCGGGCCCGGCTCGATCAATTGGTAGACTTTCGACAACGGCAACGCTTTCATCACGCCCACATCGGCGCCCCGTCGAGGCCGAAACCCTGAAGGGGTGCGCGATTTGGCAGGCCGACGAGAACTGGAGACGCGATTACTCACGGGTTGCGGTGAATTCCTGGCGGAGAAGTTCGGCAATCGATAAGGTACAGTTTGGCAAGTAGCCCTCAGCAGTGCAAACTCTGCGCCAGCCGATGGGGATCGACCGAGCCATGCAAGTCATCTCTTTTAAGAGCACCGTTTTGTTCAAGCGCGGAATATGGCTCAGCGCCGCCGCGTTGGTCGCGTTTGTGATGGTTCCTTCGGTGCTCAACGGCAGTCTGTGGCGAAACCCTGTGCCAAATTGGGGTGCGGTATGCATTCTCGGCGGGATTGTGGCGTATTTTCTTCACAAGACGCCGATCCATCGTCTTGCCGACGAGGTGGTGGATTGCGAGGATCACCTGAAGGTTCGACGAGGAAAGACCGAAGAGATAATTCCTTTTACAAACGTTTCCGAGGTCAAGGTCGCGAGCAGCAGCGGTCTGCATCGGATCACGGTCCGTCTCGATCAACCCACGAAGCTCGGAGGGCAAATTGAATTTCTGCCCCAAGCAAGCCTTTGGTCCAATCTTTCCGGGGTTAAGCGCGTTGCCGCCGGCCTGACGGATCGTGCGAATCAGACGCGAGGCGGACGCGCGGTCGGGTAAGGGGCTGGAGAAGGCATCGGGATTCAGCGATGAAACAGGGAGTCTGACGATGAAATCAACGGCCAATGACAGGGGAAGTCAATATTGGTTTCCGGCCAAGCGCTATGGGTGGGGATGGGGCCCGCCCACGATGTGGCAGGGATGGGTCGTGCTGATAGTTTGGTTTGCTGCGATAGCGATTGCAGCGTTGCTCCTGATGCCGGCTCACGTTGTTGCGTTTCTTGGCTTCAATCTGTTGATGATCGTGCTCTTACTGATGATCTGTTATGCGAAGGGCGAGCCGCCCGCTTGGCGTTGGGGCGATCAGTGAACGGGCAGAGCGGATCAAACCGGCATCGCCGGGCGCCTAGCGAACGTCGCGTCGAATAATTTTTCCAATACCGGCGATACACCCCGCATCTGATCGACTACCTGCTTGGCCCACGCAAAATACTCGGTTTGGCGCTCGAATGACCAATCCACCGGCGGTGATCGACTCATATCCCTTATCACTCCCGTCCAAATTCAGAACTCCTGATATACCCCCTCGTTAACCTGTCCGCTTTTTCGACTATTTCAGACGCCGGTGACGGCAAAGTGCATGCGTAGGGGAGTGCCGGGGAAGTACGTGTTGGATTGATTGAGAGTGTCGCACAGCGCGGTGCTGCCAACACACCGCCGCCCATCATGACAGACGTCAAAACCGGACAGGTTATGGTGCGCATGTACCTACCGACCACGGCTCACTTCTTCGCTCGCTCCTCAAACTCAACCGTGGACCTCCGACCCTGTAAACCACGGCCACGCCGGTGTTCTCAAGATCCTTCTATTCAAAAAAGCGGACGGGTTTTGGTGCGCATCCTTGCCTCAGGCAAGGCCGATTCTCCCCAGCTTTTTGGGGGTATGTCAGGAGTTCTGAATTTGGACAGCAGTGATTTAACTTAATGCTTTGCGATATGAGTGAATGCTCGCATTTATTTGGAATCCTGGTTCGGTTGAAGTTTCGGGTTTAGGCGCGATTGGTAATATGCGATGTAGTTCGTTTGCTGTGCACGGCGAGGCGATGTCCTTGCAAGCGCCAAATAGAAAATGGCGGGTTAGCTGATTATTGAGGTAATTGCCCTGCGATGAGAAATTGCTTATATGCTGTGGCGCTGGCCGTGCTGGCGGTGGCGTTCGGTCCGAGCGCGCAAGCCTTGCAGCCGGTGCTGCAGCGCGGCTACGACGCGAATGTTTCCGGCGCAAACCTTGCCGAGGTCACGCTCAACACGTCGAACGTCGCTCCGTCCACGTTCGGCCTGGTGTTCAAGCTGCCGGTCGACGCCAACATCTTCGCCCAGCCGCTCTACGTACCGAATGTCGCCATCGCCGGCCAGGGAACCCACAACGTGGTGTACGTCGCGACCATGAGCGATACGCTCTACGCCTTCGACGCCGATACCGGCGTGCAGCTGTGGTCGGTTAATTTCGCCAGCAGCGTCGGCGCCACTCCGGTGCCGTACGCCCAATTCGCGTTTGCCGGCAACCGCAACGTCGTCGGCAACCTCGGCATCTTGAGTACGCCGGTGATCGATCCGTCCACCAACATTCTGTATCTCGTCGCCTGCACGCTGGAGAGCGGCACGATGGTCTACCGGCTGCACGCCGTCAACATCACGAGCGGCACGGAGCCGTATGCCAATGTGGTGATCTCGGGCAGTTACAACGGGGTGACCTTCCTTTCGACAGGCGTGACCCAGCGGGTGTCGCTGGTGCTCTCGGGAAACCAGGTCGTGTTCGGGTTTGGCGCCTTGGAGGCAGAGTCTTCCGATGTCGGCGGCTACGCTGGCTGGGTGATGGCGTACAACAAGGCGACTTTGGCTCAAAGCGGCATCTTCGCGCCGGTGACCACCGGCATGCTGGGCGGTGGTGTGTGGCAGTCGGGGCGGCCGCCGGTCGTTGACAGCTTGGGCTACGTCTACGTATTCGTGGGCAACGGGTACACCGGCAGCGGCTACGACGGCGTCAACAACTTCAATGAAAGCGCACTGAAACTCGATCCCGCCAACGGTCTGAGCTTGGTCGACTGGTTCACGCCCAGCAACTGGAGCCTTATGGACGCCGGAGATCTCGACCTCACGAGTTCCGGTCCGATGCTGATCCCCGGTACGAGTCTGATCGCCGGTGGCGGTAAGACGGGCGTCCTGTACGTGCTCAATACGGCCAATCTCGGCAAGGAGAGCGCCACCGACAGTGGGGTCGTCCAAGAGTTCCCTATCACCGCGGCTGAAATCCGTGGCGGGCCCGTGTACTGGCAGCGAACCGCGAACGGCAGCCCCTTGCTCTATAACTGGGGCGATAGCGACTCGCTCAAGGCGTACCCGTTCAACGGCACGACCTTCGCGACCAGTCCCAGCGCTCAGGGCGGCGGAACCCAGATCTGGCCCGGAGGCATCCTAGCGCTTTCCGCCAACGGCAATACGCCCGGCAGCGGCGTGCTGTGGGCGACGATCGCGACGAGCGGTGATGCGGAAAACAATCCCCCGGTCCCTGGCGCGCTGTATGCCTTCGATGCCAACAACGTTGCCAATGAATTGTGGGATTCCACGATGAACTCGGCGCGCGACAATTTCGGTAATTTCGCGAAATTCGTGCCGCCGCTCGTTGCCAACGCCAAGGTATACGTGGCGACTCAGTCCAATCAGGTCGCGGTCTACGGATTATTGTCGACCCCGACCTACACGGTGTCGCCAACCTCGCTAGCGTTTGGCAATGAGATCACGAACGTGGCGAGTGCGCCCAAATCGGTCACGGTGACGAACACCGGCACGGTGGCGCTGCCGATCACGAGCATCACGTACTCGACCACGGGCTCTCAGCCGTTCTCGCAGTCCAATACCTGCGGCACCTCGGTCGCGGTCGGTGCGACCTGCACGATCAACGTGGTGTTCAATCCGGCCTCGGTCGGATCGGCCACGGCGACGCTGAGCGTCAACGCCGGCAATGGTGCGGG
>Ga0207927_1000063_pt1 | contig 41797 bp, 28 predicted proteins | sample NGESurdeep072012_2_FD_184456 | JGI IMG/M metagenome (GOLD analysis project Ga0207927, IMG submission 184456) | Arctic peat soil microbial communities from Barrow, Alaska - NGEE Surface sample 210-2 deep-072012 (SPAdes) | ecosystem: Environmental > Terrestrial > Soil > Wetlands > Peat ... | reverse complement strand
CAGGTCATCGCCATCGATCCTGAGGACCTGCAGGCGAATTACAACCTGATGCTCTGTTACAAAGGGATAGGCGACGCCGCGAAGGCCGCGGAGTACGAGAAGCTCTATATGCGCTTCAAAGCGGACGAATCGGCGCAGACGATCACCGGGCCATATCGACGACTGCATCCCGAGGACAACAACGAACGGCAGTTAATTCACGAGCATGTTTCAGTTCCGCTTACCCCGGTAAAGCAATATTCGCCGGTGGCGGAAAAACGTGTAGTAAGTGCGGCGGGTAAATAACCGGATTCCATGAAACTTATACGACAGTCTTTATTCTTGCTGATGTTGTTGTGCGTCATCCTCGCATCCGTGGGAGAGGCACAGGTCACGTTCCGCGATATCACCAAGCAGGCGGGCATCAACTTCGTGCACAACAATGGAGCGGCAGGCAAGAAGTGGCTGCCGGAAACCATGGGCGTGGGTTGTGCGTTCATCGATTACGACAACGACGGGTACCCCGACATCCTGCTGGTCAATGGCAAGGACTGGACCGCTCCAGGAAAGCCCTCGACCCTGAAGCTCTACCACAACAACCGCAACGGCACATTCACCGACGTGACGGCAAAATCCGGGCTGGGCATTTCGCTGTTCGGCATGGGCGCGGCCGTCGCCGATTACGACAACGACGGCTTCGACGACATTTACGTCTCGGCGCTGGGACAGAGCCACCTGTTCCATAACAATGGCAATGGGACATTTACCGACGTCACCAGGCCCGCGGGAATGTGGGGCCCGAACGAGTTCAGCACCAGCGCGGCCTGGGTTGATTACGACCGCGACGGCAAGCTGGACCTGGTCGTCGTCAACTATGTGCAATGGAGCCCTCAGGGTGACATCTATTGCACGCTCGACGGAACGCATAAGTCCTATTGCACGCCTGAGTCGTATAAAGGCGCGTCGGTACGCCTGTGGCACAATCTCGGCAACGGCAAGTTTGAAGACGCCACCGCAAAGGCCGGACTGTTCGACAACTCGTCGAAGTCGCTTGGCGTGGCCGTGCTCGACGTGAACGGTGACGGTTGGCCGGATCTGGTGATTGCCAACGACACGCAGCCCAACAAGCTTTACCTCAACAACACCAAGGGAGGCTTTACCGAGTCGGCGGTGTCGGCCGGCATTGCTTTCAGCGAAGATGGCGTGGCGCGTGCCGGAATGGGCGTCGATGCGGCGGACTACGATCACTCAGGAAGGCCCAGTATCGTGATCGGCAACTTCGCCAACCAGATGCTGGCCCTGTACCACAACGAAGGCAATGGCTTGTTCGTGGACGAAGCGCCGCGTTCGGAAGTTGGCCGGCGCAGTTTGTTGACGCTGGGATTCGCGACGCTTTTCTTTGACTATGACAACGACGGCTGGCTCGACATTTTCGTAGCCAACGGCCACATCGAGAACGAGATTGAGCGCATTCAGAAGCGGGTCAAGTATGCCGAGTCTCCTCACCTGTTTCACAACCAGGGCAAAGGACAATTTGTCGAGGCTACGCAATCGGTTGGTCCGGACCTCGGCACTCCGCGTGTGGGACGCGGAGCCTCGTATGCCGACATCGACAACGATGGTGACCTCGATCTCCTGTTGACTACGAATGGGGGGCCGCCCGTGCTCTTCCGCAACGACGGCGGGAATAGTAATCACAGCCTACGCATCAAGCTGGTGGGTACAAAATCGAACCGCGACGGCATTGGGACTGTCGCCGTCGTGAAAACCGGGAGCGATCGGCAGACAGCCATGTTGCGCAGTGGATCGGGCTATCTCTCATCGAGTGAATTGGTACTGACCTTCGGGCTTGGCAAGTCGGGGCAAGCGGATGAAATCGAGTTCCGCTGGCCAAGCGGGCAGGTGGACAAGCTATCGAAAGTCGCCGCTGGGCAGACCATCACGGTGAAAGAAGGATCGGGTATCGTGCAGCAGCGCGCGTTCGGAGCGCAGACGCAACCGGCGATTCCACCAGCGACTGCAACACGCAAAGCCACACGATGAAGCCCGTCACGCAGCAGTCTGCAGTCGAGCTACTGGATCTTTTGCGCACGAACCAGATCTCGGCGCTGGAGTTAGCGGAAGAATACATCCGGCAAATCGAGCGGCTGAATCCGCAACTCAACGCACTGGTGGACTTCGACCCGGACCGAGTACGCGAGCAGGGGAGAGTCAGCGATCGGTCATCGAGTCCGAAAGGCCCGCTCGCGGGACTGCCTGTAACGGTGAAGTCGTCCATCTCAACCGCTGGCTACCTTTGCGAAATCGGCAGCCTGGTCAACCGAGGGAACATCCCCACAAAAGATGCGACGGTGGTGGCACGCTTGCGGCAGGCGGGCGCGATCCTTCTCGGCACCACCAATTGCCCTGAGTACTTGATGGCCTACGTGACCGAGAATCTGCTGCACGGCCGCACCAACAACCCTTGGAACCTCGACTACACGCCTGGAGGTTCAAGCGGCGGAGAATCAGCAGCCATTGCTGCCGGAATGTCTGCGGGCGGACTCGGCAGCGACAGCGGAGGCTCAGTGCGCGTACCGGCGCACTTCACGGGCATTTGCTCGCTCAAGCCAACGCCTGGACGCATTCCCGGTGACGGTCACCTGCCACCGTGCATTGGGCCATTTTCGTTTCTAGGTGCCATCGGGCCAATGGCCCGCACAATCGACGACGTTGCCCTACTGTTTCACGCGCTGTCGGGACAAGACCCGGTCGATCCCGTGAGTCCGCCAATCGCGCTCCGCACGCCAACCCTCGATGAGATCAAGAGACTTCCCATCGGATATTTCGAGGATGATGGCCTGACGCCGGTCACACCGGAGACTCGTCAAGTGGTTCAAAATGCCGCGCGGGCTTTGCGGCAGCAGGGATTCGACGTTCGGCCATTCCGTCCCCAGGGTCTGGAGCAGGCCCGCAAACTGTGGGAGACGTTCTTCGTTCGCTGCGGGGCGATGTTCGAGGAACCGCTGGTGCGCGGGCACGAAGATCAGTTGAGCCCGGTGTTCCGCGACTTCCTCGCCAGGGCGCATGCGGCGGGTCCACTTACAGCGGTTGAGTTGCTGAATGCATGGGCGGAGAGCGACATCATCCGCGGAAAACTGCTGGCGCAAATGCAGGAATTTCCTCTGTTGCTTTGTCCGGTATGCGCGGTGCCGGCGTTCCGGCACGCGGAGCGAAGTTGGACGATCGATGGGCAGACAGTCGAGTATCTCGACGCCATGCGTTACTCGCAGTGGTTTAATTTGCTGGCGGCGCCAGCAGCGGTAGTACCCGTGGGCCGCTCGCCCGAGGGATTGCCCGTCGGTGTGCAGATCGCGGGGCGTCCGTATGAAGATCAAATCGTGTTAAAGCTGGCGTCGGTGATCGATCACGAGTTCGGATACGTCCCGCCGCCGATCGCCTATCCGTAGTCCCGATTCTCATTACCATTATGGCTGTAAGACGTCCAAGACAAGAGCCGCATTGCTACCACTGCTACGCGTCTCTGGGAGAGAAAGCTCATCCCATCTGACCTGCGATAATAGAAATCTGGATCATCAATCTATGTCATTTTTCGTACGACTACGCACCGGTCTGGCTCTTTTATTGACGGTGCTCATGGCAAGCAACGCCTTCTCGCAAGCGCATGCCGTCGCTCCCCCGCCGCCGCCGGGAGCGAAGAACGTGGTTTGCAAAGACCGCCCCATCCCCCAACTGGTGGACATCACGGAGAAGACCGGCATCAAGTTTCAGCACCAGTCCGATCCTGAGAAGAAGTACATCGTCGAGTCGATGGGCGGGGGAGTATTGGTTCTCGACTACGATCGCGACGGTTGGCCAGACATTTACTTCACCAACGCGCCCAACGTCGCCATGGCGCTCAAGGGACAGACCGCCCGAAGCGCGCTCTACCACAATAACCATGATGGCACGTTTACCGATGTCACTGACAAAGCGGGAGTCGCGACGCCGTGCTTCGCCATGGGCGGGGCCGTCGGCGACTTTAACAACGACGGATGGCCCGACATGGTCATCACCTGCCTGGGCCACACCATCCTCTACCAGAACAACGGCAACGGGACGTTTACCGATGTCACCAAGAAGGCGGGAATCGACGATCCGAGGTGGTCCACGGGCGCGGCGTTTGGCGATTACGACAACGATGGTTTTGTCGACCTGATGGTCACCCGGTATGTAGATTTTCAGCTCAGTGACCTGCCAGCCTTCGGCAGCAGTCCAACGTGCAAGTACCGCGGGATCGATGTGCAATGCGGTCCCCGTGGTTTGCGAGGAGCGGGAGACTCGCTGTATCACAACAACGGCGACGGTACGTTTACCGAGGTATCTAAGCAGGCCGGAGTAGACGATTCGCGCGGCTACTACGGATTGGGAGTCACGTGGTCTGACTTCAACAACTCCGGACGCCCGGACATTTATGTGGCCGACGACTCGACTCCAAAATATCTCTACCGCAACGAAGGCAACGGCAAGTTCACCGACGTGGGCCTGGAGTCGGGAACAGCGGTGAGTGCTGACGGCTCCGAACAGGGCTCGATGGGAATTGCGGTCGGCGACTATATCCACAATGGGCGGCCCTCGCTCTATGTGACCAACTTCGCTGACGAATACAACATCCTCTACCTCAATCAGGGGGACTACGATTTTCGCGATGTTTCCTACGACGCAGGAGTGGCGGTGGCGTCGCTTCCCTGGGTGAAGTGGGGTGACGCTTTCGTCGATCTCGACAACGATGGCTGGCTCGACCTGATTTCGGTCAATGGCCAGGTGTATCCGCAGGTGGATCAATTGCCTTCGGGCGCGCGCTACCGTCAACCCAAGAACCTGTTCATGAACCAACGCAACGGCAATTTCTGCGATGCAGCAACGCAGGCTGGCCCCGCCTTGCAGATTCCGCGGGTGGGCCGGGGACTGGCGGTTGCGGACCTCGACAACGATGGCAACGTGGACATCGTGGTGGAGGATCTCGATGGCGAGCCGATGATCCTGCATGACCAGGGGTTGCCCGGACGGCACTGGGTGAGCTTTGAACTCGCCGGAACCAAGAGCAACCGGCTGGCGCTCGGTGCGCGCCTGAAACTGGTGGCCGGCGGCATGACGCAGACGGAAGAGATCCGCAGCGGTGGAAGCTATCTGTCGAACCATGATTTCCGGGTGCACTTTGGACTGGGTGACGTCACTAAGATCGACTCGCTGGAAATTCGCTGGCCGTCCGGAAAAGTGGAGACCATTAAGGATCTCAAGCCCGACCAGTTCTATGCCGTTCTGGAAGGCAGTGGAATTGTGGATCGGGAGAAGATCCTGCCGCCCAAGAAAAAGTAGCCGTCAGTTCACTTCGCCTTGGTCGTGGTTGGTTCTGTGACAGGCGGGAGTGGCACTGTGCCTTTGATGCCCGAGCCTTCGACGATGGTGTAGATGGCATCGGCAGCGAGGTCTTTCAACTCTTCGGTTTTTCCATTCGGCCAGCGAATCTCGATTTTCGCGATCCGGTTTTCTTTTCCCAACCCAAAATGCAGCCGGAGATCGCTCTGCGAGATGTAGCTGTTTCCGCCCTTGACCTCGCGCAACTGGGTAATACCGCCTGTGGTGATCGTAACGCGCGCTCCAATGGCGGCGCGATTGCTGGTTGTGCCCACCAGTTTGAACATCACGCGATGGTTCGAGTTCTTGGAGTCGTTGATCAGGATCGATGGCGGGCCGTTGACATTGAACACCACGGCGTCAATGTTGCCGTCGTTGTTGATGTCGCCGAACGCGATTCCCCGGCGCGATTGTAAGGGTTCGTCATTGACTCCGGATGGGTCGCTGATGTCATCGAACCTAAGCTGGCCCGCATTGCGAAACAGGATCATCGGCTCGCGAAATGCAGGCTCGCCCGGTAACTGGTCGATCGCCGTATAGATGTGGCCGGCGGCGACCAGTATGTCCTGTAGGCCGTCGTTATCGAAATCCACAAAGCCGGTGCCCCACTTCACCCAGCGGAACGTCGGCTGTCCGAGTTTGGCGGCCCAGGTGATGTCGCTGAATTCGTCGCCACCATTATGAAAAAGGTTGTCGGGCTGGTAGGCGAAGGTGGCGACCGTGATATCGAGACGACCATCGCGATCGAAGTCGCCGAAGTCAACTCCCATGGAGCCCATAGCTTTGCCTTCGGCGCTGACTGCAGCGCCCGAAAGCAGCGCCTGATCTTCGAAGGTGCCGTCGTGCTTGTTGCGGTAAAGGTAGCTGGGTTCGGTATCGTTGGCGACGAAAATGTCGGGCCAGCCGTCGTTATCGTAGTCTCCCCAAACCACACCCAAGCCGAGCCGCCCTTCCGGATCGCTGACCCCGGCTTTCTTGGAAACCTCTTCGAATGTCCCATTGCCGCGATTGTGGAAGAGGAAATCCGTCTCACCCGACATTCCCCACGGCGCTTCGACAATCAGTCCTCGGTAGTTCGTCTTGATTTCGCCAAGGGTGGCGACGTCGGTGTGAATATAGCGCGAGACGAAAAGGTCAACATTCCCATCGCGGTCATAGTCGCCCCAGGCGGCGCCTGTGCTGAAGCCGCCGCCGGCGACACCAGCCCGGTCGGTGACGTCTTCGAACTTACAGTTGCCCAGGTTGTGATAGAGAACATTTCCACCATAACCGGTGACATAAAGATCGGGCATGCCGTCGTTGTCGAAGTCGGCCACGGCAAGTCCCATGCCCCAGCCCTTGCGCGTGAGTCCGGACGACTTAGTGATGTCCGTGAATTTGAAACCTGAATCCTGGTGGTAGAGCGCGACCATGAGATCACCGCCAGCGCGATAGCTTGGGATGGTGGAAGGAGTGACCACCGCGATGTCGAGTTTGCCATCGTTGTCGCAGTCAAACAATGCGACCCCACCAGCCATCTGTTGCACGATGTACTTCATCTCGGGCTGCGTCGAACCGGGCATCGGCAGGCCGGCTTCTTTATTCGCGTTGTGAAAATGGATGGGCGCGGACTGTGCGAAGGCGGCGCTGCTCAGAAGCAGAGAAATAGCCAACACCACCGACACACGCATAGAAGAGAAATCCGAATAGAGGATGCGGTCATTCTATCGCGGTCAAGCTTGTCGAGGCGGCGGGGTCGCCTTGACGTGGCTTCTGGCGCCCGCTTACTCTCGTGATTGTTCCCCTTGAGCTCCTCAGAGTGATCTTGCCTGAAAAAGCTAGTCGGTTTTCATTGTCTCGGCCTGGAAACGGGTTTGGCCTGGGCCTGTTGCTCTTGGCTATAACGTACTTTCTTGTGCCGAGCCTGGCAGCGATGACAGTCGATCAGCCGAACTTCTCGGCCATCGAAACCCTGATTAAACAATCAAAACTGGAACTAGCAGAGACCCAATTGCAGAGCATCCTGCGGAAACAGCCCGCGAACTACCGGGCGGAAGACCTGCTGGGGCAAGTCCGTCTGCGGCAGGGAAAGTATGACGAAGCCGAGGCATTATTCCGGCGGGCGCTTCAGCACAATCCGAAGTCAGAAAAGGCATGCGTAAGTCTGGCGTCGTTACTCCGCGACGAGAGACGCACCGACGAGGCCATTGCGCAGTATCAAACCTGCCAGAAGCTTGCGCCGCAGAAGACCGGCAATACGGCGGAGCTTGCGATCCTCTATCAGCAGGCGGGTGAGTATGAGAAGTCCTTGCGGCTAGCGTCCGCTATTCCGCCTGTGGCAAGGTCCACGAAACTGTTGCCTGTACTTGCGGCCGACTATCTCGCGCTCGGCAAATCTGAGCCAGCCCATAAGGCGGTTGGCGAAGTGCTGGCGCATGCTTCGGTTGATCCGAGCATCGTGCCCGAGCTGGCAACCGCGTTCCTTCAACATGGCATGGCGAGCGATGCCGCGGAGCTGCTCAAGATCGCGCAGACCCAGCAAGAGAACACGCCTGCGTTTCTTGCCGCCGTCGCTCAGGCGCAAGCGGCGGGAGGCGATCAACGCCAGGCCAGAGAGACGGTCATGAGGGCGCTGCAAATGGATTCCAAGTCTGTCGAAGCGCTGAGTACGGCAGCGGTGCTCGCTGAAACCACGAATGACTGGGATGCGGCCGCCGGTTTTCTGGATCGAGCGCTCGCGGTTGGCCCAGCTCGAAGCGATCTGCTGCAACAAGTGGTCTACGTCCAAATCAAAAAGCATGACTTAGTGGCGGCCCACGATATTGCGCAGCGTTGGCATCAGCTACGTCCCAATGATCCGGCGGGCACCATGGCACTGGCTACGGTGTTGATCGAAGGCAATCACTCTGGCGAAGCGAAACCTTTACTCGAGAAGGTTCTGGCGACCGCACCCAGCGACAAGCGGGCACAAGTTGCGATGGGCCTGGCCGATTACAACACTGGAAACTTGCCTGCGGCGATCACATATCTGACGGCTTCGCTGGGACAAGGACCGGAAGACTCGACCGCTCACTACTATCTGGGACTGATCGCCAAACAACAGGGAGACATGGAGCGCGCCGTCGACCAGATGAACCGTGCGCTCGCCATCAATCCCGGCAACCCTCGAACCCTCGGCGCATTGGGTCAACTCTACTTGCAGCAGAATGAGTTAGAGAAGGCGCGCCCGCTGTTGGAAAAGGCGGTGGAGAACGTCCCGGAGGAGCCGCAAAACCACTACGAACTAGCCCGGGTTTACAACAAGCTCGGCATGAAAGACGAAGCCCAGCAACAGCTTCAACTTTATGAGAAACTGCGGAACAAGCGGCCAACGGAAGCCTCTCCGAGCCAGCCGGGCCCACCGCAATAGGATTCCTTATGCCGTTGAAGATTGATCTAGCGGATTCCGCCCAAATTGAGGCGGGTCTAGTCGGTGCGGGGATGCGGCGTAGTCGGACGCGCCACAGCGGTGGATTCGCGCACCACGAGTTCCGGCTCCACCAGGATTCCGGCCTCGTGTCCATCGCGCCCTTCAATGCGAGCCATTAGCGTCTCCGCCGCCATAACGCCGATCTTGCGCAGCGGTTGGCGGACGGTGGTAAGGCTGGGCAGGTGGTAAGCGGCTTCGCGAACGTCGTCGAAGCCGACGACTGATATGTCCTCCGGCACGCGCAGCCCAGACTCCTTGATGGCCCGGATCGCTCCAACAGCAGAGATGTCGTTATAGGCAAACAGCGCAGTGAACGGAATGTTCCGCAACAACAGCTCTTTTGTGGTCTTGTAGCCCTCCTGCGGCGAAGGATCGTCTACCGCCAGTTGGGTGGTGAGTTCTGTCCGTAACTGGATCCCCAGCCCGCGTGCCGCCTCGGTGATGCCGTGCCACCGGGCACCCGAGTCGACGCTCAGGGGTTGGCCCTTAATGACCGCAATCTCGCAGTGGCCCAAATCGGAAAGATGTTCCAGAACCAAATGGGCAGCCTTAAAGTGATCGAGCGTCATGTTGGTGACGCCTTCAATCTGCCGGTGCCCCGAAATCACGATTGTGGGTACGCGGGGACTTTCGTTAACCGTGGTGTCGATGGTAATGAATCCCTCAACTCCGCGGGTTAACAGAATGTCAGCGTACTGGCGTAACAGTTGCGGATCATGATGGTGCACGACCGTCACGAAGAAGTACTTGTGTTCGCTGAGAGCCGATTCGATGCCGCCGATTACTACGCTGCCGTATGCGTCGCCAATTTCCGCAGCGATGACACCGACCGTAAAGGTGCGTTTCTTGCGCAGTGAACGGGCAAAGAAGTTGGGATGGTAGTTGAGTTCCTGGGCGGCCGCGATGATGCGGTCCTTCGTATGCTGCGGAATTGCCTTCGCGTACGGGGAGTCATTCAGGACAGCGGAGACGGTGCCCTTTGTCAGTCCCAGGTGTTTGGCCAGTTCCTTAAGAGTGGTTCCGCCGTTGTTGGGTGGCTTAGTATGTCCCGGCATGCTCACGTCACACGAAACTTGAATGTACGCATGAGTGTGCGCTTTACGCAACCGATTTTGTTAAGGCGGCCGAGCAGATTCCCGAAAAAGCACCTGAGTTCGTCCCATTTCGGGAATCCAGGCACGTTTTGGGGGCCAGATGCACGAAATCCGCAAAAGACTGTGTTTTTTTGTTGACAGCCATAGTGGTCAATAACATAAATTAATTAGTCACGGGGTTGTGAACAGAATCGGTTCTCTAACTGTAGAGAATCGGTACTGCTAGAAATCAGTTGAACGAGCTTTACTCGGCCCACTCGCTTGAATTAGAGAATCGGTACTTTTGTGCAGCGTTTGAACGAGCGAACTCGATCACACGTTGGTATTAAAGATCCGGTACTTTTCGGGTATCAGAGTGAACGAACATTCTCGAACACACGTTGGTATTGACGGGCGCGGCGGAACTCACGGCGAGGGCCGCGACTGCGCACGTAGCAACAAAAAATCGTTTCTGGTGGGGGAACAAATGAATCGTTTGGGCATTTGGCTACTACTGGCCCTGTGTATCGTATCGCTGCTTGCTGTGCCGATGATGGCGCAGAAGTCATCCGGTACGATCAGGGGCGTTGTTACCGACCCGTCGGGCGCTGTCCTGGCCAATATTCCGGTAGTTATTACGAATACCGAAACCGGACAGGAACGCACCGTAACCACAAATACTCAGGGCGAGTATATTGCTCCTGAAATTGCCGTCGGCACGTACTCGGTGACCGTCAAGGCTCCGAACTTTAAGGAGTCGGTCTCGAAAAACGTCGACCTCCATACTTCCAGCACGCAGACCTTAAATATTCAGCTTCAGGTCGGTAGCACCTCGGAGCAGGTAACAGTAGCCGCCAGCGAAGTTCAGGTTCAGACTGACAACGCGGCGCTGGGCGAAGTTGTCACGGGCGAGCAGGTTCGTGAACTGCCGTTGAACGGACGCAGCTTTGTTCAGTTGACCCAGTTGCAGCCCGGAGTTTCCGCGGCCAACAACTTCAGCGCCAATAATAAGGGCCTGCTGGCCGGCGTTGACTTTTCAGTGAACGGCAACGCAACCACCAACAACCTTTTCCTGGTGGACGGCGCTAACAACAACGACGTGGGTTCCAACCGCACCATCTTGATCTATCCGTCGATCGAAGCGATCAGCGAATTCAAGATGCTGCGTAACTCCTACGGACCGGAATATGGACAGGCTTCCGGCGCCGTCATCAACATCGTTACCCGCAGCGGTTCGAACCAGTGGCATGGCGACGTGCTCTATTTCGGCCGCAACACGGCCCTGAATGCATACGAATACTTTGCCCATGCCAACGAGGTCGCGTCGGTAGCCAGTGGCAACCCACCTTCCAACCAGTATAAAAATGTGGTACAGCGGAACGACTTTGGCTTCTCGCTGGGTGGGCCCATTAAGAAGGACAAGCTGTTCTTCTTTTACAGCCAGGAATGGAACTACGAAAAGCGCGGCCAGACCCGTCAATCCTGCGTTCCGACGACTGCTGAAGTCAACGGCGATTGGAGCGGCCCAGAGTTCACGGGCCTGCCGGGGCACAAAGTGGACCAATGCGGATCGCCGCAGCCAAACATCCCGGTCGCGCTGCAGGCGCCCGGCAATCCCTATAAGTTTAATTCAATCAGTCCGGCGGGCCAGGACATCCTGAAGAACTTCCCGGCTCCCAATCTCACGACCTTATTGAATGGTAATAATTGGGCCGAGTCGGTCACCTCGCCGATCAACTGGCGGCAGGAAAACGCTCGCGTTGATTACAATATCAGCCACACCCAAACCCTGATGGGCCGTTACACCCAGGACAGCTGGACCAACAACTCTCCCAATGGCAATGCGGCGCTGGGGCTTTGGGGAGACGATCCCTGGCCAGTTTTGGAAAGCAACTGGGCGCAGCCATCGAAGCAGATCGTGCTCCGGTTAACTTCCACCATCGGAACCACGATGGTGAACGACCTGGAGTTCGCTTACTCTGCCAATCGCATTAACATCACGCCAGGCGGCACCGACCCTGGTCTGCTGGCGCAGACTGCGGCGGACTTTCCTCCCGGCTATCCACTGGCTCTGAAGACCCAGAAGCAGGGAATCCCGACTCTCTGGGGCGGAAGCATCGGTGGTTACGGCAGCGGCCAGAACCTTTGGCTGATTGCTCCGTGGAACAACAGTCTCGACATCTACACGGTTCGCGACGACTTCTCGAAGGTCTGGAGCAATCACACCTTCCGCTTTGGCGGGTTCCTCGGTTGGCAGGGCAAGAACGAGGATATCGGTGCGACCAGCGCCAGTGAGTATCCGCAGTTTGGCGCTGCTGACTGGGACACCAACGTTCCGACCGGCAACGGAGCGGCTGACCTGTTGGTTCCCGGTGCGAAATGGGGATGGGCCGAGTTGTCAACTAATGTCAACGCTCACATCCGGTGGCGTGATTACGAACTGTACGCCGCTGACAACTGGAAGGTACGCCGCAATCTGACCCTGGATCTTGGTCTGCGGTATTCGATTCTGGCTCCGCCTTTCCAGCCGTCCAACATTTACACCAACTTCGCTCCCAGTACCTTCAACCCGGCATTGCCGTCCTCTGACGCCTGCAATGGAATTCAGACTGTACCGGGCATGGATCCTTGCGGAGCGGCCAACGCGCTGTTCGGAACCAATTTCACCAGCGGGACGCCGGGACCGAACAAGAGCCTGAAATATACCAATTACCATCTGTTCGCTCCGCGTATTGGTCTATCGTGGGATCCGTGGGGCAACGGCAATACTGCGATTCGCGCCGGATTCGGTCAGTTCTTCCAACGCGATCGCGTGTCCGGTCCTTTCTACACGCTGGCCGGCAATGCGCCAATCGCGGTGTCGGGCAGCTTCAACCGCACTCTCGATTCGGCACCGGCTACAACTTTCCCGTCGGGCGGCGCGTCGCCTTCGGGCGGTGTCGATCCGGCCAACACGGCAGGCAATTCTCTCCAGTGGAACTTGACGGTGGAGCACGGGTTTGCCAAGAACACGACCCTCGAAGTCGGGTACGTGGGTAATCACGCTGTCCATCAGCTCAACAACTACAACATCAATACGGTTCCGCAGTCACTGTGGCTACCGGCGGCGTTCCTGAACACCAACACCACTCCGAACATCAACAATCTGCGCACGTATCCAGGTTGGAACAGTATGGTCTGGTGGTTGAACAACGGTGACGCGACTTATCACGCGTTGCAGATATTGTTCAAGACCCAGATTCAGAAATTCCAGCTACAGGCGGCTTATACCTACTCACACTCCATCGGAGATATCACCAACACCAACTCCGATGGCGGTTTGGGATGGCAGAGTTACACGTTCGGCGCCAATCCTGGGTTGGATCGTGGCAACACCGGCATCAACCGGCCACAGATCTTCGTGGCCAATGCTGTGTACTACCTGCCTGAATTGAGGGGCCAGAAGGAAATAGTGCAGTCGGTCGCAGGTGGATGGGAAGTGGCGGCGATTACGCAGTACGCTTCGGGAACCTCAACTACCTTCTTCCAGAACGCTGTGGGCGATGATTCACACTTCCTGGTACCGGGTGCTTCCGGCACTCTCAATGCGCTGTATGGCGTCGGATTCGGCAACAACGTGCGGCCCCTGGTATCAGGCCAAGGGTGCTCCGCTAACACAAGTGGCGCTCAGGTCATCAACCAGGGAGCAGTAACCTTGGTTGGATACCAGATCGGAACCTTCCCGGCGAACACCGAGCCTCGCGGCTACTGCCCAGGCCCGGGGTTGGTCAACACCGACTTTTCGGTCGACAAGAATTGGCGGGTATGGGGTGAGAGAATGCGCATCCAGTTCAGGATGGACTTCTTCAACCTGTTCAACCACGCCAACTTCCGCGGCGACCAGATTGGCGGCGTCCAAGGCGGGTCTTCCTTCTCTGGTGTCAACTGCGGTCCGGCAAATGGCGCTGGCTTGTATCAGCCTTGCAGCATAACCAACAACATCATCACGCGCGATACCCCACAAACGAATTTAGGCACAGCCTACTTGACGCGTGGCGGTCGTGAAATACAGTACGGCTTGAAGATCATCTTCTAGCTGTTCTGCTTAACCAGTAACGAGGACGGCAGTGCCTGCTACAATCAGGTACTGCCGTTTCTTCTTTCTGGACGCTTACGTTTGGGCTCATCTGCTGTGCATATCACGCCTCGGGAAGTATCACGGAAGCGAACCGTAGACGTTTCCTGCTGCCTTCTCTGCCGTCTGGCGTCGATGCTATTGGTTCTCTCGGTCCTATTCGCAGCCGCCGGTGCCAGCGCTCAGACTACGAAGCAGATGCCTGCGAAACAGCAGTCTGTCTCGTCGACCCAGGAACTGCAGAAACGAATTGACGCCCAGCGATTGGCCGCGAAGAGTGGCGAGCCGAGCGCAGTTGAGACTGCCAGCCGCCAGGTCGTGGCGCTCGCCCTGCAGCAGATGGCCGCTTTACGTTCGGTGGAGCATGCCTGGCCCCAAGCCGCGGAGCTCTACCGGCAGTCGTTGGCTCTGGAAGACAATCCTGAGTCAAGAATGGGGCTTGCGACGGCTGCGTTTTACGCCGGGCACACCGACCAGGCACTAGCCGAGATCGACAAACTGCTGGCAACCGACGCCCGGAGTGCCCAGGCGTGGCACATCAAAGGCGATATCCTGATGGCCAAGCAGGATTATCGAGGCGGCAGCGAAGCGTTGGCCCATTCCCTCGAACTCAAGCGCGACGTCAACGTGCAATTTGCGCTTGGTATGGCGCTGCTGAATTTGAAACAGAAGGAGAAGGCAGCCGCAATATTCCGGACCATGCTCGAGGCCTACGGCGACCGTGCCATATGGCACGTGGTTTTCGGAGGCGCTTACCGGGAGACGAAGTACCTTGACGATGCCGTTCGCGAATTCAGACGGGCAATAGCCCTGGACCCCAAGGCTCCTCACGTTCATTTGTTCCTGGGCCTGACTATGCTGGAGCAGAACTACTGGGGAGCGACACCGGAGATCGTGCACGAGTTTGCGGAAGAGATCAAACAGTATCCCGACGATTACTTCGGCAACTACAACCTGGGTGTGCTTCAGATGGAGCAGGGGCAACTCGCCGACTCCAACCAGCACCTGCTGATTGCAACGAAGTCGCAGCCAACCAATCCCGATCCGTGGCTCTACCTCGGACTCAACGCGTACAAGAGCAATGATTACCCTGCAGCCAGGCAGTACCTTATGAAGACGATCGAGCTGACCGGGGAAGATCAGGCACGAAACAACTTTCAGATACGCCGCGGATATATTGCGCTGGGCCGCATCCTGGTCGCGGAAGGCAAGAAAGACGAGGCCGATCAGTACTTCACAAAGGCCAAGGCATTGGGCGCAAAATCGATGGAGTTAAGCTCGGAAGCGATCAGCTCCGCGATGAGCGAAGGCGGCGCGCATTCTTCTCCAGGAGTCATGCCCAGCCTTGTGCCGCCGCAGAATGCGAATAGCGCATCGCAGGAAAGCGCGACCGTCGATCCCACCGAACGGCCTGATCCCTCGACCCTCGCCGACGTCCAACTCAGCCCCGCCCAGTTGAAGGAAGTACAAGTACGCGAGAACGAGATCAGCGCGGTTCTCAGCACGACTTACAACGATTGGGGAACTGCCGAGGCGAGACAAAAAGATTACGCCTCCGCGCTCTCTCATTTCCACGCAGCTGAGAAGTGGGACGACTCGACGCCCGGCCTGATGAGGAATGTTGGCCTGGCGGCGTTAAGAGTGGGCGACCAGAAGGAAGCGGCCCGCGCCTTCCAACTGGCGGTCGACAAGGATCCTAAAGATCAGTTGGCGAATGCCATGCTGGGTATGTCGCTGTTCTCAGACCAGCGCTTCGCTGACGCAACGAAGGCGTTTGGTAATGCCGGGGACGCAGTCTACCGGGACCCTCGAATGGCGTATGCCTGGGCCTTCTCGCTGGTTCGAATCAATGACCTGACAAAGGCCGTGGAAGTGCTCAACCGGCTCAATTCCCAGCCGCTTCCCACCGAAATGGCTATCGGGGTGGGCGACCTCTACAACCAGACTGGCGATTACGAGGATGCGCTGAAAGTGTTCCGCAAGGTGCTTCAGCAGGATCCGTCGACTCCGCGTGCGCATTACTACGCGGGCGAGGCGCTCATCCACCTGGATCGACCCACCGAGGCCATCCCCGAATTCCAGGAAGAATTGAAGCTCACTCCCGACGACCCCAATGTGCAGTATCACCTGGCCTTCGCGATGCTGCAGACTTCGCAGAAGGACGAAGCCGTCACGCTGCTGCAGACGATCGTTACGGCCCATCCCGACCATGCCCAGGCGCAATACCAGCTTGGTAAGGCGCAATTGGATGCCGGCCAATATCAGGCGGCCATCGAGCATCTCGAGGCTGCGGCCCGGCTCGACCCGAGCAAAGACTATATTCCCTACCAACTGCAGTCAGCCTACCGCAAAGCCGGACGCACCGCCGACGCAGATGCCGAGCTCAAAATCTACCGCGACATGAAGGAAAAGAAGCGGGATACGGGCAATTCTCAGCCCAGGCCGTAAAGGCTGGTGCTAGTGGTCTCTCGCCCAGCGGATCTCGCGACGGCTGCGCGAACTCTCGGCTGCCAACTCCAGGGCTCGCATGACGTTGAGCGCCTGCTGTGGCGTCACTGCCAGGGGAGCATCGCCGAGAATGGCGTCCCGGACATTCTGATAGTACTGGCGGTAGTCGCCGGGAGCAGTAGGGAGCTTTTCGGTAACAAAAGAGTCGCCTTGCGCTACCAGCAGCGTTCCCCATCGTTCAGGGGCCTCGTAGCCCCAGAATTCTCCAGCGACCGCCTCACCGCGCTTCAGGGCCTCTTCCTGGGGGTCCAGTCCGAACTTTAGATAGCCACCCTGGTTTCCGTGAACGACAAAACGGGGTGTCGGCGTGCTGATCAGCATGCCCGCCCGCAACAGGGCACGCATCATCGGATAATGCAGGACAACATCGAAGGCGTCATCCACCGAGGCTCCTTCACGCTCGATCCGCAAGTCGGCGCTGATGGCGTCGGGCTCGCCAAAGAGCACCATCGCCTGGTCGATCAGGTGCGGTCCGAGATCGAACAACACGCCACTGCCGGGTTCGGCCCGTTCGCGCCAAGCGTTGTCTTTGAGTTGCGGACGGAAGCGGTCGAAGTGCGACTCAAACAGGACGATGCGCCCTAGTTTGTTCTCAGCGAGCAGGTGCTGAAGGGTGAGGAAATCCCCGTCCCAGCGCCGATTTTGATAGACGGAAAGCAGACGTCGCTTGTCGTTCGCGAAAGCAACAAGTTCCGCAGCTTCGGCATACGTGGTTGCGAACGGCTTGTCGATGACTACGTTGCGGCCGGCGATCAGACACTGTCTAGCCAAATCGAAGTGCGTGGTGTTGGGGGTTGCAATCACCACCAGGCGAATGGATTCGATAGCGAGTAATTGTTCGATAGTGCGGACCACGGGAGTGGCTGGATAAGTCAGTTGCGCCTCTGCGCCGCTGCGCTGAAGGATCGCAGCCAATCGCAGACCCTCAACCGCGGTTATCACCGGCGCGTGAAACGTCCGCCCAGCAAATCCGAATCCAACCAGTCCGACGTCAATCATCTGCTCTCCCGACAATTAACAAATCAATTCTTTGTGCAAGTGTAATGGATGACGGGAGCACGACTCATCACATCCCAAGGGCCACAATCTTGATAACATGGCGGGTTACGAATACCAGCCGAATACTCATTTATAGAGGGCATTGATTTCTCATGATGCGACGACTTCTGTTTGCCGTGACCTTACTTTTCGCGTGTCTGAACGTGGTGGCGCAGTCGGCGTCTCCTGCCTGGAGGCGGGCCGAGCACTTGCGCCACGGCATCAACGCCAGCGAATGGCTGGCGCAGTCACACGACTACAGTCCTCAAAGGCTGCGCACGTTTACCACGCTCGACGACATCGCGCGCATGCACAGTATGGGATTCGATCACGTACGGCTGAGCATCGACCCGGCGATCTTCAGTTGCCAGGGCCCGTGGAACCAGTGCGAGCGGGTGCAGGTCCTGGATGAAGTGATCGCGAAAGCCCTGTCGCAGGACCTCGCGGTGATCCTCGACGTTCACCCCAGCGACGACTACAAGCGCCAGTTGGCAAGCAGTGACAACGCCGTCGATAAATTCGCGGCATTGTGGAACCAGATTGCGACGTACTATGCGAAGACGGATCCCGAGCGGGTATTCTTCGAAATCTTGAATGAGCCAGAGGTTGGCGTTTATCGTTGGGCCGGAATTCAGCAGACCCTGGTAAGCGCAATCCGGCGCGATGCACCAATGCACACCATCATCGTCACATGCGGAGAGTATTCCAATGCCGACGATCTGGCGCGCATGCCACCGGTTGCCGGCGACAATATCATCGTGAATTTCCATTACTACAACCCACACATTTTCACGCACCAGGGAGCGTCATGGGGCGAAGGCTATTGGGCCAGCTTGCGGCAAGTCCCGTTTCCCGGCACATCAGAGTTAGTAGCAGCGGCCATTGCGAAGCAGACGGATGATTTCGCGCGCTGGAAGTTGACGCAATATGGACTGGAGCGTTGGGATGCGCAGCACGTGGCGGGTGAAATTCAATTTGTTGCCGACTGGGCTAAGCGGCGCAACGTGCCGCTCACTTGCAACGAGTTCGGAGTGTACCGTAACTACTCAAATCCCCAGGACCGGCTGCGCTGGCTGGAGGCCGTCCGCACCGCGCTGGAGCAGAACAAGATCGGCTGGACGATGTGGGATTACCAGGGCGGCTTCGGGGTAGTGACCAAGAACAACGGTACTACTGCCGAGGACGAGGGTGTTTTGAGGGCTCTGGGATTCCAGGCACGCTAGCAACGGACTGAACCAATCGAAATTGACGACAGCAGAAAAACTGGACACACCACGCAAACGCCTGCTCGACCCGACCGAGAGACTCTCGGAAATATTGTTCGGGTTGATCATGGTGCTCACTTTTACCTGCTCGTTTAACGTGGTCCGAGCAGGGCAGGGAGGAGTTCGCAAGATGCTTCTTACCGCGCTGGGCTGCAATCTGGCGTGGGGGATTATCGATGCAGTCTTCTACCTAATGGGCAACTACAGCGAGCTGGGGCACAACCTGCTTACCTTCCGCTTGGTGCGCAGGGCGGCAAACCCCAACGAAGGCCAGCGCATCATTGCTGACGCCATACCACCGGTGCTGGTATCGGTGCTTCCGCCGGGAGAACTCGAGCTGATGCGGCAGAAATTGCTGCTAATGCCTGAACCGCCTCAGCGCATGCGACTGAAGAAGGACGATTGGCTGGCCGCCGTCGGAGTGTTTTTCCTGGTTTTCCTCTCCACCTTCCCGGTGGTGATTCCCTTTATGTTCTTCAAAGAAGCTACTCAGGCGCTGCGCGTTTCTAACGGAGTTGCCATCGTGATGTTGTTTGTGTGCGGTTACGTATTTGCCGACTACGCAGGGTTGCGTCCGTGGAAGACGGGAGTCGCGATGGTGGTACTTGGTAGCGCGATGGTCGCCGTCACCATTCTATTTGGCGGATGAACGAGTGAGCGTGAACCGGGCGAACGCAGGAACAAGAACAAATCCGCGATGATATATCTGGCGATCTTCGTAGTGCTCCTCTTCGGCTATGCCCTAGTTTCGCGGCGTCTGGAGCAGACTGTCCTTACCGCCCCCATCGTGTTTACGCTCGCCGGGATGATCATGTTTCCCGCGTTGCCGACGATTCTCGAGATGGGGTTCAACGCCAACGTCTTTCTCCGGCTGGCCGAAATCGGCTTGGTATTGCTGCTCTTTACCGATGCCAGCCGCACCGACTTCAAGCTCTTGCGGAGCATCGGAAACCTGCCTATACGTTTGTTGAGTACCGGCATGTTGCTGACGATCTTCCTCGGCACCGTAGTCGCACGTTTGGTGTTTCCAGATCTTTCTCTATGGGAAGCGGGAATCCTCGCGGCCATCCTCGCTCCTACTGACGCCGGACTTGGCCAGGTGATAGTGAACAGTCCGCGGCTACCGACGCGCATTCGCCAGGCACTCAACGTGGAAGCCGGCCTGAACGATGGACTTTCCGTACCGTTCCTGCTTTTCTTCATGGCCCTGGCTGACGCCAAAATTGAAGGTGGAAGCGCGAGCCTGGCAAAGTTTATCTGGCAACAGCTTGGCTATGGTCTTTTGGTTGGTGCGACGATCGGCCTCGCCGGCGGTTGGTTACTGGGTTGGGCGCGCCGCCGGGAGTGGGTGTCGGAGTCGTTCCGGCAAGTCGGGGTGGTCGCACTGCCGCTGCTATGCCTCGTGATATCTGAAATTGTTGGCGCCAGCATGTTCATTGCGGCCTTCGTCGCGGGCTTGAGTGTGCAGGTGGGCTCCAACGATGCAGGCAAGGACAGCGTCGAGTTCACAGAAGAATGGGGCCAATTGTTCAATTTAGCCGTGTTCTTCCTGTTCGGCGTACTGGTGCTGAAGGATTGGCCGCAGTACTCCATGACCATAGTGCTGTACGCGGTCCTCAGCCTTACTGTGGTGCGGATGATTCCGGTAGCACTAGCGCTCATGGGCACGGGCCTGAGTCCGGCCAGCGTGGTCTTTATGGGCTGGTTTGGCCCGCGTGGGTTGGCGTCCATCGTGCTCGGCTTGGTGTACCTGGAGCAGGGATTGTATCTGCCTGGTGAGAGCACGACTCGTCTCGCGGTGATCGTGACCGTGGCGCTTAGCATCTTCGCCCACGGGTTCAGCGCCATGCCGGGAATAAACCTGTATGCGCGCAAGATCGCCGCACTCGGTCCCGATGCGCCGGAGCATCAAGAAGTCGCTGCCTAGGGTCGACCAACATTGGCGGGTGAGAGCCGCGCATTGTATGCTCAAACCGTGGTTGTTCCTCTTAAAGCCAGACGCTCGCCCACTCCCGGATTGCTGTTCGGGTTGGTGGTGACCCTTGCGGCTGTGGTGGCTTACACAGGCTACATCACCTATCAGATTAAGGGTCTGCGAGAGCTGCAAAGCAACATCATCGATCACAACCGTAAAGACTCTCTGCAATTGTTGCGCATCCAGAACGACCTCAACCTGCTGGGGATTGCCATGCGCGACATGCTCGACAGGACGGAGCCTTATCCGCTGAGCGCATGGGTGGGGCAGTTCCAGCGCATCCGGCAGGACCTCGACGATGCCATGCGGCTGGAATCGGGGCTGTCGGTGGCCTATCGCACCGCCGAACAACGAAACTACATTGAAGACTTGATGAAGCAGTTCTGGGGGGCGGCCGACCACATGTTTGCGCTCGCCTCGTCGGGCAACGAAGCCGAGGCTCGCCACCAGATTCAGGTGTCCTTGCAGGCGCACCAGGCGGCGCTGAGCATCGCGGTGGCTCGACAGTTGGTCGCCAACAACGAAGCTGAACAGCAGGCCGGAGAGCGCATCCAGGAGATCTACTATCGCGTGCAGCGGCAGGTGCTGCTGTTCCTGCTGGCGACACTGGTTCCCATCGTGCTGACCAGCTTATATCTCATTCGGTCGAACCGTCTGCTTTTCCAGCGCTTGTCTGACTTGTCAGAGCAACGCAGCGAACTGGCGCAGAAACTGATTGCCACGCAGGAATCGACCTTGCTGCACATTTCCCGGGAACTGCACGACGAGTTCGGGCAGATCCTGACGGCGATTGGATCGATGCTGCGGAGGGCGGGGCGGCAGGCTCCGGAGGGATCGACTCTGCGCGCCGACCTAGTGGAGGTATCGGAGATTGCGCAATCGACTCTGGACAAAGTGCGCAGCCTCTCGCAGGCGCTGCATCCGGTAACCCTGGAGGAAGCGGGACTGGAAAGCACGGTGGACTGGTATCTTCCCGTAGTGGAACGGCAGAACGGAATCGTCATACACTACAGCAAGACGGGCACGTCCTTCCCAGTTGAAAGCCGCACAGGGATCCATGTGTATCGAGTGTTGCAGGAGGCGCTCAACAACGCCACGCGGCACTCTGGCACAAAAGAGATTTGGGTCAGGTTGCGATTTCATGAGCAGTCGCTGGAACTCGACGTGGAGGACCACGGCAGCGGGTTTCAGTCTAACGGCAAGCGCGGCATTGGGCTGGTGGCAATGCGCGAGCGCGCCGAGCTGCTGAACGGGAAACTGGAATTTTTGCACCCACATGGCGGTGGGACGCTGGTCCGGCTTTCGGTTCCCAAAGAAGCCGCCGAAATTGGCGCATAGGAGCTCATGACAGAGAAAATTTCGGTATTGCTGGTGGATGATCATGCGCTGGTTCGCCGTGGGTTTCGACGCATGCTGGAAGACGAGGAAGATATCGTCGTCAAGGGCGAGGCGAGCGACGGTGAGGAAGCGGTACGGCTGGCACATCAACTTCAGCCCAATGTGATTGTGATGGACTGCGCCCTGCCCGGCATCAGTGGACTGGTGGCGACGCGGCATATCCTCGAAGACAACCCGAAGGCCAAAGTCCTCATGCTCAGCATGCACTCGGAAGACACCTGGGTGCGACAGGCTCTCGACGCTGGTGCGCGTGGCTATATGCTGAAGAACGCAGTCGACATGGAGTTAGTTACAGCCATTCGGCGGGTGGCTGCAGGCGAGGAGGTGCTTGATCCCCAGATCGCGCGCCGCGCCACGCTGAAGGGCGAGCGCGAGACAGGGCTCACGGTCCGCGAACTTGAGATACTGCAGCTCATCGTGGGCGGATTGTCGAACAAAGAAATCGCTGCGCAGCTTAACCTGAGTGCGAACACCGTGGCAGTGCATCGCGCCAACATAATGGATGCGTTGGGAATTCATAAAACCGCCGAACTGGTGGTCTATGCCATCCGTAATGGGCTGGTCAACATTCCCTAGGATCGGCATCCAAGTTGCTTATTTTCTGCAGTTTACGAATTGACGCCATGGTGGTGCCCCGAGGCCTTGAAACGTTATTGAGCACTTAGTACATTTGGGCTATTGTGGCGTTAGGGGATCCCCAGCTATCTTAGACTTGCGAGGCCGAATCAACCCTTCGAAAGCTTCGCGCTCTTCTGGAGCAAGTTTCGAGTTCTTGTGGTCCCATCCCACGAAAGACTCGCAATTTGCTCCAATTTTTTGTCCCGCCGGTCGCATCTTCGAACTGCACCACTGATTTGCCCTAACTGACTGCGCTGTCAGGCTCGGCAAGGCAATGCCGTAACTGATGGCGCAACCCAACCGTGGTGCCAACAATAACCATTTAGTACAGTTGATCACCCATCGTGCACTATAATTTGGTTCGTCTGAAAGCGGCACTCTTCAGGCCCCATTTATGCGAAATCATCTGCTGTCAGCGGTGCTCACCCTGGCCACAATTTGCAACGGCCAGACCGGTCTTCAACGCCCGCCGATTACCGGCATCTCTCACGTGGCGTTTTATAGCAGCAATCTAGTAGCAGCGAAACAGTTCTACGCTGGCCTGTTGGGCTTGGCCGTGGATCAGTCGCGCCCCAACGTGTATCACGTCGGTGTGCAGTCGGTGGAGTTAGAACCAGTGCCAGCAAATCACGGGCACGACTTGATTTCTCATGTCGCTTTCGCAACTCCAGACGCGGAAGGAGTGCGCAAATATCTTGCGAGTCATGGAGTGACGGTGCCCGAGCACTCTAGCACCGGCGGCGACGGAACGGTGTGGTTTGCGATGAAAGATCCAGAAGGAAACCCCATCGAGTTTGTGCAGGTCCGTCCGGGGCTTACCACCAGGAGCGCAGAGGTACCTGTCTCGAAGGTCATGATCCATGCGGGTTTCGTGGTGCATGACCGCGCGGCTGAGGATAAGTTTTACAAAGACCTTCTTGGCTTTCATCTGTACTGGCAAGGCGGCATGAAGGATGACGAAATGGATTGGGTGGACATGCAGGTCCCGGACGGCACGCAATGGCTGGAGTACATGCTGGTGCGGGGAACCGAGCAGCCGTCACACAGGACGCTGGGGATTTTGAATCATATTGCATTGGGTGTCCCTGAGATGAGCGAGGCCGCGCGTTTGTTGAAGACGCGTGGCTGGAAGCCAACTGACGACGAGAAACAGCAGATCGGTAAAGATGGCAAGTGGCAATTGAATTTGTATGATCCCGACGGCACACGGGTGGAGTCGATGGAATTTACACCCGTGCAGACACCGTGCTGCGCTCCCTACACTGGCCAGCACCCTCACTAGGACTTAGTTGTTTTTTGACCGCCCAGGAGGCTCCAAATGGTTACACGACGTGGTTTTTTACAGCTCACCGCTGCCGGAGTAGGAACGCTGGCTCTTCGCAATATCGCGATCGCCGCCAACACTCGCATCCCGCTAGGTGTGCAACTTTACACCGTGCGCGAACAGGCAGAGAAAGACCTGGGTGCAGTCCTGGCTCATATCAGCATGATCGGCTACACCGAAGTCGAGACCTACTGGAACGTATATACACATCCGGCGAAAAAGTTGCGGAGCATGATTGTCGACAACGGACTGAGCGTGCCCAGCGGCCACTTTAATTACGACGGCCTTGATACGAAACTCGACTACGCCAAGGAGCTGGGAGTGCAATACGTAATCTGCCCCATGCTTCCCAAGGACATGTGGACCTCTGCCGACGGCTTCAAGAAAGCGGCCGCGCAGTTCAATATCTGGGGCGAGCAGGTGCAGAAGTTGGGCATGCAGTTCGGTTTTCACAATCACAACTACGAGTTCCAGAAGTTCGGCGATACCACCGGCTTCGATATTCTGACGCAAAACACGGATGCAAAGCTCGTGTGTCTCGAAATGGACTGTTACTGGATTACGCAAGCCGGCCAGGATCCAGTCGCGATGCTGAAGAAATATGGCAGCCGCATTCAGTTGCTGCATCTCAAGGATCGCGAGGCCGGCTTCCCGACAACGCAAATGCTGGGTCCGGATGCCGAGCACATCACCGAAGTCGGCAGCGGCACCATCGACTGGAAGGCGGTCATAACCACCGCTGAACAGACGGGCGTGAAGCATTATTTCGTTGAACGAGACAACGGCAGCACTCCAGCCTTCGAAAGCCTGCGCCTCAGCTATCAATATCTGTACAAACTGCTCAAATGAGCTCTGATCGGTCTCGCAGTCCGGGCACAGCATGAAACGTCAGCCTGCAGCGCGATCGTCAACCACTGCAGCCAGCTTCTTTTGAGGCCTCGTGATGCGACGGAAGTACACGGTTCTAATCGGCGTTTTATTGTTCGCTACGCTGGTGCCGGCGATCTTCGCCGGGGACCAGAAGCCCACTCTGCTGGTGGACGCGGACAACCGGGTCTCCATCAGCCTTGATGGCGAGTGGCATGCGGTTGTCGATCCCTACGACAACGGGTACGTCGACTTCCGCATGCAGGCCCGTCCCGATGGCTACTTTCTCAACGACAAGCCTGGGACGAGCAACAAACTGGTGGAATACGATTTTGCGAAGTCGCCGACGCTGAAAGTACCCGGCGACTGGAATTCGCAACGCGACACGCTGTTCCTCTACGAAGGTACAGTCTGGTACGAGAAGGATTTCCAGTATCAGCGCAAGCCCAATACCCGCACATTTCTACATATTGGCGCGGCGAACTATCTGGCTGGCGCGTTCGTCAATGGCAAGAAAGCCTGCGAGCACGAGGGCGGCTTCACTCCCTTCGACTGCGAGATCACGAGCCTTGTTCACGACGGCGGCAATTTCGTAGTGATCCGTGTCAACGACCAACGAAGGCGCGACGGCGTTCCTACGCTGAACACTGACTGGTGGAATTACGGCGGGCTGACCCGCGACGTGTCGCTGATCGAGACGCCGGAAACGTTTGTCGATGACTATTCGCTGCAACTGCAAAGAGCGGCTGACTCGACGATCGCCGGATGGGTCCACGCGGTTGGCGCCAGCGCAGGAAGTCAAGTCACGGTGAAGATCCCCGAACTGAATCTCGCGCAAACTGCGCCCATCGATGCACAGGGACGCGCGTCGTTTTCACTCAAGGTGACGAATTTGCAACGCTGGTCGCCGGAGTCCCCAAAACTCTATGACATCGAGATCAGCACAGGCAAAGACCACCTGAAAGACTCGATTGGCTTCAGGACCATCGAAGTGCAGGGTGACAACATCCTGCTGAACGGCAAGCCAGTTTTTCTGCGCGGAGTTTCCATCCACGCCGAAGCGCCGTATCGTTCAGGCCGCGCGTGGAGCGAGCAGGACGCCGAGACGCTGTTGGGATGGGCGAAAGAACTGGGAGCGAATTTCGTGCGTCTTGCGCATTACCCGCACGATGAGCGCATGACGCGGCTCGCCGACCGCATGGGAATCCTGGTATGGTCTGAGGTCCCGGTTTACTGGATGATTGAGTGGGAGAATCCCGCGACACTGGCCAACGCCACTAACCAGTTGCAGGACATGATTCGGCGTGACCGCAACAAGGCGTCGGTCATCCTGTGGTCGGTGGCCAACGAAACGCCGAACACTCCGGCACGGCTCACGTTTTTGAAAAGCCTGATCGCCACCGCGCGCGCTGAGGATCCCAGTCGCCTGGTGACGGCGGCCCTGCTGGTAACGACCTCACCAGATTCTCCCGAGGGTATTCGCACCAAGGTCATCGACGATCCCTTGGGTGAGTACCTGGATGTGCTGGGGTGCAACGAGTACATAGGCTGGTACGAAGGCACGCCGGAATTGGCACAACGCACGCGGTGGACGTCGAAATACAATAAGCCGCTGATCATGAGCGAGTTTGGCGGCGACGCCAAGTTCGGCTTACACGGCACACCTGACCAGCGTTGGACGGAAGAATACCAGGAGAGCATCTATCGCCAGCAAATAGCGATGCTCAAGCAGGTTACGTTTCTGCGCGGAATCAGCCCGTGGATCCTGATGGATTTTCGTTCACCACGGCGAACCTTGCCGGAGATTCAGGACTTCTATAACCGCAAGGGCCTGATATCAGATCAGGGACAAAAAAAGAAAGCCTTCTTCGTTCTTCAGGAGTATTACAACAGCCTCGCGTCGCCGTCAAAATGACGCGTGCGTTACTTCTTCGCAGTCGCTTCGCCGGCATTTATGACCAGCGGCACGTCCACGGTGCCAATCTGCTGGGATGGGCGATCCATCACACCCAAGCGTACGTTGTAGGCTCCGGGCGGCAGGGTCATCTCCTGCTGTGCTGGAATCCCATTATTCATCACGGTTTCATAAGCCGCGGCCTTGATCGTTCCGTCAAGCGTGTCGGATGCGTGGCCGACTTCCTTGCCGTCTTTGTCATAGGCGATGGCGATGCAGTCTAAGACGATGCGCTTGCGCTGGTCCGCAACGTCAGTGAATGTGACACCGTTGGGATTGACGATGTACTGGATGCGAACGTCTTTGTGGGCCGCATCGGGTGGCAACACGGTCGCCGTTAAGAACAGCATCGTGGATTGTGGCATCCCAGGCTGGAGTGCGCCTCGCAGGGCAGCGGCTCCCTTTTCCACCGGAACCGCCTTCTGCGGCGATGAGTAATATCCCCTGCGATAGGAGAGCTTGGCATTGGGCTGGGCGGTCTTCACCTCGATGCGATGGAATGCGCTCTGCGGATCGATTTTGTCCGGGGTGTAGGCGAGCGTGTAATAGGTCGAACCGTCGTCAATGCTGCGCTCCATGGCACGTCGCAGATCGTTCGTGCCGAGAAACGCTTCGCCTCCGGTTTCCTCGGCTATTTCCTTCATGGTGGAACGCTCGTCGGAGTACGTGAAAGTCTGGCTTGCGAGCAAGTCCCCGTATCCGCTCGCGTTCTGGGGGTTTATATAGGTGTCCGCTTCCATGGTGCTGTTGCTGATGTCCACGCCCCGCCCTTGCAATCCGCGAACGTCAACTGGATACACTGCGACGCGAGACTTGGCCATCAGCGCACCTGCATTCGCTAAGGAAGACGTGAAGCTGGTCGAGTTCCGCCACGGTTGCGTTTCCATTTTCGGATCGGCTTCAATCCGTATCGGAAAACTGCTGGAGAGCCAAATCACGTTCTTGCGGCCAGGATACCCCGAGACTGCGCGAGATAAGGATTCGAAAGCGGACAAAGTGAACTTAGCCCGGTCCGCGATCTGAAAGCTTTCCAGATCGTTAATCTGTGTTTGCCTCGCCTGTATCGTTGCTTGTGCGACTTGATTGTCGGACAAGCTGCCGGGTGCACTCGCCATCGACTCCGCGACAATATATTGGGCCTGCCCTTCGGTATGCTGACGCTGCGCTTCAGTAGTGAGCACGTGGGAATGCGCGGGCATCATGCTCTCCGCCGCCTTGACCAGTTTTTCGGGATCATCGGTAAAGCCCTGCACCATTGCCAACTTGTTGGTGAGCACATAGAGAGCGACAGGCCGGCCATTGGGAGCAGCGTGCAACAATTTGAGCAGCTCGGTTCGCGCATACTCCTGGGCAGCGGTGGGCGTATTCAAAAGATCGAACAATACGATCGTCCAACTGTCGGCGGTGGCTTCGTTGGGATGATTCGAGTAGGTGTGAGGGGGAAGTTTCGGCGCGGTCGCGTCGACAGTCGTCGCTTGATTGACAGGTTTTCCGACGTGAGCCTCAAATACATGAACAACCTGGGGCTTCCCGTCTTGCAGCACGGTGAAGTCAGATTGGTTGAGACCTGGGATAGGACGTCCCTGCTTGTCGGTGACAACCACGTCAACCTGCACCAGTCGCGAGGTGGATCGGAACACTGGGTTGGTCGGAGTTCCCTCGGCCTGAGGGAGAGAGGGCTGCAAACGAGATTCAGGGGCGGGCGTTGCAGGAGCAGGTACGCTCGCAGCAAGAGTTGTGTTTCTCGACGACGATTCGCCAGTCGATATCGAGGCCTCAGACTCAGAGTGAGCCACAGACGAGTCTGCGCTCGGAGGAGCGGGCGCCGCCTTCGCGCTCTGCACTGCCTGCGCTTTGGACCATGCCAGGGAATAGACCTTGTCGAGGTAGAGAACATAGACACACATCAAGTTGTAGGTGTCGGTGTAGACGGAAGGATCGAGCACCGTCCGCGCGAGACGAACCTGCTCAACTTTTCCGGGCGGATTGATTGTGGCGTACGCGACAGAATGGATCACGATTGCCGGGATGTTCGCATCTTCAAAAGCCCGCGCCTCAGTGGCCGGAATGTCGTTAATCTCTCTTGGGTTCTCTGGAGAATTGAGACTACGCCCGGCAATGGGTAGGACCTTGCTCAAAGTCGAGGGTTCGTGCGCGGTTTCTCTTAGCACAGGTTTTTGCCCCACCGTCGCCATGCGCGAGGTGTCGGGGCTGGGGAATGCATAGGCTGCGGGCGTTCTGCCCACCTTGTCAATCTGGATCATCCCCCGGATCTGGGCGCGTTGATCGCTGGTTAGCTGCTTCAGATACCAATTGGCTCCCGCGAATCCGTGATCATGCCCGGCAAACGCCGCAAACACCAGCGTCTGACGATGAGGAGCCGAATTCAGAGACTCCGCCAGCAACGGGAGCATGACTGGTCCGCCCCAATCGACCATCGCCTCTTCGCCATGAGCTTTCGAGTCCAAGCGGGTCGCAATCACGATCGCTCCCGGCTCTGGTCCGGGTATCGTGCAGATGATGTTGGGAAGCTCTTCGTCCGGGACGGCCTGCTCCTCAATCTGGTCAGGGCCGCATCCAGCAGCCTTAAACTGAGCGTGAATGGCGGCGACGCGGTCTTTGTCCGTGGCGGGTACCGTCTGCAATCGCTTGTCAATAACCGATTGGTCGATGCGCAAGTACGTGAGATTGTCGGCGAAACAGGCGATGACAAGAATCAACGGTAAGAATAGTTTGAAAACGCGATGCAACAAGATGTACCTCGTGAGCGCAGCCGTAGCAGCAACACATATAGGCTAACACCAAGTCGGGTATAGAGTTGTCTCGGGTACGCTGTGGTTGGAAGGAGTCGATCTTCGGCGCGGAAAACCGCCCCGCTGGACAAGTTCTTCTGTCAGCGCCCGGCTGCGGACGGGTTCTCCAGAGGATATGGGATTGACGCCGCACCAAGAATCAACCCCGAGCTTGGATTCTGAACTACCACGACAGCACGCAGGCTCTGCTTCTTCCAATCGAATTTGGCAGGGAAATTCACGGTCGTCTCGAACTTGCCATCCGAGGTGCTTCCGAGCGATTTCAACTCGCGAACCACAGCACCGTGTTTGAGCACACGTCCACCGTTTTCGCCGCCACGCACGTTCGTCGTGAGGTCGTCTTCCGTGATAGCCAGCAGCACGCGCTGCCGTCCATGGCTGGAGTCCTCAACATTGACTTGTAGCTTCTCAGGCGATAGAAACCGCAAGGAAACGGTCGACGGTTTTGGACGGCTGGAAGCATCGGCAATCAGTCGGCGCACGCCTGCGGCGTTGTTGCCAACGCCCTGGAGATGGCCATCTATCACGATTTGTGGCGTATAGGCGCTCGCCAGGTGAAGCTGTTGGACGTAGTCGTTCTGACGCTGGGTGAAAATGGAAGACGAGAAACGGTCGGTCCATCCCTGAGAATTCCAGTACTCGACGTGTTCTCCCAGCAGGATGAGTTCTGCGTTTCCCGCTACCCGCTGGTGAGTTAGTTCGACGAGTAGGGCGTCGGCGGGTGGGCAACTGGAGCAGCCTTCGGACGTAAAAAGTTCAACCACGACAGGCTGCTGCGCCGAAACTGATGCCGGAACCAAGCCCACGAAAGCGATGATCGCGAGGACGGTGGCAAGCAACTGCAAGGTTCTTGTGCGCATACCACATCAGATGCCTGACCGCGAGTTTTGTAGCGGGTAACCAGAAAAAACCAGGGCGTGGCGCTTCCCGGGGCCAACTACGAAATCTTCAGTCGGTTGGAATCAAACCAGTCCCAAGTCCGCCTGAGACCCTCGTCAAGTGGGGTTTTAGGCTCGAAGCCCAACATACGATGGGCTTTTTCGATGCTCGCGTAGTTGCGCAAGATCTCTCCCGCTCGCGCCGGCAGGTGTCGAATATCAAACGTCAGATGGGGAAGAACTTGCTGCATCGTGGCCAGCAGGTCGAGGATCGATGTTTCGCGTCCAGACGCGATTTGAAACACTTCGCCCGGTGTGTCAGCCTCGTCCGCAAGAAGGATTGCATCCACCAGATCGTCCACGTAAATAAAGTCGCGCGTTTGCTGGCCATCGCCGTAGATGACGAGGGGCTCGCCCTTCATAAGGTTTTTGAAATACTGAGCCACAACGCTGCCCTTGTGGTACGAACGCGGGCCGTACACATTGGAAAACCGCAAAGCGACGGTGTTCAAACCAAACGACCCAAAGAACGCCGAACAATAAGCTTCCCCTGCGAGTTTGCCTGCCCCGTAGGGAGAAACCGGTTTTGGCACCATGCCTTCGTGTACGGGAGGCTCCTGTTCGCCCAGAATCGCGCCACCGGTCGAGGCAAATATCACTTTCTGGACGCCAGCAAGGCGGCACGCCTGCAGGACGTTGAGGGTTCCGGCAGCGTTGATCTGGAAATTCAATTCTGGTTGGGAGACTGATTCGATCACCCGGGTATGCGCCGCCAAATGCACCACCACGTCGATTCCTTGGCACACTTCTTGCAAGGCCACGGCATCGCGAATGTCGCCCACGTGCAAGTCGACATCGAAGCGCTGAATGTCGTCGCGCCTACCCAGGCTGAGATCGTCGAGCACTCGAATGCGCGCGCCGCGGCCTGCCAGGCGCGACACAAGATTGACACCGATAAAACCGCAGCCACCGGTCACCAGATAAGATTTCATAAGAGCGTATTCGATCGTCCTTGCGGTCGCCGCAACGGAACTTCCTTCAGTTCGAAGCCCCCTGCGCTGGTCCTGGGCCCGCAGGTACGAGCCTGCCTTCGCGCAGAAGATAATCGACTCCCCGCCAGCGAATCGTCTTCCGGCGAAAGCTGACCAGCCAAATGTACAAAGCCATTGCGTCCCACACCGGGATTAGAGGGAATTGTTTCCACAGACCCTTCTGTTTCATTCCCCACGTGCCAATCAACCAGGCCATCGCTATCCTGCAGGCGAGGTAGCCTCCGAAATAAGCGACCGCAACTGCGACCGAAGGATGCACCATCACTGCTACCAACGCCCACGGCAGTCCCCATGTAAACAGCAAACCCACATGGCCCCAGGGACGCATATGACGCATTACCGTCATCCAGCGAACCCGCTTCTCGAGAAGTTCTTTGAGGGAGTGGAAGTCGGCGACTGTCTGCACAACGTAGGGGAGGAGCTTAACATCCAGGCCCTGCTCGGATGCGAGGCGACCAATGTAAAGGTCGTCGGCGGGACGGCTTTCGATCAATTGATAGCCGCCAAAACCCGAGATATTCTTTCGCGTCGTGACGATGGTTTGCGACAACGTAAATTTGGTTCCGTCCAATTGCCACGCGGCCATGATTCCGGCGAAGAAATCGGAAATCATCGAAATGGACTGAAGCTCTTCGAGAAGAGAGTTTTCCTTGGTCGACGCGTAAAGGCACGTGGCCGCGCCGACCTTGGGATCGCGGAAGGGCGACACTACGGACCGCAGGTAGTCGGTTCGCACGCGCACATCGCCGTCGGTGATCACGAACAAATCATGCTCCGCCTCGTTGGTGAGCCGCACCAGCCTCGCCACCTTGTCGTTGATCGCATCCCGGTCGGAGCCGAACAGCAAACGAATTCGACGCTCGGGAAAGTCGCGGATCAATCGTTCTAACACGGGTAACGCGGGATCGCCCGGGTCGACGCAGAAGACTATCTCGTAGTCAGGATAGTCCTGGCGGCAGAAGCTGGCGTAATTCTCGTACGCCTCGATGTCGAGATTCTTAATCGGCTTCAGGCAGCTCACCGGGGGCGTAAAGTCGAGATTCGGTGGGTATCGCCGTTTGGCGTCCAGGAAGAAATGGATTGTGCTGTAGAGAACGATGAAGTAATAGATGAAGGGGACAGCAGCAATGGCGAGGACCATTGATTCAAGAAGCGTCAACTTATTGCACTCCTCGGACTAATTGACCATTTCACGGATTGAACGTATCGGTGCTGCTCGCCAGTTACGTGGGACATTCAATCGTGGCAGCCACTTACGCGACGTTGATCTGGCACAACCAGAATAACAAACATTGCCAGATTCCGCTCAGGCCCGCAATGGGCTGGGTACATCCGGTAAAATCAAAAGCAATGAGTCCCAGTGAAGATCTTCAAAACGTGCCGTTGGAAACGCCTGCAGATCTGCAGACCGGAATACCGCAATCCTTGGAAGATCGAGAACACAGAAGCAGCCTCGAGCACCACAAGCATCCCACCCGGCTCCTCTTTAAGACCCGGCTTTTGATCCTGGTCATCGTCATCTTTGGCCCGCTTGGCAACGTGATGTTGGGCAAAGGTATGAAGCGAATCGGCACAGAGACCTCATGGGCCATCGGCGACCTCTTGCATACGTTAACTCGGATCCTCTCTTCCGGATACATTTGGCTTGGGGTCGCTTCGCTGCTGACGTTTTTCGTCGCTTACTTGCTGGTTCTTACCTGGGCAGACTACAGCTATGTCCAGCCCGCCTCCGCCATCTCCTACGCCGTTGTCGCCCTGTTGAGCTACTTCCTACTTGGAGAAATTATTTCTCCCCTCCGTCTTGCCGGCATCGCTGTTATCTGCCTGGGGGTATTCGTGGTCGGGCGAACACATTCCCATACTGCGGAAAGGAAGTCGCATTGAAGGAATTTATCTGTCTGTTTCTCGTCGTGTTCGCCGGGACCGGTGGGGAGCTTTGCATCAGTCGCGGCATGAAGACGGTCGGCGAGGTCCACGACTTTCGGCCAGCTGCTGTGTCGCGTTTTCTTTTGCGGGCGATGCGGGTAGGCTGGGTCTGGCTCGGCATCGGGATGATGACCCTGGCCTTCTTCTCGCTGCTTACCATGCTATCGACCGAAAACGTAACCTTCGTGCTTCCGGTTACGGCGTTGAGCTACGCCGCGGGCGCCCTCGGGGCAGTAGTGTTCCTGAAGGAACGAGTAAGCCCGCAGCGGTGGTTGGGCCTTCTGGTTATCTGCATCGGCGTGACACTTGTCTGGTTGAGCCGCCGATAGATAGGTAGGCCGCAGCGCGACGGCAGAGTTGCCCCCGAAGCCGCGGCCAGATGCTCAAAATCCTTGATTAATAAACCGGACTCTGTTCCATCGCCACCTTGGGGCGTTCGCCGCGGTGAGCGTTGTGAGGATTTCGCCAATTCACCGTCGGCGGGAATTGCGACGCGTCGATGCGATCCTTGTAACGAATCGCGATGTTGATCATCGAATCCAGCAAGGAATTCGACAGCAGATGAGGCTGCAAACCCAACTTGAGCAGGCTTGAGTGTTTCGCGTTGTAGTAATGACTTTCAGCCTCGACTCGAGGGTCGGGCAAATGCTCGATCTCCACCTTCAGCCCGATTTCCTTACCGCTGTCCCGGACCATCTGCGCTAGTTCCAAAATATTGAATTGTTCGGTGAACTGGTTGAACACCCGGAACTCGCCGGGCTTCGCCGGGTTGAGGCAGGCGATTTCGATGCAGCGGACGGTGTCGCGAATGTCCAGGAAGCCGCGAGTCTGGCCGCCCTTGCCGTACACCGTCAGGGGATATCCTAGAGCAGCCTGAGCGCAGAAGCGGTTCAACACCGTTCCAAAGACCTCGTCATAATCGAAGCGGTTAATTAGGGCTTCGTCCATCATGACTTCATCGGTCAGGGTTCCGTACACGACGCCCTGGTTCAGGTCAGTGGCGCGGATTCCCCAGGCTTTGCAGGTGAACGCGATGTTATGGCTGTCGTGCACCTTGGAGAGGTGATAGAACGATCCGGGCTGCTTGGGGAAGGGAAGTCGGTCCTTACGCCCATTGTGCTCGATTTCGATGTAACCCTCTTCGATATCAATGTTGGGAGTACCGTATTCCCCCATGGTGCCGAGCTTCACCAGGTGACAGTCGGGCGCGAACTCTTCGATCGCATAGAGCAGATTCAAAGTCCCAGTCACATTATTGACCTGGGTGAAAACCGCATGTTTGCGGTCGATCATGGAATAAGGCGCAGACCGCTGCTCGGCAAAATGCACGATCGCTTCCGGCTCGACGTTGCGGACGAATGTGGACAGGAATTCGTAGTCGGTAACATCACCGACAAACGACTCGATCGTCTTGCCGGTGAGCTGGTTCCAGACGGCCAACCGGTCGCGCAACGGGCGTATAGGCGTGAGCGTCTGGGCTCCAAGTTCGTAGTCCCATTGACGGCGCGCAAAATTGTCCACGACTGCGACGGTGTGTCCTTTTTCGGACAGATACAGGGCTGTCGCCCAACCGCAGTATCCATCGCCACCCAGAACGGCGATCTTCATAATTATTTTTCTCCTCGGAATAAGGCCAAATCAGGCCGTTCGTGACCTAATCAGTACTACTAGAGTGCCTTAATACCCAGCCAAGTTGCAAGAAACGCCAACGGAACCTCGTTTTTTGGTGTTGAATGGCGAAAAATCACGGTCGGATTTTTCCCGGAGCGATGGCTTGATTGGCTATCAGAACCTTGCCTCCGGTGGCCGTCACCGTGTGCAGACTCTCGGCCCCCACCAAGCCCTGGAGGCGAGGCAATGCCGCATCCCGAGTCACAAGGTACTTCACATCCGGCCGGGCCCAAAGTTCCAGAAATCTTTCGTCATCTATGAAAACATCGGGGGCACCGGGTGCGTAGGAGCCATACACGAGGTTGTAGTACCGGCCATTCAGGAGCAGTGCCGTCTTCTGGCTGGTGTAAAACAACACCGACGAAAACCCATAATAGTGGCGGTCGAAGATCAGCGTACCTTGCGGAGATTGCTCTAATGCCTCCGCGATGGGCCGCGACGAAAGGAATGGATCGAACGCGACCATGGCCAGACGCGCGGCGTGAAAGAACAGAACCATCATCAAAGCCGCAGCGATGAGTGCGTGCTGGCTTCGCGCCCGAAGCGTTCCGAACATTCCGACGCAGAAGGCGATGGCAGCCACTGCGAGCGGGAGCCGAAGATACGCAAACGATTGCAGCGTAAGATCCTCCATGTGGCCGAGCGATAGAGTGTAGGCTCCCGGATGCGAGCCGAGTGCGGATGAGATGTCCCCCGGCACTGGCACATTGCGCACGGCAATGAGGATGGCAATGGCTGCAAACGCAGCGCATCCCGTAATCACTGTCAGGGCGCGGGTCCCGCGCGTAATCCACGCACCTCCCGCCGCGATCGCCGATCCCAGCAGCAAGGCCATCGCCGGATAGCAAGGCATCGAGTAATACTCTTGCGTGGTCGAGAAGGTGAAGAAAATCAGCACGAAGCCGATCCAGCACAGCGCCAGAAGGCGGGTGCGGCCTGCTCGGTCCACCGGCTTGTACGCCATCTTGAAAACGGCGGGGAAGTACACGCTCCACGGAAACAGCCATGCCAGGTGGAACAGCCAAAAGTAGATGCGAGGAACCGTGTTGTAGTCGCGGGGATAGCGAAGGTTGAGGAAGCGCAACAACTGCTCGTTGATGAAGAAGAACCACAGGAAGCCGTGGTACTCCCCCGGAACGCTGCGCGGCGTGAAGTCGAAATACGGCGGATTGCGAAGCGTCGCCAAAACATGCCAGGGAGCCGCAATCAGCAAAATGATCGCCGCTCCCATGAACGGGTGAAGGCGCTTCCAAGTCCGAACCGAAAAAAGTTGGCGCGTGATCGCGAGGTAAATCAAACCCGCAGCTACCGGGAAGACCACGCCAATCAGGCTCTTTAGCAGCAAGCCGGTTCCGAGGCTCGCCGCCAGAATGTAAGCCCACGCGCGAGGGTGAGGCTCATCGTCGTCGAGAACGCGCAGCAGCGCCCACATTGCGAGAGCGATCGTCAGCGTAAGCATGACATCGGGAATAAGCACCCGTGTGAACAGCCACAACCCGATGCAGGTCGACATGCATAGACCGGCATAGAATCCTGCGCGTCTTCCGAATGCCCAGACGCCGAACGCCGCTGTCAGCCAGCAGAGAGCAATCGACGACAGCGCAACCGGAATGCGCGCGGCCCAGTCGTACACTCCGAAAATTTTGTAGGAGATCGCTATCAGCCAGTAGATGAGCGGCGGCTTTTCAACATAGATGACGCCGTCCAGGCGTGGCGTGACCCAGTCGCCGGAGGTGACCATGTTGCGGGCAATTTGAGCCTGCACTGCGTCAACATCATCCTGCAGCGAGGGCGGAGAGATCATGCAGCCGAGATACACAGCTGCGGCAAACAGGATAACCATGATGTACACGTGCCGATTTCGACTGAAGAAGCCGTCGGAGGGAACTTCTACCCGCCCGTCCACAACAGCTTGATTGGCTATGCTGCTACCTGATTGGTTGGGGCGAATCTCGTTTCCTAAGGGCATCGTAGAATATTGGCGGACGAGCCAGCTGGGATTTTGCGGTTAGAAACCGCATGTGCTATTTCTCGAAAGCTGGACTGTATCTAATGATACAGGCGCGCGTCCATTCAAGGACGGGGCCCTGTTATAGCATGGTTCTGCGATCTTGCGTGATTCGCCGCAACCTGAATCGACGTGGCTCTAGTGCTTTCGGGAAAGGGACAAGAATCGATGTCGCACTTGGGGGCAAAGCCCATGCCCCTTACGATCGCGGGCTTAACCAGAACCATGGCGTTCGGCGAGTTTCTCTCGCAGGCGTTTGCCGCGTTTCGTGCTGACAAGGTGCGCGCCACCATGACGGCGTTGGGCATGGTCATCGGAACCAGTTCGCTAATACTGGTAGTGACCATCGCCATGTCAGGAAAGCAGTACGTGCTTGCCCAGATCGAAAACATCGGCACCAACCTGGTGTGGGCGGAGTACGAGGGCCTGGTCAATGCCGGCGCAAACGCGTCGGTGAAAGACTATTTGACGTACGACGACATGGTCGCTGCCGAGCAACAGGTGCCCGAGATCAAAGCTGCCACCCCTGTCCTCAATCTTCACGAGCGCATCGCCGCGGGCGGCGTTAAGGAACTGGACATCTTGATCCTTGGGGTCGAGCCCAGCTACAAAGAAGTCCGACGGATGCGTGTGGTCACGGGGAGGTTCTTCGACGAACAGGATTCCGAGCTATTTAATAAGGTCTGCCTGATCACGCAGAAATTTGCCGAGGTCCACTACGGCGGCAGTGAGCTAGCTCTTGGGCAGCGGCTCAAGATCGTCGGCGTACCCTTCGTGATCATTGGTACTTTCCGCGAGAGCATGGAGACATTCGGCCGGTCCGAGATCCAGGACGACACCATCCTGATTCCCTACACCGTGGCGCGCCGCCTTGCTGGTACCCAGTCGATCAACCAGATCTACTTCACAATGTTCAACAGTGACAGTGTGCCCGCCGGCACGCAGGAGATTCAGCGGGTTATCAAATCGCGACATCGCCCGGAGTCGGAGTACAAGGTCGATAACCTCACGGATGTGCTCCAGGTCGCCGAGAAAACCGCCAACGCGTTCACGATCATTCTTCTGCTGTTTGCAGTAGTTACGCTGATTGTGGGTGGTGTGGGAATCATGAACATCATGCTGGCCACGGTCAGCGCACGCATCCGGGAAATCGGCATCCGCAAGGCTGTGGGAGCAACCCGGATCGAGATTGAATTGCAGTTTCTTGCCGAGGCAGTACTCATCTCGCTGGTCGGTGGAATCATCGGCACGCTCTTGGGTCTGGCGATCCCGTTGTCGCTGCGGCTCTTCACCGACGTCTACATGCCGATTCCTTTTCTCGCTGCGTTGATCGCCATCGTGGTCTCGTGCTCAGTAGGAATCGGGTTTGGCGTGCTGCCTGCCAAATTGGCCGCAAAGCTGGATCCCATCGAATCGCTAAGGTATGAGTAGCTTACCGGCGTCCGACTGATGCCGGAAGTTGAGGCGACACTCGCTCTGGATCAACCTGATCGCGACGGGACCTGATTACCGCTTTACCGGCACAACCGCCATCTTTGACTTGGCTGCCCCGTCACCGTTGGATCTACCGTTACCATTTGAGGTCGGGAAAATGAAGTCCTCGATTTCATCGATCCGCCGGTCGGCGTCGTGGTATCCGATATCAATCAGCGCCCGCGTATATTTAGGCGTGAACAGCAGGTAGCTCATCAGGTCAGAGCACGACGATGCATCCCTTCCCAAACCATTCACAAAATACTGGATCAGGTAGGGCATGTCTTTCTGGTGCTCGTGTGCCAGTTGCGACAGATCCACCGACGGCGTGACGAGGAATGTCTCCAGGGGGCGCATGTGTTCGCATCCTTCTTTGCCAGATTGGGTGATATGGCCCTCGCGGAGCAACTTGTTGATACGGTCAAGGTGCTCGATGTCCGTGGCAAGGTGGTCCAGGAACATCACGTTAAAGATGACTCCCATGACCTGCGCCAACGAAGGTTCGGTGTCGCTCGAAGCCTCTTCCTGATGTTCAAGGCTCTGGCCGCGGGCCCCAATCCCAAACACCCTCTGCGCACCCAGGCGAATGATCGGACTGAGTGGTTGTTGCAGGCGCAGGCAGCCATCCCCGAAAAATGCTGTGCCTCGCGCCGTCTTGAGCCGTACCGGTTGAAAGACCAGGGGAATCGCTGCCGACGCGCACACGTGGTCGGTCGTGATCTTCGTGGCCAGCGTGACGCGCCGGCTTCGGTTCCACATGGGGTGGCCCTTCACCCCCTGAATAAAGAGGTAGCTCTTGCCCGAGTTGTAATTGGTCGCGGAAATGGCCACCGCATAAAGGTGTCCGCGCCTGATGTTCTGCTGGATTTGGTCGCAGTCGAGATGCGCATTGAGAAAATGCCGCAGCGGGGTCGCGTCGAGGAAAGACCGTGCATTACCTCCACCAAGCACTGCTCCAAACGAAAGATCCATGATCCAGGTAAACGAATTGCGTGCCTGGGCAAAAACATCGCAGCGAAAAATGTCGGTAGGTCGCAGCTCGGCCCAGAGCTTTGCAAGGACCTTCGTGGCAATGGAAAATTCGTCACAACCAACCGCCAGGGCACAACCATTCACCGCTCCGGCGGATGAGCCTCCAATGATCGGGAAGGGATTACCGTGCGCCTGGACACTTCTTAGCTCACCGATGCGCTTCAGAACACCTGCCTGGTAAGCGCCGCGAGCGCCACCGCCTGTCATTACGAGACCGAGAGCGTTGTCCATCAGATTCCTCTCCCCAGAGTTACCATTCACCGTCCCGATTGTACGTTCACGAAGCTGTGGAAAACCGATTTGCGATCGTGAAGCTTGAGCGGACAGCTTGTAAGATAGACGACTGCGCTCATGGACTCTGCGTCGTAGATCACTGCGGAACGGTTGCGATGCCAGCGAAGGAGACTGGACTGTTCGTGTCGGTCATGCCCGGTGTTCGTTTCGGCGCCGATTAGCTCTCCGCTCCGAAGTGCTGTAGCGGCTACTGCTTCGTGTCCGCGCATGGTGTTTTCTCGTGCACGCGCGCATGAATAAGCGGCAATTCAAATTCACAGGACGTCCCGCCGTGGTTGCAACGAAACGTCCCAGTTGTTCAACGGCTGTTCTCACTTCCCCATCGCAGGAAAATGGTTTTAATCCGCCGTCAGCTTTTGACGACTAGGCGGTCACTGGAATGACACGCGGTTTCGGTTTCCGTACGGTGCTCTTCACCTTACGCGCACCCTTGACCGGCGCCTTTTTCATTTCTGGACGCTTGGTTACGGATTCGATCACGGCCTTCTCGGCCTCGACGAAGCTCCGGAAGCCTTCGCGAGTCAGGTCCGGAATTTCCCGGTAAGGAACAGCCGGCATCATCTTTGCTGCGGTTCCGGCAGCCTTCAGGCTGACGTGAATCTGCCGCGCTGCGACGTCCATCAACTTCTTCTGGGCATCGATGAAGGAATCTGCCGCTTCACGCGCCAGTTCCGTCAACTCAGTCTTCTTGGCCTTGCTCACTGGCATGTCCTTGCTGCCAGTCACCTTCGAAGTTTCCTCGGCGATTACATGGAGGAACTTCTTCTGGGCCTGCACGAAGTTCTCCAGTCCTTCACGAGCGAGTTCAACTACGCTCTCGCCCTCGTACATCTCACCAGCCTTGATGGCGGCGAGACGCCCATGCACCTGCTTGCCGGCGCTCTTCAGGTAATCCAACTGCATCTCGACGAAGGTGTCGACGCTGCGGCGAATGGTTTCGACCAAAGCATCGGTGACGACGAATCCGCCGACCCGCTCTTTCAAGCCGGTCGCCAGGATCTCGCTTTCCTTCTGTGCGAGCCCGAGGATCAGTTTCTGGCCCTCGATGAAGTTCGCCAGTCCTTCTCCTGCGAACTCTTTGACCACGGCCACGGGACGAAAATCAGGCGCGGTCAGTTTCTCGCGCATGACATCGATCATGGTTCCGTTCTGGCGCATCGCCAGGTCGGCCAGGATTCGCTGCGTAGCAAAGAAATTCTCGACTCCCTGCTGCACCCATCCCGACATTAGATTGATAAAGGATGACTCCCGAACTTGGGGCTCTGACTTATATTCATGCTTCATAAAATCCTCCTAGTTTGCTGCACTGCAGCATCCAGTTAAAATGTAGGATCACGCGGCCTGAATGTCAACGTGTAACGCAGGATATTGCGACGCAGCAGACAGACACGCCGGCAAAGGAATGCACCGTCGCCGCCGTGAGCGGCCAATGCTGCACACTCTTAAGCACTTGCGATGATCGAGTGTCGTAACGGAGTCCCCATTGCTGTACGTCCCGAAATGGGAATTACGCAAGTTCTTCAGGTCGCTGACCGCAGCCAGCGCCCGATTTCGCGGTGCGGATCGGTTCGCGGAACGTGACGACGGAGTTGCTGCGATCAATCACGTCGACAGCCGCGTCATGTCCTTGACATTCAAGTACCCGCAGTTCACGATGCGACAAGGTCAGGAGCCGATGGCAAAAACTGTGAG